>ENA-OQMZ01000562-OQMZ01000562.1-human-gut-metagenome-genome-assembly--contig:-NODE-562-length-15571-cov-4.232258_pt1 | contig 15571 bp, 16 predicted proteins | sample MGYA00242621_ERZ504862 | MGnify/ENA primary metagenome ERZ504862 (study PRJEB26092, sample SAMD00036393) | human gut metagenome | host: Homo sapiens | study: EMG produced TPA metagenomics assembly of... | reverse complement strand
CAAAGATTCCCGCAGGCAGCAGGCGCAACAGCGCCGCAGCCTGCCGGCGGCGCTCCACAGTCCCAAAGGCGGCAGGCGCGAAGCGCCGGGGTCGCCGCCGGGACTAGGGCCCGCAACAGCCACGTGCCCCCACATCAGCCAGCGGCCCCAACCGACAACGACCCCATCGCAGATCGCTTGCAGCAGCGTCGCCGCAGGCGGGGGCTGGGCTTAGTTTTCAGAACACTCCGCAGACCAGTGTGGCGCCTTGTCCGCAGCTCCGAAGGAGCAGGACAAGGCGCCACACATGGTCGAGGACGTTCTGAAAACTAAGCCCGGCCCCCGCCGGACAGGTCACACTACTCGCAGAGCAGCTTAGCGATCTGGACGGCGTTGGTTGCCGCGCCCTTACGGATTTGGTCGCCGCAGCACCAGAAGGTGATGCCACGCGCGCCTCGGGGTTCGAGATGTCGCGGCGCACGCGACCGACCCAAATCAAATCCTGGTCGGACGTATCCATCGGCATGGGGAAGCGATCGTGCGCATCCTCGGCGCTCATGTCGTCAACCAGCTTCACGCCCGGAGCGGCAGCCAGCGCAGCACGGGCCTCGTCAACCGTAATGTCGCGCTCAAACTCAAGCGTAATGCTCTCGGAGTGCGAGCGCAGCACGGGCACGCGCACGCAGGTGCAGTTCACGCGCAGCTCGGGCAGGTGCATGATCTTGCGGCCCTCGTTTTGCAGCTTCATCTCCTCGGAGGTAAAGCCTCCTCCTTGACGCCGCCAATCTGCGGAATCAGGTTGCTCGCCAGCTGGGCGGCAAATGCGCGCGGCTCGGGAATCTCCTCGCCGCGGCCCAGGGCGGCCAGCTGAGCCTCGAGCTCGGCCATACCGGGAGCGCCGGCACCCGAAGCCGCCTGATACGTGGAGACGATCATGCGCTTCACGCCGGCGAGCTGATGCAGCGGCCAGGTGGGAACCAGGCCGATAATGGTCGCGCAGTTGGGATTGGCGATAAGGCCGTGATGCCACTTGATGTCGTCGGCATTGATCTCGGGCACGACCAGCGGCACCTCGGAGTCCATGCGGAAGGCGTGGCTGTTGTCGACCACGACGCGCCGCACTTGACGGCCTCGGGCAGCAGCTCCTTCGCGATGTCGTCGCCGGCGGCGCCAAGTACGATGTCACAGCCCTCAAAGGCCTCGGGGCAAGCCTCCTCAATCACGATCTGCTCGCCGCGGAACTCGACGGTCTTGCCCGCAGAGCGCGCGCTCGCCAGCAGCTTGAGCTTGCCAACCGGGAACTCCTGCTCGTTGAGGCACTCGAGCATTTGGGTGCCCACGGCTCCCGTCGCGCCCAAAAATAGCAACCGTGTACTGTTTCATGCTTCCCCCTTTAAAGGTTATGGCTTTTGCCTGCACGCCGAGCAGGCCGATTGTTGTTGCCAGTGTATACAAGAACGGGGCGGACACGAAACCCGCCCCGTCGAAACGAAACCGAAACGAAACGCCCCGCCGTAGATTTTTGAGACATGACCAAAAATCTACCGAGCAGTCGCTACTTTTCGAGCGCAGCCAGGGTGGGATCGACCGGCGTGGGAGCCTCCAAGTCGGAGACCTTCACAATGCCGTTCTCGTCGGAGAAGGCACGGTAAATGGTCTGAATCGCCAGGTCGAAGTCTTTCTCCTCAACACCGATAATGATGTTGATCTCGTCGCAGCTCTGCGAAATCATGCGCACGCTCACGCCGGCCTGGCCAAGCATGCCAAACAGGTGGCCCGAGATACCCGCGCGGCCGCGCAGGTTACGACCGACGGTAGCGATGAGCGCCAAGCCCTCGACAACCTCGATCTCGAGCGGCTCGACCTCCTGCTGAATGTCGCTCACAAGCGAGTACAGCGAATCGTGAACGTCCTGCTCCTGCACCACGGCGCCAAAGCGGTCGACACCGGTGGGCATGTGCTCAACGGAAACGTCATAGCGCTCGAAGACCGAAAGCGCGCGGCGCATAAAGCCGACACGGGGCTTGGTGCGGTCGCGGGCCACATTGATGGCGACAAAGCCGCGTTTGCCGGTCACGCCGGTAATGATGGGCTCCGCCTCGCCCTCGTCAGCCGTCTCGCTAATGATGGTGCCGGGGTCCTGCGGCGCATTGGTGTTCTTGATGACCAGCGGAATGCCTGCCTCGCGCACGGGGAACACGGCTTCCTCGTGCAGGACGCTTGCGCCCATGTACGAAAGCTCGCGCAGCTCCTCGTAGGTAACGCGCGCAATGGGCTGAGCCTCGGGAACAATACGCGGATCGGCAGAATAGAAGCCCGAAACGTCGGTCCAGTTCTCGTACAGATCGGCGCCAAGGCACTTGGCCAGAATCGAGCCCGAGATATCGCCACCGCCTCGATCGAGCAGCTTGATCTGGCCCTCACGCGTCGCGCCGTAGAAACCAGGCATAACAAAACCGCCCTGCTGGCCGTACTCCTGCACCAACTCGGAGGTGCGGTTCATGCTGAGCGTACCATCGTGATGGAACGCCACAACCGTCGCGGCGTCCAGGAACGGCAGGCCCAGGTACTCGGCCATCAGGCGAGCGGTGAAGTACTCGCCGCGGCTCACGAGCTCCTCGGTAGAGTAGCCGCCCGAGCGGGCGCGCTCGGCAAAGGCCGCGAACTCCTCGCGTATGGGATAGGTGAGCTCCAGCTCGTCAGCGATATCAAAATAGCGCTGACCAATGTCCTCGAGCAGCTCCTCGCACGACACGTGATACTTAACGTGCGCGTTAACCAGGTAGAGCAGGTCGGTCACCTTGGTGTCGCCCTTAAAGCGGCGACCGCAGGCGGAAACCACCACAAAACGGCGGGCAGGGTCGGCATCGACGATGGCCTTGATCTTCTTGAAGTGTTCGGCGTCGGCGACCGACGAGCCGCCAAACTTGGCAATTTTTATCATGGCGTGGAGGTTACCTTTCTAAAAGCCTCTGCAAACCTGTTTTGCGCGCTCTGATACCATGTTTCACCGATTGGGACCAAGGTATCCGAGGAGCACTGTTATATGGGAACTTATCATAGTACACGAGGACGCACTTTATCATGCTCAAGTAAGGTGGCAATCCGTACCGGCATCGCTCCCGACGGGGGTTTGTTTGTCTCGGACGAGCTTGGCACCCAGCAGGTCGATATCAGCTCGCTTGCTGATAAATCGTACTTTGAAATCGCTCAAAATGTGTTGGGAATGTTACTGAACGATTACACGGACGAAGAAATTTCGGCGTGTGTCGACGAGGCATACCGCGCACGTTCGCGAGTGAAGAGGTCACGCCTCTCGTCAAGCTCGACGCAGCACCGGGCACCGACGCCCTCAGACCTATGTGATGGAGCTCTTTGGCGGCCCCACGAGCGCCTTCAAGGACGTCGCCCTGCAGATGCTCCCCCGCCTCATGGCCCGCACCTCCGCCCAGGACGGCGGCGCCGAGCGCATCATGATCGTCACCGCCACGTCGGGCGACACGGGCAAGGCAGCACTCGCCGGCTTTGCCGACGCCCCGGGCACGGGCATCACCGTCTTTTATCCCGAGGCAAAGTCAGCCGCGTACAGAATCTGCAGATGTCCACTCAGGAGGGCGATAACGTCGCCGTCTGCGGCATCCGCGGCAACTTTGACGACGCCCAGAGCGCCGTCAAGCGCATCTTTGCCGATAAGGAGCTTGCCGAGCGTCTGGAGGCCGCAGGCACGGTGCTTTCGAGTGCCAACTCCATCAACGTCGGCCGTCTGGTGCCGCAGGTCGTCTACTACTTTGCCGCCTATGCGCAGCTGTTGCGCGCCGGCGCCATCGAGGCCGGCGACGCCGTGGAGTTCTGCGTACCGACCGGCAACTTTGGCGATATCCTGGCCGGTTACTATGCCAAGCGCATGGGTCTGCCCGTCGCCAAGCTCATCGTCGCGAGCGACAAGAACAACGTGCTGGCTGACTTCCTGACCACCGGCGTCTACGACCGCAACCGCCCGTTCTTCACGACCATCTCGCCTTCGATGGACATCCTCATCAGCTCTAACCTGGAGCGCATGCTCTACTTCCTGTCCGATGGCGACTGTGAGCTCGTTGCCGGCCTTATGGAGCAGCTGACGCGGACTGGTCGCTACGAGGTTCCCGCCGACCTGCTGGCAAAGATTCAGAGCGTCTTTGGCTGCGGTTGGGCCAGCGAGGACGAGGTACGCACTGCCATCAAGAGCTGCTGGGACGCGAACGGCTACGTGATCGACCCGCACACCGCTTGCGGCTATCACGTCTTTGAGCAGGTCGCTCCCGCCGAGGGCGCCAAGGCCCGCGTGCTGCTTTCGACCGCCAGCCCCTACAAGTTCCCGCGCGCCTGCTGCGACGCCCTGGGCCTCGACGTTCCCGAGGACGACTTTGAGGCCATGCGCGTGCTCGAGCAGGCAACCAACACGGTTGCCCCGGTCCAGCTCGCCGAGCTCGAGTCCAAGCCCGTCCGCTTCGAAGACGTCTGCGACGTCGATGAGATGGCCAGCTACGTCGAGTCTGCAGCAAAACGAATGAGCACCAACTAAACCCCTTATTAAGCGCGGCGAAAGCCGGCGCACCTTCTTTTTATTAAGCTTTCGGGATGATGACGAGCATGCGAGCGGGTCTGGCCGTTTAGTTCGTCGCGAGTTCCGCACGAGCCGGAAAGCACTTAATGTGCTTTCCGAGCGAGCCAGGACTGCCCGAGCAGCGAACTAAACGGCCAGACCCGCCCAGGAGGACCCACATGATCAAAATCACCGTCCCAGCAACCAGCGCCAACCTAGGCATCGGCTACGACACCCTCGGCATGGCCGTCAGCCTCTACTCGCACTTCACCTTCGAGCGCGCCGACAAGCTCACCATCACGGGATGCCCCGAGGAGTTCCAAAACGAGAACAACCTAGTCTACGTGAGCTTTGTGGATGCACTGGCCGCATGGGGCGAGCCGGCCTTCCCCGTCGCCATCGACATTCAGACTGACGTTCCCGTCGCCCGCGGTCTGGGCTCCAGCTCCACCTGCGTCGTCGCCGGCATTATGGCAGCCGCCGCGTTGACGGGCCACACCGTCGACCGCGCCGAGCTCGTCCGCATTGCCACCGAGGTCGAGGGCCATCCCGATAACGTCGCCCCCGCTATCCTGGGCGGCGCCGTCTGCTCCTTTACGCCGACCGATTCGCTCCCCCAGTGCCTGCGCTACGAGGTGAGCGATCGCTTGCGTTTTATTACCGTGATTCCACTACGAGGTACATACGAGCGAGGCACGCAAGGTTGTGCCGCAGGAGATTCCACTCTCCACCGCTGTGTGGCAGATGGGCCGCATCGCCGGCATGACGCGCGGTCTCGAGACCGGCGATCTGGACCTGATTGCCGCCGCCAATGACGACCGTATCCAGGAACCCTATCGTCGCCGTCTGATTCCCGACTACAACGCTGTGCGCGACACCTGCCTTAACGGCGGCGCCAAGACCATCTGGATCAGTGGCTCCGGCTCGACCCTCATGGCCGTAACCGACGATACCATCGTGGCGAAGTTCCTGCAGGTCAAGCTGCGCGAGCAGTTCCCCAAGTGCGATACGCATATTCTGACGTGCGACACGGAAGGCGCTCAAATCGAGTACCTGTAGACATCCTCCTCATATACCTGTCCGGGACGGTCGGGATGTTCCCTCAAAATCGTCCTCGCACATGAAGGCCCCTTGTCCTGCTCCTACGGAGCGACGGACAAGGGGCCTTCGCGCTGCGGAATGATTTTGAGGGAACATCCCGACCGTCCCTGCGCCTACCTTGCTGAGGATGTCTACAGGGACCCACGCTTTGAAGGGGCGCCGGGCTGATAGTTTGGCTTTTTATTGGTAGGGGCTCTTGCTAGACTGAAGCACTTATTAGAGGCACGCCTCGGCAATGCGGCGCTTGAGCTCGTCGATGCCACACCGGTTTGGGAGCTTGTAATGATCACGTTCTCGGCCGGGACGTTGAGCTGCTTTTTGATGGCTGCTGCCTGGCGGGCCTGCTGGGTGCGGCTGAGCTTGTCGGCCTTGGTGAGGCAGACGATAAAGTTGAACTCGTTGCCCTGCAGATAGTCGATCATGTCGTGATCGAGCTTGCTCGGGTCGTGACGAATATCCACCAGCGACACGACCAGGTTAAAGCTGCGCTCGGAGTCAAAGAAGTCGCCGATGAGCTCTGCCCAGCGGTCGCGCTCGGCCTTGGAGCGACGGGCGAAACCGTAACCCGGCAGGTCCACAAAATGCACGTCGTCGGCCTCGAAGAAGTTGATGTTGCTCGTCTTACCCGGCGTGCTCGAAACCTTCACCAGGTTCTTGCGGCCAAAGAGCTTGTTCATAATCGAGGACTTGCCCACGTTGGAGCGGCCGACAAAGCTCACCTCAGCAGGTGGACTCGGGAATCTGCGAAACCTTGCCGTAGCTGGCGACGAACTTGGCAAGCTGGTAGTTAATGGAATCGGCCATGGACACTCCTTGGTCGTAGGTTCTTACAAATAGACGCGCTATTGCGCAGCGGCAATGCGGCGGACGATATCGAGCGTAATGTCACTTGCGACACGCGCGTACTCGAACAGATCGAACTCGCGCTCGCAAATTGCATCGTACGCCTCGTCACAATTATCGCTGATAGCGCGTAACACCAGGCAATCGACACCATTTTTGGTTGCGACATGGGCAATTGCCGCGCCTCCATGCCGACACAATCGGCATGCGTCGCCTCGATAGTGTCGTTGCGCATGGCGACGCCCGTCACAAAGCGGTTACCCGTGGCAATCGTGCCGACCAGGAACTGCTTGGTGCCCTCGTTCGAAGCGACTGCATTTGTCGAAGCGTCAACAAACCCACGCTCAGCAAGCACATCGGCGGCAATATCGACCAGCGCAGGCGTCGAGCCAAACTCCTCGAGCCCCGGTGCGGACTCGGCAATAAGCGCGGTATCGGTATCCAAATAGCGCAGGCGTTTACCAATGACCACGTCGTCGATATGGAGCTTGGGGTTCAAACCGCCCGCAATGCCCGAAAACACAACAGCCTGCGGAGCATACTTGCTAATGAGGTGCTGTGTCGCAGCGGCGGCGTTCACCGTGCCCATGCCCGCCGTTGTGGCGACAACTGTCAGGCCGTCGAGCCCACCGCTCACAACGGTCAAGCCTGCCTCCCGTGCCTCGCAAACGTCGCTCAGCTCTTCCTTAATCTGCATGATCTCTTTTTCGAGCGCACCGATAATCGCGATGGTAGCCATACCATTCCCCAAACCTATACGAAATTCTCAACCACGGTATGGTACCAGCATTTTGTTTGACCTCGCCAAACGAACACGCTAAGCCAGTGCAGCTCGCGTATCAAACAGAGCCTTTGCTATCGCGGCCGTAACCTCGCTCGAGCGGTCGCTCCACGGCATCGATGTCATGACGCTCATGACATAGGTACGGCCATCGATGTCGATAAGGCCCGCATCGCATGTCGAATAGTAACCATCCTCGCTAATCCAGCCTGCCTTGTTGCGCACCAAAACATGCTCGCCCGCAATGCCATCGCGCACTCATTTAAGTCTGTCCCCAATGAGTGCCCTGCTAGCCGATGCGTTTTTGAGTTCGGCGCGGCGCTTTTTCATGCCCGTCATGACGGCTTTGCGCAGCTCGGGCATGCGCGCGGTATCCATCTGGGGCACGCCCTCAAGCTTATAGGGAATCCCCAACTGCTCATATTTGACGACACCCATGGTGTGATACGGCAGCATTTCCAGGCCCACCACGTTGTGCCATGGAGCAATCAGGCGACCGAGCTTCTCGCACTCCTCCACCGTATCGGTGATACCCGGCACCACCACGTGGCGGATAACAACCTTAATCTTGCGACGCGCGAGCTCATCGCCAAACGCCAGAATGCGTGCGGGATCGCATCCGGTCAACTTTTTATGTTCGACGGGATCGGCATGCTTGATGTCGAGCAGCACCATATCGGTCTCGTTGAGAACAGCATCGAACTTCTCCGGATGCTTGGGATCAAATGCATAGCCACAGCTGTCTAGGCAGGTGTGTACGCGGCCATCGGGGTTGTTGTGCATTGCACGGAACAGGTCGGCCAAAAACTCGGGCTGCAGGAGCGGTTCGCCGCCCGAAACGGTAATGCCGCCGCTACGGTAGAACTCATGGTTGCTCTGGAACTCGTCCATGAGATGCTCGACGGTCACCATCGTGCCGCCGTTAACAGACCAGGTATCGGGATTGTGACAATACGCACAACGCATGGGGCAACCCTGAACAAACACTACAAAGCGGATGCCGGGACCGTCGACCGTTCCCATCGTCTCGATCGAATGCACGCGACCCAGGGCAAACGCAGAGTCCTCGGGACGAGCGTCCACACCCTCGAGCGTCATCTCAGCCATTCCCGCTACCTTGCCTCTCTTTGGTTTTAGTTACATAAATACCAGAGCCATTCTAGCCCATACGCATGATGGCGAAACGGTTTAGCGGCCAATTGGGTTGTTCTATTTGACCCCACGCAAGAGCGGCGGGTAGGTTGTCGCAACCCGCCCGCCGCCGAGGCAATAGAAATCGATAGACGCCAGGCCTTACGCCTTGAGCGTGAGCACCGCGCCGAAGGCGGTCGGGCCGCAATGGCTCGAGATGACGCCGCCGACCTGAGTCCAGGTAATGTCCTTAAAGCCCAGGTCGTGCGCATAGACTTCCATGTCGTCGCGCAGCTCCTGGGAAAGGCCTACCGAATACGCCAGGCCAATGTGCGAGTAGTCAATCTCGCCCTTCGCAACCATGTGGTCAATAAAGGCGCGGGCGCACTTGAGCATAGAGCCGCGGAACTTCTTGGTTGCCACGAACTTGCCGCCCGTCACCTCAATGCAGGCTTAATCTTGAGCAGGTGGGCGCCAAGGAATGCCACGTTGGACAGACGACCGCCCGCCTTAAGGAAGGCTAGGTCGGTAGGAACAAAGCCCAGCAGCACACGGTCCATGACGGAATTCGTATATGCAAAGATCTCGTCGACGGTGGCATCGGGGTGAGCCTCGATGTATTTAGCGGTCTCGACGACAACGAGCGACTGGCCCACCGAGACAAAACGCGTGTCCATGGAGAACACGTAGTCGCGCCCCTGGGCCGCAATCTTGGAGGATTGATGCGAGCAGGTCGTGGCCTCGGAGTACGCAAGATGCAGAATGGTCGCATCGGGCTGCTCGGCATGGATACGGTCATACACGTGAGCAAAATCCGCAGGCGCGCAGCCACTGGTCTTGGGCATTACGCCAAACTCGTTGCAGCGCGAGTAAATCTCGAGCGGATCGATGGAGCCGTCCTCGACGGTCTCGTCACCAATCGTGACATGCATAGGCACGCGCACGATGCCGTAGCGTTCGCAGAGCTCTGGCGTCACATCCGAACCAGATTCAACCACGATTACGTACTTGCCCATTATTATCACGACCCATCTCGACATTGGCTTTTCAATACATGGCACGCGCCGCCGCACTGTTGCACAACGGCGGCAGAGCGCCAAAGAGACGCCGCCCCTTGCACACAACAAAGGACAGCGTCTCCCTGGAAAACTCCGTGCTTATCTGAGATTCTACACGGTTTATTAATAGGTGTTACTTACTCCGCAAACGGTAGCTATACGCGATAAACGGTAGTTCGCTGCGGCAACTGCAACACATTCCGCCCAGCAAGTCCAATCGTGCTCCACGCACGGTTAATGCGCGAGGCGGTAGAACTCCATCGACGCCGCACCTTCGGCATGCAACCCCATCGCCGGAACCGCCGGCGAATAGGTACGGCTCGTAAGTGCCGCCTCGCCGCCATTTGCAAAAATCTCGACCATCGTAGTGTCCGAAAGCACGCGCAGGTCGCGAAGCTCGCTGAGCTCGATCGACCTTTGGTCGCGCCCATAGCCTTCGTCACCCATGTCGAGGGTAAGCATCCCGTCCGCATAACGTACAAAGACACCCTTGCGGATTTCGAGCTCGACCATCTTGGCGCCCTCGCAGGAAACCACAAGATCAAACAGGCGGCCCGGCTCCTCAACGGTTTCACCGCCTGTCGCGCGAACGCAGCCGCCGCGCATCCTCTCAATCTCGTACGCCGGCTGCTGGCAGAGCTTACCATCGCGTATGCTCAGCTCTCGCGGCACCGTCAACGCGCACTGCCACCCGCGCGCCACCGTCGGGTTTTCTGCCGTCGCGTCGGGGCAACCCGACCATCCGATCATCAAACGCCGGCCTGCAGCATCCTCAAAGGACTGCGGAGCATAGAAATCAAAACCGGCATCGACCATCGGAGGCATGCCCTGCCTGACGATTTTAAAGCTCGGCGCCTCCCAATCGGCCTCGATGGAGAACCACACGCACTGATGTGGATTGCGGTAACGCCAACCATCGGCAGGCACACCCTGCGGACAGCAAACGAGAATAAGCTCACCATCGAGCTCAAACAGATCGGGGCACTCCCACATAAAGCCAAGCTTCTCGCCCAGCTCAATGCGCGTCGCATAGCTCCAGACCTCTAGATCGCGCGAGGTATAGACAAGCACGCAGCCGCGATCGTCTTTCGTACGAGCGCCCAGAACCATGTAGTAGATACCGTCGTGTTCAAGGATCTTGGGGTCGCGCACATGCGTACCGATATCGTCGGGGTAATCGACTGGTCCAACAGCCATGCGCTTCTCGCCCAATTCGTCGGGGTTCTCGGCAACCATATGAATCTGGTTTTGCTCACGGCCCGTCAACACGTAGTCGTAATCATCGCGGTCAAAATGCTTGACGTTGCCGGTATAGAAGTAGTGAATCTTGCCATCACGTACAAAGGCAGAACCAGAATACGCTCCGCTCGAATCCAAATCGGAATCGGGGAACAGCACGGGGCCGTGATTCTCGTACGTCACAAAATCCTTTGTCGTCAGATGGTTCCAAAGCACTGGACCGCCATGCGCAGCATCGAACGGATCGTATTGATGATAGATGTGATACGTATCACCAATCTGAACCAAACCGTTGGGGTCGTTGAGCCAGCCAAGCTCAGGCTCCACATGGAACAGGAGCCTATCGGGGTCAGACGCGATGCGACCCGCCGTCTCATCCTGTCCGGCACGCCACTGCTCATAGTCCGCGCGTATCACCTTATTGTTTTGATTAAACATCGCCATTGACCTTCTCGTCTATAGGGAAGGACGCCCGACTCACACGAGCCGAACGCCCTTCCTCAAATGGACTTATCCGCACATTACACTGAATGGCTCAACTAGAAGCTGACATCGAAGCCTGCGCCAGCGCCCTCTTCATCGGTGGTTGGAACGCCCTTTGCCTTGTTGTAGGCAAAGATCAAGACGATCGGCACGATAAAGGCGATGAGATTGCCAGCCACATACCACACGAGAGTCTCGGGCGTAACGATGAGCAGGCCAAGCACACCGGTCAGACCCTGACCGATAGCGCGCACCTCAAAGAACTTCACGAAGGCACCGCCGCAGCCTGCACCGATGCATGCGCAGATGAACGGAATGATCGAATAGCGCATGTTTGCAGCAAAGATAGCGGGCTCGGAGATTCCGACCAGCGTCGGGATAAAGGACGACATGCAGATGTTGCGCTCTTTGGAGTGCTTCTTGTGAATGAGGTACATACCGATGGCGCCGCCGCCCTGGGCGATGATGGAACCGACCAGATGGCCTGGATGTAGTTGAAGCCGGTCGTGGCAACGAGGTTGGCCTCGATACCCTGGATGAACTGATGCGTACCGGTAACGACGAGCGGCTGCAGGAACGCGGCGAAGACAAAGGCACCAAAGACGCCCATCCTGTTGTACAGGATATCGATTACGCCGGCGAGGACGTCACCGATCAGGTTGCCGAGCGGGCCGAACACGGTGAACAGGGCGACGTTAGCAAGAATCAGGGTAACGGTCGGGACGAAAACGAACGAAACGACCTCGGGGATGTACTTCTGGGCAATCTTCTCGACCTTGGCCATAAACCAGGCAGTCAGGATTGCGGGGAACACACCGCCCTGGAAAGCAACCATGGGAATGGATAGCGGACCAAAGTTCCAGTACTCAGCACCCGTCGGGTCCATAACGAACGTGTTGCGGTTCATAAGGCTCGGGTGAACCATGACGATACCGACGAGGATGCCCAGGATCGGGTTACCGCCAAAACGCTTGACCGCGCTGTACATAACCAGGACAGGCAGGTAGTCGAACGTGGTGGCGATAATGGCAAAGAAGCTTGCGAGGTTCTTGAGGAACTCGCTGTGATCGGCGAGGCTGCCTTCCATGCCAAAGAGGCCGTTGGCAACGATCAGCGACTTAAGGCCGATGATGATTGCAGCGCCGACGAAGGCAGGAATGATGGGGATAAAGATATCCGAGAATACCTTGAGGACCGAGAAGAACTTGCCCTTCTTGTCCGCCTCGGCGCCCTTGACCTCGGAAGCACTGATCTCCTTAACGCCCGTCAGAGCCATAAACTCATCGTAAACCTTGTTGACGGTACCGGTACCGAAGATGATCATGAGCTGGCCGCTGTTGTACAGCACGCCCTTGACGCCATCGATGTTCTCGAGCTCGGCCTTGTTGTATTTGCTCGTATCCTTGAGCACCAGACGCAGACGGGTCACGCAATGCGTGGCGCCCTCGATGTTCTCCAGTCCGCCGACGTTGTCGACGACTTGCTGGGACACTGCCTTGTAGTCCATGTTCCTCTCCATTCCTTTTCTAAATCATAAAACGGTTCGTTGCCGCTACAGAGACGCGATCGTTGCGTTTGCGCACTTGAGCGCACCGTCGGTGACGGTAAGCGCCACACCCTGGCCCTGCTTGTTGCAGAAGCGAGCGTTGAGCGCAACATCATCGACAAAGATGGTCGCGATGTCGTCGTCGACGACCAGACGCACATGGTGAGTGCCCTCGCCCTTAAAGAACAACGGACGCTCGAGGCCCATGCTGTTGACCTGGAACCACGGATACTGGGGGGCCGCCGTAAACTCGAGTTTGCCCTCACGCAGGTTGGCGCGGAACTCATAGGCAAGACCGGACTCGGCGTCCTCGGCAAGCTTCACCGAGAAGCCGGCAGCGTCACCGGCGAGCTCGATGTCGGCGTCGAGCATATAGGTAGAACCGGCATCCGCGGCGAGCACCTGCTCGACCTTGCCCGACTCGCACGAAAGCTCAAAGGCCTCGACTGCCTTAGCCTCGCCAAAGGCGCCAAGCATGCTGTCGGGAAGCTTGGTGCCGAGCGTTCCGTCGGCACGCTGAACGATCTCGAGAGGCATAAAAGTGCCACCCCACAGGTAAGAGCTGGGGTCGCCGCCCTCGTCGCGCGTAGGAACCCAACCAAAGAGAACGCGGCGCTCGCCGTCAAATGCGGTACGTGCAGCATAGTACGCGCGGCCATCGAAGGAATCGTCAGCGGGGGTGATCCAAGGACCGTTGATAGAGCGAGACATGCGGTAACGGGTCTTGTTGCCATCACTGTACTCAGAGAACACCAGATACCACCAGTCGCCCATCTTAAAGAGATCAGGCATCTCGAACATGGTGTACAGGCCCGGATTCCACCAGTCGCCCTGGAACTCCCAGGTATCCAGGTCCTTGGAGGTGAACTTGACCAGACGACCGGTCATCAGACGCTTGTCCTCGCCCACACGCGTGCCGAGGATGAGCATGTACTCTTCGTTCTCCTCATCCCAAAGAACAAAGGGATCGCGCCAGTTGCGGTCATCGTAACCCTCCTGGGGCGGAAGCAGCGTCTCGGCGATGTTCTTCTCCCACTTGACGGCGTCGTCACTCGTTGCGTGAAGAAGAACCTGCTTCATCAAGCGTGCGCGGACCTTATCGCGATTGCAACCAGTGTAGAGCGCATGGTACTTGTCGCCCACCTTAAACACCGTGCCGGCATAAACGTACTGGTCGACTTCCTCGTCGCCGCCACGCTCAAGGCTCTCACCAAAGTCCTTGTAGTTGACGAAATCCTTGGTCGTCGCGAGTGCCCAGCCAAACGGCTCTCCGAAAGGTCCGGGGTTACGCGTGTCACGCTGATGATAGAGATAGAACGTGCCGTCCTCGCCGTACGGCATGATGTCGCCTACCCAAATTCCCTCAGGCTGGTAATAAACCTTGTGCATCCGAGACTTCCTTTCCCACGAGATACTAACTCGGTACAACTGCAAGATATGTCAATCGTTTTCATATGTCAAACGTTTTCACATCAATACGTCTTTTCGCAGTTCCAGTCGTCGGCAAACGGTTGACATATGCCGATGAACGGTCATCAGAGGCGTTCGAGGGATTCTTTTGGCTCGGAATGAACTAGGCGGTTTTGCCCTCGATAAGTTCGACGGGAAGCTTGATATTCGATTCGGGCTTTTCACCGTTAACAAGAGCGATGATGGATTGCGCCGCGAGCTCTCCGATGCGATCGATATCTTGACGTACGGTTGTTAAGTCAGGCATAAACGTCATAGTGCGGCGGGCGCCATCCGCGCCCACGACCTTAATATCATCCGGAGCGCTCAAGCCGCGCTGCTTCATAACGTTGAGGCAGATGGCCGCCATCGTGTCGTCTCCCGCAAAGATGCCGTCAATATCGGGGTTCTCATCGAGGATCTTCGCAACGACCGCACTCTTTTCGTCGTCGGACTTAACGAACTCGACCTCACGGACAAGCGCGGGCAAACCGGCCTGCTCCACAACATCGTAGTAGGCATCGGTACGCTTATTGGCAGGCATACGCATGCGGCTATTGTTGCGCAGGCACAAGATACGCGAACACCCGTCATCGATCAGGCGACGCGTGGCAAGTTCGCCGATGCTATAGCTGTCGCTCGCAATCTGAACAGAGGCCTCGCCAAGGTCGCAGTCGATACCAACCAGGCTCAAGCCCATCTCGGCATACGCTCGGCACCGATATTGAGGGAGTTGACGATGACGCCGTCGACCATATTGCGGCGGAGCATGTCAATATAGGAACGCTCAAGATCAGGTCGATTGGCGCTGTTGCACAGCAACATCTTAAAGCCGTTTTCCGCCAACGTGCGCTCGACCGCCTGCACAACCTGAGCATGGAACGGGCTGCTCACAAAGGGAACGATCATGCCGATAAGGTTCAGGCGACCGTTGAGCATGGCACGGGCGATATCGTTGGGCGTATAGTTGATGCGCTCCATCGCGGCATGGACCTTATCGCGGGTTTCTTGGCTAATATAGCCGCGATTATTAAGCACGCGAGATACCGTAGTGGGCGAAACCCCCGCCACCGCTGCAACTTCCTTGATGCCAGGCTTAGCAGAATCCTTAGAACGAGCGCCCTCGCGAGCCATAGCACCCTCCCCCATCAACATGTCATACGTTTACATACGAACAAAGCATACCCCAACAACAGCGGGAAGACGGTAACAGTACATGTAAGTAAACGACTCATCCAAATAATTAGGAGAGTTTCGCCTAAAGGGTGACTACACAGGACCCCCGCCGGGGCCTGTTTGGGCTACCTCCCAAAACATTCCGCAGGACGAAAAGAGGCTCGCCGCACGAAGTGCGCAGCGAGCCTCTTTGCATGTCCGAG
>ENA-OQMZ01000561-OQMZ01000561.1-human-gut-metagenome-genome-assembly--contig:-NODE-561-length-15608-cov-1.651896_pt1 | contig 15608 bp, 23 predicted proteins | sample MGYA00242621_ERZ504862 | MGnify/ENA primary metagenome ERZ504862 (study PRJEB26092, sample SAMD00036393) | human gut metagenome | host: Homo sapiens | study: EMG produced TPA metagenomics assembly of... | reverse complement strand
CCTCATCGTGGGCTTCTGTCGCTTAAGCCGAGCCTGCTCAAAAAACTTTGCACCGCTGTCACTGGCAACGCTTACAAGCTGCGCTTCACCATAGTTTTTGTTGGCGCTGGACACCGCTTCGGCCTCTGTGGGCAGCTCATCCAGAACCGTCTGCGCTTGTACCGGGACATCCTCAGCCTCTGCCGCGACCATTGCAGCATTGTCCGACAGTTCCGTGGGCACATCGCTGCGGGCGTACTGCCAGTTCAAGTATACGGCGATCACCAGTGCGGCAGCCAATGTAACAGCTGTGGCCTGCGGGTATTTCTGGAAAGTGCTCTCATAATCGTCCTCCTTATAAAGCTGCAGGGTCTCAGCCTTGCGCTGTTCCACACAAATGCGGTTGGATGGCAGATCCAGCAGTGCGCTTACCAGTTCGGTGATCCGGGCAGCAACGCGGATGTCTCCGCCGCCCTCGCACAGCACGGCCACACCGCACACCTGCGGCAGACATACCGTTTCGGTCAGGGCTGAACCATCTTCAGCAGAACATGGGTCTGCTGGGACTGCATTTCTCCGGACTGTGTATCCAGCGCATAAATGGCTTCTTCCCCAGTCTCCAGCGTGACCATCACGGTCGTTTTGCCCGCACCGCTCATCTGTGAGATCAGATGTTCCAGCCGGTTCTCCAGCTGTGCCTGATATTCCGTGCTGCTCTGGGCAGGCTTTGTGTTTTTTGTGCTGCCCGCTGCCGTGTTCTGCGGAAAAAGTTCCGACAGCAGGATCAGCAGCATCGCCAGAACGCCTACTGCCGCAGCAAGCCTTGCTCTGCCCTGTTTTCCTTTGCATTTCCGGGCAAAAATCTTTCACGGAATCTCCGAACGAAATGCCCCCTGCTTCTTTCATTCGGTGTCCTCCTGCACTTCCAGTATCGGTGCCATGCCAAGCTCCTGCTGCAGATATGCCGCGATCCGGCTCTGCTCTGCGGATGTGCACGCCGCCGGGAGAATCACAAGCACCTTTTCTGCCCGAACGGTCTGTTCTGTCCGGGTCAGTGTGATCTCCAGTTTCACCTTTGTACCAAAGCGCCGCTCACACTCTGCGCAAAGATCCGCTTCCAGCCGTTCCTGCGTTCCCTGCAAGAGCGATGTCTCCGTACTCTGGATGCTGACCGCTGCCGGAGCAGCCGCCGCTGCACTTTTCAGTTCCAGCTTCATCTGCGGGGCCAGCCGGAACAGGATCACTAGAATATATAGCCCGGCAACGGCTTTTATGCATCTGCCCGCCCAGCCTGCGCCCGCCAGCAGCGTCGTGATCTCCGCACAGATACAGGCAATGCAGAACGCCGATGCCGCCGTCTGAAATGCGTGCATTTCCTATCCGCCTCCCGTCATCATCAGAAGCCCCACGCCTACCGTCAGCAGTTCAAAAAACAGTGCCGTTACTGCTGCCATGCATTTTACCGCTTCGGCCATGCAGTCAAACAGCGCCTGACAGCGCCGGTTCTCCGCAAGGCCGCACAGAAGCCTGCATCCTGCAAGGAATAGCAAATGGAACAGAAGCTGCAGATACAGTGGCAGAAATTCGGCCCCGATCACGGCAAGTGCCGCAAAACCCAGACTGCTTTTGAGCAGCTGCATCCCGGCAAGAAATACTTCTGCCGTATCGCTCAGAGCCTGCCCGATCACCGGCACGCCGCCGGTAAGCAGCTGGCCCAACCGCAGTGCAGAACGGTCCAGCTGAACTGTTACCGCTCTTTGCAGCCCTAACAGCACTGCAAAAATCCGCCCAGCCCAGACAAGCCCCCTGCGCAGCAAAGCGCCCATGGCACGGCACGTTTCTGAAAGCCCCTGCTGGGTGCTGATGCAGCACGCCATGCTTACCGCAAGGTAGTTCTGCAGCAGCGGACTGACCACAAGCACCGTACCTGTGCCAGAAAGCACAGTCCGGTCAGCAGCAGACCGCTTGCCGCTGTGCTGGCATTCACCTCTCCACCGGCAGCGAGCACACCGCTGTACACCGGAAGAAAACCCAGAAGGAGTTTTTCCACCCCTCCATCCGCTCACAGATCAGCTGTGCAAGCTGATCAGATCTCCCCACAAAAGAGTGCCGCAGCCCACAGCCGCAGCCAGCTCCAACAAGGCGCTGTCGGCTGCTCCTCCCACCAGAAATGAAAGCACGATCAGCAACAGTAAAAACAGCAGAACATCCGCATAGCAGTGTGCCATCTGCCGGATCATCTCTGCCGGTGATCCCGGCAGGAGCGCGAGCAGAGATTTGAGCGGATCTTTGGCAAAGGACTCTGCACTTTGCGGAGCTTTTTCCAGATAAGGCTGCCAAAGCTCCTGTCCGGGCAGGCCCTGCAGCTGTGCCGCAGCGGCATCAGGTGCAAAAGCCAGAAAGCATACTGTGCAACAATACAAACGCTGCCGCTTTTTGCAGGAATTTTTTTATCATGCGGCAAGCCCCCAGATCTTCTGGCAGATCTCTTCCAGCAGAGGAAATGCTGCCGCCAGAACCAAACATCGGCCCGACCAAACCGGCGCACCATGCCAGAGTGTCCGCACCAGCTTCTTCGCACCAGGGTCCGCGCGTAATCGGTCAACAGCAAAATTCCGCACAGCGCAGCAGGGCAGGCAAATGCAGGCCCGTCCACCCGGCGGCTGAAAGCCAATATATTCCGAAGCAGCTCCTGCACCGCCACTCCAAGCTGCAGCACACAAACAATGCTGCGCCAACGGACAGCAGAAACGCATAGGCCGGTGCATCCTTCCGCAGCAGAAGCTGCGCTGCTGCAAAGACGACCACTGCCCCCAGAATGGAAAAAGATGTACTCATAGTGCAAACAGCGACTTGATGGTAACGAACAGTGCGCTGATCTGCTTGACAAGGATGGAAAGCACTACCACAAGACCCGCAAGGGTCGTCATCATGGCCTGATCCTCCCGGCCGGAACGGATCAGCAGCTGGTTCAGGACGGCCACGATAATACCGATCGCTGCAATTTTGAACACAAGGTCGATCTCCAAGTTTTCGTCCTCCTGCCACTACAAAAGAATCAGTGCTGCCACCGCGCCGGCTGCAAGGCCAAGCCTGCACGGTAAGCCTTGCCCGGATGCCGCTTTCTGCTGCGCCTGGTGCAGGAATGCTTCAAAACGAGCAGAGTAATAATCCAGTCGTTCGCATTCCTGTGCCGCTTCGCTTTGGCCAAGGCCGGCAAAGCACTGCTCAAAGCAAAGGCGTTCCGCATCATCAATCTTTCCGGTGCCGGAATTTCCTGCAGTTTTGGTGCTGCATCGCTTTCCAGCAGCTTTTCCTGCACGAGACACCGCTGCAGCTGTTCCAGATCCAGCCTGCGGTAAGCGATCTCCTGCCGGATGCGCTGCAGCAGCTCCACGGTGCGCTGCAGCTGCAGGATATGCTGCTCTGTTCTGGCCTGAAATGCCGAACCGGTCAGCCACCCGCACAGCAGGAGCAGTGCAGCCGCTGTCCAATGAAAAAGCCGCATCATACCGTGCAGACCTGCCGGACTTTTCCCGGCGTTGTGCAGCCGTGCAGCAGTACAAATACACGCAGCATTCCATGCCGCTGCAGCGCCTGCACCTGCGGCCGCCGGGCGGCTTCTTCCACGCTTGCGGCATGGACGCTTGCAACAAAGTCCACCCCGCTGTAAAAGCCTGTTCCAGCGCTGCAGTTTCGGCAAGCGTGCCCAGCTCGTCCAGCAAAATGACCTGCGGCGAAAGCGTGCGCAGTGCCATCTGCACAGCCCGTTCCTTAGGGATGCCGGACAGCAGATCCAGCGGCGGCATCTTCTCGGAATCACCCGGCGGAAAGATCTCGCAGCGCTCGTCCACCACGCAGGCTCGCCGTTGCATCCCGGCCAGTTCTCGTGCGATCTGACGCAGAAGCGTCGTCTTGCCGCTGTCCGGCTCGCCGACCACAAGCATCCCAATAAAATGCTTTTTCAGTTGCACCAGAAGTTCGTTCGGCAGCTGTACCGGAACTGCCCTTGCAATGCGCAGGTTCAACCCCTGCACCTGCTGCAGAACCGTCTGGCCGTCGCGATCCACATAGCGTCCTGCCACACCCACCCGGCAGCCGGAGGGTGTGGTCAGAAATCCATGCGCAAGCTCCGTCTGGTGTGCATGTACCGCGCCGCCGCACAGGGTGTGAAAGATCTCTTCGATCTGAAACTGATCCAATACACACTCCCTCAGCTGCAGCGGGCACTCCGGCAGGTCCTGCAGCGGGAGCTGCCGACCCGACAGTGTAACAAAAACACCACAGCCTGTCCGGAACCGAAGTTCATGGATCTGCGCTGCCGTCTGTGCTGGCAGTTGTCCCAATGGCCCGGCCAGCCATGAGGGAAGCAGGCGTATCGCCCGATAATACTCATCCACACTGTCCTCTCCTTTTTCAGGCTCATTGCCTGCTATGAGTATATGCCTGTCCCTGCCGGATAGAACCTGCAGACATAAAAATATCCCCGCAGCACAAAACTGCGGGGATATCCATTGGAGCGGTTTTATCAGATGTTTTCGTCGCTGATCATTGCCAGAAATTCTGCCTCGGTCAGCACCGGGATGCCAAGCACCTGCGCCTTGGTCAGTTTGGAGCCTGCTGCCGTGCCTGCCACGACATAGGCCGTTTTCTTTGAAACAGAACCGCTGGCCTTACCACCGTTTTTCACGATCAGTCTTCCGCCTCATTGCGGGAAAGAGTTTCCAGCGTGCCGGTGACCACCAGCGTTTTCCCTGCCAGCTTATCGCCTTCGGTTCGCCTTTCCACTGCATATTCAATCCGGCATCGGCCAGACGATGGACAAGGTCGGTCGTTCCCTCTTTTGCAAAGAATTCCACGACGCTCTGCGCCATTACGCCGCCAAACCCATCAATCTCGCTGATCTGCTCTGCACTTGCTTCCCGGACAGCTTGCAGCGTACCGAAATGCTCTGCCAGCAGGGCCGCAGCTTTATCGCCAATGTTGCGGATGCCAAAGCCGAACAGGAGCTTATCCAGATTGTTCTGCTTGGAAGCCTCGATGGCGTTCAGCAGGTTATCGGCGCTCTTTTCCTTGAACTTATCCAGCGTCAGCAGCTGTTCCCGCGTCAGCGTGTAGATATCCGCTGCGGAGTGCACCATGTCCTTCTCCACCAGCTGGGTGGCAACTGCTGTGCCAAGGCCCTCGATATCCATTGCATCGCGGGAAGCAAAATGGATGATATTGCGCAGTGCCTGTGCCGGGCACTCGGGGTTAACACAGCGCAGAGCTGCTTCATCCTCCAGATGAACGACTGGCGCACCGCAGGAGGGGCAGACCGTGGGCATCTCATAGGGCTGTGCGTCCTCTGCGTGATGGGTAACACCGATCACTTCCGGGATGATATCACCCGCCTTGCGCACCTGAATGGTATCGCCGATGCAAAGGCCGAACTGATGGATAAAATCCTCATTGTGCAGGGTCGCACGGGCAACGGTAGTACCCGCCAGAAAGACAGGGTCAAAGCAGGCCGTCGGGGTAAGAACACCAGTGCGGCCAACTGCGACCTCAATGCTGCGCAGCGTTGTCTCCTTTACCTCTGGCGGATACTTAAACGCAATTGCCCAGCGTGGGAATTTGTTGGTGGAACCCATCAAATCGCGCTGTGCAAAATCGTTCACCTTAATCACTGCACCATCCATATCAAAATCCAGTTTGGCACGGTTCTGACCGATCTGCTCGATCTCGGCAATGGCCTGCTCAATGTCATGCACGATATGATAGCGCGGCGAGACCGGCAGGCCAAGGCTCTTGAGGTAATCCAGGCTTTCGGCATGTTTGGTAAGCGTTTTGCCGCGGATCTGCTGCACATTGAAAACAAAGATAGAAAGGCCCCGGCTTCCGGTGATCTTTGCATCCTTCTGGCGCAGCGAACCGGCAGCCGCATTGCGCGGATTTTTAAAGGGCGCTGCGCCCTGCAGCTCCTGCTCTGCACACAGCTTCTGGAACGCGCCATGCGGCATATATACCTCACCGCGCACTTCCAGAAATTCCGGTGCATCCTTCAACTTTTTTGGGAATGCTGCGGATGGCGCGGACATTGGCGGTCACATCCTCACCCACCACGCCATCGCCGCGGGTAGAGGCACGAACCAGCTCACCGTTTTCGTATTCCAGACTGCAGGAAAGGCCATCGATCTTGATCTCCACCACATACTCCGGCTCTATGCCGGCTTCCCGCACGCGGCGGTCAAAATCCCGCAGCTCATCATACGAAAATGCATCCAGCAGGCTTTCCATTTTTACCGCATGGGTCACCTTGGGCAGCTTGCTGCTGGCCGTGCCGCCTACCTTCTGGGTAGGCGACGATGCCGTGACCAGCTGCGGAAACTGCGCTTCCAATTCTTTCAGTTCCCGGGTCAGAGCATCATACTCAAAATCTTCAAGCTCCGGGGCATCCTGGTCATAGTAAAGCCGATTGTTTTTCTCGATCACAGCGCGCAATTCTTCCACGCGCTTTTTTGCCTGTTCCAACTCCAAAAGTTCCACTCTCCCGCTATCCGGTTTCTCCCGCGCTGCCGTCCGGCACTACCGCCTGAAAATGCATCGCAAAAAACTATTTTGATTATAACACATCCAGCCGCGCTCTGCAAAGAGAAAGCGGATACAATTTGTATAAGTGCTTTGAAATCTGCATGTGTAATCGTTTTCAATCGCCGCTGCAGATTGATTTAAAATCAACATGCGAAGATACTCTTTGTTTATTCTTTTGATAAAGCAACGTATTATCGTGTGATTTCTTCACATCCATGATGAGTGAATCGTCCTGTGGTATCGTTAAGTCGCCAGCCAAAACACACACAGAAAGGGCAACGCATTCGTCGTGAATGCTTCACGGCCTTTGCCCCCCTGGCCATCGTCCTCATGATGGTCGTGTTCAGTTCGTCACCACGCAAAGAAAGCCGGTGTGGATGAGCATGTCATTAAAAAGATTGTCGGCCACTGTATTGATGATGTTGCCGAAAAGTCGTATACTAAAAGAGGCATTGAGTGGATTCGTCATTTCATGCAATGCATCGTACCATCCTAGATTTTGTACTATTATTTTAGGAGAAAAGCTGTTCCGATTTGTGAATTAAGTATCATACCGTTTCAAGAGGAGATCAAGCTGCCATGGATTGGGAAACATTAAGATCAAGCTGTCTTGCCTGCACCCGCTGCGAGCTGTGCAAGACCCGCACCAATGTGGTGTTCGGTCAGGGTGTGGAAGATGCCGAAGTTCTGTTTGTGGGCGAAGGCCCCGGCCAGAATGAGGATGAGCAGGGTCTGCCCTTTGTGGGGCGCAGCGGCCAGCTGCTGGATAAATATCTGTTTGCCATCGACCTTGACCGCACGAAGAACTGCTATATTGCAAACATCGTCAAGTGCCGCCCGCCGCAGAACCGTGACCCCCAGCCTGCTGAGAGCGAAGCCTGTATGCCCTGGCTGCGGGAGCAGTTCCGCCTGCTGAAGCCAAAGATCGTGGTCTGCCTTGCCGCATTGCCGCCCAGCGGATGATCCGAAAGGATTTCTCCGTGACCAAGGAGCATGGCCAGCTGTACGAAAAGGGCGGCATCCTGTTCATGGGTACCTTCCACCCTGCCGCTCTGCTGCGCAGCCCGCAGAACAAGCCTGCAGCCTTTGCTGATTTTACTGCCCTGCGGGACAACATTGAAACGGTGTGCAAACATACCTATCATAAAGACTGAATCATTCCCGCTGCAAGAACCAAACACCTTCCTTTTGCATACTCTAAAACAAAAAGAGAGGTGTTCGATTATGGAAACTGCACGACATGATTCCATTGATTTCTTTCTGGGTGCCACAACGCCTGCCGGTTTCAAGGGCTATTTTGAACCGCTGCGCCACGAACCCGGTATGCAGATGTACCTGATCAAAAGCGGGCCGGGCTGCGGCAAATCCACCCTGATGAAGCGGCTTGCCCGTGCTGCCGAACAGCGCGGCGAACTGACGCAGCGCATCCACTGTGCCAGCGACCCGGACAGTCTGGACGGCGTGATTCTGCCCGGGCAGCACAGGGCTATCGTGGATGCCACTGCACCCCATGTGGTGGAGCCGGATGCTCCGGTGCGGACGAAGTGGTGGTGAGTTTGTACCACACCATCGATGCAGAAAGCTGCACCAGTGCACCGATGAGGTCAAGGCGCTGTTTGCCCGCAACGCCCTGCTGCGCAGCCGCGCTGCACGATATATTGCATCGGCAGGCAGCCTTTTGCTGGACAGCCGCCGCGCCGAAGCCTGCAGCGCCAATTTCGACAAGGTGCGCCGTTATGTCAAACGGCTGTGCACCCGGGTGATGCCGCGCACGGAAGGCATTGGCAGCGAAGAGCTGCGCCTGCTTTCCGCCGTCACCCCCAAGGGTGAAATGTTTTATCAGGGCACTGCACAGGCATTGGCGGATAAGTTTATCGTGTTCCGGGATGATTACGGCGCGGTGTCCCGCCTGCTGCTGGAGCTGATTCGCGCCGAAGCCCTGACGCGGGGCTACCACATTATTACCTGTCCATGCGCCATGCACCCGGAGGATAAGATCGACCATATCCTGATCCCGGAGCTGAAGCTTGCCTTCCTGACGGATAATCGCTGGCATCCGGTGCATCTGCCCAGTGTGCAGGCTGTGCGGTGCACCCGCTTCCTTGACAGGGAAAATCTGGCAGCGTACCGGGCACGGCTGCGCTTTAACGAGCGTGCTGCCGCCGAACTGCTGGAACAGGCCAGTGCCTGATGGCACAGGCCAAGAGCTGCCACGATGAGTTGGAGACCTATTACCGTGCAGCGGTGGATTTTGGCAAAGTGGATGAAGCGGCAGCAGAATGCATGGAGATGTTCGGCCTGAAATAATCAGTTTACGTCGACGAACCGGGAGTTTCTCTGAAGACCGTCCGCTGGGTGGGACCTGTTGCCGTGAGGCAATAGGGCGGGCGATGGAATGGCCCGAATCGTGTCTGAAGAGAAATTACCGGTTCGTCAGTGTATCCCAAAAGCGGAGGTGAAATGCTTTGGCAACGGTTCATCTGCCCATCCGGCAGCTGGTGGAATTTCTGCTGCGGACCGGCAGCATTGACAGCCGGTTTACGGGGTTTGACCGTGCACTGGAAGGTGCCCACATCCACCGCAAATTGCAAAAAGCTGCCGGAGACGGCTATCAGGCTGAGGTATTTCTCTCCGTAGAGCGGCAGGCAGAGGACATCACTTTTACCCTTGAGGGCCGGGCTGACGGCATTTTTACCGATGAGACTGGCACGGTAGTCATTGATGAGATCAAGACCACCGCTGTGCCGCCGGAAGAGATCACTGAGGATATGAACCCCTGCCACTGGGCACAGGGCATGGTGTACGGTGCCATTTATGCCACACAGCAAAGCCTGCCGGAACTGAACGTCCGGCTGACTTATTATCAGATAGACACCGATCAGATCATCCGCTTTATCCGCCGCTTTACGCAGCAGGAGCTGGATGAATTTCTTGACAAATTATTGTGCCAGTATGCTCCGTGGGCGCAGCGCCGGATAGCGTGGGATGTAAAGCGTACTCAGAGCCTTGCGGCACTGCAGTTCCGTTTGCGCAGTACCGGCCCGGACAGCGGGCTATGGCGGGCGAGATCTACCGCGCCTGCCGCGCTGGCAAGACCGCCGACTGCAAGGGCGGTACGCGGCTGTTCTGTCAGGCTCCTACCGGCATTGGCAAGACCATGAGCGCGCTTTTCCCCGCGCTGAAAGCCATGGGCGAAGGCAACGGAGAAAAGCTGTTCTATCTCACGGCCCGCAACACGACCCAGACTGCCGCCGAGGATGCCTTGACCCGGCTGCATACGGCCCAGCCAGAGCTTGCCCTGCGCAGTGTGACGTTGACCGCCAAGGAAAAGGTCTGCCTGCATCCGGACGCAGAGGGACATCCCGCCTGCCTGCCGGAGCTTTGTCCCTACGCCAACGGCTACTACGACCGCATCAAGATGCACTGACAGCTCTGCTGGACGGTACCGGCAGCTTTGACCGCGCAGCGCTGGCCGGGGCGGCAAAGCGTTTTTCGGTGTGTCCCTTTGAACTGGGGCTAGACCTGAGCGAGTGGTGCGATGTGGTCATTGGGGATTACAATTACCTGTTCGATCCGGTGGTGCACCTGAAGCGGTTCTTTGATTCTTCCGGCGACTGGTTGTTTTTGGTCGATGAAGCACATAACCTGCCCGACAGAGCCAGAGCAATGTATTCTGCACGCTTTTGTAAAAGCAGCCTGACCGAGGCAAAACGCGCATTGGGCAAGGGCAAAAGTGCTTTAAAGACCGCTCTGACCAAAGCAGACAAAGCCCTGCTGGAAGCCCGGAAAGCCTGCATACAGCTTGCACCCCGCACAGCAGCCAGACCGATGCCGCAGACCCGGCACAGACCAGTCTTTTGCCTGAAAACACTGCCCCCGCACTGGAACTACCCGAACCGCTGTATGCACAGGACAGTACTGTGTTTTTGCAGGAGCCGCCCTCTGCCCTGCTCAGTCCGCTGCGGGCCGTACAGGCACCTTTGCAGGACTGGCTGGAAGCGAACCCGGATGCCGAAGTACATGCACAGTTGTTGGAGCTTTATTTTGCTGTACAGGACATCACCCGTGCCGCCGAACGATACGACAGCCACTTTGTCACTCAGCTTACCGCGCGCGGCAGAGAGCTTGAATTGCAGCTGCTGTGTCTGGACCCGGCACCTTTTGTGGATGCCAGCCTTGCCGCAGGGCGCAGCGCAGCGCTGTTCAGTGCAACACTGGCTCCGCCCTCGTTCTACCGCAGTGTTCTGGGCTGCAGCGGTGCACGTGCCGTCGCACTGGACAGTCCCTTCCCGGCTGAAAATCTGGGGCTGTATTGCCTGCCGAATATCTCTACCCGCTACCGCGACCGCGAAGCCAGCGTGCAGGCAGTTTCGGATGCACTGGCCCGGCTGGTGCAGGCCAGAACCGGAAACTACTTTGCCTTTTTCCCAAGCTACGCATATCTGCGGCAGGTACACGAAGATTTTGCAGCACGTTACCCGGGCATTCGCACCCTTGTGCAGGAAAGCCGTCTGGATGATGCCGCTCGGGCTGAATTTCTGGCTCAGTTTGTGCCGGACCCGGCCGAAACACTTCTGGGTTTGGCGTGATGGGCGGTATCTTTGGTGAGGGAGTTGATCTTGCAGGCAGCCGCCTGATCGGGTGCGCCATTGTGGGTGTGGGCCTGCCGCAGGTAAATCCGCAGCAGGAAATGCTGCGCCGTTATTATGACGCACAGAACGGCTTTGGATTTGATTATGCCTACCGCTATCCCGGCATGAACAAGGTACTGCAGGCCGCAGGGCGCGTGATCCGCACGCCGGAAGACAGAGGTGCGGTGCTTTTGCTGGACGACCGGTTTGCCCAGCAGGAATACATCCGGCTGTTCCCTCCTCACTGGCGGCATATCCGCTATCTGCGCAGCTGCGAAGAGCTGGCCGCTGCCCTGCAGGACTTCTGGAATAAATGAGACCCAAGCAAAAAGGCACTGCCGCACCCAAAACAGGAGCGGCAGTGCCTTTGCTTCTTTTTTGTTTTATTTTGCTGCTTTCCGGTTCTGCTTGCAGGCTATCCCACGAGGGCATTTCATTGCGCAGCTTTTCCCACATGGGCATTGCCGTGCCGGTCTGCCTGCGCAGAGCATCGAACGCTTCGTCCAGATACTTCATTTCGGACACTGCGTGCATGGCGTGATCCGGAAACGCACAATCTGCCCAGCGGTGTTTTTGTCATGGTAAACACCATCGCTTCCATCTTACGGCGGGCCGATGTGCCGGGCTGGAAATTATCGGTGTTGTTGGCATCGTTCACCGGGATGCCCGCATCCTTGAGCATCAGGCAGGCTTCATAGGCGGCATCCAGAATGGCGCCGCGCTGCTGCTTGGTGGCCCGGTGCAGATCGCCGTTGCAGGCATAGCATACATAGCACGCCGGCAGAACGAATGCAATGTGGCACTTGAGCCATTCATCCATATCGCCATAGAAGGTCAGCTTGTATTTTGCACCGTCAAAGGCGGTCTTGAGCCGGGTTCGAAGGTGCCAGAAAGCGGAGTTGTGGCACCGCCCACCGTCATGCCAGCACTGGCGTACACACTGACCACATGGTCGTGTTCACGGCGGCCTGCCGTGCCCTGAAAGCCGAATGCGATCTTATCCGCCGGGCGCTGCATGAATTCCAGCACCTGCTTTGCCTGCGGGTTGTTGCCCACAAACACAAAATACTGGCTCTTGTTGGCTTGAGCACAGGAAGCACATCCGGCAGCTGGCCCGCCTGCACGACCACAAAGACGAGATCATAATAATCATCCGGGGCGAGAGTGTCCACGGTTTTGATCCGTTCCGTTGTGGTCTTGCGCTGCACCCAGTGGCGGATGACCAAACCCTTCTGGTCGATCATTTCCTTCCACTCTCCGCGTGCAAGAAGCGTGACAACGTTCTTTTTGTTCTGCATCAGCACATGGGCCAGCTCGCAGCCCAAAACGCCTGCACCGTAAACCAGAATCCTCATCCAGATACGCCTCCCTTATGTGTGTTAAGGTTTGCTTACTTTTTCAAAAACGAGAAAAAGCCTTTTTTCTCGTAAGGTGCACTGCTTACGCCCTTGACCTCATAGCCGGTTGCATTGATGGCATCCCGCAGCTTCTGCTCGTCCAGCGGCTGTTCCGAGTGGATCACCGTCTGGGCTTTTGCCTGCGAGGACGACACCCTTTTCACCTCCGGGAAGGCCTTGCGCACGGCTTCGTTGACATGGCTCTCGCACATGCCGCACATCATACCATCTACTTTTACGATCGTTTCAATCATTTTATTCTCCTCCAGATCTTCTGCGCGCATCGGCCCGTTGACGCAGAATCTGTTAGGAAGCGCTAACCGCAGTTTCAAACAAAAACGCCGCCAGGAACTGCCCGGCAGCGGTGCGGAGCGGTTCCCTGTTCTGTGGTGGGTCTGCTCAGAAAATGCACGCATGATTTCTTGTCTTCATCATATCACACCAGTGGGCTAAATGCAAGATGATAAATACCCCATCCCGGTTTTTGCGCTTTTCACTCATGCACCCGGTATCCTGCTGCCGTGGTCAGTATTCAATGCCCTGCCGGGCGGAAATTCCCCTCTGATAAGGGTGGCGGTGGCACTTCATCTCCGTGGCATAGTCGGCGGCATCCAGCATCCACTGCGGCGCAGCATGGGCAGTAAGCACGCATTCCTGCTCTGCCGGGCGTTCCAGCACAGCCTTTTGCAACAGGGCTTTATCCACCATATCCAGTTCCCATGCGCTGCCCGCTTCGTCCAAAATCAGCAGGTCGGCAGGGTCGGCCATGGCAGCTGTGAGGTTCGCATTCTGCAGCTGGCGGGTGGCTTCCTTTTCCGCTTCGTTCATCTGGAACACGAATTTCTGCCCCGCCTTGCCGCGGTACACCTTTGCACCCAGCTGTTCCAGCAGCGGCACCTCGCCGCTTTTGCCGCCTTTGAGGAACTGCAGGATCACCACCCGCTTTCCGCTGCCCATGGCCCGCAAAGCAAGGCCCATGCAGCGGTGGTCTTACCCTTGCCATCACCGTAATATAGATGTAACAGCCTGTACGCTTCATGGTCATTTCTCCTTTTGTCTTTGCGTTTATGGTAACACAAACCCAGCAAAAAGGAAGAGGAAGCACCCGAAGGCGCTTCCTCTTTCAAACAATGCGATATTTACTGATACAGAGGGAAATCCCGGGTCAGCTTCAGCACACGGTCACTGATCTCGTCCTTCTTCTCGTCGTAGTGCCAGATGCAATCGGCGATGCAGTCGGCGATCACCTTCATCTCGGCCACGCCCATGCCGCGGGTGGTAACAGCCGGGGTGCCCAGACGCACGCCAGAAGTCACGAACGGGCTGCGAGTCTCGCCGGGGACAGTGTTCTTATTGGCGGTGATGTGCACGCTGTCCAGACGTGCTTCCAGCTCCTTGCCGGTGCACTCCTCGTCACGCAGGTCGATCAGCATGAGGTGGTTGTCGGTGCCGCCGGATACCAGCTTGACACCGCGTGCCTGCAGCTCTGCTGCCAGAGCCTGTGCATTCTCCACGATCTTGCGGCATATTCCTTGAACTCCGGCTTCAGTGCTTCACCAAAGCAGACAGCTTTTGCGGCGATCACATGCTCCAGCGGGCCGCCCTGGGTGCCGGGGAACACGGCAGATTGATGCGCTTTGCAAGAATGGGATTGTTGGTCAGGATCAGACCGCCGCGGGGGCCGCGCAGGGTCTTGTGGGTGGTGGTGGTAACAACATCAGCATACGGCACAGGCTCTGGTGATAGCCGCCTGCCACCAGACCGGCAATGTGGGCCATATCCACCATCAGATATGCACCATAGCCGTGGGCGATCTCAGCAATCTTCTCAAAATCGATGGCACGGGGATATGCAGACGCACCGGCACGATCAGCTTGGGGCGCACCTTTTTTAACCTGCTTTTCCAGCTCAGCATAGTCGATCACGCCGTCGGCATTGACACCGTAAGAGACAAAGTTATAGTTCTTGCCGGACATGTTTACCGGAGAACCGTGGGTCAGATGGCGCCCTGAGACAGGTCCATGCCCATGACAGTATCGCCCCAGATCCAGCAGAGCAAATAAACTGCCAGATTGGCCTGTGCACCGGAGTGGGCTGAACATTGGCATATTTTGCGCCGAACAGCTTGCAGGCACGCTCGATGGCAATGTTCTCCACCTCGTCCACATAGACACAGCCGCCATAGTAGCGCTTGCCGGGCAGGCCCTCGGCGTACTTGTTGGTCAGGATGCTGCCCATTGCGGCCATGACGGCGGGAGAGACGATGTTCTCACTGGCGATCAGTTCAATGTTCTGGCGCTGACGGTTCAGCTCGCGATCCATGGCTGCGGCCAACTCCGGATCAACGGTATTGACCAGACCGATGGTGTCCATCATTTCATTGTACATAATATTCTACCCCTCTCAATTTCCGGAGAAAGCCCCGGATCTCTGGATCTCTTCAAGCCACCCTGCTCCGCGCACGAACCGAATTGCTTTCTTTTATCATAGCAGAAAGCTGCAGAATCTTCAACTTCCATTTTGCCAAAAGGCTTGCTTTTTTCGTCTGAAGGGTTTATTATACTTGTATAAAAATGCAGTGTCGTTTTTGTATATTTTTCAAGTCAGTCAACCTTCAGATGAAGCGAGGTGTTCTCTGGTGACGGTCAGTGAAGCAAAGCAGACCCAGCGCAAAGCGGGCCGTGCCGCACGCAAGGCTCTCGGCCCGGAAGAACGCAAGGCTGCAAATGCCGCTTTGTGCGCATTCCTCTGGCAGCTGGCTGCCGTGCAGAATGCGCAGACCATCCTGCTGTACGCAGCGTTTGGTTTTGAAGCCGACCTTGCTGCCTTTGCCGCCGAAGCAGCAGCTCAGGGCAAAACGCTGGCCTATCCGGTGTGCGGCGAGGCGTATTCCCTTACAGCCGCTGTGCCCGGCCCGGACGGCTGGGAGATGGGACAGTACGGCATCCGCACCCCCATCCTGAGCCGGTCGGAGATTCTGCTGCCGGAAGCGCTGGATCTGATCCTTGTACCCTGCACGGCTTTTGAT
>ENA-OQMZ01000560-OQMZ01000560.1-human-gut-metagenome-genome-assembly--contig:-NODE-560-length-15620-cov-1.469502_pt1 | contig 15620 bp, 20 predicted proteins | sample MGYA00242621_ERZ504862 | MGnify/ENA primary metagenome ERZ504862 (study PRJEB26092, sample SAMD00036393) | human gut metagenome | host: Homo sapiens | study: EMG produced TPA metagenomics assembly of... | reverse complement strand
ACCTGGAAAACCGGCGCACTTGCCATCGGTTCCTCGGAGGCATGTATGCTGGGTGGTGTGGCAGCCTGGTTGCGCTGGCGCAAGAAACGTCAGGCACAAGGCAAACCGTTCGACAAACCCAACTTCGTTATTTCAACCGGTTTCCAGGTGGTATGGGAAAAATTCGCCCAATTGTGGCAGATTGAAATGCGTGAAGTGCCTTTGACACTGGACAAGACCACGCTCGACCCCGAAGAAGCTTTGAAGATGTGTGATGAGAACACCATCTGTATCGTGCCTATCCAAGGCGTTACATGGACAGGACTGAACGATGACGTCGAAGCCTCGACAAAGCCTCGATGCCTACAATGCAAAGACCGGCTACGACATTCCTATCCACGTAGATGCCGCAACCGGTGGCTTCATCCTGCCGTTCCTCAATCCCGACACAAAATGGGACTTCCGCTTGAAATGGGTTCTCTCCATCAGCACTTCCGGCCACAAGTTCGGACTGGTTTATCCGGGACTGGGATGGGTAGTATGGAAAGACAAGAAATACCTTCCGGATGCCATGTCGTTCAGTGTCAATTATCTGGGTGCGAACATCACACAGGTTGGTTTGAACTTCAGCCGTCCCGCCGCACAGATTCTGGGACAGTACTACCAATTTATCCGTCTGGGATTCCAAGGATACAAAGCCATCCAATACAATTCCATGGAAATCACCAAGTACATCCACAGCGAAATAGCCAAGATGGCTCCGTTCGTAAATTACAGCGATGACGTAGTAAATCCTTTGTTCATCTGGTACATGAAACCCGAATATGCAAAGAATGCCAAATGGACTCTGTACGATTTGCAGGCTAAATTGCAGCAAAGCGGCTGGATGGTTCCTGCCTACACCTTGCCGGAAAATATCCAGAATTACGTAGTTATGCGTGTTGTGGTACGTCAGGGATTCAGCCGTGACATGGCGGATTATGTTGTTGAACGACATCAAGAATGCCATCTGCGAGTTCGAGAAACTGGAATATCCCACTCCTACCCGCATCGCCCAAGACAAGAATATCGCTGTAAAAGGTACTGTGTTCACTCACAATGCCCATAGCAACGCCGCTAAAAAATAAGCATAGATAACAATAATGCAACCATCCGCCGTTAAGGTAGATGGTTACTTCAATCAAATTAATTTATGGAAAGAACTATAACTATCCAGCAAATAAAGGATGTTGCCCAGGAGGCTTACAATCTGTACAAGGACAATACAGACGGTAAGAACGCCGACTATATCCCTTATCTGGCAAATATTGATCCCAAACTGTTCGGGATCAGTATCTGTCTGATGAACGGAGAAATCATCCAACTGGGTGACTCTCAGTACCGTTTCGGTATCGAGTCCGTTTCCAAGGTGCTGACCGCCATCCTGGTACTCCGCCAATACGGTGCTCCCAAGGTGCTCGAAATGATTGGCGCCGATGCTACCGGACTGCCGTTCAACTCCATCATGGCCATCTTGTTGGAAAACGACCATCCGTCCACCCCATTGGTAAACGCCGGCGCCATCTCGGCCAACAGTATGGTGCAACCCGTAGGAAACAGCGATGCCAAGTGGAAAGCCATCGTAGACAATATGACCGAACTATGCGGAAGTACCCCGCAACTGATCGACGAACTGTACCGGTCAGAGTCGGCGACAAATTTCAACAACCGTTCCATCGCCTGGCTATTGAAAAATTATAACCGTATCTACGATGACCCCGATATGTCGCTCGACCTCTACACCCGCCAGTGTTCCATGGGCATCACTGCAGAACAGTTGTCCATCTGTGGAGCCACCATCGCCAACGAAGGATTGAACCCGAACACCAACAAGCAAGTGTTCGACAAAGCCCTCTCCCCGAAAATCACCTCCATGATAGCTACCGTAGGTTCTATCAGCACACAGGCGACTGGCTTTACACTTCGGGAATTCCTGCCAAGACAGGCGTAGGAGGCGGTGTCATGGGCGTAATGCCGGGTGTCATGGGCATTGCACCTTCGCGCCTCCTCTGGATGACGCCGGCAACTCCGTGAAAGCACAGCTTGCCATCAAGCATATTATGAACAAACTGGGCATGAACGTATTCAATGGCCATCGCATCCACGTGCAATAATCCATTTCGTTCCCATAGGAAAACCGGTATTTCTCTCACTCCGAGAGGAGTACCGGCTTTTTAATTAAAAATTTTTCCCGCTAAAATTTCTCACACTCTTACATTATGCCTATCTTTGCACTGACAAATTCATCATATTATGAAGAACAAAGTCATCCGTAAAGAACCGGACCAATGACGAACTCACGCAGAGAAACCATTGGAGTTCCCTTGGCGGAATATTTGAAAGAGAAATGCTGGAACAGCCCAAAGCGCCCGATGACGTTGATTATGGAATTGAATTAACTATTAAATAACTTTATGAGTAACAAATCAAAAATCGAGATTTGCGCCAACTCCGTGGAAAGTGCTGTGAAGGCAACAACAAGCCGGTGCTTATCGTGTAGAACTATGTGCAGGTATTCCGGAAGGCGGAACAACCCCGTCTTTTGGCGAAATCCGTATGGCACGCCAATTATTGAACCAAACAAAACTGCATGTCATTATCCGTCCCCGTGGCGGAGATTTTCCTATATTCTCCTATTGAACAAGAAATCATGCTGCATGATATTAAAGTGGCACGCCAGCTGGGTGCGGACGGTGTGGTATTCGGCTGTCTTACCGCAGAAGGCTATGTCGATGTGCCTCTGATGCAGAAACTGATGAATGCGGTAGGCGAGATGAGTGTCACCTTCACCGTGCTTTTGATATGTGCAGCAATCCCAAAGAGGCCTTGGAACAGATTATCGGACTGGGTATAGACCGGGTTCTTACTTCCGGACAGGAGCTACCGCCGAAAAGGGAATCCCTCTTCTGAAAGAATTGGTGGAACAGGCCGACGGACGGATCATCATCATGCCGGGATGCGGTGTGAATGCCGGTAATATCCGTAAGATTGCCGAAGAAACCGGAACTTCGGAATTTCATTTCTCCGGACGGAGCAGCGTAGACAGCGGCATGATTTATCGTAACTCAAAAGTATCCATGGGAGGTACTGTAAAGATAGAAGAGTATCTGAAAGACGTTACCGATCCCGACAAAGTAAAAGCCGCCTTGTCCGAACTGGCATTGAAAGACGAAAACGACAAAGCACTGGAAAAGAAAAACAAAAGCCTCAACCCCAAGAAATCAAAGAAAAGAGGATGACTGGGACGATGAGGACGATGACTTGGATGATGACAAGTAAACAACAGGTAAGCATAAACGCTATCAATATATTTAACGCGATATCAGTTTGCAAACTTGAATATCCGCGTTACTTTTTGTTTATACTGAATCCTACAGCTTATGTATCACCTTCATCAGCTGCTCACCCAGTCCGATGGTATATCCTTGTGACACGAATACCACCCGGTTAAAGGTATCCCCAATGATAAACATAGGCAGGATAGTCTTGTTAGACAACTTCATGCCTTCTGCAATCTGTTTCTGGATGGAACCGTCCACATCAATACCGTAAGTAATGGTAGCCGGTAATCCGGGGAATTCCTGCGGGCGGAACTTCTTGTACTGCTCCTCGTTGGGGAACAACAGCACGATTCCTCTGCCCCATTCATCAAACTCCTTACCCAATGCCGCAATATCACGCAAGGCATGGTTCGTAGGTTCTTGTCCGGCACCCAGTACGGCTACAATGTAGTAACCACGTCCTGTAGTGGCAAGAATAGACTTCAGTTCATCGCTATCTATCGGTTTATAAGTAGATTCCGAGTTGAAATTACCGATTACCTGAATATCATCCTTACTTTCACGCATCACCAATCCACCGTAGTCGTTTCCCCCGGCTTGATGGTAAAGAAAGTCAGCTGGGACAATACGCCGCCGTTGGCCAGACGAGTACCGGTCACCATCACATAATTGCCGGCATCCAGTGCCGTTCCGTTCTTCAACAGATTAGCCCAAGTAGCGCCGCCACCCATATCAATATCGCCTTCATCATAATTCAGCAATTTCAAGGTTCCGGCAGGAGTCAGTCTGGAAATAGAGAAATGAGAATAATACTTCGGGTCGGCAAAGATTGATCGGCGTATATCTGGCAATAAACTTGCCGGTAGGCGCACTGGCCTGTTCCATCGCCTCAAAGTTCACATCAACAGCACCTTCATCACCCATCAACTGCACTTTTCCGGTCACTTCGTCTATACGTGCAGGAATACCCATGCTGCGTGCCATGGAAACAAAGAAGATATCACGGCTGTGCGCATCGGCTGTACGGGCCTTCCAGCACCCCTTCCCGGAGTAATCAGGAGAACCGCCCAGATTGCAATCCTTGTCCACACGGATATTTTCGGCAACCCATGCAACCAGCTTCATCGGATCGGCAAGGTAAGCCTCACGCTCCTGTTCGGGCACTGCTTTCTCAAAGAATCCTTTGTACGGAGTAATCATTTCGTTGCTCACACGCGGATTACGCACAAATCTGCGGAAATAATCGGCATTGGCGCACAGATGTGAATTCATCATGTGGTCTATCAACACTTCGGAACTTACATCGCGAAGGTCTTTGGCGGAAATCTGCTGAAGCAGGTCAATGCCGCCCTTCTTTGACTTGTCCGAACGGAGACGGGCCATAAAGTCACGGATGGTTTCGTGGTTACACGTGATGCCACCAGCAATTTGGCAACAACATCCTCATCCACTGATACTCTTTAGCGAAATGACGGGCCGATTCATCCGTCATGAACGTAGCCACGTAGGCATTGCGGATAGAGTCCTCCAAGGCCATGCGGCGATTGTTCTCCGCACGTTGTTCGGGAGTCACTTCGGGCATATTGGCGCCTTCCACCGGAGGAATGATATCCATATCCAGTGTATAAGCCTCGCCGGCCGTCTTGTCCAGTTTCACGGTCAAGGCATTGTCTTTCCGAAAGACAGTTTGGAGTAACCGAATTTTCCATCTTTGGAAGCCCATACCAGCATATCCCCTTTTCCGGCTGTCAGGAACGTCTTGCCGTCCGCATCCGTCTGTTTGGAAGTTACGGTATAAAATTCGGCATAGTTATACACCTTGAATTCCACTTTGGCATCAGCCACCGGTTTGCCATCCGCATCCACGATGGTCACATCGGCTTTTGCCGTAGGGGCATAATTGTCAATCACATTGATTTCCGTATACCGGGGAGTGCGGTACATCACTTCTTCCGGTCCGTTATAACGTCCGAACACCTTGGTGTGCATCAGCATACCCCGTGAAGCGGGAGCGTTGAACCAACCCAGATTCAGTACCGGTTCGGGTTCGCAAGCACCAGGAAGTACCATTTGCCATCCACCCAGCTTCCACCCAGGCATGATTATCATCGGTATGTGCCCAACGCGGCGTATATACCTGGCGGGCAGGGATGCCTACCGAACGCAAGGCGGCTACCGTGAACGTAGATTCCTCGCCGCAACGTCCGTAGTGTCTTACGTAGACAGCGGACTACTGGTACGGGCATCAGAGGGAGTATAAATCACCTTCTCATGACACCAGTGGTTCACTTCCAGCACGGCATCATATAAAGAAAGGTTTTTCACTCTGTCCTTCAGTTCCTCGTAGAATACCTTACGGCTGTCGTCCAGATTCTCGTTGTTTACGCGGATGGGCAGTACAAAGTGGCGGAACTCGCGTTCGGGAACCACTTTTCCCCACGGCATCTCCTCACGCGCCTTGAAAGCGTAATCCACGTTTTCCAGATAGAATTCACCGGGATGATCCGCTATATCCGCCAAAGGCATATAGGCGTAAAGGAAAGTCATCGCCTCCTTCTGCTCATCGCTCATGGGTTGTTCGAATACCTGGAAGAGGTCACCTTGGGCCAGCGTATCACGCCGTGCCTCAAAATCCTGCTGAACAGCGGCACGTTCAGCCTCATCACTGATCAAATGTTTGTTGTTTGTACACGAGGCACACAGCATCAAGCTATCCCCGCCGCACACAGAGCCAATAATTTCATCTTGTTGTTTATTTAGGTTAGCAATTTGTTATTGGCTACGAAGATAAGACTTTTTTCTTATTTTTGACGAAGTTCAAGCTATTATTTAGTATCCGCCGGCTCCGATTGTTGCGATTGATAATATTCCTCCTTCCGCTTGTTGGCCTGCTGCACCAGACTGGTGACGTATACCGTGAAAATGGGGAACATCATCATTCCCAGGGCGGCCAGCACCACCGACAGTATTTTCCCCGTAGGAGTGACGGCATAAATATTGCTCCCTACGGTAGTGACATCCATAAACGCCCACCACAGCGCACTCCAGTAGTCCGTCACCATAGGGTTCACCTTATGTTCCAGCACAAAGAAGATAAGGCTGGCAAAATACACGGTGGCCATCAGCATGGTGATGTACGAGGTAAACAACCCGGACGCTTTGCTGCCCGACAGCCAGCCCACCACGATGGCCAGCGCATACCCTCCCCTCAGCAAAGGGATAAAGCGCAGGAAATAACTGATTTCGGGCGAGAAGTGATGTGATAGAAATCAATGATATTTAAATAAGGTATAGATACCAGCAGGAAAATAAAATGGCTGGTGAAGTATCTTCCTTTTTCTTTCGAGAGGAAAAACTCCAGCAGGAAATCGAACAGGAAAAACATGACATATCCAGAACTGAATCTTCAGATAAGAACCTTGATTCAGGAAAGGGATGTTATGAAAAGTATCTATCGAGATACTGATAACCAGAAAAAGGGACATCAACAGGATGAGTATATGCAAGATCCCGTAAATCCCCCTGCGGGAATAGATGAATGAGGAGAAAGCTGTTTTCATAAACGATACTGATTATATTGTTTTTCTAGAAACACCTTCCGGGTACGATTGTTTCATTCCGGATACCTTCCGGGTTAATAAACCTAAACGGATAAACATCATTTCCAGGGAGTTGTTATAAACTCCGTAAACAAAAACATATATTTTTTAAAACCTAAACTTTATGGCAAACATTAGTAAATCAGTCAAGCTAGGGGTATTTACCCTCGCTATTATGAACGTGACTGCGGTAGTATCCCTGCGCGGGCTGCCTGCTGAAGCCGAATACGGACTGAGTTCGGCATTTTATTATTTATTCGCGGCCATCGTCTTCCTGATACCTACCTCGTTGGTAGCGGCGGAACTGGCGGCCATGTTCCAGGACAAGCAAGGCGGTGTGTTCCGATGGGTGGGTGAAGCCTACGGAAAGAAATTCGGCTTCCTCGCCATCTTCCTGCAATGGGTGGAAAGCACCATCTGGTATCCCACCGTCCTGACTTTCGGAGCCGTGGCACTGGCATTTATCGGCATGAGTGACACCCATGATATGGCCTTGGCATCCAACCGCTATTACTCACTGGCGGTGGTCTTGATTATCTACTGGCTGGCCACCTTCATTTCGCTGAAAGGCATGGGCTGGGTAGCAAAGTGGCCAAAGTAGGCGGTATGGTAGGTACGATCATTCCTGCCGGCCTGCTGATGGTGCTGGCGGTGATTTACCTTGCTTCCGGCGGACAGAGCCAGATGAACTTTGACGGCAACTTCTTCCCCGACTTCAGCAACTTCGACAACCTGGTACTGGCTTCCAGCATCTTCCTGTTCTATGCCGGTATGGAAATGGCGGTATCCACGTAAAAGACATGGAAAATCCTGCCAAGAACTATCCGAAAGCCGTATTCATCGGTGCGGCTATCACCGTGATCATCTTCGTGCTCGGCACCTTCGCACTGGGGATCATCATTCCCGAAAAGGACATCAACCTGACACAGAGTCTGCTGGTAGCTTTGATAATTACTTCAAGTATGTCCATGCTTCGTGGTTGTCGCCTATCATCGCCGTGGCTTGGCATTCGGTGTGCTGGCAGGCGTGTTGACCTGGGTGGCAGGTCCGTCCAAAGGTATCTTCGCAGTGGGCAAAGCAGGTTATCTGCCTCCCTTCTTCCAGAAGACCAACGCCAACGGCGTACAGAAAAACATTCTACTGATCCAAGGCCTTGCCGTAACCTTGCTCAGCCTGCTGTTCGTTGTGATGCCTTCCGTACAGAGTTTCTACCAAATCCTGTCACAGCTCACCGTATTGCTTTACCTCATCATGTATCTGCTGATGTTCAGCGGCGCCATCTATCTGCGTTACAATATGAAAAAGGCCCCGCGCCCGTTCCGCATCGGCAGCAAAGGCAACGGACTGATGTGCTCATCGGCGGTCTGGGTTTCTGCGGTTCGCTGCTGGCATTCGTGCTCAGCTTCATTCCGCCCAGCCAGATTGCGGTAGGCAGCAACACCGTATGGTTTGCCGTTTTGATTATCGCTGCGTCGTGGTAGTCGCTGCTCCGTTCATAATCTATGCATCGCGCAAACCGTCATGGGTAGACAAGGATACACAGTTCGAACCGTTCCACTGGGAAGAACAGGCCACAACGGCACAGACAGCGGCTCCGGTTTCCGGCGCGGCTAAAAGTTCCGCTTCAAGCGCCTCTACAAACGCCGCCGGACCGGCCTCTCAAAGTACCCCGTCTCCGGAGCAACACAAATAACCCCCGCTGACGGGTTGGCCCATTCCTTTTTATCACAGGCAATTCCGGTTCCTTGAAAAGCAAGAAGCATGTTTTTCAAGAAGCCGGAATTGCTGTTTTCCACCAACCGGGATGGTTATTTCCCTCTCTCTTCCAATAATTTCCTGTAAATCATAGCCGGAATTAAAGAAACATTCCTATCTTTGTCCCCCGGTTCACTTAATAATCACGTTTGACATGAAGCATAAGGCCTTTTTTCATTTTTATGACAGCCCTTCTTATAGGGAGTCCGCTTTATGCACAAAAATATAAAATAGCCCTTATCCATTCCTACCAGGAAGGGTACAGCGGTGCCGGCATTGTAAACAAACTGTTTGTCAAAGGACTGAAAGACCAGCAAATAGACTTCCAGCTGCGCACCTTTTATCTGGATTGCGAGAAATACGAATCCGTAGAAGAAGAGCGACGGATTTCCGAGTTTGCAGATTCCATCCGCTCATGGGGAGGGGATTTGATTGCCGTGCTCGATGATCAGGCAACCTACTCTGTCATGGCTTGCGGAAACCCGTATGTCAGGCAGGTTCCCGTCGTATTCAGCGGGGTGAATTATCCCAACCAAGAGTTGCTGGCACAATATCCCAACATTACGGGCTACATAGACAAACCCGATTACCTCACCACCTGCCGGATGATAGAACGCATCATGGGCAAAGTCCGCATCCACATCCTGAACGGGCGGACCGTGCTTGACCGCCTTATCTGGAAAGACCTGAGTGAACAATGCAAAGGATCGGAAATCACCCTCCACCAATGGAAAAGACAAGAGGCCCGGCCCGACAAGCTGAATATCCCCATCAGTGACAAAGATGATACCGAATATGAATCCCTGTACGAAAGCTGAACGAATACAACCAATTGGACTCCACCGTCGTAGTCCGCCTGTCCAGTGATTCCGTAGCTGCCCGCGACCTGATGTGGCTGTCCAGCGGAGTCTTCCAATACTCCCTGTTCCTGTATACCAAACGGGACTATACCACCCTGCGCATCGGCAGCCTGTTCGACAATCCCGGATTCGAAACCATCAACGAAGGATTCGGGATAAAGGAATACATGCTGGGAGGTTATTTCGCCCCCATCGAAACACAGCTAAGCGACATGACCGCCGGCATCAAAGAAAGACTGCAAGGAAAGATACCCGTCCCGGCGGTAAAACAAATCGCCAAACAGTACCTGGTCAACTGGCAGGCCATGAAGAGATACCAGATCCCCCTTGAAAGCATTCCACCGGAATATACCATCATGTACAGGCCGTGGAGGGAAAAATACGCAACCCCCATCCTGATTCTTGAAAGCCTCCTGGTCTTCACACTCCTTTTGGGGATAGCCTACCTTATTTATATCTATACACTGGAAAAAGGACGCAAAAAAGAAGCCTTGCGCAACCTCAGGTTCGAACACGAAGCATTAACGCTTGCACTGGAAGGAGGGAATACCTACGCGTGGTGTTTCGACGGAAAGACCGCCGTGCTCGACCAAGCTTTCTGCGAACTGACCAACCGTTCCCAAAACCTGTTGGGAATAGAGGAAATAGCCCATTATGTACACCCCGACGAACAAGCCCGGTTCAGAAAAAACGTATCCAACATACTATACCGGCAACGAAGAACAGCCCAATACCGTTGCCAATTCAACGACACCGGTTACCAATGGTGGGAATTCAGATACAGCGTGTTGCAGAATAATGAACAAAATCCTATCATCACCGGACTTCTGGTAAACATTCAGGAGATCAAAGACAAGGAAGAAGAACTGATACGCGCCCGCAAACTGGCAGAACAGGCGGAACTGAAACAATCCTTCCTGGCCAACATGAGCCATGAAATCCGTACTCCGCTTAATGCCATCGTGGGATTCTCCAACCTGCTCACTACCGAGAAAAACATCTCGGAAGAAGAGAAAAAAGAGTTTGCCTCCATCATAGACAACAATACCAGACTCTTGTTGAAGCTGGTCAATGATATGCTGGAACTATCCCGTATAGAATCCGGCAATATGTCCTTTCATTGCGAGGATTGCAGCGCGCATCATTCGCCGAAACGGTCTATCAGCCCATCAGGTAATTATTCTCCCTCCAGTGGAATTCATCAAAGAATTTCCCGACGAGGATGTGACCATACACATAGACCGTATGCGCCTCACCCAAGTCATCACCAACTTTTTGGGAAACGCCAAGAAGTTCACCTCCCAAGGACACATCAAACTGGGTTATTTCTGCGACAAAGAGAAAAAGGAAATCCATTTCTTCGTAGAAGATACCGGTGCGGGAATCCCTAAAGAAGAATTACAAATGATATTCGAGCGGTTCTACAAGCGGAATGAATTTGTACAGGGTGTAGGACTGGGACTCGCCATCAGCAAGGTCATTGTAGAAAAAATGAACGGACACATCGATGTGCAATCCGAGGTGAACAAGGGCAGCCGTTTCACCGCCGTACTGCCTATCTGTAATTTTATTCCTGTGCAGGCTGTTTAGGCAGGGCGAACTGCAAGACCAGATACGCCAGCACACCCGCCAGCACCGTTCCCAGTATGACCCCCATCTTTGCCTGCGTCAGCAACACCGGCGAATCCCCGAAAGAGAGGTTGGCTATGAACAAAGAAACCGTAAAACCGATACCTCCCAAAAGACAGATACCTGTCAGGTTCACCCAGGTCATGCCTTTCAGCAGTCCGGCGAACCCCATCTTTATCACCAGCCAGGTAAAGAAATAAATGCCGGCAAACTTACCCGCCAGCAATCCCGCCAGCACCGCCCAGGTAGCCATCCCCACTTCCAGACCGCCATGATCCGCCGTGAGCGAGACACCCGCATTGGCAAAGGCGAACAAGGAAGAATAATATAATTCACCATTCCATGCAGACTGTCTTCCAATGACTGCAAGGGAGATATGACACGGTCCGAGGAAGACTCGATGCTTTTCAGCACATTGATCTGCATCTTGCTTAACACAACACTTTCCTTGTCACTGGCAGGAAAGACAGCAATGTTCTCGCGGATGCGGTTAATGTACTTACCTATCTTGTAATGAGGAGTGGCGGGAACCGTGAAGGCTGCGACAACTCCCGCAATGGTAGCGTGGATGCCGCTCTGCAAAAACAGATACCACATAATCACTCCCCAGAAAATATAAAACCAACGGTTGTGCACCCGGAAGAAATTCCCGCCGCAAAGTATCAGCAGGATACCCGCCGAAGCAATCAGGTAGTTCACCGACAGATGAGAGGTGTAAAAAAGGGCGATGACCAGAATGCCGCCGATATCATCGACCACAGCGAAAGCGGTCAGAAAAGACTTTCAAGCTCAGCGGAACCCGCTTGCCGAACAGGCTGAGCACTCCCAGCGAAAAGGCGATATCCGTAGCCATCGGTATGGCCAGACCACTTTGGGCCGGAGTTCCCGCCGTCATGAAATAATAGATCAGCACCGGAACCAGCATACCGCCGCACGCCGCCACGATGGGCAAAAGCGCCTGCCGGAAACTGGACAACTCGCCCACCAGTATCTCACGCTTTATCTCCAGCCCCACACTGAAGAAAAAGACAGCCATCAAAGCATCGTTGATAAAAGTCATCAAGGTCATGTGATGCCCGTTATGACTGAAGAAATTAAATTCTCCTATCTGAAGATGCACCTCGTAATTCCAAAGGAGGCATAAATATCCCCCCACGGAGAATTGGCCAGGAACATAGCCAGCAAGACTACCCCCATCAGCAACATCCCTCCATTAATATGATAGTGCGCCGCCCGCTGGAAGGAAAAGTTCAAGTTCAGAATTTTCAGTTTTTCCATATCAATTGAATTTAAGAGTTTGTGATAAATTGCCATCAAAACACAAGCCCTTCCTGTTATTGACTTTTTAATTTCAACTAACAGAAAGAGCCCGCTTATTGTTTGCTCCCCAGAGCTTGTTTATTCTTGAATTAATCCAGCTTCAGAACGGCCAGGAACGCCTTTTGCGGTACTTCCACATTACCGATCTGTTTCATTCGTTTCTTACCTCTTTTTTGTTTTTCCAACAATTTACGCTTACGGCTCACGTCACCGCCATAACACTTCGCGGTCACATCCTTGCGCACCGCCTTGATGGTTTCCCTTGAGATAATCTTCGCCCCGATAGCTGCCTGAATGGCAATATCAAACTGCTGGCGCGGAATCAGCTCTTTCAGTTTCTCACACATACGCTTGCCCAGGTTATAGGCATTGTCCACATGTGTCAGGGTAGAAAGCGCATCCACCGGCTCACCGTTCAACAAGATATCCAGCTTCACCAGTTTGGAAGGGCGGAAACCCGACTGATGGTAGTCAAAGGAAGCATATCCTTTCGAGATACTCTTCAGCTTGTCATAAAAGTCAATCACGATTTCACCCAGCGGCATCTTGTAGTGAATCTCCACCCGGTTGCCCGACACATAATTCTGCCGCACCAGTTCGCCGCGCTTGCCCAGACACAGCGTCATGATAGGGCCGATGTAATCGGTGGCGGTAATGATCGTGGCATCAATGAAAGGTTCCTCGATGTGGTCAATCAGCGTCGGATCGGGCATACCGCCGGGATTATGCACCTCGTTGGCATGTCCCTGCTTGTCATACACCATGTACGACACGTTGGGCACGGTCGTAATCACATTCATATCAAACTCGCGGTCCAGACGTTCCTGAACAATCTCCATGTGAAGCAATCCCAGAAAACCGCAACGGAATCCGAAGCCCAGAGCCAGTGAAGACTCCGGCTGGAAAGTCAGCGAGGCATCATTCAGCTGAAGTTTCTCCAGCGAAGCGCGGAGGTTCTCGTAATCTTCCGCCTCGATAGGATAAACCCCGGCAAACACCATCGGCTTCACTTCCTCGAATCCGGCAATCGCCTTTTCACACGGACGGGCGATGTGAGTGATGGTATCCCCCACCTTCACCTCGCGCGAGGTCTTGATGCCCGAAATGATATACCCCACATCTCCTGTGCGCAGTTCCGCACGGGGAATCATATCCATTTTCAGCACACCGATCTCATCTGCATCATACTCCTTGCCGGTATTGAAGAATTTCACCTTGTCCCCTTTGCGGATCACACCGTTCTCTATTTTAAAATACGCGATGATTCCACGGAAAGAATTGAATACCGAGTCGAAAATCAAAGCCTGTAGCGGCGCCTCCTCGTCCCCCGTCGGTGCGGGATACGTTCCACCACCGCCTTCAATATCTCCTCCACACCCATTCCGGTCTTGCCGGAGGCACGGATAATATCCTCATGTTTGCAGCCCAGCAGGTCGATGATTTCATCTTCCACCTCATCAGGCATGGCACTCGCCATATCACATTTGTTCAGCACGGGAATGATTTCCAGGTCATGCTCCAACGCCATGTACAGATTCGAGATAGTCTGCGCCTGCACTCCCTGCGAAGCGTCCACAATGAGCAGCGCCCCTTCACAGGCGGCTATGGAACGGGATACCTCGTATGAAAAGTCCACGTGTCCCGGAGTGTCAATCAGATTCAGTACATACTTCTCTCCCCCATACTCGTACTCCATCTGGATGGCATGGCTCTTGATCGTAATACCTCTCTCCTTTTCCAGGTCCATATCGTCAAGCATCTGCTTCGGTTACCTGGATGGTTTTTGTAAACTCCAACAAACGGTCGGCCAAAGGTCGATTTCCCGTGGTCTATATGTGCTATAATGCAAAAATTACGGATATTCTTCATCTTCGTCACTTAAATTTCGCGCAAATATACAAAAACTCGCTCATATACGGATGAATTTTGCAGGAATAATACAAACCATCTGAAATCAAAACCAGAAGATTTGCCAACAATATTCATTCTTAAAAGTGGCCGTTCTTAAGTCCTTCCTCCAATTTTTCCATCCATTTATTAAAACGAGGACATTTGCCTCGAATATCATCTATATCCAGCGCCTCAAGAATCATCTCCCCGTCAGCAGTCTTCTCATACGGGAATATCCTCATCAATCGTTTGGAAGGAGCGGTATCCGCCCCTCCGTTTATATCTTCGGGGGTAGGATATGAATCTATTATCCGCTGCAATTCATCCAAGCTTTCCTGATCATCCACCACAACATTGAAACCGTCCATACTGGTATACATCAGGGATTCAATCTCATGCCGTTGGATATAAGGCAGAAACAGGGAGCATCCATAAATTCCGTTACCTTTTCTTTTATCCCCTGCTCCATATCCGGCAGTCTCAAACTGTCTGTGGTATAGCCGGGAAAATCTGTAGGAAGTCTGAAAAAGTCAAGCAAGGTTGTGATTAACACGTTTTTTGTCGCAGCCACCCGTGAAACGTCATTCTTCAGATATTCAAAACCCACATTCCCACCTTTTTTATTCAATTTTCTGTTCGTTAAGATTTTCTGGGCATTCATAGGATTAGTAAATCCTTTCGAATACAAATAGGGAATTACACGCTTCTGAATAAAACTCACTTCCGTATCGCCTTCAACTATAAACACTACTCTTTTCATTCCCACTCAATTTAAAGGCTGCCCGCCAATGACATTCTTCTCCCATATTTCTCCCAAGCTGTAATCTTCCAGCCAATGCGCTAAATTCTCAGAATCAAGCCGGTTGAAACAAGTCGCGTTGTCTTTACGATCCACAACAATGATATCTTCCGGTTCAAGTTATCCACCAAATTGACAGATTGAGTGGAGATAATTATCTGAGCTTCTCTGGAGCTTTTTTTGATCAAAGCAGCCAGTTTGTTGACCGCTACCGGATGTAGTCCGAGTTCCGGCTCGTCAATGATGACCGTCTTTGGCAGATCCGGCTGAAGCAACAACGTTGCCAGACAGATAAAACGCAGTGTTCCGTCTGATAACTGGTACGCATTAAAATACGTATCAACAGTTCCCTTCTGCTTCCACTCCAGCTGGATCAGCTGTTCGTTCAAGCGGTTGGGCATTAAACAGAATCCCTCAAAAAAAGGAGATACGGAAGCTACCGCCTTTTCTATACGTGTGAAATGTTTTG
>ENA-OQMZ01000559-OQMZ01000559.1-human-gut-metagenome-genome-assembly--contig:-NODE-559-length-15632-cov-1.473073_pt1 | contig 15632 bp, 18 predicted proteins | sample MGYA00242621_ERZ504862 | MGnify/ENA primary metagenome ERZ504862 (study PRJEB26092, sample SAMD00036393) | human gut metagenome | host: Homo sapiens | study: EMG produced TPA metagenomics assembly of... | reverse complement strand
CAACAAAGCACGTAAAAACAAAATATTTTAACGAATTATCTAGATATATTATAACATATTTGTTCGGAAACATATAAAAATCCTGTGATAAGTTTAGAAAAAATAGCATAAAAATAAAAAAGTCCCAATCTAGATAGATTGGGACTTGGTTGGATTATGAAAATATGAAAAAAAGTTTATTTAGGAGTTATTATTAGTATAGTAAGCCTTACTTAAGTGAGACTTAAGCAAAACTTTCAAAAAACTTAAAGTAAAAGCATCCTGCCTTAGCCAGGATGCTTCATGAAATATTTATTAAAAGAAGTTTGCCTATTTATCTTAGTGGCGGAAGTGACGAACACCTGTAAATACCATGGCAATACCGTATTTATCAGCCATGTCGATAGATTCTTGGTCACGCACTGAACCACCAGGTTGGATGATAGCTTTCACACCTACGGCAGCAATTTCTTCAACGTTGTCCGCAAATGGGAAGAAAGCATCACTAGCAAGGACAGCACCATCAAGACGGTCTTTGGCTTGGTCAAGTGCGATACGAACAGAAGCCACACGGTTTGTTTGACCAGGGCCAACACCAAGTGTCATGTGGTCATTTGTCACGATGATACCGTTAGATTTAACATATTTGATTGATTTCCAAGCAAATTCAAGAGCTGCTTTTTCTTGGTCAGTTGGTTGACGTTTTGTGACAACTTTCCAATCTGCTGGATTTTCTTCGATAACATCTTGGTTTGAACCAAAAGTCCACCAACAACGCCAGTGTATTCTTTTTCAACTTGGCTAGCTTCTTGAACGTCAAATGGCAATTGAAGAATACGCATGTTTTTCTTCTTAGTTGTCAATATTTCAAGAGCTTCATCAGAATAGCTTGGAGCAATGATGATTTCAAGGAAAACAGCGTGCATTTTCTTAGCTGTTGCAGCGTCAACTTCACGGTTCAACACAACAATACCACCAAAAATTGATACTGGGTCTGATTCATAAGCATAATCCCAAGCAGTTTCAATGTCATCAGCTTGTCCGATACCACATGGGTTCATGTGTTTAAGAGCAACAACAGTTGGACGGTCTTTGAAATCACGAATGATACGGATAGCTGCATCAGCATCACGAATGTTGTTAAATGACAATTCTTTACCATTCAATTGTTTAGCAGAAGCAATTGAGTAATCTGTTGGCAATGCTTTTTGGTAGAAATCCGCGTCTTGTTGTGGGTTTTCACCATAACGTCATTGGTTGTTTCAAATCGTAAGTGATGGTAAGTTTTTCAGTTTTGTTTCACCAACTTGTTTTGTAAAGTATTCCGCAATCAAAGCATCGTATGCTGCTGTGTGACGGAAGACTTTCGCTGCCAAACGTTGACGAGTTTCAAATGTTGTTTCACCATTTGCTGACAATTCATCCAAAACAACAGCATAATCAGCTGGGTCAACGACAACTGTAACACTAGCGTGGTTTTTAGCTGCAGAGCGAAGCATTGAAGGACCACCGATATCAATGTTTTCAACCGCATCAGCGTAAGTCACATCTGGTTTCAAGATTGTTTCTTTGAATGGGTAAAGGTTAACCACAACAAGGTCAATCAATTCGATGTAATTATCTTTTGCTGCTTGAAGGTGACTATCAAGGTCACGACGAGCCAAAAGACCACCGTGGATATTTGGGTGAAGTGTCTTCACACGTCCATCCATCATTTCTGGGAAACCAGTCACATCATCAATCGCAATAGTGTCAACACCTGCTTTATCAAGCGCAACTTTTGTTCCACCAGTTGAGATGATATCCCAGCCAAGTTTTTTCAATTTTTGAGCAAATTCAACAATGCCCGCTTTGTCAGAAACACTAATTAGTGCACGTTTTGTCATTTTTTCTCCTTTAAAAAGATGTTACTGTTATGTTTAGCCTTCAAAGTTATCATAAAATCTAACTTTTGAGATTACTTTTTCTCAACTCCCAAGCTCTCTAAAACCTCAGGATAAAGCTTATACTCATTTTTATGAATGCGAGCTTCAAAACTTTCAATGGTATCACCTGCTAGACGAGGCACACGAACTTGTTTAATCACTGTCCCTGTATCGACACCACTGTCAACCCAATGAATGGTAACGCCAGACTGGTCAACACGTGCTTCCCAAGCATCATCAATACCATGAGCACCTGGAAATTCAGGAAGATAAGCTGGATGAATATTGATAATACGACCTTCGTAAGCTTTTAACAAAGTCGGTCCAACAATTTTCATATAGCCAGCCAAGCAAACCAAACCAATGTCATATTTTTCAAGCAAAGCCACAATCGCTTCTTCATATGCTGCTTTACTGTCAAACTCTTTCAGTTCAAAAGCATGAGCTGTCACACCCAGTTTTTCAGCACGTTCTAAGACATAAGCATCTCGGTGGTCTGAAAAGACAAACTCAACCGGAAACTGCTCGGCAATAACTTGAAAATTTGACCCATTACCACTCGCAAATACTGCGATTTTTTTCATTATTTAATCACCACACTTGCATCTGCTTTTTTAACGATGCGACCAAGTTCATAAACTGGTTCGTCAAGAAGTTCCTTCACGCGTTCAACTTTGTCAGGGCTAGCTGCCATCATCAAACCAATACCCATGTTGAAGATTTCAAACATTTCTTCGTGTTTGATGTTGCCATATTTTTCAAGTGCTTTGAAATTGGAAGAACTGGGATTTTGTCTTCTTCGATTTCAGCAGCCAAGTCATCCGCGAACATACGAGGCACATTTTCGATGAATCCACCACCAGTGATGTGAGCAATACCGTTAACCAATTCTTCTTTGATAAGTGGAAGCACTGCTTTAACGTAGATACGAGTTGGTTCAAGAAGGACTTCTTTCAATTTTTGCCTTCAAGTTCTGGAAGAACCTCTTCACCTGAATAATCAGCAAAAACTCGACGAACAAGTGAGTAACCATTTGAGTGGATACCGCTTGAAGCAAGTCCAAGAAGAACGTCGCCATCAGAAACTTTTGAACCATCAATAATTTGTGATTTTTCAGCAACACCTACTGCAAAACCAGCCAAATCATAATCATCTTCGACGTACATACCAGGCATCTCAGCAGTTTCACCACCAATAAGAGCTGCACCAGATTGGGCACAACCTTCAGCAACACCAGCAACAACTTGTTCAAGTTTTGCAGGCTCATTTTTACCAGTTGCGATGTAGTCTAAGAAGTAAAGTGGTTCTGCACCAGCAGCAATAATATCATTAACACACATTGCCACACAGTCTTGACCGATGGTATCGTGTTTGTCATATTTGATGGCAAGCATGAGTTTTGTTCCCACACCATCAGTTCCTGAAATCAAAACAGGTTCTTTAACGCCAGTTTAGTAAGGTCAAACATACCACCAAAACCACCAAGAGCACCCATAACACCAGCACGTTCAGTACGTGCCACGTGTTTTTTGATACGTGCAACAACTTCATAACCCGCTTCAACATCAACACCAGACTGAGCGTAAGCATTTTTTTTGTCATAATAATTTTCTCCTTTTGGGAAATAGCAGAGCTATTTAAATATTTTTCCAGATAAGTTTAATATTTTCTACCTAATAGCTAAATATGCCAAAAATGGACTAATATAAATTGCTAGATAAATCAGCGTAATCCACGGTTGATAATCAATATAAAATTCCTTAAAAGTTAATGACCACGAATGTTTTATAATAACCCAGCCAACAACATCAACAATAATAGTTAACGTTCCACAGACAATTGATGTAACAATTGCCTCATGTAATGTAACTATAGGCAAAATAGATAGATACATATAAGCAGCAATAAGGAAAATTAAAATATTATAAAGTGGATGTCAAGGTTTCGTAGCCTCATAACCTTCTCCCATACCTGGTCCATCAGCCATCAATGACATTTTTAGAACAACAATATTAAAGACCGTATGTCCCACACAAAGATAATAGTCACTATAACATAAGCCAACCAATACCATAGCATAGACAAACCAAATTCTTGCATCATATTGTCCTTCCTATAAATAGAAGCTATTTATTCTCATTAACTTCGTGAATATAGAAACTTGTTTTTTCTTCCAAGCTCTTGAGATATGCTTCTTCATAATCATAGAGTGGTGTTGGGTACTTACCGTCAAAGTATGCCACGCAAAGACCACCATTTGGAGCATCTGTATCAAGACCGATTGATTCAATCAAACCATCAATTGACAAATAAGTTAGACTATCTGCACCGATAATTTCACAAACTTCATCTTTGGTATGATTAGCCGAAATCAATTCACGACGATTTTGAATATCGATACCGTAGAAACATGGGTATTTCAACTCTGGACTACCGATTGCTACGTGAACTTCTGTTGCACCAGCTTCACGAAGAAGACGAACGATACGACGTGATGTAGTTCCACGTACGATAGAATCATCTACCATGACCACGCGCTTACCTTTAACAACACCTGAAACAGCTGAAAGTTTCATACGAACACCTTGCTCACGCAATTCTTGTGTTGGTTGAATGAAAGTACGTTGTGTGTATTGGTTTTTCACCAAGCCCATTTCATTAGGAAGACCTGATTCTTCAGCGAATCCCATGGCTGCTGAAAGTGATGAATTTGGCACCCCAACAACGATATCAGCTTCATGATGAACTCTTGTGCCAAACGTTTCCCCATATTTTTACGAGCCGTATGAACATTGACACCGTAAATATCACTATCAGGACGTGCAAAGTAAATGTATTCCATTGAACAAATGGTAAGTTGAGTGTCATTTGTGTAAGAGTCATAGCGAATACCGTTATCATCGATAATCACCATTTCACCTGCCGAAACTTTCGGAATGAATGTCGGAGTATGGGCATTCGACCGTTATGTAATGAACGAAGACTTTGCCAAAATCAGTATCGGCAGCATACGACGCAATATCAAGCATGGTTTTGTATGGGATAACGACCAATTCTCCACCAACCTGTTCGCCCACCCCTATCACGGAAATCTTTATTTCAATGCAGCACGCAGCAACGGACTTACCTTTTGGGAATCGGCTCCATACGCCTTTGCTGGTAGTTTGATGTGGGAAATAGCCGCAGAAGTGGAGCCGCCCGCCATCAATGACCTGATGCAACCACCCTAGGCGGCATCGCCTGGGAGAAGTAACGCACCGTATGTCTTCTTTGGTACTGGACGACTCCAAGCGTGGTTTCTCACGTTTCACCCGCGAGTTTTTGGGAACCTTGATCTGCCCCATGCGGGGATTGAACCGAATGATAACCGGCGAGATGTGGAAAGTAAAACGCTCTCATTACAAATACCACGATTACGACCGCATTCCGGTACACTTTTCCATAGGTGCCGGTGACCGTTATCTGGCCGATGACAATTACCTGTTCCGTGGAGAGCACAATCCCTACCTTGAATTCCGGGTACAATACGGAGATGCCTTCGATAAAGTGAATGACGGCCCATACGATTACTTCACCGCGCGGGCCACCTTCGGTCTTTCCGGGAACCAGCCTCTTATCAGCCAGATCAACCTGATGGGCAAACTATGGGGTGTTCCCCTGAAAACCACTACCGGCATGGAAATGATGTTCGGTATCTTCCAGCACTTCAACTATTTTGATTCCGAGGAAGTGATTGACGGATCGGGGCGTATCCCTTACAAGATTTCGGAAGCTGCCAGTGTGGGACCGGGTATGATTTATAAATTCCCCCGAATGAACAGCCTGGTAAATTTGGAACAGCGTGTGTTCCTGAGTGCCATCCTGCTGGGTGGAAGCCTTACCGACTATTACAACGTAATAGACCGCAATTACAATATGGGAAGCGGATACAGCATAAAGAACAACACCATTCTGGACTTCGGCCGTTACGGCATGTTCGCACTGAATATGCATCTTTACCAGATTTTTACCTGGAAAGGATACGAACACAAGGATTTGGAAACAATAGATCCGCTCTATCTGAATGCGCAGGGAGACAAAGGAAATGTAATGCTCGCTGTAGTGAATCCGATTATCGAGCTGAATCTAAGCTCCCACTTCAAAGCCAATATGGAAGTGTCCTATTACTACCGCCACACACATTATTCCTACCATGAGGACATAAAATATAAGACCTTTGAAACCCGGCTAGGATTGATTTATCAATTCTAAAGCAAGGAAGAACGGACACGGCTCAAGGTTTCGGGAGTCATCTGTAATAAGGAAGCGATGTACACAAGAGGCGCACGCTTCAATATTTCGGGATGAAGCTGCAACAATCTGTTATAACGTTCATGAGCCGGTTCAAAACGAAGCGCGTCCGCCTTCACCTGTGACTCTATCAAAGAATGTTCGATAAAACCGCGATAAAGACGTTCGATATCGTGATATTGATCTATCAATTTCTCCACTTCCACACGGGGTAACTCCCATACCACGGAGGCTTCCAAAGTTTCCACCATCAAGCGGGTGGGCTCCTGTTTAAAATAACTCTCTATGCAAATAATCATTCCGTTCTCATAACCGATATGCTCAGTCAGATCTTTATCATATTTATAATAAAATTGTCTTGAGCATTCCTTTTTCTATAAACAACATCGATTTACAAACCTCACCGGCCTGCAAAACAATCTCCCCTTTACGATATTTTCTACAAACTAAGATTTCGGCTAATGCGTGAACACTTTCTCTACTGAGAGGATGGTTAACTTCTGCTATCCTTCTAGCTATGTCTATACTAGTTGTCATGTGCTCCCAATTGTATTTGCTGCAAAAATACAAAAAAGGCTGGATTATTAGACATAAATTACAAAATTAAACGATAAAGTTCTGAATAATAGTTTTTTTTATATACTTTTGAAACGCAATAGTAATAAAACGACCTTTATGAAACTACTAGCCTCTTTAACAATCCTGGGTTTAGTCATGGCACAAAGTGTCACAGCCCAAACGAATTACACAAAGGATCCGGAAAGCTGCACTAGCATTATGGTAGGAAAGAAAGCAACTACCGATGGATCAGTTATAACCAGTCATACATGCGACAGCTGGTACCGAACCTGGGTAAACATGGTTCCGGCAGAAAGTTATGAAAGGGATACTGTAATGAATATTTACGATGGCCGTATGCATACCGAGTTTGTAGCCGACCAGACTAATGTAAAAATCAAGGGGCAAATACCACAAGCTAGAAAAACATATGCCTTCATGGACACCTCCTACCCTTGCATCAACGAAAAGCAGCTGGGGATAGGTGAAACTACCGTAAGCGGACGCAGGGATCTGGAAAATCCCAAAGGTATGTTTATGATTGAAGAATTGCAACGTGTGGCATTGCAACGCTGTACAACAGCCCGTGAGGCTATCCGCCTGATGGGAGATCTCATAAAACAATACGGTTATGGCGACAGCGGCGAATGTCTGACCATTGCCGATCCTGATGAAGTATGGCACTTCGAAGTCTTCGGAGAAGGAAAAGATAACATTGGCGGAGTATGGGCGGCAGTCCGTATTCCGGATGATCATGTAGGCGTATCTGCCAACATCTCGCGAATCAGCACCCTCAATCTGAAAGATCCCGACCACTATATGGCTTCCGAAAATGTATTTGACGTGGCTAAAAAATTAGGATATTGGGATGGAAAAGAGCCTTTTAAATTTTGGAAAGCTTATAGCGGAAAGAATTACTCCGGCCAACTGAAATCCTTCAGCACCCGCGAGCACTTTATCCTGAATGCACTGGCACCGTCATTAAAGCTTGATTATGAAGCAGAAGAACTGCCTATCAGTGTAAAACCCGACAAGCAAGTATCTGTAACAGATGTTATGGCATTGCTCCGGGAAACATACGAAGGAACGCCGCTGGATATGACACAGAATCTGAAAGTTACGGTAAAAGATAGAAAAACCGGAAAAGTAGACACCATTATCAGCCGAAAGCCAATCCGTGGATGCGTGGCGATGAACTGAATATGCTGAACGGTATTAAAAAGGGAGTTGTGAAATCAGTACGCAATATCGCAGTTCCGCAATGTGCTTATTCTACAGTTATCCAATTGCGCAACTGGCTGCCCGATGCAGTAGGCGGTGTGGTATGGTTCTCTATGGACAACCCCGGACAAAGCCCGCGCGTTCCGGTATTCTGTGGCATTACTGATTTCCCTGCTATGTATAAAATCTGCGGTAACCACCGCTATCGCGACGACGCCGCCTTATGGCACTATCGCCGCGCCAACAAACTGGCTGCTGTAAGATGGGGAACTGCCCGCAAAGTAATGGAAAAAAATATTCGTCATTTCGAGGAAAAAGGACAACGGGAACTTCCATTTGTGGAAGCACAATACCAAAGTATCCTTCAATCCAAAGGAGAAGAAGCCGCCCGTGCTTATCTCACAGACTATACGGCAGACTTTATAGGCGCACCATCCTTCGCTGGGACGAAATGGCAAACCAATATTGGATTGAGTCACGCTTCGGCTTTTAATTGTTAACCTTATCATATTAAAAACAAAACTTATGAAGACAAAAGTATTCACACTAGCCGCACTGCTATGCTGTGCATCAGCCATGTATGCACAAGAAAGTGGTTACAAATTCACGACTGTTGCATCACAGAAAGCAACTCCAGTCAAAAATCAGGCCTCTACCGGAACTTGCTGGTGCTTTGCCACCACTTCGTTCATGGAATCCGAACTGCTCCGTATGGGCAAAGGGGAATATGATCTTTCTGAAATGTTCATTGTACGCCAAAAGTACTTGAACCAATTGGAAGACAACTATTACCGGGGAGGCAACGGGAATTTAGGACAAGGAAGCCTTTCACACACATGAAGAATGCTTTCAACCAAGTGGGTATCGTACCCGAGGAAGTATATCACGGAATCAACTATAACTCAGAGAAACATAACCATGGCGAAATGGTGAGATATATCAACGCTTTAGGAAACACAGCCGTTAAGATGAAACGTCGCAGCCCGGAATACTACAAGCTGATCAACAACCTTTTCGATACTTATCTAGGAGAACTTCCTGAAAAGTTCACTTACAAAGGAAAAGAGTACACTCCGAAATCTTTTGCCGAAAGTCTGGGTTTGAACATGGACGATTATATCGAACTGACTAGTTTCACTCACAAACCGTATTACCAGAAATTCTCTCCGGAAGTACCCGACAATTGGGAAAATGAACAAATGTACAATCTTCCGCTGGACGAAATGATGGAAGTTGCCGACTATGCTTTGACCCACGGATATACCGTATGTTGGGACGGTGATGTCAGTGAAAAAGGTTTTTCATTCAAAAATGGTGTAGCCATCAATCCGGTAGTGAAAAAAGCGGAAGATCTCTCGGGTTCCGACCGTGCACGTTTTGAGAAAATGGACCCTAAAGAACAAAGAGAGATGCTGGCGGAAGCCTACAAATTTGAAAAACCGTGTCCCGAAGTAAATGTCACTCCGGAAGTCCGTCAGGAAGGTTATGAAGCATTTGTCACTACAGATGACCACCTGATGCATCTTACCGGTATTACCAAAGACCAGAACGGGACCAAATACTATATCACCAAAAATTCTTGGGGTACAGAACGCAATACATTTGGCGGTTATCTGAATATGTCCGAAAGCTATGTACGTGCCAAGACTATTTTCCTCATGGTGCATAAAGATGCTATTCCGGCTGCAATCAAACAGAAATTAGGAATTAAATAAAAAAGAAAAGAGCAGGCGTCCGTTTTTCTAAAATAGACGCCCGTTTTTTGAAAACAGATATCCGGAGTCCCAATACATACTTGTGTTTTCAATGGACATCTATTTTTTAGTAAAAGATTCATAATAACTATGACGAAAAAAGAACTTATTTACATTAGTCTTATGCTTATTCTGTTTCGGAACCACAACTCATGCGCAACGTATCCCCACATTGGAGGAGGCCGTATACGGAGGACTGATCAAGACAGAAGGCGGAAGTAACGTGAACTGGATGAAAGATGGAGAACGTTATTCCAAAATAGAGAAAAATGCCGAGGGAGCATACGAAGTCACTGCCTACAAAGCAAAGGACAATTCCAAAGAAGTGCTGATCCCTGCCAATATGCTTCTGAATCCGCAAACAGGAAACCTATCTCTGTCCGCAATTTCGTATTCAGCGAGGATAACTCCAAAGTATTGATCTATACCAATACCCGTCGCGTATGGCGTTATGATACCCGCGGTGATTACTGGGTGCTTAATTTGAAAGACGGCAAACTGCAACAATTGGGCAAAAGCTTGCCGGAAGCTACCTTGATGTTCGCCAAGTTCTCGCCGGATGCCAGCCGGGTAGCATATGTCTCCAGAAACAACATTTATGTAGAGAGTCTGGTTGACGGGAAAATCAACCAACTAACTCAAGACGGAAATAATGAAATTGTAAACGGAACATTCGACTGGGTATACGAAGAAGAATTCAACTGCCGCGACGGTTTCCGCTGGAGTCCCGACGGGCAATACATAGCCTATTGGCAAAGCGATACCCAAGGTACGGGATGGTTTGATATCATCAATAATGTAGATTCCATTTATCCTAAAATCCAACGTTTTCCCTACCCTAAAGCCGGAACAGCAAACTCCGCTGTAAAAGTAGGCTATGTATCAGCCGACGGTGGAAACACCACTTGGCTGGCTCTTCCAGGTGATGCACGCAACCACTATATTCCACGTATGGAATTCATTCCGGGCTGCAACGAACTGTTCATCCAGCAAATGAACCGTGCCCAAAACACCAATAAAGTATGGATTGCGAAAATAGGTGAAAATACCCCCGTCAATATCTTTACCGATCAAGATGCCGCATGGTTGGAAACGAATGACAATGTGCGTTGGTTGAAAGGGAACAAGTATTTCACTTGGGAAAGCGAACGTGACGGATGGCGCCACCTGTATCGTGTAAGCCGTGATGGTAAAGAAATCAAGCCCATCACCCAAGGAGCTTTTGATTATATTCAAGAAGTAGGTGCGGATATGGATAAAGGTTTTGTGTACTTTATCGCCTCTCCCGACAACTTCACCCAGCGCTATCTCTACCGGGCACGTCTTTTCGGCAATGGAGAGGTAAAGCGGCTAAGTCCTGTTGACCAAAGCGGGCAACATCGTTATATCATGTCACCGTCCGGCAAATGGGCAGTCCATACATTCAGTAACTCGGAAACTCCCCCTGTAATCGACATGGTGTCTTTCCCTGCCCATAAAAGTATACGTCTGATTACTGACAATGCAAAAGCCAAGGAGCAATACAAAGCCTTGGGGCTGCAACCGAAAGAATTTGTAAAAACCCGTTCAGGAGAACTGGAACTGGATGCATGGATGATCAAACCCGTAAACTTTGATCCCAGCAAAAAATATCCGGTCATAATTGATGTCTATGGAGAACCTGCCAACGCCACCGTGCAGGATGTATGGAGCGGAGGAAGTTTATGGCACCAGTACTTGGCAAACCTGGGGTATATCATAGTCAGCATCGAGAACCGTGGTGCCAATGCACCCCGTGGACGCGAATGGCGCAAATGTATTTATGGAGAAGTCGGAACCTTTGCCAGTGAAGATCAGGCAAGAGGCATCCAAGACTTGGCACGTCAATACTCTTTCATTGACACCGCACGTATCGGTATCACCGGCTGGAGTGGCGGAGGCAGCCAGACGCTGAACAGTATGTTCCGTTATCCCGATGTTTTCCACACAGGTATTGCCATTGCTTTTGTGGCCGACCAGCGTCTGTATGACACGGTTTATCAAGAACGTTATATGAATACTCCTCAAAATAATCCGGAGGGTTACCGCAAAGGGTCTCCCATCTCGTATGCAGCAGGGATTGAAAGGCAACTTGCTGTTAATTCACGGTACAGGAGATGACAATGTCCATTATCAGAATTGTGAAATGTTGGTCAATGAACTGGTACGGCACGGAAAAATCTTCTCACAGATTTCTTACCCGATGCGTTCCCATGGAATTTACGAAGGCGAGGGAACCAGCTTGCATCTGCGAAAGACAATGGCTGATTACTGGCTGAAAAACCTGCCTGCCGGAGGAAAATAAATATGCCAAAATTCCTGCTGATATGATTATACAGTCGGCCATTCTGAACATTAGTGAAACTTTTCATATACATAAAATGATTAGAGTCCAAATTTTTCACAAAAGTTCGGGATGGCAGACTGATAAACCGATTTCGTTTTAGCAAGCTTAGCACTAAACACATAAACTAAATGAAGAAAATACAACTATTCTTATTACAATTTCTGTTAATATCTATTACGCAGCACACCAATGCCCAACTCCCTGTCAAAACAGAATATACCGTTGAGATGGGAGGAACATCGGGTAAAGGAACCTACGCGCCGATGTGGCTTACTGCCAACAGGCAAGGTTTATCTTCTGCCAATACCGAAAATGGTTATTTACGGGCAGGGATTGCACATACAATGCCATTAAACCAACATTTCGGCTTCAGTGCAGGACTGGATTTGGCAACCGCCTACAATTTCACCTCCTCCTTCATCATCCAACAAGCCTATGCAGACCTCAGTTACCGATGGTTGAACCTGAGTATCGGCAGCAAAGAACGCTTGCCCGAGTTAAAGAATTCCAAGTTAAGCAGCGGAGGTATGTAGAATCAAATAATGCCCGCCCCATTCCCCAAATACGCCTGGAAGTTCCCGATTATGTAGCCATACCAGGTACCCATAAATGGCTTCACTTGAAAGGACACATAGCCTATGGACGTTTTACTGATGACAAATGGCAGGAACATTTCACCTCCATAGGCAACCCATATACCATTGATGTACTTTACCACAGTAAATCGCTTTTCGCCAAAGTAGGAAACAAAGAACATTTTCCGGTAGAATTTGAAGGAGGAATACAAATGTCCGCCCAATTTGGCGGAGACCAATATATTGCAGGACAAAAAGAGCCTGTAATAGATATGCCTACCCGGTTTGTTGACTTTATGCGTGTATTGGTTCCTATGGCCGGAGATGATACCACACCCGAAGGCGAACAAGTAAACATCTACGGAAACCATGTCGGTAGCTGGAATTTTGCCGCAACAGCTTATCTTAACCGGTGGAAGGTAAAGATCTATTATGAACATTATTTCGACGACCACTCCCAAATGATTTTTTCCAATACGGACGTTGGAAAGACGGACACATCGGACTGGAAATAACTTTTCCCAAAAACCGCTTCATTGATACTTTTGTATACGAAGGATTAGGAACAAAAGATCAAACCGGACCTATGCTGTATGATTCCTTTTGGGGGGAATTTGAAGAGCAAATCAGTGCTAAAGATAATTATTATAATCACTACCTCTATCAAGGATGGCAGCATTGGGGAATGGGAATAGGTAATCCTTTACTTCCCGGACCTATTTACAACAAGAACGGACAGATTACTTTTATCAGCAATCGTGTACTGGCACATCACATAGGATTCTGCGGTTCCCCCTGTCAGTCGCTAAGTTATCGTATGCTGCTCTCCTACTCCCGCCATTGGGGTACTTATGATAATCCTCTGAATGAGATCAAGAAACAATTCAACTCTTTGTTTGAAGTAACTTATGCTCCACAACAACTGAAAGGATGGAGTTTCACTGTATCCGGAGCTATGGATCGCGGCAACTTACTTGGAAATAATTATGGTGGAATGCTGGTTATCCGCAAACAAGGAATTATCAAATCGGGCAATAAATAGAAATTTTAACTGTCAACCCAATCAACATATGAAACAAATATTATTATTCATACTCTTTATGCTGGGAATCAGCAGTTGTGACAAAGCTCCCATCAATGGCAAATTAGATGGCAGATGGCAATTAATGACTATAGAATATACTAATGGGAAAATAGAAGAATGTAACCGCATTTATTATAGTATCCAGTTACATTTGGTGGAAATCAGTGCCAAAGGTGGAAATGGAGGCACTCATATCGGACGTTTCTCTTATAAAGGAGATGAGGTAACCATGAGTGAATTCCGCCACCGGGGAGATGAAGAAAAACTAACGACACTGAATGAATTGAAACCTTTCGGACTTAATCAAGCTATTAATCATCTTAAGGTGGAAAAAGCAACAGGCAAGAAACTAATTCTGAAATCTGATTATGCACGCCTCACATTCAGAAAGTTCTAAAAAAATATACCACAGGCTATACAAACTGTCTGCCGATAAAATATCGGCAAAACAATTTATACGCTATAGCAGTGGCAAACCACTATACCGGATTTCTAGAAATCAATTTATCGGCAGAAATAAAACTGGTGCCACCACTCATGGAGCCGGCTTTACAAATATTGAAGCCGGCTTCATGAAACAAGTTCTTTACCTTCCTGTAGTCTGTGGTGAAATAAATTTATCTTCTAGCTTGATATCCAATTTTACCGGCTTCAACATGTTTTCCGGACTTAGGATTGTATCCAACTCTTCCTTATTTAAAATACCATGTTCCAAGACCAGTTCATAAACACTTCTACCTGTTTCCAACGCTTCTTTTGCAATCTTTGTAGAGTTTTTATAACCAATAATCGGATTCAATGCGGTTACTACACCAATTACTGTTATGCACTTCAATCTTGCAACGTTCCGCATTAGCAGTAATACCTTCTACACAACGTGTACGCAAGGTTTCAAAACCATTGATCATTAAATCTACAGATTCAAAACAACACTGTGCCATCACCGGTTCCATAGCATTCAGTTCCATTTGGCAGCTTCGCCAGCCATAGTCACACATAGTTCGTTACCCATTACCTTATAACAAATCTGATTCATCACTTCAGGAATCACCGGATTCACCTTACCTGGCATTATAGAAGATCCCGGTTGCATAGCCGGAAGGTTGAATTCTCCTAAGCCACAACGCGGTCCGCTAGCCAGCAAACGTAAATCATTACATATTTTATTTACCTTTACGGCTATTCATTTTTAAAGCTGAAGCATAACCTACCAAGCAGGAAGTATCTGAAGTAGCTCCTACCAAATCTGACGACAATTTGAAATCAAAACCTGTAATTTCACACAATGCTTTCACACATTTTTCCGCATATCCCGGTTCCGCACAAATGCCTGTACCAATAGCGGTAGCACCCATATTTACTGTCAGGAAGTCTGCCGCAGCTTCATTCAAATGACGAATTTCATCTCTCAATATACTGGCAAAACCATTGAATGTCTGACCTAAAGTCATAGGAACGGCATCTTCCAGCTGAGTACGCCCCATTTTGATGATATGCGCAAACTCTTCTCCTTTCTTATGGAATGCACCAATCAGCGATTCCAAATAAGGCAGAAAACGAAGATGAGAATAATACATGCCAATATGGATTGCAGTGGGATAAGCATCATTCGTTGATTGCGAGCAGTTCACATGGTCATTAGGAGAGCAATATTGATACTCGCCACGTTTGTGTCCCATAATCTCCAAAGCACGGTTAGCAATGACTTCATTAGCATTCATATTGGTAGAAGTACCGGCACCTCCCTGAATCATGTCTACCGGGAATTGCTCATGATGCTCACCATTTAAGATTTCCTGACACGCCAACACTATGGCATCTTTTTGTTCTTTAGTCAATAAACCTAACTCATAGTTAGCCATTGCAGCTGCCATTTTCGTA
>ENA-OQMZ01000558-OQMZ01000558.1-human-gut-metagenome-genome-assembly--contig:-NODE-558-length-15656-cov-1.763668_pt1 | contig 15656 bp, 17 predicted proteins | sample MGYA00242621_ERZ504862 | MGnify/ENA primary metagenome ERZ504862 (study PRJEB26092, sample SAMD00036393) | human gut metagenome | host: Homo sapiens | study: EMG produced TPA metagenomics assembly of... | reverse complement strand
AATAAGTATAATGCCATAATTCAGGCGGCAACTGATGCAAATCAGTTTGGTTACATCATAGACAGCAACATCAAGCGTATTCGCCTTTATATCAGCTTCATACGTAAATATGATGAAGAAATCAACAGCATTCTTGAATCACTCCACGAGCTTGTTGATGCTAATGAAGATTCTGACTTTGTCAAGCAGATTCATTTGATTGAAACTTTCAAAGGTGCTGGTTTCTTGTCTGCTGTATCCATTATGGGTGAGATCGGTGACTTTTCAGCATTTTCAAAGCCCAAACAACTTTTCGCTTATTTTGGTCTTGATCCAGCAGTAAAGCAATCCGGTAAATTTGAAGGCACCAAGGTTCAAATGTCTAAGCGTGGTTCTGCCATAGCTAGACGTGTTATTCACACGTTAACCTTACAAAGCATCAGTATCTCCCGTAATAGAGAAGCTAAAAATCCAGTTCTTCGTGAGTACTACCTCAAAAAATGTGACTCAAAACCAAAGCTCGTAGCAATGGGAGCTGTTTCACATAAGGTATGCAATATGATATTTGCAATACTCAGAGATAACAAACCATTCAAAATCATTGCTCCTCAGGAGCATATCAAACAATACAATTCTGCTAAATGCGACATAGCTGCATAAAATACTATGAACCCAATGAATCAATATCTTTCAAAAAACGATATTTTCACCAAGGGGAAAGTCCGCCCTTTTTTAGTCAGAAAATAAAATAGATTTTTTCTCATTTTACTATTGACATTTATTAGCTGGACTTTGTTATATTGTTATTCTTGTGTTTTATTTTTGAACATCTCTTTGAACTAATCATATAATATCTGTTTTTTGTGCCTCGTTCAACGCGTTGTTTTGTTATTTTTGTTCTATTTTGAAACATAAACTACATTTATTTGTTGTATTTTGAAACATACTGTAATACAATATAGTTAAATAGTAACAAAACATCACTAGCGCTATCTTCACGTTTCATTTTTAAACATTAAAATAACCACTTAAAATTTACAAATCCCAAAAGGAGAAATATATGCAGAAAACCAAGATTCTTGCAGTCGCCCCTTACGAGGGCATGGCTGACATACTTACCGATATAGCACAGTCGCGCGATGACATTGCTCTCACTGTCCAGACCGGTGATCTGTTCACCGGCCGTGATATCGCAATGCAGCTTGCACATAAAAATTACGACGTTATCATTTCGCGAGGCGGTACAGCAGAGCTTATACAATCTGCTGTTGAGCTTCCCGTCATAGATATATCCATCTCTGTTTACGATATACTTCTGAGCATCAAGCTTGCCGAGAGCTACAACGGAAAATTTGTAATTGCCGGTTTTCCCGGAATCACTGCAAATGCACATCTGCTGTGCGACCTGCTTCAATATGATATTGACATAATCACTTTCAAGGACTCGGTAGATGCAGTCAATCGCCTTAAAGAAGCAAAAGAAAACGGCTGCACGCTTGTCCTATGTGACGTGACCGGTGCCAGAGCCGCAAAGGATATCGGATTAAATTATAATCTTGTAACCTCCGGCAGGGAAAGTATAGAAAACGCCGTTGCCGAGGCTGTAAAGCTTGTGCATTCTTCCAATTATGTCCACAAGCAGAAGGATCTGTTCCAGTCGCTTCTGACCGAGGATGACCGCGAATTCTTAATTTACTCGCCTGCAGGTACTCTGTGGTTTTCAAGCATCGCAATAGATGAAATGAATACATCGTTGATGAATTTTGTACAGACATACATTAAGTCATTTTTGAAAGTTTCGAACCAGACCGTTTCGCATCAGATACGCGATAACGTCTATACTCTGTACAACCGCCACCTGATTTACGAGGACCAGAAGTACACTGCAATTACTATATGTAAGAGTCCTGCATTAACCGCCGAGGACGACCCTGGATTTCAGATTTACAATATTGACAACACCTCCTCCAACGACTTTGCTGACGCTTACAACGGAACCGGTAAAGCAGGCAAAATAGCGCAGATAATAGAAGAATACGCTAAAAGCCATCTGCCTGTGCTTATTCTCGGAGAAAACGGAACCGGCAAAGGCAAGGCTGCATCACTTATTTACAAGCAAAGCAACTATAAGCACGCTCCATTTTACAGTATAGACTGTTCTCTGATAAAAGAGCGTAAGTGGCACAGCCTGCTAAATAATGAGAATTCTCCTCTCAACGAAGTGGACAGCACAGTATTTTTTGAAAAAGCCGATGCTCTTAGTCTGGAACAGATTGGTGATTTGTTTCAATATATAGACCAGACGAAGCTTTGCACGAGAATGAAACTCATAGTCTCGCTTTCCACCAACAACTCCAATCAGCCTGCATTTGCCACAATACGCACCTTTATGGAGAATCATCTTTCCTGCCTTACCATGAATCTCCCACCGCTTCGAGAGCGCATTGACGATTTTTCCGGTATAACCGCGCTCTATCTGCACCGGTTCAATGTCTCCCTCGGGAAACAGATAATAGGCTTTGATGTTGAAGCAATGGAAAAAATGCTCTCGTACAACTGGCCTAACAATCTAGACCAGCTACAGCATGTCCTTAAAGAGCTTGTCACAATAACAAAGACACCGTATATCTCCTGTGACACTGTAGAAGCCATCCTGAAACAGGAGCCCGACTACGGACGCGTCTTTGATGATTCAGTAAAATTTGATGGAATCTAGATGAGATAAATTATCAGATCATTCTTCAGGTGTTACACGAAGAACATGACAATAAAGAAAAAACCGCCAGGCGGCTCGGCATAAGCCGAAGCACACTCTGGCGGATCTTAAAGAACAATAATTAATACTTAATCAATTTCTCCCTGTGGGATAAAAACCTGAACATCAGCATTCTCGTCAAGCTCTATAAATACTCTTGTATCTTTGCCAACCAGTCCCTTAAAATGTCCGGTGAATTTTTCTCCGGACTGGGTTGTTCCGGTAACATCCATTTTGTATACGCTTCCGGCATCTGATGAGAAATCAATTGAATCATGGCTGCCAAGTGTATTGACAGTCTGCTCTTTGCCATCGTTCCAGGTTACCTCGATATTCTTAACATTAAAATAAGTCTGGTTTATAAGCCGGATAGTTGTTGTCTCTTTTCCGTCCTGCGCTGCATAAATACAATTAGTACCTATTAACACTCCTGCCATGATAGTAACTAATGCAAACGTAGCAAGAACTTGTTTGTTTATTATTTTATTCATTTCTGAATACCTCCTTATAATGGCACTCCATTATCTTCGCGGATATTTTATCACAAGATATATTAATTAAACAATTGTCAATTAGCTCAAAACTTTTTTATTATTTTATGTTTTTATTGACACTTTTTCAAAGCATTTGACATTATTTTTGGGTTTGTTTTGTACCTAAATTTTATATGAGCGTATTTAGATAAAAATGGACGAAGCATGGTATAAATGATATAATTAAAATGAATGATGGAATAATAAGAAATGGGAGAAACTGTTATGGGATTGTTATATGCAATATTTTCAATTTTTATCACGCTATTTTTCCCAAAGCAAATTACGGATGTGATTTGTTATGGAAGACATCGTGATAGAGAAAATATAAAGAGTAAAAAAATATATTGTTCTTATATATGTTTTTTTGGACATTATTTTTTGGTTTGTTTTGTCTTATGATGGGTTCGGCATCAGGTGTAAATAATACATTTGATAGAGTTTTGGATTATTATGGATTGAATTTTGGCGAATATGATTATTTTGAGGCGGCGTCCATATATGACGAGCATGATTATAAACATGAAGGTGATTTCACTCTTGTATACTATATCAGAAAAAATGAAGATAATTTAGATGATTTAATTAAACAAATTGTTCAAGAAAATAATTCTATATACAAAAGATATCAGCTCAGTGAAATTGACGTGGTATATGAAACGAATGGTATTTATTACATATGTGAAAAGGGGGAGGTGATTGCAAAGGTAGTAGTAGAAAACGATGGATTGTTAAAAAAAGTAAGTTATCAATGGAGTAGAGAAAAATTAGAACAAAATCTAGGAGGTTAACAGTATTGTTATGAAAAAAAATTATATCCTGGCAAGCCTATTATTTTCTTTCATCCCTATCTGTCAATAGTTAGCTGATTCTCAAATGTTCGCTAACTGATTCATAAAACTTAAACAATGGAATGTCTTTATAGTCTATTCCTTCATCCAAGTCTTCTGAATATAACAAAATGGTGCTTTTAGAAGTGTTTTTCATGTCTATATGTAAACACAATACATTTATAAAAAAATAATCGAAATAATGAATTTCACATTTTATTACATCTTGATATTCATATTTATTCCCATTAATATAGAAGAAATCTTCATATATCTCATACTCAAATTCCTTTATGAATAATTTCCTTGTTGCTTTTTGATAAATATATGCTATTCCTACAATCATAAATGCATTCATAAAAATAAATGGAAATCCATTTATATTCAAGCACAACCTATTAATTGAATATTCCTCAGCAAATACTACCACAATTAACACCAAGAAAAATATAGAAAATCTACCAAATAAGTGCTGTATTTTTATCGTTTTCATATAATACCTCCTCGTATTTGCATAGTAACCAATGTTCCAAATCCATTTTCCTTTTCTACTATATACTTCTTATCAATTTTTCGTTCAAAGCAGGCAAATTCCTTTTTACTGAAAAATAACATAGTCAATGTAATTTCTTCATCTTTTGGTTTCGATATTGTGATCCATGTCTTATGATAACAATCAAGACCTAGAATTTTCTGAAGGTTTTCTTTTAGTCTGGCACTGTGTTTTATTTGATTTACTTCCTTGTTAAGTACTAATACAAATCCTATATTTCCAAATAAACTGTAGATATCCATATTTTTTCTATCTGAAAACCATATTATTGGTGTAAAAATAGCCAACGACATACATGCTGCTAAATTTAAGGATATAAAATCAGCACTTACATTTATATCTAGTGCTAATATTACTAATAAACACGCCCATGAAAGTATATTCACAGCTGCCAATATCTTCCACAAAATATTAATTCTTTTCGTCTTTACTAAATAGTATCCCGCAATAAAAATAAGAGCTATGTACATTCCTTCAACAATCTCTTTATTCAAATTCATTACTCCCTTCATGTACTTTAAAATTAATAAAGTAGGTCACACACGAACATATGCTCACACAATTTTTTACCTTGCTTTCTAAAAATATTAAATTGCCATACCATTTTGTTTTTTTACAAGAAAACTGTTAAAAACTATTATTTCAATAGGTAACACCGCTAAAATGATATACGAAAAGATACGTGTTATTAATGGCAGTCCCATAAACATTGACGGATACAACATTCTAACCACTATTTCAATAATAATTAATATCGCTCCTAACAAAATTCTCCCTTTTTTAAATAATATATCTATTTTGCTCCAATTTGTTTCTTCACTGATTTTTCTATAACACCATTCACTTTGAATGATTCCAATTAACATTCCACCGAAAATCACAAATGGATAATATGGATGCTCTCCACTAGCAATTGTTGCCACCACAAAAAATAGATCAATCACACCTGTGATTAAGTGAATTATTTTCCGGCTCCATCCATTCAAGCGAAAAAACAATGTATATTCTCCAATTAAAAGATTAAGTGGAATCAAGATAGTAATAAGTCCTCCCTTTTCCAAATTCAAGTATTCCATAGCACTTACCTCCTCCGCCTATACATCCTCTAATAATTGTAACTCCTACAGCTTTACCAGAACCAGTATCTTCTCTTTACCGCCACATACACAGCTATTCCTGCAATTATGCCGATTCCACCTGCAATCAGTATATATCTGACCGCTGCGTTGCCATCTCTGATGGGCTTTGCCGTGATCATATACTTTCCTGGTGTGCTTAAATTAAGCCCGCTCATGTCCTCTGTACTCACAAGTTCGTATTTATGCTTTACGTTATTATATAGATACAGATATTTTCCTTTTACATCATCTATGTGCAGTGTCACTTCTCCGCACAGATACTCTCCATCATTGAGATTGAATTTTATGCTGTCTCCTGTCCTTTCGAGTTCTATATCCGTATTAAGTTCATTTTTATAATTTACTATCTTCTTTCCGTCTATTATGATGCTGTAGACGTCTCCGGTCACTTTCATTCGATCTGCCTGCTGTGTACAGTTTATATAGCATCTGCTCACTTATTACAGGTGTTTCGGATACATCAGTATTTTCATCAAATGTCTGTTCACTTGTATTTTCTGCGTCTGTACTATCTGCTGCCGGCTCAGCCACAGAACTTTCCGTATCTCTGTTTACGATTACCGACACTGCGGCAGACAAATCCCCATTTGAAACTATTATCGTAGATGAACCTGTCTGTTTTGCCGTTACCACACCACTGCCCGATACTGCTGCAACTGATGTGTTGGTTGATTTGTATGAAACCGTCTGCTCTGCCTCTGCCGGAAACACAGATACGCTCAATTTAAATGCCGTTCCCGGCTTCATTACGAGATATTCTTTGTTTATATTTATTCCGGTTGTTTTTACTTTTACTGTCAGATTTACCTCTTTTATTATACTTCCGGCAGATACATATATGGTAACATATCCTTTTGAGATACCCTTTACTTCACCTGCTGAAGTCACAGTTGCTATATTTATATCAGATGAACGGAATGTTATCGTGCTTTCCGTGGCATTCGCCGGAAGTGCTGTGGCTGTAAGGTTTATTGTCTTTCCTACTTCCACTTCCTCCTCATGATCTGATATCTCGATATCCGTTACCGGTATATTCTGTCCCGTATCCTGTACGTCTGTTTTGTCTTCCTTGTCCGTTTCCGATGCATTGTCCGGTTCCGGTGTTTCATCCATATCCGGTTCTGCATCATTTGCCATATCGCTTTCTTCCGCTGTCACTTCTGCAGCATATACCGCCATCGGTAAGTACTCCATTCCCAAAGCCAGTATAAATATAACTGCAAATATTCTGATTCTGTTTCTTAACTTCATAACCTTATCCCATGTCATTTTCCGGTTTTTATTCCGAGTTTCTCAAGCACATAGTTAAAATATGTGACTTTATCATACTGTATCCTTGCAGCCGCCGTCATACCGTTAGTCACGTCTACCTTGTCTCCCTCACGGCTCAGCACATAATCCTGGTCTAGCACTATCATCACTTTAAATGCCTGGCTTGTCGCTCCATCCTGCCCTTCCTGTGTAGTGACATTGCTGTCTATCCGTGATACGCTTCCGCTTATCGTCCCATAGACATTCTGTGACAGGCCGTCCATAACCACCTGCACTCTGTCTCCCTCATGCATTCTTGCCATATCAGATGTGGAAACATATGCTTCGAGATATCTCTGCGAATTTTCCGGTGTTATCGTTGCCACAGTTGTCGTTGTCTGTACAACCATTCCGCTCTTATAATTGCCCAGCATGTGAAGCACGCCTGATGCTGTTGCCTTTACTTCATATGAATCCTGTCCTCCCGATACTGCCGCAAGCTGCGCATCAATTGATTTAATCTGCTGGTCCGCCTCTGCGATCTTGCTTCTGCCGACTGTATTGCAGAATAATAGACTTCGTCTATCTTCCCTGATTTGTCTCAAGCTGTGACTGAATCTGCTCATCAGTATATCCATATGCCTGATACGTTGACACATCAACCTTATTCTGTTCCACCTGTGATTTGTAGGTTTCAAAAAGGCTCCAGTACAGACCGTCATCCGCTTTGTCTCGTCAAAATAATTGGTATCGTCTTTTATTGATTTTATAAGAAGACTATACTGTGATATCTGTTCTTCATATGATTTTCTGTTGTCTTCAAGCTGTGTCTGCTGCAGATCATAATCAGTGCTTTTAATTGTAAAAAGCACATCCCCGCCTTCCACAAGTGCGCCCTCTTCCATGTTGCTGTCAAGAATCTCACCCGTATAGCTGCACATGACATAATTTGACTCATCATTCGTCACAGTTCCCTGCGCCTGTATGGTATACACCTTTGGTGTTTTTATACTCCATACTACTGCCACAATAAGAAAAACGGTTACAACTGTTATAAGTATATAGCCGAATGCCGGTGGATTCTTATCAAACAATATTCTCGATTCCCTTATTTCATCTAAACGCTTAACTCTTCTGCTCATAACGCTTTATTCCTTTACAGGCATGAATACATCTGCAACCATGGTTTCATCCTCTTCATTCCTGTCCACATAGATAGTATAATTGCAACCTTCAAGCTCTATGTCATTCTCAAATGCATAAACTCCAAGCTTGTCATAGGCAAATTTCAGCTTATCCTCCGGTCCGATATAACGTGCATAGAGACAGTTCTTTACACGTAAAATGGAATCCATCTTGTAAGGCGGTTCTACGTTGTGGATGAAGTTGTCTGTCTGAAGCATAAACTGCATTTTAATATCTACAGCTCCGTCATCTTTAATTTCAAAACTCGTAGCCTGAATTAATGGCCCAATCTGTTTTGCTCCATGAGTTGTATATAAGTATTCAATTTATTAATTTCAATATCAAAGAGTTCATCCGATTCAGATTCTAAATCCACCTGCACAGATAATACATTTTGAAGTTTTAAAATTTTGTGTTCTGAAAGAGTTATTGTGTTCATATATTTTTATCCTAACTTTTAATAATTGTTTTTTTTATTTGCTTTTAATAAAAAAATTAAATTTAAAACATTTCCAACAATTACAATCAGCACTGTGAATATACTCAATACACCCTCAACATTTGGAATAACAAATATTGAACATAAAATTAGTAAAATTGATAACTATCACATATATTATTATTTTATTCTTCATTCTAATAATTCTACCCTTTATAATAAATATTCTATAACTTACCTACTATAATAGTAGGTAAGTTTTTGTTCCTAGCAATATATATATCTTACTTTCTTCCCATTATATAATTTTCCAGATTTTAATATTGGAATATATGTGTTTAATCCACCTTTCGATGCTGCATAGCTCCAAACGGCTGCTGCAATTCCACAAGCTCCTGCTGTAACTCCTCCAGCTATTGCTCCTATTGGACCTGTCAAAGCTCCTATAATTGACGCTACACCAGATATAACTCCATAAGCAAGTGCTATTTTAGAACATTCTGCTGCTGTAAAGTGTACCCTATATGTATCAAACAATTTTCCCGAAGAGTATTTAGATACGCTAATTCCTCCTTCCATATAAGTCATCTCCTCTTCATTCATTACAGCATAACTGCTAGGGAGCACCAGTGCTCCATCGTAACACATATCCATATATGCGTACCTCCTTCATTTGTTTTATTTTTGTCACGCCTGTTTGCAACCAGTCCTGACTCTATGTAAAGCTATTACATACAACATTAATCTTCTAGGTGTAGCTCATTACACCCTCATCATCATCAAAATTCTCAGCAAACTGTTCATCCTTATCTGAGTCTTCTTTGATAACAAAATTTCCCTGCTGCATTTCCCACAGTCTGTAATACTGTTCTTTCCTCTCAAGCAACTGCTGATGTGTTCCCTGTTCTACAATTTTCCCTTTATCCATGACTATTATCTTGTCACAGTTTTTTACTGTTGCAAGCCTGTGCGCAATAATAAGCATGGTCTTTTTTCTGAATTTATTGTATATCATATCGAAAATTATATTTTCCGTTGCAAAATCCAGATTACTTGTAGATTCATCCATGATATAAAACTGATTTTCCTTTAGAAATGCTCTTGCAAGTGCAATTCGCTGTTTCTCGCCTCCACTCAGACCATTTCCTGCTTCCTCAAGATAAGTATAATACTGCATCGGCAGTCTCTTTATGAATTCATGGGCATCAGCGGCTTTGGCAGCCTCTTTTACCTCGTCAAGCGTTGCACTCTGTCTCGTAACTCTTATATTGTCATAAATTACTTTTTGAAAAAAGCTCTATATTCTGTGGCACATATGATATCGCATGACGTATATCGTCATTCTTATATTCTGATATATCCATCCCATCTATAGTTATATCCCCCACCTCCGGCTCATAATATTTGAGCAGTAGCTTGGCTATTGTAGATTTTCCGCTTCCGCTTGCCCCCACAAGTGCCACTTTCTGTCCTTTTTCTATAATAAAGCTCACATCATCCAAGGCCGGTTTTCTGTTTCCGTATCTGAAAGTGACATGATCAAGCTTAATATCACCATCTATACTTGATATCTCCTGATACTGTCTCTCACTTTTCTGTTCTCTCTCATAATCCATGATTTCAGAAAGCCTCTTCATTGAAATATTTGCTTCCTGAATGGATAACTGAAGGCTTACCAGATTGCCTATAGGATCCATAAAGTATCCCGCAAGTGTGTTAAACGCCATGAAGCTTCCAAGCGTCATGTTGTTATTTATGACCTGCATTATTCCTACATACAGAAGCACCAGATTACCAACTCCCGATATAACACTCGATATTGTTGACTGCACATTTGAAAGCATACCCTCTTTATAACTTATCCTAAGAGATTTTATGTATTCCCGCTCTATGCTTTCGAGCTCTATATCCTCATTGGCATTTCCCTTTATTGTCTCAACTGCGCGAAGCCCTTCTATTATTTCCGAGTTGAGTATGGATGACTGCTGCATCTGTTCTTCGTTTATCTTCTTATATGGCTGTTTGAATATAAATACAAGCACAATACTTATGAGTGTCATCATTATGATCACTGCAAAAAGCTTTGGATTCATCTGAAAAAGTATTACTCCGGTTATCAAAGCCATTGATATGTCCATGATCAGTGATAATGCTATACTGGTAAATATGTCTTTTATGGTAAATGCATCCGAAAACCTGGTTGTAATATCACCGGTCTTACGGCTCGCAAAAAATTTCATCGGTAATTTGTATATATGCTCAAAATAACCAAGCATAAGTGGTATATCAATTTTGATGGACAGATGCATGAGAATCCACTGTCTCACAAAACTTACAAATGTAGATGTCAATGATATTCCAAGAAATACCGCAAGCATCATCTTTAATACATCTTTTTGCTGATACGGAAGTATTTCATCATATATTATATTGTTAAAAAGTGATGATAAAATTCCCAGAAGTGTAACCAGAAGTGAGGCTACAAGCGCATATATAAACAGCTTCTTCTGTGGAAGCAGCAACTTTATATATCTGTCAAATAACTTCGTTCCCTTTATCTTTTCACGCTCAAACTCACTATTTGGTTTCAGCAGGAGCATGGCTCCTGTAAATTTCTTATAAAACTCGTCTATAGTCAGTCGCTCTAAATCCTTAGCCGGATCACCTATTATCACATACTTTTTTGTGATCCTGAATATCACTACAAAATGCGATAAGCCTTCCTTTGTCACGATATTTGCTATAGCCGGTAATGTATATCTGCTAACAAAACCCTCTTTATCTACTTTTACAGCCTGACAGTTAAATCCAAGTTCTTCTGCACACTTTGACAATCCTATAAGGTTTGTTCCTTTCAGGTCTGTTCCCATCATGTCACGTAATTTTGTTATTGTTGTCTCTTTTTTATAGTGCAGACAGACCATGCCCATGCAAGCTGCTGCACAGTCTGTTGCATCATGTTGTTTTATGAAAGTGTATCTCATTCTTTATTCCCTTATCTATCACTTTTTCATTTGATTGGTCTTGATTTTCATAAAAATCTCAGCATTATAATTTCGCTGTTGTTAATTTATTTATATCCGATAATCCAGATATCTTCAACCATATATACATGAATGACACGAATTCGTACACGTTTGACATTTAATCAATAATTTTTGCAAGAATCAACGAAATCGCTACCGAAATATTAGCAGCCATAACACAAAGCACTATTTTATTTTTCAGTACTCCAAAAATTGCTGCTATAACAATTACAATTAAAATGATAGTCTGAAATCCCCATGTATTTAATTGTTGCTTATGCTTTTCTTCTCCTGTTAATGGTTTATTTTCTGCTTCAACCGGAGCCAATCTCAGTACAGTTAACACTGCCACCATATATAGCACTATCAAACACCATATATTTTTTTTGCCAATGCCAATGCAGACATCACAAATACAATAAAGGTAATCTGCGTATACAAGATACATTTAAGATGACTACGTGCATGATATCCTCCAGCTGTCAACCTCAACGGAGTATACACTGCTATGTACGGAATAAATGCTATAGGATATCCTATAACGTAATATGATAATATAACCATAAAAGCAACATTTATTAATGTTGACAAAATCAATTCCATACCATAGCAGTATGATTCCTTATCATCAGTCTTGATTATTGCATTTTTAATCCAAAACTCAACAATTTGTGTACTTGCTTTCTTAATCATTTCTTTTTTTCAATGAGTCTGGGATATCTGGCTGATGTGAAAAAAGAAACATGTTGCATTCAACAAGAGACAACAGCAAGTACCATTGTAAATGTTGCAACGATTTTTGAGAATTTTACTATACCTTTTTTAACCATAATTCTTTACTCCTTTGTTTTTATTCTCTTTACACTCTCAATTCTACTCAACATCCCTGTATATACAATAGCTCATGCACTAACGACATAAATATACACACCTTTTGCATATATAGTAGTATTACTATTGCAAATGATAGTAATACTATATTCAAAATATTAATTTTTTACCTACAATATCTATAGTTTAAATATGAAGGCAGGTAAATCATGCAGGATACAGAATTCATAAAGCATATAGGAAAAATCATACGTTTCTACCGTTTGAAAAATAATCTAACACAAGAACAATTAAGTGAATATGCAGACTGCTCCTGCGGATTTATTGGTCAAATTGAACGTGGTGAAAGCAAAATTTCACTTTCTGTTTTATCAAAAATAATCAATACTCTCAAAATAGACGCAAATGAATTGTTTTGGGACACCGATACACATACTTCTGAAAGTCAGCAATTGGATAATCAGATAGCTCTCTATGCCAAACAATTATCAATCGACAAAAAACATATTGTTCTCAATCTGATGGATGATTTGAAAAACCTAAATTAATCTTGTAAATTCAAAATTTATAATTTATAATCTTCATAGCTTAATTGTTTTGATAAGGGGATTATTTTTATGAATATTGCTATTTGTGATGATGAACAACAAGATATTGATATACTTTACAATTACTGCAAATCATGCAAATTACCATACAATATTTCTACTTTCTTGTCTGCCTCTGACCTGCTTGAGGCTTTTAAATCCCAATTTTATGATTTAATTTTTCTTGATATAGAAATGGATAAGCCAAATGGTTTTGAAATTGGCTCTATTTTAGCAGGATATTCTCCTCGTCCCGTAATAGTTTTTACGACAAACACACTGCAGTATGCAGTCCGAGGATATGGAATTGCTTTTCGATTTCTATGCAAACCGATAACGATTACAATGTTTCAAAGTGTTGTCAGGGAGGCTCTTGACGAGATTCTTCCGCAAAAGGCAGCGATAATGTGTGGTTCAACTCAGAAAATGATTTCTATAAACGATGTCATATATTTTGAGAGTCTGAACCGGCACATTATTTTTCATTTTGCAAATACATCCACATTGGAGATAAAGGATTCAATGGAAAATATGATTTCGGTTTTTCATATCCTTCATTTGTACAGATTCACAGAAGCTATTGCATCAATTTGAATTATGTGGACAGCTTTACACCACTTGCTGTCACTATGACTGACGGCTGCAAAATTCCACTTTCGCGGAAAAAACAGACCATTTTCCAAGAGCGCTTTAACAATTTGATACGAGGTACCATCAAATGAATTTTCCAATTGAAATATATACCATTATTATAGAATGCCTGCTTATTTTCTACTTCTTTCATAAAGAGGTTAGACCTGTATACCCTTCCCGCAGATATATTATCCTATTTTGCATATCACTCTTTGCGGTCATAATGCTATCAACCCTATATACACCTATGTTTATACGGCTTGCCATTATCAGCTTAATTTTTGTTTTTTATGCTATACTTTCTGCTTCAAATGCAAAATATTCCAAATCACCTATACTATTATATTATTTTTTGTCACGTCGATGTTTTCCGATGTTATTGGTGCGTTTGTACTTTCCAGACTTGGAATTTCAATAAATGAACTTTTAGGAATAAGTGAAGGACGGCTTATCTACAATACAACCAGCAAGATTATTCATCTGTTTTTGCTGGTCATAATTATTTTATTTACCAATGCCCGATTTGATTCAAAGGCTCTACTGCATGCCATACCACTCATGCTCTGCAATCTGTCAAGCATATTTATTCTGTTTGCCCAGTACACTACCTTTATTGATAATGGTAAATACTCCACCTTTGTGATGACCACCATATGTATGCTTGTTATCAATATAGTGGTTTGTGGATATACGGAAATAGTAAAGAAATCTTATGAATTACAGAAAAATCAGCTCTGTATGCAGGAGCAGCTTGCCAAACAGGAGCTTTACTATCAGGATATCATTGCTCGTCAGGACGAATCCCGCGCACTTTGGCATGATATAAAAAAATACATGCTGGCAATGGAAAATCTGGTTTCTACGAAAACACGACCTGAAGCCGAAAGCCAGCTCTCTGCCTTAAAGAAAAAATTTTCAAGCCTTGACCAAATGATTGATACCGGTAATTCCATTGTTGACGGCATCCTAAACTATGGCTCTAATAAAGCAGGCAGTCTGGGAATCACCATAAACTTTAATCTATGGCTGGATACTGACCTCAACATTTCGCCTGTTGACCTGTACATAATCATTGGAAACACTATGGATAACGCAATAGAAGCCTGCGATGCTTTTCCGGCAGGTCACAAACCCTCCATCTCATGTACGCTGCGCCAGAAAAATCATGTGCTGCTTTATGAAATATCCAATCCTATTCCACAGGTTTCGGTTAAAAAAGCCGGAGATATCCACGGATATGGGCTTGAAAATGTCAAAGAATGTGTAAATAGAAATAGTGGTTTTATCTCTGTTAAAAACGAAAATGATATATTTTGTGTCTCTATAACACTAAACGTTTAATATATCTTTAAATCCGCGATATCACAAGCCTTCCATCCTGCACATCAACCCTGACCTTATTAGACTCTACCCTGCTGCCTCAAGCATCCCGACAGTGCAATAATTATCTACACAACACAAATTCTTTGAACCTTGGGAGTGTAAACTCCAAATGTCCATACTCCGGTGAAATAATCAAGCCTTTTTTTATAAGCCTGTTCCTGTATACACTGAAACTGTTTGATGCCTTTTTTATAGTCTTTCGTATTGCTTCCACTTTGGTGTCATTGGTTTTTGCCATAGCAACCAACAATTCCTTATCACCTTTTGACAGCTCACTCCATATCTTTTCATATACATATTCCTCCAGATACTGACTGAATTCAGGTAATACATTATGCCATCCGGTATTATGCTTAAAACAAAGATACCCCAGTACCTGGAAGGCAAACGGATATCCCCTCGTCTCTTTAGCCATCTCTGTAGCTCCTCATCCGTCAATTCAAAAATAGACTTGTATTTTTCAGCTATCATGCCTATATTCAACGGACGAAGCTCAATTTTAGGTGCCCTGTACAAAAATGTGAGCGTTTTT
>ENA-OQMZ01000557-OQMZ01000557.1-human-gut-metagenome-genome-assembly--contig:-NODE-557-length-15662-cov-1.691921_pt1 | contig 15662 bp, 25 predicted proteins | sample MGYA00242621_ERZ504862 | MGnify/ENA primary metagenome ERZ504862 (study PRJEB26092, sample SAMD00036393) | human gut metagenome | host: Homo sapiens | study: EMG produced TPA metagenomics assembly of... | reverse complement strand
AAGGAAAAAATCATGGAAATCCTGAGGCGGGAATGCAGGCGCCAAGTGCATGTAACCAGCAGCTTGGGAATTTATGTGGTAACAGACAAAGAAAAAATCCAGAAAATTGTCCAAAGTAACACCATACACCGGCTGTGCAGCAGGGGCACCTGCAGTGATCGTACCAGTCTATCATACAGAAGGACTTGTTGCACCATCTTTTGCACAGATTGACATGTCCATTGCCCAAGAAAATATCTGGCTGGAAACAGATACTCTTGGTCTGGGCGGAGTATGGTTTGGCATTGCTCCGGTAGAAGAACGCATGGAAGAAGTTCACAGACTTCTGGGTCTTCCGGAAAATGTAAAAGTTTTTTCCATGTTTGCACTGGGTTATCCGGCAGAGACAAGACCGCAGCAGGACCGGTTGATCCAGAAAGAATTCACTTCATCGAAAAATAAAGAACTGCCAGAGACATGACTGTTTGAAATTTTTTACAAATAAAGAAGGAAAAATAGATGGAATTATTTGACGTTATAGACAGCAAAGGTAATCCTGCCGGACAGATTGTATCAAGGGAAAAAGCCCATGCAGAAGGAATTCCCCACAGAACAGCTCACATATGGATTATTCGGAAAAAAGAGGGCAGAGTACAGATTCTTTTACAGAAACGCTCACAAAACAAGGATTCTTTTCCGGGAAAATTTGATACTTCCTCGGCAGGACACATCCAGGCAGGAGACGAACCACTGGAATCTGCACTTCGGAACTGAAAGAAGAACTGGGAATCAGCGCAACACCGGAACAGCTGCACTTTGCCGGAACCTTCCCCATATCTTTCGCAAAAGAATTTCATGGAAAAATGTTTCGGGATGAAGAAATTGCTTTTGTCTACATCTATCAGGAGCCTGTGAATACAGCGGAACTTGTTCTTCAGACAGAAGAAGTAGAGGAAGTTCAGTGGTTTGATCTGGAAGAAGTATATGAACAGTGTGGAAAACGCAGGGAGATATTCTGTGTGCCCGAAGGGGCCTGGGAGTGGTGCGGAGTTATCTGAAAAGCATTGAAAAGAATTAGGCTGAAAGAAAACGCCCTGGAGCACGTTTATTACTCATAATGAAAGTGGAACAAAGTAGAGTGCAATAATTTGATAATATTGTAGTGGGTATACATATGAAATTATTTATGAATAAGAATGAGAAATATGAAGAGCCTGAGGTTCACATGTTTTTCATAAACAAACGAAAGAAGTAGAGCAGGTTGAGAAGTTTGTAAGATCTCTTTCTATTACCGTTCCGGTTCAATATGAGGATGAAATCTATAAATTATATCCGTTGGTCTGGATTCCAGAGCTACTATGGATCTGGATGCTACCATAAAAGGCACTAATGTTAGAGTAGGAGAAATTTATTATGAAAAATGAATTGATTTTGTTTGAAACGGCAGATAAGGAGATAAAACTTAATGTGTCTGTTAAAGATAGCACTGTATGGCTTAACAGAAATCAGTTAGCTGAGTTATTTGAAAGAGATGTGAAGACGATTGGTAAACATATTAATAATGCATTGAAAGAAGAGTTGGATAATTCAGTTGTCGCAAAAATTTGCGACAACTGCTTTAGACGGTAAAATTTACCAGGTAGAGCATTATAATCTGGATATGATTATTTCTGTTGGATATAGGGTAAAATCTAATCGAGGGGTGGAATTTCGTAAATGGGCGAACAAAGTCCTTAAACAATATATTATCTAGGGATATGCAATTAATGAAAAGAGATTGGAGGCATTGCAGCGTACAGTAAGTATACAACTAAAATGTTAGGCATCAACCTGGAAGTGATTACTTCTATGATTACTTTTGATCATCCGAGAATAAACGAAAACGCCCGAAACCCAGTAAATACAAGGCTTTCGAGCGTTTTTAAGAGCAGGGGATGAGAGAATCGAACTCCCACCAAAGGTTTTGGAGACCCCTATCATACCATTTGACCAATCCCCTATCAAAACCAACTTGTAAAATTTCTTTTACTGTTGCAATTATACATATAAAAGCAACGATTGTCAAGCTTATTGTGCATTTTTATTATAAAGAATTTTACAAAGAAAGAGCGGAGATGGAGGGATTTGAACCCTCGCACCGGTTGCCCGGCCTGCCGCATTTCGAGTGCGGTCCCTTCAGCCTCTTGGGTACATCTCCATATTAAGATTAGAAACAGTTCTGAAGTGTAACCGGAACTGTTTTTTATTATATAAGGAATCTACGGAAAGGTCAATTCTTTTTTTATTGACGAATTGGTTTTGCTGTAATAAGATAATAACAAAATGCGGTTGTGTACCCTCTGGATTGCTATTGTCTGGGGATAATAAGCAGCTGCGAGGAAAGCAGATAGGTGACGATTATGACAGATAAGAAGAAAACAATTCTGGAGGCTGTGGAGAAGCTGACAGATACTTACCGTAAAGAAGAACTCTTTCTGGGAAAGGACAGAGAACGTCTTCCAAATAAGAAAGAGATTATTAACTTCATTAAAGATATGAGGTCTATTATTTTTCCCGGATATTTCAGTGTGGATTCCAGTGCCAGCGTGTTTCCGGAGCATTATGTGGCATATCGCCTGAATGATCTGTATGACTGCTTGCAGGAGCAGATTGAGATTGCATTTTTATATCAGGGTGAAGAAGAACAGAAGGCCAAAGAACATGCAGAGCAGATCACAGAGCGATTTTTTGCAAATGTTCCGGAAATTCAGCGTATGCTGCTGACTGACCTGCAGGCAGGTTTTGACGGTGACCCGGCTGCCAAGAGTAAAGAGGAGATCATTTTCTCTTATCCTGGATTTTATGCAATTTATGTATACAGACTTGCACATGTTCTGTATCTGGAAAATTGTGCCGTTTATTCCAAGAATTATGTCTGAATATGCACATGGTTATACAGGTATCGATATCAATCCGGGTGCTACGATTGGAGAATATTTCTTCATTGACCATGGAACCGGTGTTGTAATCGGTGAGACTACGGAGATTGGAAAGAATGTGAAGCTGTATCAGGGCGTGACTCTTGGCGCACTTTCCACCCGTCAGGGACAGCTGCTTGCCAATGTGAAGAGACATCCGACGATCAGAGATAATGTGACGATTTATTCTAACTCTTCTGTGCTGGGCGGTGAGACTGTGATAGGAGAGAATACGATCATCGGAGGTAATACCTTTATTACAGCATCTATTCCGGCAAACACCAAGGTCAGTGCGAAGAGTCCTGAACTTGTGATCAAGAAACCAAGAAGTTCAGTGGAAGCTACGAATGTATGGGATTGGGAGAACTGATCTCTGGTTAACACTGTAAAATTTTGTTTTCCTGACAGGTTCCATCATATACAGTAAGTCCAGGCTTTCAGCGTGGAAAGTAATAAGTAGCAGGTGGAAATTTGCTTATATCAGGAGGAGTGAAAGCTCCTTCTGATAAACTGCGTAGCAGTTATTCGGTATAGAGCTGAGTAGCGAAACGGATGATTTTATCCGCCTGACCAAATTGTCTGCCAGATGATAATTTGTATGTGTTGTTAAAAAAACAGAAAAAAAATTTAAATTTAATGTTGACAAATACAGTTTCATCATATATACTAATCTTCGTTGATGCGACAGAGATGCACAGACAACAAGCTGTGCGGGTGTAGTTCAATGGTAGAACACCAGCCTTCCAAGCTGGATACGTGGGTTCGATTCCCATCACCCGCTTATGCGATAGTGGCGTAGTTGGTAACGCGCGACCTTGCCAAGGTCGAGACCGCGGGTTCGAGCCCCCGTCTATCGCTCTTAGGACTTCGGATTTTCCGAAGTCCTTTTTTTCTTTTAAGAACCACTATAAAAGAACTGCGGCATATCCATTTGATAAATATGCCGCAGTCCGTTAGGAAGGATTATAGTATAGAATTATAATTTCAGATGTCGGCTTGTACTCAGGATTGTTCTGAGATAGTGTCGGAATCACCGTAAAAGGTCAGAAGATAGAGTCCGCAGATTCCAACCAGACCATATACGATTCTGGAAACCCAGCTCATGCTTCCGAAAAGGAGAGCGACCAGGTTCAGATTGAAAAAACCAATCAGTCCCCAGTTAACAGCTCCGATAATGGCGATAGTCAGCGCCGTATATCTTAAACATTTGCTTCCCATAAGTCACCATCCTTCATAACCTGTCGCTGTATACAGCTTTTACAGGAATCATAAAGCTATTACATTTCATATTGTGCCATGAAAGACAAAAAATATGCACAGCAGGTTCAAATTAAATTTGAACCACTGTGCATATTTCAACAGAATTAAATAAGTTTTCTGCTTCAATTGAGAATATCTGTCTGACAATCGGATTATTTTACTTTAAGTATCTGTCTGGCATTTGCGTCTTCATCGAAGGAAAATGCCTCCTGTGCCTGAACCGTTACATCACTCTCATCTGTCAGTGTAAATGCCTGGCATACATTAACGGTCTGTCCGGCTGAATCTCAGCTGTAAAATGATCGATGGCATCGTCATTATTCTCGGGAATCGCTGCCTCGCAGGATTCTCCATGCTGGTAAGCTTTTAGGCTGACATCAACCATTGCACTGGATGCAGAGGAAGAATTATTGGTGTAATCGTAATAAACCATAATACATGGATTTCCGGCAAAGTCTTTGGTGATCGTATGTTTGGTATATTTGATCGTAAATTTTTCTGTTGTGAGATTAAGCGTATCATCTGCAGATGCCTCCGGTGCATTGGAAGAAGAACCTGAGGAATCTTCGTTATCCATATTGTTGAGGGAGTTGTTTATTTCCTCTTCAACACTCTTGAAGTTTGCTGACATGATTTTTACTGTCTCATCATCCAGAGAAACAATTTTCCATCCGGAATCTGTTTGATCACCGGATAGGTGATATCTGTTTCGGAGATACATCCTTTTCCACTTTTTTTGCCTGTTCATTCAGAATGGAAGCAAGTTTTGCCTGTGTCTCTTCTTCTGTAAGCTGGTTTCCGGCATAAGCGTTGGAAACGATCTGACGGAGAAATTCAGTGATAGTCGCTTTATAAATATTGGTTCCGTCAATGTAAGTGATATGTGCTGTGACAGAAGCTGTACCATTCTGGATGTCGAATCTGTTTCTGGTGATCTTATAGGTCATCTTTTTGTTAATTTCTGAGAAGAAATCCGTGTATGCGGCATCGCGGATATCTGCATTGTCCAGTGCTGTGAGATCGCTGCTCTGGATCATGGATTCCATTGCATTGAAGTCCATTTTCTTCATACTGTCAAGAAAATTTTCAACTGCCTTGCGTGGCTGCTGTCGCTGATAGAAATAGAAACCTGTACCTCCGCCAATGACGAGAACCAGGATCAGAATGAAAATAATCAGCCCGGCATGTCCTTTCTTATTACCTTTTGTCATATTTCCTCCTGCCTTAGAGCATAACCGCTCTGAAACGTATTATGTTAAAAAGTTTCAATTTTATATCTGCAACAACATTCGTGCAGATGTAATGTTACTGAGAACAGAGTGAACAGTAACGATATAATTGATTATATCAGAATGCGTTGACAATGGCAATTGTCTTACTTATAATCAAAATTATAGAAATCAGAGTGCTGCTGTTCACACACCACTATCCCGCGAGGTGTTTTGGCATGAATATGCCAAAATCCCGAGACATACAAGCCAAAATTCCATTGCCGCGAGCAATCTGGAATGAATTTTGGCTAAGTTACTGTGAACGGAGTGAACAGTAACGAAATTAGAGCGGATAATATTATGAGAAAATACAGAAAGAAGGCGTGGATTTATGAAGTATGAGAGTTCTTTTAAATCAGAAGCAGACGGGCTTGAGATTTCGGTCATGGCACTGATACCGGATAAGAAACCTTATCGTGCAGTTGTACAGCTGGTTCATGGAATGAGTGAGCATAAAGAGAGATATATTCCGTTTATGCAGTATCTGGCAAAGCTTGGATATGTGGTGGTGATCCATGATCACAGAGGACATGGAAAAGTGTAAAAATCAGGATGATCTCGGCTTTACATACGGTGGGGGAGCACAGGCGATGCTTCAGGATATCCGAACAGTGAACAGGAAAATCCATGCATACTATCCGGAACTTCCGCTGATTCTGATGGGGCACAGTATGGGTTCGCTGGCAGTGAGGGCATTTGTGGCAGAACATGACAGCTGCGTAGATATGCTGATTGTGTGCGGTTCTCCAAGCTACAATACTGCCATGCCTCTGGGAGTTGCCATTGCAAAGACAGAGAAAGCAGTCTTTGGACCGAGACACAGAAGTAAACTGATAGAAACAATGTCCTTTGGTGCAGGGGCGATGAAATTCCGAAAGGATAAGAGATGTACAGCTGGATCTGTTCTGATCCTGATGTGGCGAAAGAATATGAGGAATCTGAAATGTGTGGTTTCACTTTTACGGACGATGCGTATCTGGCATTATTTGAACTAATGAAACGTGCATATGATGTGGAACATTTTTCCTGTACAAATCCGGATATGCCGGTACTGTTCGTAAGTGGAGCAGAGGACCCGTGTCTGATCAATGTACGTCATTTTGCAAAGACAGTGCGGGCTATGCGACGGGCCGGTTATAAAGACGTAAAGGGGAAACTGTATCCGGGAATGCGTCATGAAATTCTTAATGAGATCGGCAGGGAGCAGGTTTATCATGATATTGCTGTCTATATGAGAAAAAAAGGTTTCTGAGTGGATGTATAAAATGGAGAGATATCCGGTTAAACTATAACGATCTGTAACCATTTGTTGTTTGATGGCTGCGAATTGCTATAGAACCATTAAAATCCATTTTAAGAGAGGGGAACCGGATATTGGGAAAAACAAAATGATATTGTTGCTGATACTTGTTTTCAGCCTTGGCTGTGCAGGCTGTACGGAGAAAATCCGGCGGCAGAAACAGGGAGAACTTGTAAAAAATGAGAGACTGTCGGAGCAATTCGGCAGTCTTTCTCGCTATTAGGGTATAAGATTTACGTTTGAATAATTGTGCGTCGCATTCTCGTTACTTTAGTGATGAGTTAGACGCGCAAATTTTTACCAAAAGAAAGAACGGATGTTTACTTCTGGCACTATATGTGCTAAAATATAGCCATAGGTAGTAGAAAAAACAACAGAATCTGAGAAAAGAGTTATCAGGGAGAAATAAAAATGCAGATAATATCCAGTTATGGTGTAGAATTACGAAAACAGAATATTCAGGTCCGCCAGACACTGGAGATCTACCGTTCTGCTGTCAGTTATCTGATTGGGATTTATGTGCAGGTATGGGAAAAATTAGCAGAAATCCCGGATGCAAAGAGGCGTTTTAATGCTGCAGAACATCTGGTACATACTACGAAGAAAAACCATGCCTGTTTTGATTTTGATATCCGGTTCCAAAGATGCCTTCCTATCTGCGCAGATCTGCCATCCAGCATGCACTGGGGACAGTATCCTCTTATAAAACACGGTTGGATCTATGGGAAAAGACAGACGGAAAGAGTGGGAAACCAAAGCTTGTATATGAAAACCACGCCATGCCGGTCTTCTACCGTGATGTCATGTACCGTGAGGGAGCGGAAAGGAAAGACGAAGCATACCTGAAACTCTATGACGGCCATGACTGGAAATGGTTCTGTGTACGTCTGGAGCATACGGATATGGAATATCTGAGAAAATACTGGTCAGGAAAAAAAGCATCTGCCCCGACACTGGAGAAAAGACACCATAAATATTTCCTGCGTTTTACCTATACAGAAGAAGTAACACTTACCAAAACACCTGTGAAAGAACAGGTCATCTGCAGCGTGGACCTGGGGATCAATACCGATGCAGTCTGTACCATCATGCGGGCAGACGGAACTGTCCTGGGAAGAAAATTCATAGATCATCCCAGTGAAAAAGACCGGATGTACCGCGCGCTGGGACGGATCCGCAGATTCCAGAGGGAACATGGTTCTGCGCAGACACAGGGAAGATGGACGTATACGAAACGTCTGAACACAGAACTGGGTAAAAAGATTGCAGGTGCGATCGTAAGATATGCGGAAGAAAACCATGCAGATGTGATCGTGTTCGAGTATCTGGAGATGCAGGGGAAGATACCGGGAAAGAAAAAGCAGAAACTGCACCTGTGGAGAAAGCGGGATATCCAAAGACGCTGTGAACATCAGGCACACAGGAAAAGGATGCGGGTATCCCGGATCTGTGCATGGAACACCAGCAGACTGGCTTATGATGGTTCCGGGGCGGTAACACGTGACTGGGAAGATTACAGCCTCTGTACTTTCCAGACAGGAAAACGATATAATTGTGACCTGTCAGCATCCTATAATATAGGAGCCAGATATTTTATAAGAGAACTTTTAAAACCCCTTCCGGTAACGGAAAGGTCTTTGCTGGAGGCAAAAGTCCCTCCTGTAAAGCGTAGAACCTCATGCGTCTATGCAGATCTGAGAAAACTCCATTCAGAAATGGAACTCTTAAAAGCAGCATAGATACAGGCAGATATACAGCGGACTACCTGTAATGTGGGAACCAGCCATATCTGGCATGGGAAATGCGCATAACTGCGCACCTAAGTTACAGGCGTATCCGCCGATATTCAGTCTGACGCCTAAAGCGTCTGGAAGCACGTGAACTTCAGTCATGTGAGGTTCACAATGCACAGAAACAGGGACGCAAATACAGGATGGATTTTCCAAAGTCCTGCGTATTATATTTGAGAAGCGGAAAGAATACGCGGATTTTCTGGAGATAGAGATGGTACTTTCGGATGAGAAAATAGTACATTATTGGGTTCCGACAATGAAATTGGAGACATATACGAGAAACAGTATTTTTGAAAAAAAATTTACTGATGCTTCTGCCGTTTTATATTATGCGATATGAAAAGGATATTCATGAAATGAGTGAGAATCCGGAAATGTTCCAGAGTTTGCTAAATGACTATGAGGAAATCCGGATAAATCTGGAAAGAGAACTTTCAGGAGCAGATAAGACGGCTTTATACATGAATTTAAATAAACTGATCATAAAAATAGCGGACTATATATGCAGGAATGAAAAAACAGTCCGGAAAGGAATAGGTGAGATTATGGGTGGAAAAGTTCTTGAACTGGAATCTGAAAGGCTCGAACGGCTTCAAAAAGAGGCGGAAGCAGAGGCAAAAGCAATTGGAGAAGCAAGGGGCAGGGCAATTGGAGAAGCAAGGGGCAGGGCAATTGGAGAAGCAAGAGGCAGGGCAATTGGAGAAGCAATCGGCGAAGAACGATTAAGCACTTTGCTTAATCGTCTGATTATGGATGGAAGAAGTGCAGAAATACAGTCTGTTGTGACAAATACAGATATTCGAAAACAGTTATATAAGGAATATGGAATTTTGTCAGAATAGGTATTAAATAAAAAGACAGTATTACTTTTTATATGTGAGTTAAGGGGTGAAATTTTAGAGATAAAATGCAACTTGACGAACGATATGAATGTGGATATAATAGGTTCAGAAATAAAAAAATTGGAATTTTTAACCGGATTTGACCGGCCCTGATATCGCTAAGGAGGAACATGTTATCATGAAAATCGGAAATGATATTTATTATGTAGGTGTAATGATCATCAGATAGATCTGTTTGAAGGTCAGTATGTAGTGCCAAACGGTATGTCCTATAACTCATATGTGATCATGGATGAAAAGATTGCAGTTATGGATACCGTAGATGCTAATTTCAAAGATGAATGGCTTGAAAATGTAGCCAAAGTCCTGGACGGTGGCGAAACCGGATTATCTGGTAGTACAGCATATGGAGCCGGATCATGCCGCAAATATCGAGAACTTCATGAAAGCATATCCTGACACAACCGTAGTTGCAAATACCAAGACCTTCACTATGATGGGAAATTTCTTCAGAAACCTGAATCTGGACGGAAAGAAACTGGTGGTTGCAAACGGTGACAGCCTGACACTTGGAAAACATGTGCTGACTTTCGTATTTGCACCAATGGTTCACTGGCCGGAGGTTATGGTTACATATGACAGTACTGATAAGGTTCTGTTCTCAGCAGACGGTTTCGGTAAATTCGGAGCACTTGACGTAGAAGAAGACTGGGACTGCGAAGCTCGCCGTTACTATATCGGAATCGTTGGAAAATACGGTGCACAGGTTCAGAAGCTTCTGAAAGCTGCCGCAACTCTGGATATCCAGACAATCTGTCCGCTTCATGGTCCAATCCTCACAGAGAACTTGGGACATTACCTTGAGAAATATGATATCTGGTCCTCCTACAAAGTAGAGAGCGAAGGTGTTGTGATCGCCTATACATCTGTTTACGGAAACACAAAGAAAGCAGTAGAACTTCTGGCACAGAAACTGGAAGAAAAAGGTTTGCCCGAAAGTAACTGTATTTTGACCTTTGCAAGAAGATGACATGGCAAAAGCAGTGGAAGATGCTTTCCGTTACGGCAAACTGGTACTTGCCACAATTACATACAACGGAGATATTTTCCCGTTTATGCGTACCTACATAGAGAACCTTACAGAACGCAGCTACCAGAACCGTACCATCGGTCTCATCGAAAACGGAAGCTGGGCACCTGCAGCAGCAAGAATCATGCAGGGAATGTTTGAAAAGAGTAAAAATATCACATGGCTTGAAAATAATGTAAAGATCACTTCTTCCTTAAGCGAAGCAAACGAAGCAGAGATTGAGGCCATGGCAGAGGAACTCTGCAAATAATTGATAATTGTAAACAGCAGGATCGAAAGATTCTGCTGTTTTTCAGAATAAGATAAACCCGGTTACTGAGAACGGAGTGCACAAGTAACTAAACCCGTAAGAGAAAGGCAGGAACAAAACATGACAGTAGCAGAAGTTGTAAAAAAAATGGTAGAGTATTCCAAGGGAGATCTTCATGACATCAGCCATTTCATGAAAGTATACGCATATGCAAAAACAATCGCAGAAGGCGAAAATCTGTCACCGGAGCAGCAGAAGCTGGTGGAGGTGACTGCGGTTGTCCACGACATTGCCTGCCCTCTCTGCAGAGTAAAATACGGAAATGCCAACGGCAAACATCAGGAGGAAGAAAGTGCGGCACTGCTAGAGGAATTTTTCGCAGATTCAGATCTGCCGAAAGAATTTGTAGATCGTGTTTCTTATATTGTAAGTCATCATCATACAATAACCGGAATCGATGGTATTGATTATCAGATTATGATAGAGGCAGATTATCTGGTAAATGCAGATGAGAGTAATTTTTCCGGAAATAATGTGAGAAACATGCTGGAAAAAGTATTCAAAACAGAGACAGGAAAATTCCTGCTCCAGTCTATGTATCAGAAGAGATTGAATGCTGAAGAATAAAAGGAAAACATTAAGAAAGATTATGAGTGATAAAAACCGGTGCAGAAATGTGCCGTTTTTTTTTGTGGGAAAATTCAGGGCTTATAATTTGTTTGTATTACAATTATATGCGGATGAGAGGTTATAATAAATATAAAAAATCTCACACCTGAAAATTTAGTTAAAAGAATATGAAACTTTTCTTTATATTTCCCCATCTAATAAGTGTAAAACAAAACAACAAAGCTTCATTCGAATGAAACATATTTGTAAAAACATAAGAGCTACTGGACATGAAGTAAACAGTAACACATAAAACTTTAAGCAAGGAGGATCAGCATTTGATACAGTTGGTAAAACGCTCCATCTCAGGAGATGCGGATGCATTTCTGGAACTGATGGAAAAGAATTCTCTGGCAATGTACAAGGTGGCAAGGGGAATCCTGGATAATGATGAGGATGCCGCAGATGCCATACAGGATACCATACTTACCTGCTTTGAAAAAATACATACACTGAAGAATCCGGAATATTTCAAAACCTGGATGATCCGTATCCTGATCAATGAATGCAATAAAATCCACAGACACTACAAAAATTTCAGCAGAGCCGAAGAACTTCCGGAAGTCCCCGGACAGGATATGTCCATTGAGGAATTTGAGTTCAAGGAAATGCTTGGAATGCTGGACGAATCCTACAGGATCATACTGGTTCTGTATTATGTAGAGGGATTTCGGATCGCAGACATTGCTTCTATATTAAATATGAATGAAAACACTGTAAAAACCAGACTGGTCAGAGCCCGTATGCAGCTAAAGCAGGAATATACTTCAGCAGAAGATAATATCAGAAGAAGAGACTGACAAGCAGAAAAAAAGAAAAACAGAGAATTCACAGGTATAGCAGAAGGTTTGCAGAATATCAGAATGAAAATCTGAGAACAGGATCAGTAACAGCAGGAAACATAACAGTAAGTTCAAGAAAAGGAATGAAGTGATCATGGCGAAGAAGTTGGATTTTGATAAAGAAAAGAATAACAGAAATGATAATGCGATAGAGGAAATCATGCAGGCAGATTTTCCATTGCCAAAGCAGGCAGAAGATGCAAAAAACGAAGCATTTGCCAGAATCAGGGAAATGGCAGCAGCTTCTGAAAATGTGGAAAATGCAGAGAATATTGTGCAAAGATTGCCAGAGAAATCAACAGAAAAATCAACAGAAAAATCAACAGGAAGTTCCGGAAAGAAATCCACAGGAACAGTAAAATCGCATAAGAAATTCAAAACAGTGTACAAAACAGCTTTGGGACTGACCGCAGCGGCAGCTGTGTTTTCCGCAGTGTGTATCACAAATCCTGCATTTGCAGAGAACATTCCTATGGTCGGAAATGTGTTTAAGCAGCTCGGCAATTCCCTGGGATTTTATGGTGATTATTCGAAATACGCAAAGCAGCTGACAGCATCTGCAGAAGATACACTGTCTGCAGATGCTGATGGAAGTCAGGAGGGCAGCAGTAATTCTCAAAATGCTCAGTCTGAGGATCAGAATACAACAGAAAATAACAATGCAGATAAAACGAAAGACAATGAATCATACAGTAAAACAGTAGATGGAACAACTGTCACGCTTTCAGAAGTATACTGTAATGAAATGGCTCTGTACCTGTCCATGACAATCCATACAGAGGATAAATTCCCGGATACATTCATTACATCTGATGGAAAACCAATATTATGCTCAGCGAAAATCTACAGTGAAATATGATTACATGGATGGAAAAAGTAATCTGTTCAATGCTTATCTGGATGGAAAATGCTGGATGATAACACCTATGCAGGAGTTTTGCGTATTCCTGTAGAAGATATGACAGTGGATGAGGCAGGATGGACAAAATTTTATGAGGTGCGTAACGCATTTTTTCAAAGAAAAAGGGATTGATGTAGATTCTGAGGACTTTAGTTTTGATAAGCTAGCCCAGGCACTGGGAATGGATGAATACAGTGATGAGAAGCTTCCTCAGGTGGGAGGTCCGGCAATCAGTGATTATGTCAAAGACATCAAAGTACCTGACCGGTTTACCATGGAGCTGGATCTGAAAGATATTGTGGGTACTCTTCCGGATGACCAGGATACCACTCCGGATATCCCTCAGGATCTGTGGGATGAATATAATCAAGAAAATGGCAGAGCATGGAATCAGCACAGATGATGCAGATTATGAGAGCCTGACAGAAGAGCAGAAGAATCTGGAACATCAGTTTTTCACTGAGATGTGGAATGAGTATTATGAACGATATCCTGAGGCAAATGAAGGTAATAACAGATATAACTCATGGACACTAAAGGGTGACTGGAAGTTCAACGTAGATGTAGAGAAAAATACTTCTGATACGGTTGAAAAGGATGTAAATGTGGTGGATGAAAATGGAGACGGCGTTCTCTCCATTACGAAAACACCATTTGAAATTACTATGAAAATGCAGGATCCGGAAACAAAATATGTTGCTGTTATGCTGGATGCCAATGGAGATATACTGCCAGATGGCGGAGTGGCAAACGGTAATGCGGGCACCTATGCAATACAGGACAGGGATATTTCCACAGTATATATCTATCTTTGTGATTACTATGAGTATATGGATGAGCTGAAAGGCTACTACTGGTCCGATGACTACGAAGAAAAAGCAAAAGACCAAGACCTTCAAACAGCTCCTGGATGAGCGGGCAGTTGCCGATACAGAAGTACATTTTGATACAGATAAATAATGATATAAAGCTCCTTTTTGCCCTTGATATCAGATGATAAAGTCCCGTAACTGAAACAGCATCTTCACAATTTTCTGCAGAAAGATGCTGTTTTAGTTATTTTGATAAAAAAAAAAAGGTCAGAAAAACAGTAGAATCTGAGCCGAGTTAATGTTACAATGTAGGCGTCTCAAAAAAAGAGTGCAGAAGGGAGCCAAAACAAAATGGACTACGCAAAAGAATCTTTAAAAATGCATTATGACTTAAAAGGTAAAATTGAGGTTGTATCAAGAGCCAAAGTAGATTCCAAAGATGCTTTAAGCCTTGCTTACACACCGGGTGTTGCTCAGCCTTGTCTGGAGATTCAGAAGGATGTAAACAAGAGCTATGATCTGACAAGACGTTGGAATACAGTTGCTGTTGTAACAGACGGAACCGCGGTACTTGGACTGGGAGATATCGGACCGGAAGCAGGTATGCCTGTTATGGAAGGTAAATGTGTACTCTTTAAAGAATTTGGCGGTGTAGATGCGATTCCGCTCTGCGTCCGCAGTAAAGATGTTGATGAGATCGTTAAGACAGTAAGCTCCTGGCAGGATCCTTTGGAGGAATCAATCTTGAGGATATTTCCGCACCAAGATGCTTTGAAATCGAAAAGAAACTGAAAGAATGCTGTGATATTCCGATCTTCCATGACGATCAGCACGGAACAGCAGTGATCACACTTGCAGGTGTTATCAATGCGCTGAAACTGGTTGGCAAGAAGCTTGATGAAGTGAAGATCGTTACTTCCGGAGCAGGTGCTGCAGGTATCGCTATCATCAAACTGTTAATGTCCATGGGACTTAAAACGTAATCATGACAGACAGAAAGGGTGCAATCTACGAAGGCAGAGAAGGATTAAACCCGATTAAAGAAGAGATGGCTAAGATTACAAACTTCAACAAAGAGAAAGGTACTCTTGCAGAAGTGATCAAAGGCGCAGACATCTTCATCGGTGTATCCGCACCTGGAACACTGACACAGGATATGGTCCGCTCAATGGCAAAAGATCCTATCATCTTTGCATGTGCAAACCCGGTACCTGAAATCTTCCTGACGAAGCAAAAGCAGCAGGCGCAGCAGTGGTATCCACAGGACGTTCTGATTACCCGAACCAGGTAACAACGTACTCTGCTTCCCGGGACTTTTCCGTGGTGTACTGGACGCAAGAGCATCAGATGTTAACGATGAAATGAAAGTTGCAGCAGCATATGCAATCGCAGGTCTGGTAAGTGACGAAGAATTAACAGCGGAATATATTCTTCCGGCAGCATTTGACCCACGCGTAAAAGACGCTGTAGCTAAAGCTGTAGCAGAAGCAGCAAGAAAATCAGGCGTAGCAAGAAATCTAAGCAAATAGAATAATGAAGCCCTCTGTTTCATGTGAGCAGCATGCAGACGGAGGGCTTTTGTGTTATAGGAATTACTCCGTATGTTCCTATAACACAAAAGGCCTCCGGCAGGATCGCACTGCGACGGAGAGGAATTATGTCGCTGAAGCCGACCGCCGCAAGGCCGGAGAATCCT
>ENA-OQMZ01000556-OQMZ01000556.1-human-gut-metagenome-genome-assembly--contig:-NODE-556-length-15669-cov-4.176940_pt1 | contig 15669 bp, 16 predicted proteins | sample MGYA00242621_ERZ504862 | MGnify/ENA primary metagenome ERZ504862 (study PRJEB26092, sample SAMD00036393) | human gut metagenome | host: Homo sapiens | study: EMG produced TPA metagenomics assembly of... | reverse complement strand
GAGAAATTACCCGTCTCATGCTCCCCTACCTGACCACGCAGCAGAACCGCCAGCTCAAAAAGGTTTATCGCACTGCCTTTTCGATGAAGTCAATTAGCCGAAGACGGCGGCAACGGTGAAAGCGAATCATTCCTAGATCTATTTCTGTCTGCAAAACGCCTCGAAGGCTGCTCGGATAGGACCATCTCCTACTACGAAACCACCATCAATAAAATGCTTGAATCATTCGATACGCCAGCTTGCGACCTGGGAACCGAAGAGATTAGGTCCTATCTTTCCGACTATCAGCAAAAAGCCGGCGTCAGTCGCGTCACCGTCGACAATGTCCGAAGAATCATCTCAAGCTTCTACTCATGGCTCGAAGACGAGGACCGTATCATTAAGAGCCCGGTAAGACGCATTAAAAGAGTCAAGGCTCCGCAGCCCATAAAGGAAACGTATAGCGATGAAGTCGTTGAAATTCTTTGCGATAACTGCGGGTCGCCCCGAAACCTTGCCCTGATCGACCTGTTGCGCTCCACGGGCATGCGTGTGGGTGAACTCGTCTCGTTGGACAGGAACTCCATCGACACCATCAATCGGGAATGCATCGTACACGGCAAGGGTAATAAGGACCGCATCGTCTATTTTGACGCAAAGACTAAAGTTCATATTGAGAATTACCTGTCAACACGAATAGACAGCTCGGAAGCCCTCTTCGTGTCGAGCAAGGCGCCACACGAGAGGTTACAAATTGGCGGCGTCGAGGCGCTGCTTAGAAAACTGGGGCGCGAGCTTGATTTAGGAAGGGTCCACCCTCATAAGTTCAGAAGAACGCTTGCTACAAAGGCAATCGACAAAGGCATGCCCATCGAACAAGTCCAGGTGCTCCTTGGCCATAAAAAAATAGACACCACATTAAGGTACGCAATGGTCGACCAGCGCAACGTCAAAGCATCCCACCGCAGGTACCTAACTTAAATTTCGATTTGTCGACCTGGGCGACGAAGTCCAAGAAGGAACGTTGAAGCTCAATCGGCGGCAAGGGAAGTTCGATTTTGGCCATTTCTTTTGCGCTAATGTTGGCCTGACCAACGGCTCCTTTGGCCATCTTGCGAAGAAGACCTTTGCCGTAGCTGCTGTTCAAGAACGCAGACACATAGCCGGGCTCTACACGCTCATCGAATCTAACCCTGACAATATATCCTGCGATTACCATGGGCTCGTTCTTATTGAATACGCAGGTCTTGCCTACCTTTTCGCGGCTATTTGTCCTATTGAAAAGCAAATCTCCTCTTACAACTTTTGCGTTCTCAAGCTCCGCACCCGAAAGATCGATGTACTTAAGATCGGAGAGATCAAGCCTTCCATCGTCGGTCATATTGTTCATGCGGAGGTATTTAAATTCGCCACTATCAGAAGCCTTCTTTGAAGTCCCGTACCGCATATCAGCCGCGAGCTCCCCGATTGTAACTGGAGGACAATCGCTTTCTGTTGGATCGGGCCCACCAAACATCTCGACAAATTGTGATTTAAAAGCTCAGGCCGCCTGAATGAACGACGATGCGCAGGAGATTTACCGCGACAAATATGACGGTATAATCACTAGAGCTGTAATTTCATTTTTTGAGCTCATAGGTACCTAAATGCCAGAAGAAGCAATAAGCAAATCCGAGCTGGGAAACCACCTGCTCGGGGCCTGCGACATCCTGCGCGGCCCATCAACCAAGACGAATACAAGAGCTATATCACGCCGTTGCTTTTCTTCAAGCGAATCTCCGACGTCTACGACGAGGAAAGCGCTGAGGCCCTAGAGTTTTCAGGGGGAGACAGGGACTACGCCGCCCTGCCCGAAAACCACAGCTTCGCGGTGCCGGACGGCTGCCACTGGCAGGACGTCCGCAACACCGGTACGAACGTCGGCAAGGCAATCGTCGATGCAATGGTTGGAATCGAGCGCGCCAACCCCGACACCCTCAGTGGCCTCTTCAGTAGCTTCGACGATGCGAGCTGGACAGACAAAGGCAAGCTCTCCGACGAACGCCTGAAGGATCTCGTCGAACACTTCTCAGCGAAGAAGTTCGGCAACAGGAACTATAGCGCCGACATGATGGGCGACGCCTACGAATATTTGATCAAGAAGTTCGCCGACATGCAGAAGAAGAACGCAGGAGAGTTCTATACCCCACGCGAGATCGTCAAGATGATGGTCTCGCTGCTTGAGCCGAAACCCGGCGAGACTGTCTACGACCCGGCCTGCGGCACGGGCGGCATGCTCATCGAAGCCGTGCGGCAGATGGACAACTCCAGCTCGCCTACGGAAAACTCTATGGCCAAGAAAAGAACCTCAGCACGTCCGCCATAGCGCGAATGAACCTGTATCTCCACGGCGCGAAGGACTTCCGCATCGCCCAGGGCGACACCCTGCGCGAGCCCGCTTTCCGAGACGGCAACACACTCAAAACCTTCGATTGCGTCCTCGCAAACCCCCCGTTCTCGCTTAAAAACTGGGGCTCTGACGAGTTCTCCTCAGACCCGTGGGGCCGCAATATCTGGGGCACCCCCACGGACAAGTCGGCAGACTTCGCCTGGGTTCAGCACATGGTCTGCTCCATGGACAAAAAGAACGGTCGCTGTGCCGTGGTGCTACCCCAAGGAGCGTTGTTCCACGGCGGCAAAGAGGGCGCCATACGCAAGGAGCTGATCAAGTCTGACAAGGTCGAAGCCGTGATCGCACTCGCAAGCGGCGTCTTCTACAGCACGGGCGTCTCGGCCTGCGTGTTGTTCCTCAGCAATGACAAGCCTGCCGATCATCAAGGACGCATTTGCATCATCGACGGCAGCAAAATCTTCACCGCCCAGCGCGCGCAAAATGTGATCTCAGAAAAGAACGCGCAAGAGATGCTTTCCCTCTATCGCTCCTACGAGCCTGTCATTGAGAAATGCGCTATAGCAACGCTCGCTGACATCGAACGCGAGGGATACGTGCTCTCGGCGAACAACTACGTCGAAAGAAAACGAGAGAAGGTCGAGCCGCCGACGGAGACAAGAAAACGCTTCTACGACCTCCTCCAGCAAACGAAGGAATCCGAGGAGAGGCTCCTCGATCTGCTAACGAAGGGAGCTATGTCGATGGAGAGTAGAATCCCTCAGGAAGAACTGAACAACCATCTATGGAACGCGGCCGTTCTGCTGCGTACCTACATCGATGCCGGGTCGTACAAGCAGTACATCTTCCCGCTGCTGTTCTTCAAGCGCCTCTCCGACGTCTACGACGAGGAGACCGCCGAAGCGTTGGAGGCCTCCGGCGGAGATGCGGAGTTCGCAGCCCTACCCGAAAACCATAACTTCGCCATCCCCAACGGTGCCCACTGGAGCGATGTCAGAGAGTCCACGGAGAACGTCGGCAAGACCATTGTCGACGCCTTCCGCGCCATCGAGGCGGCCAATGACTCCAAGCTTCGCGGCATCTTCGGCGATGCCGCCTGGACCAACAAGAAGCGCCTGCCCGACCGCCTGCTCAAGGACCTCATCGAACACTTCAGCGCCAAGACACTTTCCATAGCCAACTGCCCCGAGGACGAGCTCGGCCAGGGCTACGAGTACCTCATCAAGAAGTTTGCGGACGATTCTGGGCACACCGCTCAAGAGTTCTACACCAATCGCACGGTCGTCCACCTAATGACCGAGATCCTCCAGCCCAGGCCCGGCGAGTCCATCTACGACCCCACCTGCGGCAGCGCTGGCATGCTCATCTCCGCCATCGCACACCTCAAAGAGCACGGAGAGGAGTGGCGCAACGTTCACGCCTACGGACAGGAGATCAACCAGCTCTCCTCCGCCATCGGCCGCATGAACCTGTTCCTGCATGGCGTCAAGGACTTCGAAATCGCAAACGACGACACGCTGCGGCACCCGGCCTTCCTCGAGGCGGGAAAGCTACGCACCTTCGACATGGTGCTCGCCAACCCCCCCCGTACTCAATCAAGCAATGGGACCGCGAAGCGTTCGCGTCGGACCCCTACGGCCGCAACTTCCTCGGCACCCCGCCGCAGGGACGAGCAGACTACGCTTCATACAGCACATCCTCAAGAGTATGGACCCACGCACAGGCAGGTGCTCCATTCTCCTCCCCCATGGCGTACTCTTCCGCAACGAGGAATCGGAGATGCGCGAAAGGCTCGTGAGAAGCGATCTCGTTGAGGCGGTCATCGGGCTCGGCGCAAACCTCTTCTTCAACTCGCCCATGGAGGCCTGCATCCTCATCTGCCGCAGCGAGAAAGCGCCGAATCGAAGCAAGAAAATACTGTTCGTAGACGCCTCTGCCGAGGTAACCCGCAAGAATGCGCAAAGCTACCTTGAGCCTCAACACATCAAGAGAATCGTTGATGCCTACCGATCTGACGAGGACATCGAAGGTTTTTCATCCCACGCATCGTTTAGTGAGCTCGAGGACAACGCCTTCTCGCTCTCCATCCCTCTGTACGTGAAGCCCTCCAATGATGAAAATGCTGACGATAGAAGCATCGAGGAGACGGTAAAAAGCTGGAGAGCCGCCTCCACAGAGGCCGCGTCCCTGCTCGATAATATTGCTGCTAAATTGCATGAAAACGATGGTGAGTAACATGACCCACGTTTGCCTGGGCGATGTGGCCCGCGAAATTAAGCAGAAGGTCCCTGTGGGGCAAGAGCTGCCGACGGTCGGCCTTGAGCATCTAGACCCCGGCGAGGTCGAACTCGCCCATTGGGACGAAGGTGTCGAGACCACCTTCACTAAGGCTTTCTCAAAGGGGCAGGTGCTATTCGGGCGTCGTAGGGCCTACCTGCGTAAAGCAGCCGTCGCCCCATTCGACGGAATCTGCTCTGGAGACATCACCGTAATCGCGGCAAAGGAGGGTCTCTCGCCGAGGCTCTTGCCTTTCATCGTCCAGAACGAGAGCCTATTCGACCACGCCGTCACCAACTCGGCGGGATCTCTCTCGCCGAGGGTCAAATGGCAAAGCCTCTCGCAATTTGAGTTTGAGCTCCCCAACGCAGACAAGCAGGAAGAGCTTGCCGATATTCTTTGGGCCGCTCAGGAGACGAGGTCTCGCTACAAGCAATTGCTCACAGCCTGCGGCGACGTCGTCAAATCACAATTTGTCTGCCGGAGGTGTGCGGCATGACGAGATATCTTTTGGGCGATCTCGTTCGCAATTGCAAAGAGAAAGTCGATCGCGATAACAACCCCTATGAGTATTTTGTCGCCGGGGATCATATGGAGACGGAACGCCCCAGGCTAACCATGCGAGGGCGCTTCGACGAGGCGGACGTAGCCCTGCCTTCATTAGGCTTTTCAGCCCGGCCAGGTTCTTTATGGCTCGAGCGTACTTATCTCAAGAAAGTTTCCGTTGCCGATTTCGAGGGCGTGACGTCCAACGTGACGTTCGTTCTTGAAACCAAGGATGATTCCATTCTTCCTCAGAGGCTTCTTCCGTTCCTGCTGCTCTCCGATCGTTTCACTAGCTACTCGATTGGCAAATCAAAAGGTTCCACCAACCCTTACGTCCTGTTCTCCGATCTTGCGGACTTTGAGATAGACCTTCCAGAACCGAAAACAGTCGCCGAGATTGCTGACATTATGTGCGCTGCCGAGCGGCTTAAGGAAGACTATCGTTCGCTAATTGCAACCTGCGATGACGTTGTCAAATCACAATTTGTCGAGATGTTTGGGGATGAGAAATGGGATTGCAAGCCCCTATCGGAGTGCGTTAATTCCATTGATACCGGTAAAAGTATGAATTGCGGAGAAGGTGCACGAGGGGTTGGTGGTTTTGGGGTCCTTAAACTGAGCGCGCTATCTTCAGGTACTTTTGTCGCCTCCGAAAACAAAGTGATCTCTAAAGATAACTTCATGTCCATAAAAGAGGTCGAAAAGGGTGACCTCTTGTTTGCACGCAAAAATACGCCTGAGCTAGTTGGCACAACCGTTTATGTTCCAAACGAAGTGAAGGGCCTTATGTTTCCCGATCTCGTCTTTCGTATGAAACCGAAGGATATCAACGCGCTGTATTTACTTGCGTACATGAGAAGTGACCGTGGCCTCGATTTAATTCAAGGCATGGCCCATGGATCGGCAAAATCCATGGTCAACATCCCTAAAACTCAGCTGGCAAGCTGCCGGTTCCGGTTCCTCCGCTCGAGCTCCAGCAGGAGTTCGCCGACTTCGCCGCCTCGGTCGACAAATCGAAATTTGCCGTACAAAAGGCCCTCGATGAGTTAAACGCCACGACGAAGAAAATCTTGGACCAGGAGTTAGGACTCGGAGATGTTTAACGAGGACAACACCATCGAGCAAATGAGCGTCGAGGCGCTTGCCAGCCTTGGCTGGAGATACGTGGCTGCCGAAGACCTCCCGCGCCGCCATGCCGACGTCATGGTCGAGCCCATGGTCAAGGACGCCCTCATCAGGCTTAACCCGGAGATCGCAGAAGACCCCGATCGCACCGACGAGATCATCTACCGACTCAGGGCCCTCATTCAGTCCACAAGTCCGCAGAACCTGGTCTCCACCAACGAGCGGTTCAAAAAGCTCGTCATCGAGGAAAACTCATTCCCCTACGGCAAAGACGGCCGCATGGTCCCCATCCGCTTCTTTGGCACGGCGGCGAGCGGCGATCTTGACAAAAACGAGTACATCGTCACCAACCAGTGGGTCTACCCCCAGGAGCAGGGCGGCAAGCGCCTCGACCTCGTCCTTCTTGTCAATGGATTTCCGCTCGTCATCGGCGAGTTCAAGACGCCGGTGCGCGATTCGATAACCTGGCTCGACGGCGCTGGCGACATCGCTAAATATGAGAAGAGCATCCCGCAGATGTTCGTCTGTAGCGCCATCAACTTCGCCAGTGAAGGAAAATGCTATCGCTACGGGTCGGTGAACATGCCTCCCGAGATGTGGGGACCCTGGCATGAGGGCGACAAGAAGAGCGAGGGCACACTTGCCGACGTCAAGAGAAGCATGGCGTCCATGCTAACCCCCACGAACGTCATGGACATCTTCCAGTTCTTCACGCTCTTCGCCACCGACAAGAAGCATCGACGCATCAAGCTGATCTGTCGCTACCAACAGTTCGAGGGCGCGAACCTCATCGTGGACCGCGTCCGCGCAGGATACCCGAAGCGTGGCCTCATTTGGCATTTCCAGGGCTCAGGAAAGTCACTGCTCATGGTATTCGCTGCCCAGAAGCTGCGCATGGTCCCCGAACTCAAGAACCCGACCGTCGTCATCGTGGATGACCGAATCGACCTCGAGACCCAGATCACGGGGACCTTCAACGCATCCGACATCCCCAACCTCGCAAGCGCCGGCAGCAAGGAGGAGCTTGAGTCCTTCTTCAAGCAGGACATGAGAAAGATCCTCATCACCACCATCTTCAAATTCAGCGAGGTTGCGGGGACGCTCAACGAGCGCGAGAACATCATCCTCATGGTCGACGAGGCGCACCGCACCCAAGAGGCGACCTCGGCGAGAAGATGCGACTCGCCTTGCCAAACGCCTTTTTCTTCGGCTTGACCGGCACGCCCATCAACCGAACCGACAAGAACACCTTCCACACCTTCGGTGCCAAGGAGGACAAGTCCGGCTACATGAGCCGCTATTCCTTCGCCGACTCCATCCGCGACCACGCCACATTGCCGCTCCATTTTGAAACCGTTCCCGTCGAGCTCCACGTCAACCAAGAGGTCGTGAATGCCGCCTTTGACGAAATGACCCGAGACCTCAGCAAAGAGGACAAGGCGGAACTCACCAGGCGCGTCAAGATCGAGTCCGTCATGAAGGCCCCCGACCGCATCCACAAGGTATGCGAGCACATCGCCAGGCACTTCAAGTCAAAGGTTGAGCCCGACGGCTTCAAGGCGCAGGTAGTCTGCTACGACCGAGAGTGCTGCCTGCTGTATAAGGAGGAGCTCGACAAGCTCTTGGGCGCTGATGCAGTCACCATCGTCATGGACACGAACAACGACAAGGAAGACCGCTACAAGGCATACCGTCGAGATCGCGATGCCGAGGAACAGCTCCTTGACCGTTTCCGCGACCCGGACGATCCGCTCAAGGTTCTCATCGTCACTGCAAAGCTGCTCACGGGGTTCGATGCGCCCATCCTGCAAACTCAGTACCTTGACAAGCCCTTGCGCGACCACACGCTGTTGCAGGCAATCTGTCGAACCAACCGCGTCTACAACGACAAGAAGACATTCGGTCTCATTGTCGACTATATCGGCCTCTTCGACAACGTCGCCAAGTCTCTGCACTTCGACGAGGCCGAGGTGCAGAAGGTTATAACCAACATCGACGAGGTAAAGGCCGAGCTACCCGGGCTTATGCATTGCTGTCTTGAGTACTTCTCAACGGTCAGAGACCGCCGCAGCGCGGATTGGGAGTCCCTTCTCGAAGCTCAACAATGCCTGCCAACGACAAAGGTGAAAGACCAGTTTGGGGCCGACTTCTCGGTCTTGAACAGAGCGTGGGAAGCCCTTTCGCCCGACCCATGTCTCAATCCCTACAAGCCCGATTTCATCTGGCTCTCGCAGGTCTACGATTCCGTGAGACCGGTAGACAATCGCGGGAAGCTCATCTGGGCAGCGCTCGGGCCCAAGACAATCGAGCTCGTGCACGAGAACATCACCGTCGAGAGAGTCCGAGACGATGACGACATCCTTGAACTCGACGAGGACATGATCGAGCACTTCATCAACGACAAGAGCAATACCGAGAAGATCACGCGTAAGCTGGAGATAGATCTCGTTGCCCGAATCCGCAGGCACGATAAGAATGGCAAGTTCCAGAAGCTCGGCGAGCGCCTGGAGGACCTGAGGGAACGTCACGAGCAAGGTCTCATCAACAGCGTCGAGTTCCTCAAGATGCTCATCGACCTCGCCAGAGAGGCTCGAGCGGCCGAAAAGGAAGTCGTGCCCGAAGAAGAGGAGGACAAGGGCAAGGCGGCCCTCACAGAACTCTTCAATGGTGTAAAGAATGGGGACACGCCAATCATCGTCGAGAACATCGTCGGCGACATCGACGAAATCGTTAAGATCACCCGATTCGACGGTTGGCAGGCAACCACAGCAGGCGTCAAAGAGGTCAAGAAGCAGCTACGCGCCATTCTTTGGATGCGCTACAAGCTCAAAGACCAGGCTCTTTTTGATAAGGCGTATTCATATATCGAACTCTACTATTAGGCAACAGAAGACAGGTCTCTAGGGACGCTCCGCATCAACCGTTTCATCGGATGCGGAGCGTCCCAATTTGAACGAGCAACGTCTTGCGACGGGTGAACACTGCGACCCCAATGGCCCGCTAACCCTTTCATAATCTGGTGGTTAAGTCTTCACTAGAAGCCATCCACACTTTGTAGTTAATTGATTCCTTCTTCGCAGGCGAAAACGACAATGATGTCCGCTCCCTACCTCCCTCCGCCTTCAGCTTCAGCAGCAGGTCGCCCAGCTCGGGGCACTTGCTGGAAAGGCGCGTCTGGCTCGCTCGCCCATCCCCCATCGTTGGCGGACTTCCTGGGCGCGCAGACTCACGTGATAGTCCCCGTCCATCATCTGCTTGAGCAGCTTGGCGGTCACGCGTGCATCGGCCAGGGCGCTGTGGGCGTGACCCGTCGACTCGTCGAACTCGATGCCAAACCACGTCGCCGCGTCACTCAAAGAGACGCACCCGTGGCTGCCCACATCCATAATCGAGGTGTAAAACGCCTGCAGGTCGGCCCAGTCCGTAGGAAATGCGGAAAGGTCGATGTGTTTTGCCTGGCACTCGGTCAAAAGCTGTCGACGATCCGCCCCGCTCCAGCAAACCACCTGGGCGGAGTAGCGACCGATCCAATCGCTGAGCCTTTTGATCACCACGTAGAGCGGATCGGCCATCGCGGTGTCCACGGCCGATATCCCTGTGAGCTCGCGGACGGGGAACGCGACGCCTTCGGTAAATTCCGTCTGCACAAACTGCGAGAACTCGCCCATAACGTTGCCGTGATAATCGAGCTTGACGGCGCCGACCTCGATAATCTCGTTGCGCAGTCCACGGCGCTGGCGCTGCTTTGGCACCGGCGCAAACTCAAAGTCCAGCACGATCTGCGCGCAAAGTTCGTCGTATCGATAGCCGAGATACCCGGCGTCTTTTCAGCTGACACGGTCATGGCCTTTCTCCGTTGCCCGCCGCTTACTACATAGGCGGCTACATTGCCGTAAGGATAGCCGCCCGTGCGGACTCAAAAGTGGGACGCAATGCCACGCGTGCCAGGCACACGCCATACAGTCGACCCCAAGAGAGTCGCCCGCTCTATTCAAATGCATGAAAAAGATTGAGGCCCGGTGACTTGAATCAGAGGTCATCCCGGGCCCATCAGAGCCCATAGAGCTCTTGGTTGCTTTGGTCTTGCTCTTCACGGCGCTTATCGAACTTTCCGAGGCACTCAAGCAGCATTCGAAGCATAACAAGTCGCTGCCATTAAGGCACTGACCTCTTGACCAAGCAACGGCGCTGCCCAGCTCTTCACTACTTGGGCTGCCGTCGACTTTATTCTATCCGCGAGCATCTGGTTTACCAAATGGATTTTCGGTAAAGGAAGCACGGCACGCCCCGCAAAACCACTACGCCCCAAGTGCCGCCACGGGGATCACCGCCACGCCGTCGTCGCGTGTGTAGGCAATGCTCCCCTTTCCAACCACGACCGCCAAAAACGCCGGCGCGGCATTCTGGGCGGCAGGATTGGAGAGCACTTTTCTCTCCAGCGCCTTGAGATTTCTCGCTCCATCGTCTGCTTTCGCATCACTCAGCTTGACCTCGATGGCTCCCCAGCGCCCGTCGTGCTCAACGATCAGATCGACCTCAAGGCCCTTCTCATCTCGGAAATAATGGGCACTGTTGTCGACACCGCCGTAGGTGGAAAGGAACACGCGCACGTCGCGCAGAACAAGGTTCTCAAAGAGCATCCCCAGCGTTTGCATATCGCCAAGCAGCCGCTCAGGGGTAGCCCCCAGCAACGCCGCCGCAAGTGACGGGTCACAGAAGTAGCGCTTGGGGCGCACGCGAACGCGGGCCTTCGAGCGCATGGGCGGCTCCCATCCGCACAGGTCCTCGGTCAGCTTGAGCCTGTTGAAGAGATCCAGGTACGCAGCGATGGTCCTCTCGTCGGGGCCCGCCTCACCGTACGAGGCGTCCTTTACGAGCGTCTTGTACGTGACAGCCTGGCTCTCGTTCATGGCAAGAGCTCGCAAAAGGCCGTGTGCAAGCTCGGGCGATCATGCGATATGCGAAATTACGCCATTCTCAATGCTGTTTTTACGCTACTTTCAATGTAGTTTTTACGCCATGACCGATGTAGTTTTTACGCCATATTCATCGAAGGTTTTACGCTTGGTATCCTTAGCGCGACGCTCGCTCAACCCCTGACCACCTGATTGCCTGAATTCCGGGATTCTGCCTCCGCTCCAAACAAAAGGCCCCAGCTCGCGATGAGCTGCCTCCCATTTCTTGAACATATGAGCTTCCGCTTGAAGGGCGATCCGGAAAGCGCGACCCATTCCGAGCATCACATCAGAGCGCGCTTGGTTATCTCCGCTCGCACATCTCGGCAAACGAAATCAGCTTGGTATCTCCCCTGCTCGCCGCAGCTTCCTGACATCCTTGCGTAAAGCCGCTTTTTGAGAAAAGTGCATAGCTTTTCGTTGCGTCTAAAGAGCTCACTTCGATACACGAGCTTTTGCAGCACGTCTTCGCCCGCCGGTTCATTGCGCCATTTGCACTCCGCAAACAGCGCGGCGCCCTCGCCATCGTCAACAATCAAGTCGATTTCTTCCTGCGTATGCGTGCGATTGTCCGTCCCCCACCAGCGCCCGACGCTCGCCGGAACCACATCGAGCTGGCCCGCGCGCGCGAGTTCGTACACGTATTGTCTGCATATAAGCTCAAAGACCGTACCCATGTAATCCGATACGTGCGGCTCAATGCGCTTATACGCCATCTCGGCCATATCGTTTTGAATCAGCCCAATGTTCTGCGGCACAAACTTGTACCAGAACCTAAACATCTGGTCGCTCAGCAGATACACAGCCCGCTTATTGCTCGTCTCGTTTAGGGGCAGCTCGCGCTCGACAATCCCAAGCGACGCCAGCTTATCCACATAGCTCTTTACGTTGCTCGCAGGGATTCCCGTAGAGCTCGCAATCTCCGAGATCTTCGAGCGCCCCTGAGCAATTGCTTGCACGATCGCATCATATTGCTCGGGATTGCGGCACTCTTGCAATAGCAGGTTACTCGGCTCTTCAAAGAGATAACCCGTAGGGGTAAGAAAAAGACGCTTGATGTTGTCCTTGAGCGATACGGTAGGATCGACTTTCTCGATATATGCAGGAATGCCGCCCGTCATGCCATAGCAAACCGCAGCGTCTTCGCGACCCATGCTCTGCCACAGGCCGAGGGTCGTCGTAAAATCGAGCGGCATGATCTTAAACTGGGCCGTACGCTACCGTATAGTGGGCTCTCGTAGCCCAATACCTGTTCCTCCATAAACGAAAGAGACGAGCCGCATAGAATCAGCATGAGCCTGGTCTCTTTGTACAGGTGATCAATCTTGTCTTGCAGCAACGAGCTGATCTCGGGATTCGATTGGGCGAGATAGGGATACTCGTCAATCACGACAATCAAACGTTCCGCTCGAGCCATGGTGGCCAATGCATCGAACGCTTCGTCAAAACTACGAAACGACACGCCTGCAGCACCAACCGAGCCTGCAAGTATCGCCTGGCTAAAGCCGTGCAGGTTTGCCTCCGCATTGGTACGACGAGCTTGAAAGTAAATAGCCTTCTTGCCTTGGATGAACTCTGTGATAAGGCGCGTTTTGCCCACGCGACGGCGGCCGTAAATCACAGGCATCTCAAAGGAGCCCGTGCCATACAGTCGATTGAGCTCAGACATTTCCGCTGTTCTTCCGATAAACACAGGGCCATCCTTCCTTTACGTTATAGCTAGCTATATTATACCTTCCTATAATATAGCTAGCTATAACGTAATTCGACAAGCGATGCACGCAAAAGGGGCGGTTGAAGTGCGGCCTGGCGCCGCATGGCGTCGGCGGACGAGGCGATGCGTCCGCGACGTATAGCACCGAATTGGTTACTTCTTGCTCTCGGGCAAGACCAGATCAACGGCAGCGTCCTTGGCAGCATCGATGTGCTGAGCCACGACCGGCGTCTGCGGAAGGATCAGGTTAAGGACAATGGCCATAATGGCGGTGGGGGTTACGGCATTGGAGCCGATGACGGTGGACACCCAGGTGGGCATACCCTCGCCGGCGAGGCAGCCGCCGGCCATCCAGATACCCAGGCCAAAGACGACGGAGGTACCGACGATGGTGGTAGTGCGCTGCGTGAGGCCCTCGCGGGTGAACATGCGCACGCCGTTCATGGTGATGGTGCCAAAGACGCCGACGGTCGCGCCGCCGATGACAGGCTGCGGGATAGCGGAAAGGACGGCAGAGAGCTGCGGGAACAGACCGGCGACGGCAAAAACGGCCGCGATGATCACAAAGACCCACTTGTTGACGACCTTGTTGGAGCAGATGATACCCACGTTCTGGCCAAGGGCGCTAGTGGGAAGACCGCCCAACAGGCCGCCGACCATAGAGGTGATGCCCTGGGACACGATAGCGCCAGAGAGCTCGCGCTCGGTGGGCATACGGTCGATGGAGCCCAGGCAGGCGGCAGAGACGTCACCGATAACCTGGATGGCAACCATGGGGAACACGACGGCGAGGGTAATGCAGACCTCGGGATCAAACTCGAGCGCGTAGGGCATGAGCTTGGGAAGGGCGAAGACCTGAGCGGTGGCGACGCTGGAGAAGTCGATCATGCCAAAGGGGATCGAAACGATCATCCAACGATCATGCCAAAGAACACGGATCCCAGCTTGAGCGTGCCCTTGCCAAAGTTGGCGAGCGCAAAGACCACGGCGAAGGTGATAAGAGCGACGCACCAGGCCTGCGGGGTGCCCCACAGCGGCGTACCCATACCGCCGGCCATATACTTGACGGCCGTGGGATACAGCGAAACGCCGATGGAGAAGATGACCGTACCGGTCACGACGGGCGGGAACAGCCACTTGATCTTGCTGTAGGCCAGACCAAAGAGGACCGCGACGGCACCGCCGACAATCTCGCCGCCCAGCAGCGCACCAAAGCTAAAGCCCGAGGCGCCCATGGCCTGAAGGGCCGGCAGGAACGCGAACGAGACGCCCATGACGATGGGCAGGCCGCCGCCGATGCGACGGAAGGGAGCGAACGCCTGAAGGGCCGTGTCGATTGCTGAAAGAATGAGCGCGACCTGAATGATGTCGGTGCTCTGCTGGCTATTAAAGCCGTAGACGCCGGCCATGATGACCGCCGGGGTAATAATGCCGGCAAACGATGCCAGTACGTGCTGAAGGGCACACGGATCATTTCCTTAACGGGCGGCATGCTTCGCGAGTGAACAGGGCTTCAGTGCCGTTCGTAACCGTCTCCTGGGCCATTTGACCACCAATCCTCGAAGTAGTTGTTTTCGCATCTAACGCTCTATTGTGACGCAGTGCGGGGGTGAGGTTGTGCCTTCGTTGCATATCGTATTAAAGATGATTCTCATTCTCAATAATAATTTTTTGTTATCAGACTATTCTTGAGCTGAGGCAATGCATTTTCGCAGGTCAGGAAAGTGTCTGGTCAAAATAACATCTAACTTTTCTTTTGGTCGACCGTTTACCGCCAAATTCCTACCGTTCGTCTGTATTACGCAATGTACCTGCGAATATGCGAGATGAGGAATGGCGTGTTACCATGAGAAAAAATTGTTATGAACATTTCCGATTTCACCCCAAGGAGTTGCCCGTGAACGAGACCGTACGTCGCTTTTTGCCGATGGTCGATTTCCTGGAGCAGATACTCGGTAAGAACAGCGAAATCGTGCTGCACGATTTCTCGGATCCCGACCACGCCATTGTCGATATTCGCAACGGCATCGTGAGCGGCCGCAAGGTCGGCGGCCCCGCCACCGATCTGGCACTCAAGATCATGCACGACGCCAAGTATCGCGACCTGCCGTTTATTACGGGCTATGAAGGGCGCGGCGCCGGTGGCAAGACGTTGGAGTCCGCGACGTTCTTTATCCGCGAGAATGACGAGATCGTCGGTATGCTCTGCGTCAACACCGACCTCTCGACCGTGCGTTCCATCAACGCCATGGCGCAGCAGCTCATGGCCTGCTTCGACGCGGCGCCGACGCGCACGGAGCCCGCGTCTATCGAGGTCGAAAGTCTTTCGGAGTCCACACAGGAGCTCATCGACCGCAGCATTGCCGAGTTGCTGAGCGCGCGCGGGCTGGATGTAGCGTCGCTTGGTCAGAGCGACCGCGTGGACGTCATTCGCCATCTCAACGGCAATGGGGTGTTCATGCTCAAGGGCGCCGTAGCCTGCGCTGCCGCCGCGCTTGGAATCTCTGAGCCCAGCGTCTACCGCTATCTGCAAAAGGTCCGTAAGGAGGGCTAACCCACTGATCCCTTGGGGACGGAGGAAAACGGATCATTGTCGCATCGCTTGACAAAAGACCCTGCAGCTCGCACTGAACTGCGCCCCAAATCTTGGACGCCCTAAATAGCGACTAGCCGCAAGGGCCTGA
>ENA-OQMZ01000555-OQMZ01000555.1-human-gut-metagenome-genome-assembly--contig:-NODE-555-length-15711-cov-1.934997_pt1 | contig 15711 bp, 20 predicted proteins | sample MGYA00242621_ERZ504862 | MGnify/ENA primary metagenome ERZ504862 (study PRJEB26092, sample SAMD00036393) | human gut metagenome | host: Homo sapiens | study: EMG produced TPA metagenomics assembly of... | reverse complement strand
TATGATTGTCCACCTGTTCATTCTTATCGGCAATGACCATACCACACAAATTGATCTCAGCTCCACGTCCGGCCAAAGTTACTTCAGTTGTATTACGCGTAGTACCGTTATGCAAAGTCATACCATTCAAAAGCACATTACTGTCTGCCTCCTGGTTCACATAGAGGTTACTGAAACGCACTGTGCTGGTATGGGTTTCTTCCAGTTCATAAAGATCGAAGTAGCATTTTCTTTTGCAAAGACCTCAATAACCTGAGTAGAAAGGAAATTTACATTATCCATGGCATGATCACAAATCAACAGACGAGCCTGCGCACCTTCTTCCAGCACAACCAGCACACGGCGGTTCACCATAAAATTAACATCAGCACGCAATATGTTCACCAGTTGAATGGGTTTGTCCACCACCACGCCTTTCGGCACATACAGCATAAAGCCATCCTGGGCAAAAGTAGTATTGAAGGCGGTCACACCATCCTTGGAAGTATCTGCCAACTTGCCATAATACTGCTTGACCAAAGCCGGATATTGTTCAGACAGTTCTTTCAAGCTGCCAAGCAACACTCCTTCCGGCAATTGTGCCTTCGGCAAAGCCTTACGATAAAAAGCATCGTTTACTACAAAATAAAGAGCGGTACTCATATTAGGTACATCGCACTTGAACACTTCATACGGATTCACCGGAATGTCGAGTCTGTTCAAATTCAAACCATAATCCGGCTCGAACAACTTGCTCACATCCGTATATTTATACTTCTCCTGTTTGCGGGTAGGGAAACCTAATTTTTCGAAATCTGCGAAAGCTTGCGCACGGGGAGCGTTCAGCACCTCGGCACTATGCCGGCAAATCATCGCCTCACATTGAGAAAAGAGATCAATATATTGTTGTTCTGCTCTCATAATCACTTTCTTCTTTAGGCATCAAATTATTATTCTCCCAACTCGGCTTTTATCCAGTCGTAACCACGCTCTTCCAGTTCCAAAGCCAATTCGGGACCCGCAGTCTTCACAATACGTCCTTTATACAATACATGTACAATATCGGGTTTGATATAATCCAGCAACCGTTGATAGTGCGTAATGACGATACAACTTGTTTCGGGAGTTTTCAGTTTGTTCACACCCTCGGCTACAATACGCAACGCATCAATATCAAGACCGGAATCCGTTTCATCCAGAATGCTCAACTTAGGTTCCAGCATAGCCATCTGGAAGATCTCATTGCGCTTCTTCTCACCACCGCTGAATCCCTCGTTTACCGAACGGTTTGCCAATTTATTATCCAATTCCACCACAGCCCGCTTCTCGCGCATCAGCTTCAAGAACTCACTGGCTGTCAATGCAGGGAGGCCTTTATATTTACGCTGCTCGTTTACCGCCGCACGCATAAAGTTCACCATACTGACTCCGGGAATCTCCACCGGATATTGGAAAGACAAAAACAGACCTTCATGACTGCGATCCTCAGGACTCAAAGCCAACAAATCTTTTCCTTCAAAAGTCACCGAACCTTTCGTTACCTCAAAAGCCGGATTGCCTACCAACACAGACGAAAGGGTACTCTTTCCGGAACCGTTGGGTCCCATAATAGCATGAACTTCACCTTTCTTTATGCTTAGATTAATACCTTTCAATATTTCTTTGCCATTGACACTGGCATGTAAGTCTTTTTATCTCTAACATAATTCTATTAAATTCTTAGTTCTTCATTTATCCTACACTTCCCTCTAGAGAAATAGCCAGCAGTTTCTGTGCCTCCACCGCAAACTCCATTGGAAGTTTATTCAGTACTTCTTTTGCATATCCATTGACAATCAACCCAATAGCGTCTTCCGTAGGATACCGCGCTGATTGCAATAAAACAACTGGTCTTCGCTGATCTTGCTGGTTGTCGCCTCATGTTCCACCACAGCTGTCTCGTTATGAATATCCATATATGGGAATGTATGAGCACCGCACTGGCTCCCCAGCAACAAAGAGTCACACTGACTGTAATTACGGGCATTGTCTGCTTTCTGAGCCACACGTACCAGACCACGATAAGAGTTCTGGCTCTTTCCGGCACTGATTCCTTTACTAACAATGGTACTACGGGTATTTCTGCCTAAATGAATCATTTTAGTCCCCGTATCAGCCTGCTGATAGTTATTCGTTACTGCCACCGAATAGAATTCAGCAGTAGAATTATCTCCACTCAGGATACAACTGGGATATTTCCAAGTAATGGCCGATCCGGTTTCCACCTGTGTCCAACTCAATTTGCTATCCACTCCTTTGCAATGACCGCGTTTTGTCACAAAGTTATATACTCCTCCTTTGCCTTCGGCATCTCCCGGATACCAGTTCTGTACGGTAGAATATTTCACTTCCGCACGGTCGTGCACCACAATCTCCACTATGGCCGCATGTAATTGGTTCTCATCCCGCATAGGGGCCGTACATCCTTCCAGATAAGAAACATAACTATCATCATCCGCAACAATCAGTGTACGCTCAAACTGACCGGTATTGGCTGCATTGATACGGAAATAAGTGGAGAGTTCCATAGGACAACGCACTCCTTTCGGAATATATACAAACGATCCGTCACTGAATACTGCCGAGTTCAAGGCTGCAAAGAAATTATCCCGCGGCCCGACCACCGAACCCAGATATTTCTTCACCAAATCGGGATGCTCACGCACCGCTTCACTGAACGAACAAAAAATAATCCCTTTTTCCAACAAGGTTTCTTTAAATGTAGTCTTGACGGATACAGAGTCCATGACAGCATCTACTGCCATACCGCTCAACGCCATTTGCTCCTCCAAAGGAATACCTATTTATTGAAAGTTTTAATCAACTCAGGATCTACCTCATCCATACTTTTCGGTCCTTCTTTTTTCTTTGTAGGGTCCGCATAATAGGATATAGCCTGATAATCTATTTCAGGGATAGTGAGGTGTGCCCATGCAGGCATCTCCATGGTCAACCAGTAGCGGTATGCTTTCAGGCGAAACTCCAGCAACCACTCCGGCTCGTTCTTCTTTGCAGAAATCAAGCGGATAACATCCTCATTCAATCCCCTTTCTATAATATCTGTGTGAACTTCTGTGGTGAAGCCATATTTGTACTTCTCCTGCGTCAGTTCTTTCACATATTTATTGGGTTCTTCTTGCATATCTATCTTATATTTCTATTAATTGTTCTGTTACATTCTTAAATACCGGAAAAAAGATACCGGACAAGTCCCTCATAGAATAATATAACACTGATTCCTTCTTTTTTGTTGCACTGATCATCTCATTGTTCGGATCTATATATTCTATCACATGAATAGCTAACCCTATCAGTATCATATACTTCAATGCTCCCAATCCGCTGCCTAACCAACGGTTCAGCATCCAGGTGCACAGCATCCAATGCTTTTGTCAACAAAGAGGCGACGAACGCAAAACCTAAAGGTACAGCTATCCAGATCAATATAAAAGCCAAGACCTGTGCTACAGTCGTCGAAGTACCTAGAACCGGCGCCAACCTTTCGGCAACAATGCCAAACAAGGACACGAGCCATCAGCAATCCGGCTATCAACCCTACAATAGACGCCATCTGCTTCACAAATCCTTTTATTAATCCCATAATGACACCCACACCAATCATAGCCAATATAATAATATCTATTGTCGCCATCTTTATCGTTATTACAAAAAGCAGTAATGCCATTCTGAACAAAGCGAAGAATCTGCCAGCCACGCGCTGGGCGAGGTGCCAGATCCTTCGCTATGCTCAGGATGACATTACCATCTATATTCTCAGACTTCAGTGTATTACAAAGTCTGTTTAACCTCTACTTCTTCGTAAGCTTCAATAATATCACCGACCTTGATATCGTTACAGTTTGTCAGACTGATACCACATTCAAAGTTAGTACCTACTTCTTTCACATCATCCTTGAAACGCTTCAAAGCATTGATAGCACCGGTAAAGACTACAATACCATCACGAATCAAGCGTGCCTTATCAGAACGTTTCACCTTACCTGTCTTCACCATAGCACCGGCAACCAAACCGACCTTGGTAATATTGAAGACTTCACGCACTTCGATGGTTGCAGTAATCTGTTCCTTCAAAGTAGGTGCCAGCATACCTTCCATAGCAGCCTTCACTTCTTCAATCGCATCATAGATAACAGAATATTTGCGGATATCCACCCCCTCCTGCTCAGCCAGTTTGCCGGCAGAACTTGAAGGACGAACCTGGAAACCTACAATAATCGCATCTGATGCAGCAGCCAAAGTCACATCCGACTCGGAAATCTGACCGACACCTTTGTGGATCACATTAACCTGTACCTGTTCTGTAGACAGTTTTATCAATGAGTCGCTCAACGCTTCGACAGAACCGTCCACGTCACCTTTAACAATCACATTCAGCTCATGGAAATCACCCAAAGCCAAACGACGGCCCACTTCATCCAATGTCAGCAGTTTCTGAGTACGCAAGCCCTGCTCACGCTGCAACTGTTCACGCTTGTTGGCAATGTCACGAGCCTCTTGTTCCGTATCAATCACATGGAAAGTATCACCTGCCGCAGGAGCACCGTTCAGTCCCAGAATCAATACCGGTTCGGAAGGACCGGCCTCCTTGATGCGCTGGTTACGTTCATTAAACATGGCTTTCACCTTACCATAACTAGTACCAGCCAAGACTATATCGCCCATTTTCAGCGTACCGTTTGCCACCAACATAGTAGCCACATAACCGCGTCCCTTGTCCAAGGACGATTCAATGATAGAACCGGTTGCCTTGCGGTCGGGATTAGCCTTCAAATCCAACATTTCAGCTTCCAGCAATACTTTTTCCAACAAATCGTGTACACCTGTACCTTTCTTTGCCGAAATATCTTGCGACTGATACTTACCACCCCACTCTTCCACCAGGAAGTTCATGGCAGCCAGTTCTTCCTTAATCTTATCCGGATTGGCGTGCGGCTTATCCACCTTATTAATAGCAAATACGATAGGCACACCGGCAGCCATAGCATGATTAATCGCCTCTTTGGTCTGCGGCATCACATTATCATCGGCAGCTACAATAATAATAGCAATATCCGTCACTTTCGCACCACGGGCACGCATGGCGGTAAATGCCTCGTGACCCGGAGTATCCAAGAATGTAATATGACGTCCGTCTTCCAATTTCACATTGTAAGCACCGATATGCTGGGTGATACCACCTGCCTCACCGGCAATTACATTTGCTTTACGAATATAGTCCAGTAATGAAGTCTTACCATGGTCAACATGTCCCATTACTGTCACAATCGGAGCACGCGGCTGCAAATCTTCTTCGTTATCTTCCTCTTCTGTAATAGCCTGTGCTACCTCGGCACTTACATATTCTGTCTTGTATCCGAATTCTTCCGCTACCAGGTTGATTGTCTCGGCATCCAGACGCTGATTGATAGAGACCATGATACCGATACTCATACAAGTAGCGATAACCTGAGTAACAGGAATATCCATCATACTTGCCAATTCGTTCGCAGTAACGAACTCGGTCAGTTTCAATATTTTGCTATCTTCCTGTTCCATCTCCTCCTGTTCCATCAGGCGGTTCTGAACATTTTCACGTTTCTCCTTACGATACTTGGCAGCCTTGTTCTTAGTCTTGTTAGTCAGACGTGCCAATGTTTCCTTAACCTGCTTTGCCACATCTTCATCACTAACTTCCGCTTTTACAACAGGTTTCTTGAAACGGTCTTTATTAAATTTGCCTCCACCCTGATTGTTATTGCCATTAGGTTTGGAGTTATTGTTCCTATTCGGTCTGTTAGCGTTATCGTTACGTTGGTTATTATTAGATGCTCCTCCAGCATTTGTTGTACCGGCAGCATTTATATCCACACGTTCCTTATTTATTCTATTGCGTTTTTTCTTCTTTGCGGCATCATCGTTAACCGAGTTTTTAGAAATCTTATCGTCTCCCTTACGGATTTCTTTGATAATAGCATCCTTCATCAGTTTACGCTGTTCCTGACGCTGCTTATCTTTCTCTTCTCTCTCTTTCCGTTTTTCTTCCTTCGATTTCTTTTTCGGACGGGTAGACTGATTCAATGCAGCCAGATCAATCTGACCTACTACATTAATTTTCGATTTAAATTCAGTAGGACGAATTTTAAATACATCGTCTTCTTCTTTTTCCTGAACGGGTGCTGCTTCGGGTGTTTCTTTTTCCATCTCTTTCACCTGGGGTGTCTTTTCTTCCGTCTTTTCAATTTTAGGCTCTTTCTTCTCTTCCAGAACTGGAGCAGGAGCAGGTTGAGGAGCAGGTTCCGGTTTCTTTTCCTCTACCACCACAGGCTTCGGCGTTTCCTTCTCGGGTTGGGGAGTTTCCTTCCTCTCAACCACCTTTTCCACCACGGGTTCTGCTTTCGGAGTTTGTTCAATAACTTTCGCAACTGGTTCTACAACCTTTGGCGCAGTTTTCTTGTTCAAATTGTCCAGATCTATTTTACCCACTTGCTTCAGTTTGGGGCGTGCCTCTTCAGGAATAACAGTTTTCACCACCTCTTCTTTCTCTTTCTTAGATTCAAAACCTTCGATAGAGATAGAAGCTTTGTTGCGGTCCTTGTTCTGTCTTTCCTGACTAAATTTTTCAGACTCTATTTTTAAATTTTTATCTGTGCTGAACTCTTTCACAAGTACAGCATATTGTTCTTCGGTAATTTTCGCATTAGGACTAGCCTCAATGGTATAGCCCTTCTTCTGCAAGAATTCAACTACCGTCGTTATTCCTACATTTAAATCTCTTGTTACTTTGTTCAGTCTAATCGTCATACTCGTTTTTTAATTATTAACTACGAGCCGGGACTGAAGAGTTACTCTTCAAATTCAGCTCTTAAAACTCTCAACACGTCATCAACCGTGTTTTCTTCCAGGTCCGCTTTTTCTATCAACATCTCGCGCGGAGCATTCAATACAGCCTTGGCTGTATCCAATCCAATATTCTTGATGGCTGTGATAACCCACTCATCAATTTCATCCTTGAATTCATCAAGGTAGATATCCTCATCCATCGCGCTCTCATCCAATTCGCGGTACACATCAATCGTATATTCGGTAAGCATACTGGCGAGTTTGATATTCATTCCCCCCTTACCGATTGCCAAAGACACTTCTTCCGGTTTCAGATATACTTCTGCTTTTTTCTCCTCTTCGTGCAACACAATAGAAGAAATCTTAGCCGGACTCAACGCACGCTGAATGAACAACTGAATGTTAGAAGTATAGTTGATCACGTCGATATTTTCATTACGCAACTCGCGCACAATACCGTGGATACGTGATCCTTTTACACCTACGCAGGCACCTACCGGGTCTATACGGTCGTCATACGACTCAACTGCTATCTTAGCACGTTCTCCGGGAATGCGCGCAATCTTCTTGATAGTGATCAACCCGTCATTGATTTCGGGTACTTCCATTTCAAACAGGCGTTGCAAGAACACAGGTGAAGTACGGCTCAGAATAATCTTCGGATTATTATTTTATTATCTACACGGGCCACTACGGCACGGGCAGTTTCGCCTTTACGGTAGAAATCACTCGGAATCTGTTCAGTCTTGGGCAAAAGCAGTTCGTTGCTTCATCATCCAGCAACAACATTTCTTTCTTCCATATCTGATAGACTTCCGCACTGATTACAGTACCCACCCTATCAATATATTTATTATACAAGCTATCTTTCTCCAGTTCTAAAATCTTCGATGCCAGTGTCTGACGCAAGTTCAGAATGGCACGGCGGCCAAACTTGGCAAAGATTACTTCATCGGTCACTTCCTCACCCACCTCATAAGACGCATCAATTTTCTGTGCCTCGGTCAATGAGATCTGCATATTGGGATTCGTCAAATCCTCATCTGCTACAACTTCACGGTTACGCCATATTTCAAAATCTCCCTTGTCAGGGTTCACAATAACGTCGTAATTTTCATCAGTGCCAAACATTTTCGCGATCACACTACGGAAAGACTCTTCGAGTACACTCACCATAGTTGTTCTATCAATATTCTTTAATTCCTTAAATTCCGAAAATGTATCAATCAAGCTGATTGTTTCTTCTTTTTTGGCCATAATTATTTAAAACTAATTAAGTATTTAGTGTATTTTATCTCATCATATGCAAAAGTAATATTCTCCTCTACCAGTTTGGGGCGTTTGGCTCCTTCCGGTTTCACTTTCTTTTCAATGGTTACGGTAAAGTTCTCTTCATTTGCATCCTTCAATACACCTTCCAGCTTCTTTCCCTCTTTAGTCAGGATTTCCACCTCCTTACCAATGTGTATCAAGTACTGTTGCAATACCTTGAAAGGTTGTCCTATACCGGCCGAACCCACTTCCAGTTCATAATCCTCTTCTTCACGGTCCAGTTTAGACTCAATATAGCGGCTAAGTTCTACACAATCGTCAATCCATACTCCCTCGGCATGGTCAATTTCTACCACAATTTTGTCATCCGGGCTCACCGTGACATCTACCAAAAAGTAATCTTTACCTTCCAGCCACTCGTCAACAATCCGGGTTACTACATTTTTATCTATCATTTATTCACTATTAAGAACAAAAAAAGGGCTTAATCAAGCCCCACCATTCATCCGTTTCGGTGCAAAGATACAAATTATCTACCAGTGCTACAAAATATTCTATTAAAAAATTGTAGTTTTGCAGAAACTTATAACACTATGGATAAAAACAGTTTAAATACGAACAAGCAGTTCATGATAGGTAACGGTATGCTGGCTTTTGGAGTCTTTGCCGTTATTATCATTTTTTTGTATATGTCCTTCCGTTTCCAACGCAAGGCTGACAAAGTACAGACTTATGAAGGAGTCTACAACATAGAACTGACTAACAGTTTTGCCGGAGACAGTATAGCGGTATATCTAAATGACAGTCTGCTACTGGACCAAACCATGCCCGACGCCAACCTGAAAGTGGAGATAAAACGCTTTGCCGAAGATAATGTACTGATGGTCGTAGATAACAAAACAGACAAGACCACACCTTTCAACCTGAATCCGGAAGGTAGCCGGGTAGAGGTTAAAAAGAGTGGAGATGTAATTTATATCTTGGAAAGAGAAGCCGATTCCCTTTTGGAATAAAGGGAAACAGCGACAAAGCCGATCAATACGATAAAGACACCCCCCAAAGCCGGATACCGATAACCCAATCCGGCATCTATGGGTAGCCCACCGGCATAAGCACCAATGGCATTGCCCAAATTAAAAGCGACTTGCACACAGGCCGCTCCCATCATTTCTCCTCCGCGTGAATTCCGGAGTAACAATAATTGTTGTGGAGCCGAAACAGCAAATAATCCTGCCGTACATATACACATCAATATTACTGCCAACCAAGAAACAGAAGCCGCAAAGAAAATGGCAAGCAAACCGGAAGCCATAATAACCTGTGTATATTTTACCACACGGGCAGCCCCCATACTGATCAGAAAACTTTCCACCCATCAAGTTTCCTACAGTCATGCTAAGACCTGCCAACACCATAATAAAAGTCATGCTGTTTTCACTGAAACCTGCCACGTGCGTCATCAAAGGAGTAACATAACTATACCAACAAAAGATGCCTCCGTTTCCGAACATGGTCGTAAATATCAACAACCATGGAGCCAGATTCTTCAAAAAACGGAACTGTCCTTTCAAACCTGTATCTGGCAAAGCAGGCAGTGAAGGAACCCATTTCCAAATATAGAACAAAGTAATCAGTCCCCATACTCCATTAAAGAGAAAAGGAATACGCCAAGACATTATATTACTCATGAACGTACCCAAAGGTACACCAAAAAGATTGGCAATCGTCATACCCGACACCATCAATGCCACTGCCTGCGAACTTTTTCCTTTATCAGCCACTCTTTCCGCCACAATGGAACCAACCCCAAAGAAGGCGCCATGAGGCAATCCGGAAATAAAACGCATCATCAACATCATCCAATAATTCACTGAAGCGGCAGCACACAAATTACCACAAATATAAATAACCATCAAACCTAACAGAATATGTTTCAGCGGACGGGTACGAGCCACCAAAACCATCCCCGGTGCTCCTACGCACACACCTAGTGCATAAGCCGAAATAAAATGTCCTGCTTGCGGAATACTTATATGCAAGTCCTTCGCTACATCGGGCAAAATGCCCATCATTACAAACTCGGCAATGCCCAATCCTAATGTGCCGAACGCCAAAGCCGTCAAACTCTTCTTCATACCTGAATAAAAACAATCCATTAATTAAAAAACGTACAAAAATAATTGTTATGTTTTCAGATATAAGTGTTTTTAGCACACTTTTATAAGAAAAGGAATGATTACTTGCTTTATGTCAATTTATTGTTGCCACATGCAAAAGAGGTCAAACATTTTAGCTTCACGTTCAGAAGTTAAAAAGAACAAACAAACCTCTCTACAAAGCCATGCTTACTAATCAACATTCACACTAAACAAACCTTTGCTTCCTGCTCCATTATCAACATCCCGTAAACTCTGATTGATTTTACATTCAGCACTTTTTCAGTTTAGTACTTTTATACGAAAACAAGCCTTTGCTTCCTGCTCCGCTAGCGACAGCATTTGAACTTTTCGTTATTATACACCTATCACTCAATTCATAACCGTAATCCAGCTGAGTGCTTTCACCCACCCGAACATCTACCAATTCTTGTGTCTTCATAATTATAAACATTTAGTATATTAAGATAATTCTTTGTCTAAATAACACAAAATAAATTCGTTTCTCGCTTGCAATATTTCTGCAAAACTGTTTTTTACTATATTCACGTTCGGTAAAGCGATCTTATCAAGATACTTATAATGAATATCATCTGCACAGGATATAATGTAACCATCATGAGTAACGACCAATTCATTAAGGAATGGAATGCTGAGTAAAGGATAACTAAACTCCAACACCTTATTCCCCCTCTGATATTTCATTTTATTGCCTCTGTATATATATTCCTCTATTTTTCCGGTTAATATATTTTCTTTCAGAAACAGTTCATACGCCATTGCTTTCGTCATACAAATCCTTATATCAATAGCATCCGGACTGTTATCATTATTCATAAAATCAAGACAGAGCGAAACAAAACCAAGCAAGGATTCACACGACAAACTTTTCAATGGTTTCATTTCAAATGGTGAATAATACATGATAGGAGCAAAATTAAATTTATCAACTCCTAATTTCCAATATGCAAGCAACATGGATAATAAATCAGCTCCATTATCATCAAAAATAGTAGAAGTAATGTTTATTTTATCTCGATGCTCCACATTTTCAATCAACTCATAAACCGTATTGTATCCATTCTCACCCCTTATCAAATCATTGTATTTTCCAGAGCCCTCAAGACTAATTTCAAGGTATGAGATGTTGGTTGCAAGAACTTCGTCATACCCCTGAATATCCATACTCATTCCATTTGAAACAACTCCATAAAATATTCTCCTATCTTCTTTATATTCCGCTAAAAGATTCAGGATATCAAAGATTCTATTATCCAAAAAAGATTCTTTACCCGAAAAATGAAAATGTTTCATACCCATTCCAATAGCTTCATCAAGAAAACTTCTCCATCTTGCCAAAGAAACCGACTCTGATATGGGCCGGGCATCTCCAAAATAACAATGCCTACATTTCAGATTACATTTATTACTGACGAATGAATCTATAATCATAGGTTCATTCTGCCGCAGCTTGGCATCTATATGTTCCATAAAAGATGCCTTATCTATATATTTTTTCAGATTTCCAATCATCTGGCAACTTCGTAATACAATATATAAGTAGAATTCATTAACGGATTATCTTCTTCATAAGATATCGTATCTGTGATTTCGGACATATCAACGTCCAAAATCAACTGGGCCTTATCCATACCGACTTTATATTTATATATACTTGCCGATTTAAAACCTATATCTTCTTTACATTCCAAAGACATTTTCAGATGTTTCACCGTACCTGCCAAAAAATTAGGCAATGTAGTATAGTCGCAATCTGTAATATTCAACATATTAGGCCAGCACCATTCAATCATCAAATCAACAATACTACCGGGACTTTTTACTTTGCCATAAGAAACAACAACCTGCTTCAACAAAGAATCCTGTCCGTTATCAGCAATTCTTGCACATAATTTTTTCTGCTTCCCACCAACACGCTCGAACGCTTGTATGTTATATCTTCAAAGTTAACAATGGTATCACCTGCCACCAGCAGTTGGAATGTACTGATTTTATGCGAAACAACACCTCTTATATTTAATCGGACAAAGGAATCTCTCTTGTTTCCCCATACCTCTTTTTTCTATTGTATTCTTTATCTCTATTGAATCAATATCAATGTTAGTTATTCTGTATATATTCCCCCAATTCATTGTATAAATACTCTGTGGTCAAGAAAAAGCGTCCTTTGAATGGCACAATTTTCATCATTTCCTGCAATGAACGAATCATTGCATCTTGCTCGTTCAATTTAACATTCAATACTTCCACCCTTTGACTCATCGATTTGTACCGTTCCCTCAACATAGCAAAAATAATAGTCAGGCATACAAATACATATACTACCCACGCAGGAAACGAAAGCAAAATTGATTTAATATCAAGATCAGGCTGCGTAAATAGTTGCAAAGCCTGTATAACCCCACCCAGTGTTGCAAAGCCGCCAAATGTCTTTATACCTAAGTTGTACAAGTATAATCTATTTTCCATATTGTGGTTTGTCTGTTTCTAGTTGCTTTAACTCATTATTCAAAATGTCTATTTCTCTCTGTATATCGTTCCATTCCAAACGCCCAGTTGTCATCTTCTGCTTTAACTTCAAATCCCTGATTTTTTTCTTTATCTCTTCTATTTTATTCATGTATATACAATTTATTGATTACAAATTCAATGAACAGACTCTAAGCGGGAAAGAAACAAACTATTCTTCAGAGTCATTTCCTTTAAAAAAAGCGGGGAAAGAAAACGCCCGTTGCCGGATACGTATGCTTTCCCGCTTGAAAGAGATAGTGTCACCTTTTTCAAATATCAATCATCAAGGTGAATGATTACTGAACCGGGTATGCTTTTACTGTTACTGTGAATGAAGCGTATACAGTTGCATTTGTGCCATCTGCATTAGTTACAGTCAACTTAACAGGAACAACGACATTTGTATCTACTGTGATTCTCTTCTGAGCTGTAACTACAATATCATTCTTCTCAGAAACTTCAACCTTAATCAAGTCAGAAGCAAATGTCTTGTCAGTACCATCTACCAATGCATCAAATCCTACAACAACCACTTTATCATCAGCAACAAATTTACCTCCTGCATTAGTTACCTTATAGAAGTTGACAATTCCTGCTTTAGAATCAGCTTTTTCTGCATAGAATACTTTATCGCTGTTAGCATCTTCGGCATTACCTGAAACAAGTGAGAAACTTGCCTTTGCCATATCAGCAATATAAGTCTTAGAATCCACAAACTTAACCTTGAATGCTGGCATATCATATGAACGACCACCCAAGTAAGTAACTTTCAAGCCTTTCACATCATAAGCTGTATTAGCCTTAGCGTCAGCACCCATTGTCAAGACTGTTCCGCTAACAGTCAATTCCTTAGCAGCCTTCAAGCCTGTATAGTCAATAGCAGCACCGTCCTTAACAGAAATCATAGTGCTCAAATCGATTGATGTTCCATCAATTACAGTCAAAACACCATTTGCATAGAATGCTGGATCGAATGTATACTGACTAGTGATTTCAGCAGTAGTCGGGTTAGCGATAGTGAACGGAATAACAATAGTCTGAGTTTCTTTTGTTCCATTTTCACCATTGATCTCTACGGTAATCTTAGCAGTATACACACCATTGCCCAACATAATTTCACCATAGTTATTAACAAAGTTGATTCCTAATTTTGCGATGTCTGCATTATTAGTAGCTTCCGTCTTACCATCTTTCTTCAGTTTTGTAAACCCAGCAATCAAACCAGATACAACATCGACAGTTTCTTCCTTACCGGTAGATTCATCTGTATAAACAAACGAAACATTGGTATTATTAAGAAGCATTCTAGCATCAGCATTCCAAAGAATACGGTCAGCTTCAGACATCTTATCGAAATAAGCAGCAAGATCTACTACCAACTTCTGATCTTCAACCTTAGCTGTTGCAATATGAGCTTGTTCTGCCAATGTAATAGTTGATTCAGCAGCTTCTTCACTAAATTGAACATAAAACGCCTTCAGTTTCATAATCTTACCAGTCACATCCAGTGTATGTACAACAAACGGAAGAGAATACTTAGCATTTGCACTACAAGAGATAGTCAAACCATCAGTTTTAATACCATATTTAATAGAGTCTGCCTTGGCATTAGCATATGTTTTAGTATCCATAGTCAAGAAAGCATCATACAGTTTATCCGCATTTTCTCCATTAACTTTCAATGTACCAGTCTTACCTGGTTCAATACGGTTATTGGGGGTATTATTCTTCTTGTTAATATAGAAAGACCAAGAATCTATAGATTCAGGTTTCTCTATAATCAATGAGGTTTCTAAGTAGAACGTACTTTATCACTTGCTACCAGTGCCAAAGCAGGACGTTTTCCATCTACTTCACTGTATGCTTTTACGATTTCATCAGTAATTGTTTCAATAGAGAAAGGAATTTGGTACAAGCCATTTGCTGAAACAGCAGCTCTAGTGTACAAACCTTCGTATGCAACCGCAGCACCTAAAGTTACAGGAGCTTCCTCATTCTTAGAATTAACCAATTTCAATGCAGTTTTAGAAAGATCATAGTTGTTAGGAGCAACCTGGACCATCAAAGAGTCATCAGAATAAGTGATCATATAATCACCTTTAGCAGGAGCACCTTTAGGACCTTCCCATGCCTGAAGAGCTTTATCAGCAGTAGCGATAGAATAGTAGATAGTCAAATCTTTATTACTTAGCATAGCAATCTGAGCCAAACCTTCAGTCATCGGCAAACGGACAGTCTGTTCATCCTTTCCATTTGCATCGAAAATGTGCATAACAATATAATTAGGATCTGTTGCATCTTCTTGATAGTAAGGTACACCTACAACAGCAGGAGTATCAACCGTTACTTTTTCAAATGCAGTACCATTCCACAGATACCAACCATCTTCCTCTTTTCAACTTCTTTCTGACCGTCTTTACCGTCAACAGCTTCAGCCTTTACTGTGGTTTTTTCACCGTTGCAAGCCCAATAGCCATCAATGATTGTCCATTCAGCACCATCTTTACCGGCTTCACCCTTATCACCTTTGATACCAGTAATAGTAGTAGAAGAACCGTCACTCATTGTCACAGTAAAACCATCGGCAGTAGGAGTTATTGATTTTACAAAAGCACCATCACCAATCTTCTTCTGAAGTCTGCGACAGTTGCTTCAACACCGTCCAATTTCTGATTAATCTGGTCAATGTCATCATCATAGTCTTTACAAGACACAAATGTTCCCGTTGACGAAACCATCAAGGCCTCCGAACAGGATTGCACTTAAAAACTTTTTGTTCATAATAGAAAACTTTAAATTTATAAATTTAAAAAACATAAAATTGTATTATAACATATTAATCTCATTATTAATATCTTAGTTCGTTTATTACCTGTAGTTCCCGTTTCCTCCT
>ENA-OQMZ01000552-OQMZ01000552.1-human-gut-metagenome-genome-assembly--contig:-NODE-552-length-15724-cov-2.294800_pt1 | contig 15724 bp, 21 predicted proteins | sample MGYA00242621_ERZ504862 | MGnify/ENA primary metagenome ERZ504862 (study PRJEB26092, sample SAMD00036393) | human gut metagenome | host: Homo sapiens | study: EMG produced TPA metagenomics assembly of... | reverse complement strand
CACCACCGGTTCACCCAAGGGCGTTATGCTGACCGACGACTGCTTTAACTCTCTGGCCCACGAATTCATCGCCAGAGCAACCTGTTCTGCCGCGGCCAGAAGCTGATGAACGTCATGCTCCGTTCATTGCCTACGGCTATGCCTGCGGCGTGCACATGCCGCTGGTCATGGGCCTGCACGTCGTTATCATCCCCAATCTGGACCCCGACAAGCTGGGCGCACTGATCTGGAAGCACAAGCCCGAGCACATGTTCGGCGTTCCGGCCCACTACCAGCAGATGGCAGCTTCTCCGCTGCTCAAGAAGAAGAAGGATCTCTCCTTCATCCGCAACTATGCCGCCGGCGGCGACTCGCTGCCGCTGGGCGCTGAGTTGACTGTGAACGAGTTCCTGAAGGCGCACAACGTGGAATATCCGCTGGCCAAGGGCTACGGCATGACCGAGGTCGCCTCTGCCGCTACCGTTGCCGCCGGCAACGTGACCAAGCCCGGCAGCGTGGGTATTCCCATGCTGAACACGGTGGTGTCCATTTTTGAGCCTGGCACCGAGACCGAACTGCCCATCGGTGAGCGCGGCGAGATCTGCATCTGCACCCCCACCGTCATGAAGGGCTACTACAATAAGCCTGAGGAGACCGACATGATCCTGCGCCGCCATGCAGACGGCCAGATCTGGCACACACCGGCGATGTCGGCTACATGGACGAGGACGGCTTTGTGTATCTGGATTCCCGCATCAAGCGCATGATCATCCGTCACGATGGCTTCAAGGTGTTCCCCTCCATGATCGAAAACGTCATCAGCCGCCACCCGGCCGTGCATCAATGCTCGGTGGTGGGCTGCACCGATAAGGACCATGTGCAGGGCCGCCTGCCTTCGTCTACGTGGTGCTGGACCCGGAAGGCGACAAGGAAAAAGCGCCAGATCGTGCGGGAACTGCGCCAGCTGTGCAATGAAGAGCTGCCGGAGTATGTGCAGCCGGTGGCTACAAGTTCATCTCCGAAATGCCCTTTACCCCTGTTGGCAAGGTGGACTACCGCAAGCTGGAAGAAGAGATCACTCCCCGCGATTACTGATCCTGAACTTCACCCTGTAATTTTTCAGACACGGAGCTCTCCCGAAAGGGAGAGCTTTTTTGTATGGAAGAAATCGCAGAATACGGACACAGCGATGGCCGCAATTTTTTGAATTTTGTCAGTTGACAATTTTTACTTTCCATTTTATCATAGAGACAACAGCTGTGCCGCACAGGTGCAGTCATTCCAGAAAGAAGGAATTACAATGAAAAACAAAAAGTTTGCCAGCTTTCTGGCCGCAGCGGCAGCGCTTGTGCTACTGGCCATGCCTGCATTTGCTGCCGACGAACAGACGGAGCTGCCTGCCGCCGAAGCAGCAGAGGTGCAGCAGGAGCAGACCGCAGCGCCTGCCGAGCAGGAGACCGCCCTGCCCGCCGATGCCCAGACAGCCGGCGAACCGGAGCAGCAGCTCACCTATGTGGCGCTGGGCGACAGCATCACCTCCGGTGTCGGCCTTGCCGATATGAAATACAACATCGCCCAGATCGGCTACGATCTGCAGCCGAACTTTGAGGGCTACCCTTCCCAATGCTACACCGCCCTTGTGGGCAAGGGCCTTGGGCTGGACCGCCAGCACGCGATCAATCTGGGCCTGCCCGGCCTGATGAGCCCTGACATGCTGGATATGGTGCAGAACAGCGCCATGCCCAAGATGAATCAGGCTTCCGGCGCATATTACGTCTACCCGGAATATCAGGAGTATCTGCGCAAGGCCGATATCATTTCCATCCAGATCGGCTCCAACGACGCGCTGGTGCCCTGCATCGTGGGTCTGGGCGAGGCCACCAACTGGAAGAGCGAGCAGCTTGCCGCACTGATGGTCAGCGGTGCCCTGCGTGATTTCAACTTCCAGAAGCTGGGGCTCTTCCTCGAAGCGCTGAACCGTATGACCCTTACCTTTGACGAGAGCCGCGCCACCAACCGCCTGCTGTTCCGCGGCATGGATGAGATCTGCGATCAGGCCTATACCAATGTGACCGCCAGCCTGCCGCAGATCGTGGCCAGTATCCGCGCACTGAACCGGATGCCAAAATCGTGCTGCTGGGCTACACCAATCCGGTGCCTCTGCCTGCCCGCATGGAACAGCTATTTCAGCAAATTGAACCGCTTTGCACAGGATCTTGCCGCACAGGAAGGCTTGATCTATGTGGACATTCCCCGTGCGCAGACCGCTGCGGACGGCCACCCCACCGTTAAGGGCCACCAGTACATTGCACAGCAGATCCTGAATGCGATCCAGTAATTCTTTATGACCAAAAACAGCCGGCCTCCGCGCAGGAGACCGGCTGTTTCTTTGTAGAACCCGTTTTCAGCTCAGCCGGCCGCTTTCCACCGAAAAGCTGATATCTGCCGCAGCCATGGTGGACTTGCGGTGGGAGACCAACAGCACCGTTTTGTCTTTGCACTCTGCCCGCACAGCCTTGAGGATCACGCCCTCATTCAGGCTGTCCAGATTGGAGGTCGCTCGTCCAGCAGCAGGAAGGGTGCATCATGCAGGAAGCACGCGCCACACCGATGCGCTGGCGCTCGCCGCCGGAAAGTGCACCGCCCAGCTCACCCACCGGGGTATCATAGCCCTTGGGCAGGCTGTGGATAAAGCCGTCCAGCGCAGCCTTTTTGCAGGCTGCTTCCACCTCTTCCCGGGTGGCATCCCGCTTTGCAATGCGGATGTTGTTCTCAATGGTATCGTCGAACAGCTCGGTCTCCTGCGTCACAAGGCTTTCCTGTTCGCGCAGGGCGGCGGTGTTCACGCGGCGGATATCCTCTGCGCCAAAGCGGATGCTGCCGCTGGATGCATTCCAGAAGCGCATCAGCAGCCGCAGGAAGGTAGACTTTCCGCTGCCGGAGCGGCCGGTGATGCCCACGATCTTCTTTTCCGGAATGGTCAGGCTCAGGTCATGCAGCACCTCCTCATTGGCATAGGCAAAGTTCACATGCTCTGCCGCAGCACCTGCAAATGCGGTGTCTGTGCCGTCGGTCACATCGGCGGTGACGGGCTGTTCGTCCAGCAGGTCCAGCACGCGGTCTGCGCTGGCGAACACCTGCGTCAGGCTGGCACCAAGGTTTGCCAGCGCCACCACCGGACCAAAGGAGCTGAGGGCTGAAAGGGTGCACACCAGTACGCCCTCCACGCCCATTTTACCGCTCTGGTAAAGGTTCAGGCTCACACCCAGCACGGCCAGCACCGTGAGCAGGATCAAGGTGTTCGTGATGGCCACGGTCAGGCCCTCGCGGTATTTCATCGCCTTCTGCTTTTCGCCCAACATCTCACTGTGGGCCGTGATGCCCTCGGCGCGGGCTGCGGTGTCCTGATACTGCAGGGTATCCTTCAGGCCGCGCAGGCTTTCCAGCACATAGCTGTTGGTATCGGCCAGTGCCTGACGGTACTCCCGGGCGGCACGGTCGCCGCGCTTTGCGCTCCACACCGGCAGGGCCACGCCCACCAGCAGATAGCCCGCCAGCAGCACCAGCGCAGGCAGGATGTGCCAGCTGCCCACAAAGCCCGTCATGCCGATGACGCAGATGAACGCGATGCAGATGGGCGAAATGGTGTGGGCATAGAACACCTCCAGCGCTTCGATGTCGGCGGTGATGAGCGAGATCAGGTCACCGCGGTCACGGCCTTCCAGCTTTGCAGGGGTTAGACGGCGCAAGGCACTGAACACCTTATCGCGGATCAGGGCCAGCAGCTTGAAGGCGATATAGTGGTTGGACGCCTGCTCTGCGTAACGCAGAACGCCGCGCAGCAGGGCAAACACCAGAATGCAGGCAAAGGCCGTGCCCACGGTCCTCACCGGGCTTGCAAGCCCCAGCGCACGCAGGATATCCAAGCCGCCGAAGATGGTAATGAAGGTGGCGCAGAAGTGGCCTGCCACTCCCATCACGATCGCTGCCAGCATGATGGGCAGCATGGGCTTTACCAGTACGATCAGCCGTCCCACAATGGCAAAGGGGCTGCGATGATTGCTCTTGTTCATGCTCAGGCATCCTCCTCTTCCAGTGTTTCCAGCTGCCGCTGTGCCAGATACAGGCGGCTGTAGGCCCCCTGCTTTGCCAGCAGCTCGGCGTGGGTGCCCTGCTCGATCACCCGGCCATTGCTCATTGCATAGATGCAGTCGCTGTGCACCACGTTTGCCAGACGGTGGGAGATCAGGATGATCGTCTTTTTTCCGGCCAGACTGTGGATGGCCTGCATGATATCGTTCTCGCTCTCGGCATCCACATTGGAAGTGGCCTCGTCGAAGAGGTAGATGGGCGTATCGTGCAGCAGGCGCGGGCCATGGCAAGGCGCTGGCGCTGGCCGCCGGAAAGATTGCTGCCGCCCTCATGCAGAGCGGTCTGCAGGCCGTTCTGGCTGCGGCAGAAATCGGCCAGATTCACCTGTTCCAATGCCGCCCAGAGCTGTGCCTCGTCCGCGTCCGGCTTTGCCATGCGCAGATTGCTCTCCACCGTACCTTGAAGATGGCGGCGTTGTGGGGCACCAGCGTCAGGGTGCGCAGACGCTGTTCCTGCTGCAGCTCCTGCACCGGCACGCCGCCCAGCGTCACGCTGCCGGTATAGCCAGTGCGGCTGCCGGACAGCAGCGCCGCAATGGTGCTTTTGCCGCAGCCACTCTCACCCACCAGCGAGACAAAGCTGCCCTGCGGAATGGTAAAGGAGACATCGTTCAGGATGGTGCGGTCCTTCTCGTAGCCAAAGGTGACATGCTCAAGCTTCAGAGTCGTATTCTCTCCGGGCACGCGGTCACCATCGGCAGGCTCTTCCGCTGCCAGAAGCTTGAAGATCTTCTCTGCCGAAGCGGCACCGTTCATGGCAATGTGGAAGTAGCTGCCCAGCAGCCGCAGCGGCAGGAAAAAGTCCGCCGCCAGCAGCACGATGGTCAATGTGGCGGTCAGGGTTAGCCGGCCTGCCGCAAATGCAGCCACCGCGCTGATGATGCCAAGGCCCGCACCGCCGTAAGCCATCAGGTCCATCAGTGTCACCGAGTTCAGCTGCATGGTGAGCACCTTCATGGTGATCCTGCGGAAGCGCTCGGCCTGCGCATTCATCTGCTCGTGCTTCCAGCCGTCGGCTGATAAATTTTCAGGGTGGTCAGGCCCTGAATGTTCTCAAGGAAGCTGTCGCCAAGGGTGGTGTACTCGCCCCAGTAGTTCGCCAGCAGCTTTTTGGCAAACTTCTGCACTGCCACAATGGACATGGGGATCAGCGGCACGCAGCACAGCAGGATGATGGCCGACCGTGCGTGCACACCCACCAGCAGCACAAACAGGGTAACGGGTGCCAGCAGGCTGTAAAACAGCTGCGGCAGGTATTTTGCAAAGTAGGTGTCGATCTGCTCCACACCTTCGCTGGCCAGCATCACCACCTCGCTGGTGGCCGCCGTCTCGGTGTAGTTGGGGCCAAGGCGGGCAAGCTTTGCGTAGATGCTGCTGCGCAGGGTGCGCTTGACATCCTTGGAAGCCTGATCGCTCATGGCCGATGCCAGCATGGTAAAGGCAAAGCGCATGGGCACCGTGCAAGGCAGAGCACAAGGTTCTGCCACAGCTGTGCACTGGTCAGGCTGCCCGCAAAGGCTGCGCCCACCAGCTGGGCAATGGCCCGCACAAAGATCACGTTGCACAGCATCCCCAGCCATTGGAAAGCCACATTGGCTCCCACATACCGCAGCGCACCGCGGTCAAAGGACAGCAATTTTTTGTTGATCACTGGGCTTTCTCCGTTTCTGCTTTTTCTGCATCACTGCCAAACAGACGCTCATATTCGCCGGTAAAGATGCGCTCCGGCAGTGCACTGGTCATGGCAAGGGCAGCGGTAAAGCGCTCTTCTTCGCTCAGCGGCTCACCGACCGGCGGGAAATGGGTCAGGATCGTTTTCAGCTCCCGATCCACCTGTTTTGCCACCCAGATGCCCCGGTCTGTCATATAGATCTTGCCGTAGTGCTCCTTTACGATCATGCCGCGCTCCATGAGCAGATTCATGATACGCACCACCGAGGGCTTGGTCACGCCAAGCTTTTCGGCAATGCTGCGGGAGCTGATATCCAGATGGGTCTGTGAGACTTCGTAGATCGCCAGCAGATAGCGCAGATGCGCCGACGTCAGTTCCATGCCGATCACTCTCTTTTCTGATAGATTTTCCAATGTTATCCAAAGCTAACTTTTTGTTTCTGAAAAAAGGGCGCGAGCCGAAACTTCCAGCCCGCGCCCTTTGCGGATCATTTCAATGCTCAGTGACAGCCGCTGCAACCGCTGCAGCTGCCATTGCAGCCGCCTTCGCCGCAGCCGCTGCACCCACTGCAGCCGCCGCCATGCTTGTGGGAGTGCCATGTGATCCAGCCCACACCGCCAAACACGATGACTGCCACAATGATCGTGGGCAGATTAAAATTTGCAGCGAGGAATTCCATCATACAAAACACACCCTTTCCGTGCAAAGCGTTCTTTTAGATCTTGGAGATGTCGATTTTGACCTCGTTGTCGCCAACATACTTGTTGGGACGGACCAGCAGGTAGATGAAGCCAACCAGAACCACAGCAGCCACGATGGTGAAGAAGTTGAAGCCGACCTCACCAGTATGATGCCGCCCAGCTGGTACACCACCAGAGCGGCGCAGTAAGCCAGAGCGCACATATAACCAATGGCGATGGCGGTCCACTTGCCGTTGTTCATCTCGCGCTTGATGGCGCCCATAGCAGCGAAGCAGGGAGCGCACAGCAGGTTGAAGATCATGAAGCGTAAGCCGACAGAGCGGTGTAGTCCTGCGCAACAGCAGCCCAGATCTCATCGCCGTTCTCAGACAGCTCGCCGCCGAAGTGATACAGAACACCGAAGGTACCAACCACGTTCTCCTTTGCGATCAGGCCGGAGACGGAAGCGACAGTTGCACGCCAGTTGCCGAAGCCCAGAGGTGCAAAGATCCATGCGACCTTGGTAGCGATCGCAGCCAGCACGGAGTTGTCCTGATCCTCGACCATGCCGAAGACACCGTTCTCGAAGCCGAAGCCCTGCAGGAACCACAGCACAACGGTAGCGGCCAGAATGACGGAGCCTGCGCGCTTGATGAAGGACCAGCCGCGCTCCCAGGTTGCACGGAACACGTTGCCCCATGCAGGCACATGGTATGCGGGCAGCTCCATCACGAAGGGAGCGGGATCACCTGCGAAGAGCTTGGTCTTCTTCAGGATGATACCAGAGCAGATGATGGCAGCCATGCCGATGAAGTAAGCGGAGACAGCACCAGAGAAGAACCGCCGAACAGAGCACCTGCGATGAGGCCGATGATGGGCATCTTTGCGCCGCAGGGGATGAAGCAGGTGGTCATGATGGTCATACGGCGGTCGCGCTCGTTCTCGATGGTACGAGAAGCCATGACGCCCGGGACGCCGCAGCCAGTGCCGACCAGCACGGGAATGAAGCTCTTACCGGACAGGCCGAACTTACGGAAGATACGGTCCATGATGAAGGCGACACGGGACATATAGCCGATGTCCTCCAGGATGGACAGCAGGAAGAACAGAACGAGCATCTGGGGAACGAAGCCCAGGACCGCGCCGACACCGGCGACGATGCCGTCCATGATCAGGCCGTACAGCCAGCCTGCCACACCGATGCTCTCCAGGAAGCCGCCCAGAGCGCCCGGCACGATCTCGCCGAACAGCACATCGTTGGTCCAGTCGGTGGCAAAGGTACCAATAGCCCAGCCGCCGTCTGCAATGGAGGTGCCCATGGACAGGGAGTACATCAGGTACATGACCAGTGCGAAGATGGGCAGAGCCAGGATACGGTTGGTCACGATCTGGTCGATCTTATCGGAAACGGTCAGGTGATCCACACGGGCCTTTTTCTTGACGGCCTTGTCAACGACACCGTTGATGTAGGAGTAGCGCTGGTTGGTGATGATGCTCTCCGCATCATCGTCCATCTCCTTCTCACAGTCTTTGATGTGCTCATCAATGTGGTCAGCCAGAGCCTTGTCGAGCTTCAGCTCTTCCACGACCTTCTCATCCCGCTCGAACAGCTTGACCGCATACCAGCGCAGGAAGCGGTCATCGACCTTGCCTGGATGGACTCCTCGATGTGTGCGATGGCATGCTCCACACTGCCGGTAAAGACGTGGGGCAGCTCACCGGCCTTCTGCTTCTGGGCAGCGGCAACCGCAGCCTTGGCAGCAGCCTCGGTGCCCTCGCCCTTCAGTGCGCTGATCTCCACGGCCTGGCAGCCCAGCTCATTGCTCAACTTCTTCAGGTCGATCTTATCGCCGTTCTTGCGGACCAGATCGATCATGTTGACCGCCATAACAACGGGGATGCCCAGCTCGATCAGCTGGGTGGTCAGGTAGAGGTTGCGCTCAATGTTGGTGCCATCGATGATGTTCAGGATGGCATCGGGCTTCTCCTTGACCAGGTAAGTACGGGAGACGACCTCCTCCAGCGTGTAGGGAGACAGGGAGTAGATACCGGGCAGGTCCTGGATGATGACATCCTTATCGCCCTTCAGCTTGCCTTCCTTCTTTTCCACGGTAACGCCGGGCCAGTTGCAACGTACTGGTTGGAGCCGGTCAGGTTATTGAACAGGGTAGTCTTGCCGCAGTTCGGGTTACCGGCCAGTGCAATTTTAATACTCATTGCGTGTCCTTTCCTCTCTTTGGAATCAAACCACTTCGATCATTTCAGCGTCGGCCTTGCGCACACTCAGTTCGTAGTTGCGCACGGTCAGCTCCATGGGGTCGCCCAGAGGTGCCACCTTACGGACATAGATCTCAACACCCTTGGTGATGCCCATGTCATGATGCGGCGCTTGACCGGGCCTTCGCCATGCAGGCGTGCCACGGTGCAGGTCTCGCCGACCTTCACGTCCTTCAGAGTTTTCATACAAATTTCCTCCTCTACTTGTCTTTATTCAGAGACCATTCCAGTGTCGGAGCAGGTCCCAAACAGCGTGCTGCGCTGTTCAGCCGATCATAATGCGATTCGCCATCGTCCTGTCGAGTGCCAGGCGGCTTTCCTTGACCTGTACGATCAGGTTGCCTGCGATCTCGTTGACCACGGTCACTTCGCTGTCCACCACAAAACCAAGCTCTGCCAGATGCAGGCGGACTTCATCTTTGCCGGTGATCTTCTTAATGGTGACGGTCTCGCCCGCCTTCGCCATTGTCAGAGGCATCATAACATTCCACTCCCTTTTTCATACTGTTTGTGGGCTGCTGATGCACCGGAGCGGTTAGTCAGTCGGAACTATCAGCATAGATAGTTTACGCTTACTAACCTTTGTTTGTCAACAGTTTTTTCATCATTGAAAGTTAGTTTATATGAACAAACAGTTTTTCTGCCCAAATATCCCAGTTTTTTTATCACAATCAACAATAACTAACTCAAATTTCTGAGTAAAAGTTAGCCATTGTTTACATTTTACCGTCATTTTTTCTATCCATGAAATGACACAGCCGCCCGGTGCAGTGATCAAGGCTGCAACGGACGGCCGCGTGTCAAAAGGAGGATTTCTTCCCGCCGGAGCGTGGTTTGTTCCGGTGGGTGCCAGGATAAAAAGAGAGTATTGGTAGAGAATGACTTGTCAAGCCGCCACAGCAAGGCGGAAAATGGGGATACCCTCATGGAACAGGCGCAGATACACTCTGGTGCACTTGTTCAACTGGGCAAAATGACGTGCGGCGGCATCGGGGTCGCCGTAAGCCTTCCAGCAGCCGCAGCAGGTGAAATTGCGGCCCTGATTTTCGATAAAGCCCACCACATCGGTGAGCGGATAACCAAGAAACACGCCGATCTCATGGGGAAAATCGGCCTCACAGCACAGCCGCCGGGACAGCTGCCGCAGCATACCGTCACAATCGGAAGCATCTTCCGGCAGGGCATAGCCCTCGCGTTGCAGGAACTCCCGCACCGCCTCATCGGCCAGCACCTGACGCAGGCGGCTCTCGCGGTAAACATAAATGAGATACCGGTGGGTTTGAGCACAACCCTCGAGGACCCGAACCTTCAGCCCCTTCTCCCCCAGCTGGTCATTCCAGCGGCGCACCCGGGCAGCCAGGTCGGCGCAGTCCCGGGTCTCATAGCGGAACAGCCCGGCAGGCTTCAGCCCTGCCAGCACTGGCGCGCACTGTTCGATCATCACGGTCTCAAAATTACGCTCCATAGCCGCTTTCCCTCCGCTTTTATCCATTTGAGGAACAGCGTTCCCCGCTGCACCGCATTCTATGCAGGTGCAGCAGTTAGATATTTCTAACCTCAAACTCTAAAAGAATGCGGCACAGACCATTTGCCTGCTGACCGCTTTGTGGTTAGCTGTTTCTAACGTTGCATTATCTTACCACAGCATCGGGGTGGTGTCAAGGGGTTCTGACAAGTTTTCTGCATCAAACTTTTTGCACGTGTTGCGGCGTGTCGAAATTCATGGTATAGTAAAATCGCCACTACGGCCAAGGTGACTTTTTTCAATTAAAAACTTCACATTGAAAGAGGTCAACCGCTTGTCGCAGTGCCTTTTTCTTTTTGCAGAATAGTCAATTTTTAACGATTTGTCAAGAAGGAGCGCTTTCTATGACTTTCACACCTTTTGAAACCGCCCGGCTTCGCCTGCGCCCGCAGGAAGCTCGGGATGCCGGGTTTGCACTCTGCATCTGGGGTGACCCCATCACCGGAAAATATTTGTCCGACCCGGTGCTGGACGATATCGATGACCTGAACGAATATATGGAATTGCTCCGCAGCCTGAGCGACAGCACCGACTGCTATTATGTCATTGCAGAGGACAAAGTCACCCACCAGCATTGGTACCTGCTGTGCTGTGGTCAAGGATGGCGGCAGCTGCTGGGATATCGGTTACTGCATCCACCCTACCTGCTGGCACAAGGGTTATGCCAAAGAAATGGTAAACGCTCTGGTGCAGTTCGGTGCACAGAACGGTATAAAAACCGTTCTGGCCGATGTTGCCGCCGAAAATGCCGGTTCCTGCGGCGTGATGCGTGCACTAGGTTTCACGCCCACTGAAAATGGAACCTTCCGCCGAAGCGGCTCTCAGACCGAATACAAAAATCTGACGTTTAAGAAGGAATTATGATTTCAACCACCCTTTCCCCTCTCGTGGAAAAGCTCTCCACTTTTGCTCTCTGCCCATCCTGCCGCCCCGGTGCTGGTGGCGCTGGACGGCCGGTGCGGCAGCGGCAAAACCATGCTGGCGGCACAGCTGGCCCGGCAGTTTCCCCAGAGCATCACGGTGCATACCGATGACTTCTATCTTCCCCCAGCCAGCCGTGTGGCAAACTGGGAGCAGATCCCCTGCGCCAACATGGACTTGGAGCGCCTGCGTGCCCAGGTGCTCACCCCCGCCCGGGCCGGGCAGGCCGTCCCCTACCGTGCCTACTCCTGCCGGGCGGGTGCCTACCTGCCGGAACAATGCTTTGCGCCCCAGCCGCTGGTCATCGTGGAGGGCAGTTACAGCTGCCACCCCACCCTTGCGGACTGTTATGATCTGAAGGTTTTTGTCACCTGCTCCAAGGAAGAGCAGGCCCGCCGTCTGCTGGCGCGGGAGGGAGAACGCTATTCCGGCTTCACCGCCCGGTGGATCCCGCTGGAAGAGGGGTATTTCGCAAAATTCCAGATCGAGCAGACCGTTGACTTTATCCTTGATACGACCTGTTAACTTTTTGCAAATTCCAGCGCTCTGCCCCTGCAAACCTGCTGCAAAATATGTTATAGTTAGGATGGAACAATAATTTTTTCAAGGCAAGGAGCAGCATATGGAACATTTTGTGCAGTTTGAGGATGTTTCCAAATATTATCAGACCGGCAGTGTCCGCATTGCGGCGGCCGATCACCTGAATTTTTATGTAGACAAGGGCGAGTTTTGCATCATTGTGGGTCCCTCGGGTGCAGGCAAGACCACTCTGCTGAACATTCTGGGCGGCATGGACACCTGCGATGAGGGCCATGTCTGGCTGGATGGGCAGGATGTGAGCCACTTTTCCGAAAAAGAGCTCACCACCTACCGCCGGTATGATGTTGGCTTCGTGTTCCAGTTCTACAATCTGGTGCAGAATCTGACTGCACTGGAAAATGTGGAGCTGGCCAGCGAGATCTGCGTGATCCGCTGGACCCCGCCGCCACGCTGGAAAGCGTGGGTCTGGGCGAGCGGCTCAACAACTTCCCTGCCCAGCTTTCGGGCGGCGAGCAGCAGCGCGTTTCCATTGCCCGGGCGCTGGCCAAGAACCCAAAGCTCCTGCTCTGCGATGAGCCCACCGGTGCGCTGGACTACAAGACCGGCAAGCAGGTGCTGGCCCTGCTCCAGCGCACCTGCCGCGAAACAGGGCGCACCGTCATCGTCATTACCCACAACACGGCCCTGACGGCCATGGCGGACCGGATCATCCAGGTCAAGAGCGGACAGATCCTGTCCAACAAGGTCAACGAACACCCGGTGCCGGTGGAACAGATCGAGTGGTGACCGCTATGCAGAAAAGCTATCGTAAAAATATCCGGCGTGACTTCCGGAGCAACCTGAACCGGTTCCTTTCCCTGTTTGGCATCGTGGCGCTGGGCGTGATGATGCTGACAGGTCTGGTCAGCTTTGCCCCCAGTATGCGCACTGCCGGGCAGAAGTACTATGTCCAGCAAAATGTGTTCGACCTGCGGGTGCTCTCCACGCTGGGCCTTTCGGAATCGGATCTCTCCGCCATTGCCGCCACGGAGGGCGTAAGCGCCGTGATGCCCGTGAAGTATCTGGACACTGAGGGCCGCTGGTCAAGCTCTACCGACGGAGCCGTGCTGCGGGTGCAGCAGCTTCCCGCCGACCCGGCTGCGGATGCCGAGGCCAATATGAACCGCCTGACCCTGCTGGAGGGCCGGATGCCCGAAACCGCCAACGAGTGTGTGGTACAGGTGCTGGGCCATGCTGACCCTGTCCCGCTGGGCACCGTGGTCACCCTGCCCGAGGACACCGAGGATATCCGCCGCACCGAATATACCGTGGTGGGCCAGGTGCAGGACCCTCAATATTTTTCTGCCAATCAGGAGACCAGCACCGTCGGCGACGGCATCCTGGATGCTCTTGTGTTCGTGCAGGACGGTGAATTGACCGCAGATTATTATACCGTCTGTTATCTCAAGGTAGCAGATGCCGCACAGTATGACAATTACAGCGATGAATACCAGACCGCTGTGGATACTGTGGCTGACCGGCTGGATGCCATCAGCAAGGAGCACTGTGTGGCCCGCCGGGCCCAGCTTATCGAGGATGCCACTGCCCAGCTGGACGATGCCAAACAGACCTACAGTGAGCAGAAGGCCGAAGCCGAGCGCCAGTTTGCACAAGCCGAGCAGAAGCTGACCGACGCGCAGCGGGAGTTGGATGCCGCCAAGGCCCAGCTGGACGCAGGCGAAGCCGAGCTTGCCGCCCAGAAGGCCGCCCTGCCCGATACCATGCAGAGCGGTGCCGCCACGCTGGTGAGCAGCGAAGAGCAGGTATTGGAATTTGAGGATCAGCTTCAGCAGATCCAGCTGCTGGTCAACCTGAAACAGGTGGCTGACCCCCTGCTGGGCTATGCCGAGACCGCCCTGAACAATGCTCAAAAGGCGCTGGACGAGGCTGAACCCGAGGACGAGGAATACACCGAGCTGCGGGACGCGCTTGCCAAGCACAGGCAGCCTACGATAACATCAAGGGCCAGCTGGACGGTTATCAGGCCCAGCTGGATGCCGGCAAGCAGCAGATGTACGCCAAAGGCTCATCTCCTCGCCCAACCTCTCCAACACGGACCTTGTCACCGAGGCCAAAGCCGCCCTGCGCAAAATGAAGGTACAGTTGCTGCAGGGCCAGCTCCAGCTGAGCACCGGTACTGCCACAGCCTACACCCAGTTTGAGGCCGCCCGCGCCCAGCTGGACGAGGGCTGGGCACAGTACCGGTCCGGGCAGGAGCAGCTGGACGCTTCCCGCACCGAGTACGAGACCCAGAAGGCCGATGCGGAGCAGAAGCTCGCCGAAGGCCAGCAGCAGATCAACGATGCGGAAGAGAAGATCGCGGACATCCAGAACGGCGAGTGGTATGTACTGGACCGCGGCAGCACCCTGAGCATTGTCACGCTGGAACAGTACGCCGACCGGATGGCTGCCATTGCCCGGGTGTTCCCGGTGTTCTTCTTCCTGGTGGCAGCACTGGTGCTTCCACCACCATGACCCGCATGGTGGACGAGAACCGCCTGCAGATGGGCACCCTCAAGGCGCTGGGATACTCCAACGTCAGTATCGCAGGCAAGTACTTACTGTACGGCATTGCCGCCAGCGTTCTGGGCAGCATCGTGGGCATTGCCGTAGGCTTTGTGGTGTTCCCCACCATCTTCTGGTACGCCTACCGCACCATGATGTTCTCCATCCCCACCTTTACGCTGCACTTCTACCGGCCTGGCATTGGGCAGCATGGCCCTCAGCGCGGCGGTCATCGGCCTTGCCACCCTGCAGGCCTGCCGCGCCAGCCTCAAGGAAAAATCCGCCGCCCTGCTGCTGCCCCGTGCGCCTGTAGCGGGCAAGCGCATCCTCCTTGAATATCTCACCCCGCTGTGGAAGCGGATGAGCTTCTCCCAGAAAACCACCGCCCGCAACCTGTTCCGCTATAAAAAGCGCTTCTTTATGACCGTTCTGGGCGTGGCGGGCTGCACAGCTCTGCTCCTCATCGGCTTCGGCATTCAGGATTCCCTGCTGCCCATGCTGACCAAGCAGACCACCGAGCTGACCCATGCCGACCTGACCATCTCCCTGAGCGACGAAAAGGCGCTGACCATGGAGAACGGTCTGGCCGACCTGCTGGATTCCAGCAGCGGGATCACCAGCTGGGGCCGCTATTACACCAAGAGCGTCACCCTTTACAACGCCGAGGGTGAAAAAGAGACCGTCAGCCTGGTTGCCGCTGCAGACGAAAGCCAAATGACCGAATACTTCACCTTCCGCACCCGGCAGGGCCACAAGGCCATTGCCTTTGACGATTCCAGCGTCATTCTGACCGAAAAGACCGCTGAAAAGCTGGGGCTTTCCGTGGGCGACAGCTTTGAGGTGGAGACCACCGACGGCGGGCGCAGGTCCCTGACCCTGACCGGCATCACCGAAAACTATGTCTTTACCCGGCTGTACCTCTCGCAGGCGCAGCTCAAAACACTGAACGGCGGTGCTCTGCCCGCCTGGAACGCCGTTTACGGTCAGACCGACTGCCCCACCGATACAGCCCGCGCCTCCCTCTCCTCCGCCATTCTGGCCTGCAACTATGTCAGCTCCGTCTCCTTCATCGAGGACACCACCCAGATGTTCGATGGCCTGATCGGCTGCCTGAACTATGTGGTCATGCTGGTCATCGTCTGCGCTGCCGCATTGGCCGCCGTGGTGCTCTACAACCTCATCAGCGTCAACCTGGCGAGCGCAAAAAGGAGCTTGCCACCATCAAAGTTCTTGGCTTCTATGACAAGGAGGTCTACCGCTACATCTTCCGGGAGATCGACCTGCTCTCTCTCATCGGCTCGCTGGTGGGTCTGGTGGTCGGGCATTCCCCTGCACCAGTTCATCATCCGCACTGTAGAAATGGACCAGATGATGTTCATCCGTTCCATTGCCCCCCGTCAGCTTTGTGTTCAGCGTCGGCGCTCACCATGCTCTT
>ENA-OQMZ01000551-OQMZ01000551.1-human-gut-metagenome-genome-assembly--contig:-NODE-551-length-15732-cov-3.596668_pt1 | contig 15732 bp, 20 predicted proteins | sample MGYA00242621_ERZ504862 | MGnify/ENA primary metagenome ERZ504862 (study PRJEB26092, sample SAMD00036393) | human gut metagenome | host: Homo sapiens | study: EMG produced TPA metagenomics assembly of... | reverse complement strand
GGGAGCGTGATTCAGTTGTTGGCTGAGGCGATTCGGACGCTGTCGTTTTGTGCTTTGTTTTGCCGTTGACCAATTGAAATGCTCGTTGGTAGGAGACCCCCAATAAAGCTCCGATTTGTCGATACGTGAGTCCCTCGTTGCGTAGGGCCTGTGCGGCGAGTCGGGATTCGGCAGCCGCTTGTGCGTTGGCTTTTTTTGCTATTTCGCGCTGCCGGAACATTTCTGTTACGTGTTGTTTGGCTTGTTTCGGCAACACAAACGTCACCTTGAGCTCCGGATTGTCGTCGTCGTTCATGACAGTGATGAGATCTTTAGCCATTGGCTCGATATCGTCAAGTCCTTTGGCCTGGGTCGACCGTTCGATAGCTGGTACCTGAACGTACCAATATCGGTCATCGGGTTGCACAAGCACGTCATAGTTGCTCATTGCCACCACCCCTTTCCGAGTTTCTGCTCGCTCTCGTTGATGATATCCAGCGTGGTTCGTTCTGAGACTTCATTATGGCGGGGGATGGGTATCCTCAACCCGTCCAGGCAGTAAACCTCATGTCTGCTGCCTTGCCGTAACAAATAGAAATCGAGCCCTCGCTGCTTTGCCGCTTGCCGAAGTTTCTTGATGATGAGTTTTTCTTCGTGTCATCAGTAACTCTCAATCCCGCACTAGACAAAATGCGTATGTCGAATTGCCGGGTGGGAGTTGTGGGTAAACGTAGAGATGTTCATTGGTCCTTCTTTCTGTTGTCTGACGCGTCGTTGCGTGCGGGTGCATTTGACGGTATGGGATGAGGTCTCTGATTGGCAAGCTGAACGGGGGTATGTGGTTCTAGCTTCCGAGTTATCCACATTGATAAGGTGCTTTTTTAAAGTGACTTTCCCGTGTTGGTCGTGGATGCTGCGAGCAAGGCAAGAACGGTTGATACGTCGCGATGCGTGTGGGTGAATGGTGAAAGTGTTTTTCGATATTTTTATATCGATATTCGATATATTATGATGGTGGCATACGGTGCAGTGCAGGTTCATCCATTGATATTGATATTGGATTAAGGAGCATAGCCATGAACGCTGGTATCGCATTCATTTCTCGTAAATCTCGCAAAACAGACGTCGCTTGGCGCTATGCCATTGCCGTGGTGCTTGTCGTGTGTTGCATTGGGCTCGCATATGTGGAGATTGTTGTGGCGCCGTGGTCTATCAATGAGGTGGTGTCTATGTTTCCGGAGACCACGTTGCTTAAAGAACCGTCCATGTTCTGGGAATGGGCGATTCTGCTCGCCGTTCAGGCGACTTTGCTGTGCACGGCGGCCAAACTGGTGGTACCGGAGCATCTGTTGGCTCAAGCAGCTGGACTGCTGGATATGATTCGTATCGTCGCGCTTATCGTCGTGTTTTCGGTAACCACTACCGGTAACATCACAATCTGCTCATGAATTTCGGAACTCCGGGCTTTGTATATGGCGTGGCCCTATGCAGCCTCGCTGCGATCATCGCCATCATCGTGCTGCTGAAACGGCGGCGCTACAGCACCTGCTCCATGCCGATGTGATATGGAGTGAGTCCCATGCGTTCGTAGAAGGCTTGGGCTTTGGGGTTGCAGGCCCAGACGTTGAGCGTTACGTTGTGGCAGCCGGATTGACGGGCGAAGTCGAGCACGTAGCGATACAAGGTGGAGCCTACATGGTGGCCGCGGGACCGCTCGTCAACGCATAGATCATCGATGTACAGGGTTTTGATATCGGTCAGGATATTGCTGTTGAGGTGCTGCTGGAACACGCAGAATGCGTAGCCAAGCACTTGGTCGGTGGCGGGGGAGTCGGCGTTATGTTCGGCGTCAGTGCCGTCATTGGCAGATGGCGCAACCGCCACGAACACAGGGGTCTGATCGTTGGCCAGAATCGCCTTCAATTCCTCGTCCGTGTATTTCTTGACACCGCCTTTGAACAGATCCGGTCGGCCGGCATGATGCACTTCGAGCACCTGCCGCAGCAGTTCGTCGATTTGGGGAATATCGGCGCCGTGGCCCTACGAATCGTCATGTCATCCATTGAACTCAGTCTAATCGGGCAGTCTCGACCGACGGATGATCATTGCCCGCGATAAGAGACGCGGACGGACAAGATGGGTGATCGTTCGTTCAGGGTCTCATTCTCGCCGCAACGTCACGGTAGTCTGGAGTGCGTGAATCGCAAGAAACAGCCAGTGGAGAAGTATGAGCGGGGTACCCGTTCGTACACGATGTCGCATATTCGTGGCAAAGACACCAAAATTGAGGTACTGGTACGCAGCTACCTGTTTCGCAAGGGGTTGCGATTCCGCAAGAACGACAAGCGTTACCCCGGACACCCGGATGTAGTACTGCCGAAATACCACGCCATCGTGTTTGTCAACGGCTGTTTCTGGCACATGCATGAAGGATGTTCCAAACATTCGATGCCGAAATCGAACGTGGAATTCTGGCAGGCGAAACTACTGCGCAATCACAATCGAGACATCGCGCAGCGAGCCGAACTGGAGGCCGCTGGCTGGCGTGTAATTACCGTATGGGAGTGCGAATTAACGAAAGCCGTGCGCGACGAACGCCTCGCACGGCTGTATGAGCAGATTGTTGAAGGAGATGCAGATTCAGCGGAATAATTTCAGCTCCCCTCTGGAGGGGAGCTGAAATCAGGATTCAAACGGGAACTTCAGCCCCAACGGTCACGAATCGCATCCATCAGCTCCATGATGCGGATGGTGTCGGCGTGCGGCATCGCCTCGCATTCGATCTTGCCGTCCAGCAGCGCGTTGGCCGCATCGGCCACCTCATACTCATAACCGGTCAACTGCGGCGGCACCGCAATGCTGCGCACGGGCTTGTGGGCGTTGTCATAGATGTCGATGGACTCGGGATTGTTGATATTGGTGACCACCAGATAACCCTCGGTGCCCCACACATAGCCGCCGCGGTCGGAGGAAACCAGCATCGAACTGGTGGACACGGCCATCGTGCCGTCGCTGTAATACAACGTGGTGGAATTCTGCGCATCCACACCGGTTTCGGCGGGCACCATCGACGTATCGAAATGATCAAGTGTACGGCCATGGTCGCGCCGACCGCCATATCCAGGAAGTTCAGCGGATACACGCCCACATCGAGCAGCGCGCCACCGGCACAGGCCGGATCGGTCATACGTGCCTTGCCGGACACCGGATAGCACAGGTTGGCGCTCGCCGCTTTCACCTCGCCGATCTCGCCGGACTCGATAACTTCGTTGATGAGCTTGCGGCTGGGCATGTAGCGCGTCCAGATGGCCTCCGTGCACAGCATGCCGGTTTCCTCGGCCACGGCCAGCGCCTCACGTGCCTGCCCGGCGTTCGCGGTGAACGACTTCTCCACCAGCACGTTCTTGCCGGCTTTCATACACAGGATCGCCTGTTCGGCGTGCAGACTGTGCGGGGTGGCGATATACACCAGATCCACATCCGGGTCCGCCACCAACTCCTCATACGATCCATAAGCCTTGTCAAAATGCCATTGGTCGGCAAAAGCCTGCGCGCGCGTAATATCACGGGCCGCTACCGCATACGGGTGAATCCATGAGGAATACAGTGAATCTTCAGCCATCTGGGTCAGGGTGCCGGCCATGGTGTGAGCTATGCGGCCCGCACCCAGAATCGCGACGTTGATTTTTTCGCCGCTGGCCTCGAACTCGGCGCGCTTGCCATTGAATCGACTCATTATTCCTCCTTGAATGCGGGTTGGTACACTCAATCGACCTACAGTGATTATAGAAGAAGAAACCTTGTCCCGTGAGGCGGATAGAACCGAAATATGGAAAACGAAGCAGCGCAGCAGCCCCAATCTCCGGCCGCGTCTCCAGTCATGTCCCGCCGAGCGCGTGAGGCCAATCCCTTCCGTGCCATGGTATTCGGCGAACAAGCAGACAAGATGATCGCCCAAGGTACCAGCGTCATCAAATTAAGCCTTGGCGAGCCCGATTTCGGCGCGCCGCCCGCCGTACGCGACGCCATGCGCGAACAGTACGACGGCCGGGCCCTGCCGTACACCGCCGCCATGGGCCTACCTGAACTGCGTCAGGCCATCGCCGACTTCTACCGCGAGCGTCATGACCTTGACATCGACCCCAAGCGTATCTGCGTGACCGCCGGCGGTTCGGCCGCTCTGCTGTTGGCCACCGCGCTGACCGTGGACCCCGGTGACGATGTGATTGTGGCCGACCCCTCCTACCCATGCAACCGCGAACTTGTGCGGTCGTTTGAAGGCCGGGTCATCGATGTGCCGACCTCGGTCGCCACCCGCTTCCACCTGACCGCCGACCTGTGCAGCCAGTACTGGACGAGCAAGACCAAGGCCGTAATGATCACGTCGCCGTCCAACCCCACCGGCACCACCATCGACTTCAACGTATTGGACGAGGTGTGCAAGTTGGCCGCCAGCCGCGGCGCATGGCGCATCGTGGACGAAACCTACCTCGACTTGGCTGACCGGGAGCCGGACGGTACCGAAGTCAAATCCGTGCTGGCCTGCGACCCGATGCCATCGTATGCAACAGCTTCTCCAAGTTCTTCGGCATGACCGGCTGGCGCCTCGGCTGGGCGATTCTGCCGGACGAGCCACTGTGCTGGAAGCGGTTGACGATCTGGCCACCAACTACTACCTGTGCGCCCACACGCCCACGCAACATGCGGCGCTCGCCTGCTTCACGCAGGAAAGCTTGGCGGAATGCGAAGCTCGTCGTCAGGAATTGCTGGCCCGTCGCCGCATTGTGATTGACGGGCTCAAGCGCATCGGTTTGCCGGTTGAGGTGGAGCCGAATGGCGCGTTCTACGCCTACTTCGACATCTCCCGCACTGGTCTGGATGCCTGGACGTTCTGCGAACGCGCGCTGGATGAAGCCCATGTGGCTCTGACTCCTGGCCGCGACTTCGGCGCGGCCACGGCGGATACGCATGTGCGCCTGAGCTATGCCGCCTCACGTGAGGCCCTGACCGAGGGGCTGGAACGTCTCGGAACGTTCGTCGAATCGCTGTGAACGGCGCGGCAGCCGGTGTGATTGTTGTACAGTAGTCGAGTTTGTGTGATGTTCGGCTGGCCTCACGGTGTTGGTTGCCGGCCGAACGACTCGCCATGGTGGCGCACGGCTGGCTGATTGCGATGGTCGGCCCGTTGTTCGGCCATCACGGGTTAGGTAAGGTCAGGAATAGGAATCATGGTCAATCTGCGTTCGCATACCACGCGACTTGGTGTGCTTGATATCGGTTCGAACACTATCCACATGCTTATCGTCGACGCCGCCCCCGGCGCTCGCCCTGACCCCGAGGCCAGCACCAAATCCACAGTGCGCCTGATGAAGTATTTAAAGGACGACGGCTCAATCAAGAAGTCCGGCATCGAGGCGATTCTGGAAGCCGTGTCCCAGTGCATGCGGCTGGCCGAGGAATACGAAATCACCCAGCTGCTGGTTATGGCCACCTCCGCCCTGCGCGAGGCGCCGAACGGCAACAAAGTGATTCACAAGATCGAGGAACTGATTGGTCAGGGCGTCACTGTGCTGTCTGGCACGGATGAGGCTCGCCTGACCTTCCTGGCCGCCCGCCGTTGGTATGGTTGGGATGCCGGCCGACTGCTGGTGCTGGACATCGGCGGCGGTTCGCTCGAAGTGGCGATGGGCTCCGACGAAGAGCCGACCGTAGCGCTTTCCGCCCCGGCTGGCGCGGGCCGCGTCACCACTGAATTTCTGCCTTCCGGCATGGCCACGCCCGACGAGTTGGAAGACGTGCGTAAGAACGTGCGCAAGATTCTGGAGCCGATGGTCAAGGTTTTCCCGCAATCCAAGCACCCGAATCATGCAGTTGGCACCTCCAAGACCTTCCGCTCGCTGGCTCGCCTGTGCGGTGCGGTGATGCGTGCGCCGGGCCGCGAAGATTCATGGATTATGACTCGTGAGCAGTTGGAAGACTGGATTCCTCGTTTGGCGGCGATCGCGCCTGAGCAGCGCGTGGCTTTGCCCGGCATCACGCCTGAACGCACGATGCAGATTGTGGGCGGCGGCGTGGTGGCCGACGAGATCATGAAGCCCTGAATATTCAGGAAGTCGAGATCTGCCCGTGGGCGCTGCGTGAAGGCGCGATTTTGCGCTGGCTCGACCAATTCGGCCGCACCCGCCTCGGTTTCTAGTCCTATTGAGGGGAATCACCCAACCGCCACGGTAGCCAACAATGCCGCATGATCAGAGCCCTCGACTTTGACCACCTTGCATTGTCCGGCCTTCATGCCTGATCAAGCACCACGTGTCAATACCGGCGAACATTGGCACAGCCGCACGGTTCGTGGGCCATGAGAACGTAAACCCATGTCCGGATTCACGTGCGGCATCCACGAACCGGTCGCCAAGAAAATCACGGAATGGCGTGTGATCGTAAGTGGCGTTGAAATCGCCCATGAAAATATACCGTGTATCCGTATGCTCGCGCATCAGACCCAACTCATCCAGCGATCGCTTCCACTGCCGCCAGTAGCCGGGTACGGGAGCGGTGGTGTGCACGGATACGAATCGAATCTGCTGGCCACCCATATCCACCGTGCCGCCGGGCATGAATGAGGCGCTGGAATTCACGTCATCGTCGGTCGGATCGGCAAGTGGCGTGGCCGACCAGAGGCCGTTACCGAATACGCCGTCAGACGATGAGACCTGCGCATACGGCAGATAATGCTCAATACCAGCCTCATTGAGTTTTTTGACGAAATCCTCGGTGGTCTCCTGCAAAGCAAGCACTTCGACGCGCTGATCGCGAACCAGCTCGACGATGGCTTGCGGGTCGGCCTGCCCCTTATACACATTGAAGGTCATGACGCGCGCGTAGGCATCGCTGGGTGTTGGGGGAGGCTGCGGCCACGGCGTTCTGCGCGGCTTGGGGGAGTGGATCGGTCGAGTAGAAGAACGGATATTGCCAATAGCCATTGCATGCGATTGCGGCGATGGCGATTAGTGCGGCAAGGATACGCCGCGACACGATGGCCAACAGCAGGGCAATCAAGCCAAGCAACGTGAACCATGGCGTTGCCGATACCACAATCGGCGCAAATGGCAGTTCCTGTAAATCGGCAGGCAGCGCGCGGGCGGCAGCGCCGGCAAGGGCAAGAAGCGCGAACATCGTGGCGAGAAAACCAAGCAGACGATGCCGTTTGTGTGGCTTCACGGCAGACTTGGATACTGGGCGTGCCGTGGCTCTGGCAGAGCGTGGCTTGGCAGCGGCGCGAGCTCGTACGCTTGCGCCTGTGGTAGTACTCCGTGCCTTTGCCATGCTGCCCTTTCCTCCGGCTTGTTTACTGTTACTTTGCTTTTCGTGCGATTTGCCACTGTACCGTGTACGGCTTGTCTTTCAGTGTCTTTTCGCCGTGCGCAAGAGCAGTTCGCACCAAACTGGCACGAAAGACCGGGCCATGACCTGATGTCGGGTTCCTCCATGTGGCTTGCTCAGGTTGCCGGATGGCTTGCGCAAGCTGCCACGCGAACATGATGCGACTGGGCGTGTGGCCGTGTACAATGAAACGTCGTTGCCCGAGTAGCTCAGTGGATAGAGCACCGCTCTCCTAAAGCGGGTGTCGTCGGTTCGAATCCGATCTCGGGCACTTGGCTTCGGAAACATGACGGTATCTCAGCCTCTATTCATCGGTGATGAGCCATGGGCATTAGGCATGTGTAAACGTATAGGTTCCACTATCCATCATCCGTCGTGTGAAACTATGCAAAGACATGTGGGGCTTCACGGTTGTCGTGAGGGTCCATGGCTATCGAATGCACGGAAGAGAAGCGGTTTACTGTTGAGCAGGTTGAGGCGCTGTTCAAGTCGGTAGGTTGGGAATCGGCGCAGTGGCCGGAACGGTTGTTCAAGGCATTGCAGCATTCGGATACGGTGATCAGCGCATGGGATGGCGGCCATTTGGTCGGCTTGGTTCGCGTGCTCGACGATACCGAAATGGTGGCCTATATGCATTGGGTGCTGGTAGATCCGGCATATCACGGGCAGCATATCGGCAGCCATCTCGTTGAACTGGTCAAGGCTAAGTATCGCGACTACTTCTTGCTGGAAGTCATGCCTGAGGAAAGCAAAAACGCACCGTTCTACCAGAAGCATGGCTTCCACCTGATGGACGATGGCCGCGCCATGCAAATCGTCAATCGCGGCTGACGGGCTGGCAGTGCGGACGGCGCAAGAGCGGCGGCATGCGCCAATCGTGGGCAACGTACGTATCGTTGACGGTTATCCCGTAGCAATGTTCACAATACGACCCCTTGTCCATACAGTGAAAATAACGGCTGACGTTCGACGTTGCTGCGCTATGACTAGAGACCATGAGTGAAGACAAACAGTATGACTTCTATGTGGCCGGTCCGTTCTTTGATCCTGAACAAACGGCAAGTATGGAACGTTTGGAAAAGATATTGGAAGACCATGGCAAGGTACTGTTCAAGCCGCGGTTTGTCAGCCAGATCGAAGAAGTAGGCCCTGAAGGATGCTTTGCGGACGATATCCATGGCATTAATGCTGCTAAAGCCGTGGTCGCCAATCTTATGGACGAGGACCCGGGCACGATGTTCGAAATCGGATATGCGCATGCGCTGGGAATCCCGGTGTACGGCTATTTCGAAAACCTTACGCCAATGGATCGTGTCAATCTGATGATTGCGCAAGCGGTCGAACTGGTGTTCGTCGGTCCTGATGATGTGGCGAAATACTTGGAAACCGGCGAGCATACGGAAGTCGATTACATCCAGTTCTAAACAGCTCTAACAGGTTCTCTGCAAGCAGGGTTGGCGGCGTTCTCGTACATAGTCATGTACGGGAACGCCGCAGTGGTATAGGGATATTCCAACAAGCGGCATAATGGGGTCGTGGGAAAACCAGTCGGATACAAGTGAAGTGTCTGAATTTCGTAAGGAGTGCCGTTATGAGTAACCACAATCCCATGAATATTGCCACCGACTTTGCCAAGGCCACGGGAGGAACCGCTCGCAAAGTTGTTGCTTTGACCGATAAAGGTCCGTTGAATGGCTTTAAGAAATTCCTGTCGCGCGGATCGATGATTGATATGGCGGTAGGTGTGGTGATGGGCTCTGCCGTTACCGCTGTGGTCAATTCCATCGTCGACAATCTCATCAGTCCATTAATCGGCATGATTGGCGGCGTACCGGATCTTTCCGGACTGCTGACCATCACGTTCAACAACTCGACTGTTTCATTTGGTGCGATTCTTAACGCGCTGATTAACTTCCTGCTTGTTGGCGTGGCGGTGTATTTCTGCGTGATTTTGCCGATTAATAAGCTTCGTGATCTCACTGCTGCCCAGGATGAGGCTGACGCTGAAGAACAGGGGCCTAGCGTTGAAGAGCAGACTCTCGCCACGCTGCAGGAGATTCGCGACGAGCTGAAAAAGGCCAATAACTCCGCCGAGTAATCTGCTGAATGTACGGTGCGACAGATTTACCTGGTTTGCCCGAAATAACGGATTGCCGGGGCCATTTGGTCTGGACAATCCGTTGTTTCGCGCGTGTTTTGTAGCATCCGTGGAGTTACATGGGGAGTATGACTGAAAACATCGCTGATAAGGCCATAAACGATACTCGTATCGTCAAGCAGTTCACCAATCCCGTCAAGGAGCCGATTGACAGCGACATCAACCTGTTCGATCTGCTCGATAACCGCGCCAAGCGCGATCCCGAAGGTGCCATGATCGAATACAAGGGCGATGATGGCACTTGGCACCCGTACAGCGCCCAAGTATTCCGTGACATGGTCATCGACTTGGCCAAGGGCCTGGTCGGACTTGGTGTCAACAAGGGCGATTCAGTCGCCATCGTCTCGCGCACCCGCTGGGAATGGACCGCGCTGGATATGGCGATCATGTCCATCGGCGCGCTCACCGTGCCGGTGTACGAGACCAACTCCGCCAGCCAGGTCAGCTGGATTTTCAACGATTCCAAAGTCACGCTCGCCATCGCCGAAGATGACGGGCAGCGTGACAAGATCGAATCCGTGCGCGATGAGGTGCCCACCCTGCGCAACGTGTTCGTAATCGAGGCCGGCGGTCTGAACGCCATCAAGACCTACGGCGAAAGCGTCACCGACGCCGAATTCTGGGAATACAAGGAAGCCTCCCACGGCGACGACCGCGCCACCATCGTCTACACATCCGGCTCTACAGGCACCCCGAAGGGCGTGGAACTGACCCACCGCAACTTCGCCTTCCTGGTGCTTTCCGCGCTGCAGTACATGCCTCGTGCCGGCGCATGGCCCAACCGCCGTCTGCTGCTGTTCCTGCCCCTGAGCCATGTGTTCGCCCGATTCCTGGAATTCTTCAGTTTTGGCGGCACGATTTCGCTGGCCTTGAGCTCCAATATGAAGACGATGGTCAAGGACTTCGAGACCTTCGGCCCCACGCTGCTGCTTGCCGTGCCGCGTGTGTACGAGAAGGTCTACAATGCCGCCTCCCAGCGCGCCGGCACCGGATTCGCTGGCAAGATGTTCATGCGCGCCGCCGAGAACGCGCGCGAATGGTCCAAGGCCGAGCAGAAGGGTGAGCAGCTGCCGATTACCGGACGTATCGCCCACGCCTTCTATGAGCAGGTGGTGTACAAGAAGATTCGCACGATTTTCGGTCCGAACGCCGACTTCGCCATTACCGGCGGTGCCCCGATGGACTCTGAGCTTTCCCACTTCTTCAACGGCATCGGCATGCCGGTGCTTGAGGGCTATGGCATGACCGAAACCTGCGGCCCGGTGTGTGTGAGCTTGCCAGAGGACAACCGCATCGGCACCATCGGCATGCGATGTGCGGTATCACCGCCGGCATTGCCGAGGACGGCGAGCTGGTGGTCAAGGGACCGCTGGTGTGCAGGGGCTACCACAACAACCCTGAGGTCACCACCCAGCAGATCACCGATGGCTGGCTGCACACCGGCGATTTGGGCGATATCTCCGAAGACGGCTTCATCTCCATCACCGGCCGTAAGAAAGACCTCATCATCACCGCCGGCGGCAAGAACGTGTCGCCGGGTCTGCTGGAGGCTTCCGTAATGACCTCGCCTGTGGTCAACCAGTGCTTGGTTATTGGTGATAAGAAGCCGTTCGTGGCCGCTCTGGTCACGCTGGATCTGGCGGATGCCAACAAATGGCTGGAATCCCAGGGCGCCAAGCCGGAACCCGATCTGGCCTCGCTGGCCAAGAACGCCATCGTTCATGCGAGGTGGAGCGTGCGGTGAACGCCGCCAACGAGGGCGTTTCCCGCGCCGAGTCGATTCGTAAGTTCGAGATTCTGCCCGACGAATTCACCGAGGCCAACGGCATGCTGACCCCGAGCCTGAAGACCCGTCGCGCGCAAATCGTTGAGCACTATCGCGAGCTCATTGACAACGTGATCTACGTGCCGTTGAAGAAGTAGCTATCAACTCCCTCTGATCCAAAAAATAAGCTCTCTCTGACGAGGGAACTGTCAGCCGCAGGCTGACTGGGAGAGACCGCGGCTAGCCCGCGAAACAACAAGGCCGGGTGCGACTTGCACCCGGCCTCAGCTTATTCAGTCCAAAATCGCCGAAACATAATCGGCGGCGGCCTGATCCAGCTCCGCATCGCCGATGGTGGCGGTGCCCTGCACCAGGAACGGCTCAGCATAGTTCATGCCGACCTTGTACGCCACGACCTCAAACGGCTTAGCAGCTCCTCCATGGTGTGGCTGTACTCGCCGTCCTTGCGGTACTTGGCGGCGTCGGAACCAGTGGTGACCACCAGTTTGAGCTCCTTGCCCTTCAACGCATGGGCTCCGGCGTAGGCCCAGCCGGCGGTGATGACCTCGTCTTCCCATTCCTTGAGTAGCGCGGGGGAGGAGTACCAGTAGAACGGGAACTGAAGGATTACGCGGTCGGCAGCCTCCAGCAGCTCGTGCTCTGTGTCGGCGTTGACGGAGAAGTTCGGGTATTCGGCGTATTCGTCGCGCACGATGATGTCGTCCTCGCCCTGTGCGGTGAGTTCGGCGAGCAGGCGGGCGTTCACGCGCGAGCCGTCCTTAAGATGCGGATGGAATACAAGAATCAACGTTGACATGGGATTTCCCTTCTATAAACTGCTGCCAATGTGGCCTAATCACCACTATCGTATGCCGGGAAGCAGAACTCAGTCCAGTCCGGACTCAGGTGCGAGCCGCGGGATGCCGCGCCGGGAGGCAACTCAGTCGAGGTTGGACTGCGTGCCTGCGGTGGCTTCGTTGGCGGCTTGCTCGGCTTGTGCTTGGTCGAGCTTGGCACGGACGTCGTTGAGCAGACCCTGGGCGCGCTTAGCCAAGGCCTCGCCGATCTCCCATTGACGCATCGACTGGTCAAGATTGAGGCCGCCGGTTTCCAGTGCCTGGACAGCCTGAATCAGCTTGTCGCGCGCCTCCTCATATGGCATCTGGGCGATGAGCTCGCGTTCCTTGTCCGTCAGGGACGTGGCGGGGGTGTTCATGTCGGTGGATGTGGCGTTTTCGGTCATGATGTTCTCCTTATATATACGGTATATATGCGTGGCTGCGTATGGCGTGTCACGCGGTTGCGGATGTGGTGGTTGCGGTAATGACACCCTTCTTCAAGGTGACGGTGATGCCATCCCCAGGGCTTACCTGCGAAGCATCGTCTAGTACGTGGCCATCGGCGGACTGCACCACCGCATAGCCTCGGTTCAACGTGGATTGCGGGCTGAGTGCGGTCAGTGAGGCGTGAGCTCGCTCGACGGTGAGCTGGGCATCGTCCACGATGCGTCGCAGCCCGATATCGAGCCGTTGCAACGAGTCGTCAATTAAGCGCTGATGAGGCTCAAGCATGGTGTGCGGCTGTGTCAGGCTCGGGCGGTTCGCATATCCCTCGATAAGTCGAATCTCGTTCTCCACGCGCGAACGGACCCGCAGTCGCATACGGTCGATGGCACCTTCGATGAGCTGCGACTGCTCACAGCACATCCGGCACCACGCGCTTGGCCGCATCGGTAGGGGTGGAGGCGCGCAGATCGGCGACCAGATCCAGCAATGTCCAGTCATCCTCATGCCCGATGGAGGAGATTAATGGTGTAGTGCAGGCATACGCCGCACGAACCACACGCTCATCCGAGAAACCGATGAGATCCTCAAACGAGCCGCCGCCACGGGCCACGATGATCACATCCACGCTCGGGTCGGCATCGAGTTGTGCAATGGCCTGAACCACCTCGCCGGGCATTGCTCGCCCTGAACATGCACATGGACCACCTTGAAGGTTACGGAAGGCCAACGAAGGTTCACATTGGTGATCACATCGCCTTCCGCACGTGCCTGAGGTGCGCAAATCAGCCAATAGTCTTCGGAAACTCCGGGAGAGGCAGTTTGTGATCGGCGTCGAACAGGCCCTCGCCCTTAAGCTGCTTGCGCAATTCGTCGATCATGGCCTTGAGGCTGCCACCGGCTCCGACCTTGAGAATCGTGTCCCCGCGCAACGACAGCGAAGTGCGCTTCATCCACAGGTTCGGTTTGCCGTGAATCACCACGCGGTCGCCTGAACGAACTGGCTGGCCGCGGCCGCGAACCTGCCGAAGCCATTGACTTCCATGGCGATATCCTCGAAGTCGTCGCGCAGCGTGATGTAGGCCGAGCCGGCGCGACGGGTATTGATCTGCGTGATCTGGCCGGTGACCCACGCGGACGGCCATCGTTCCACGGCACCGTAGAACTTCTGGCTCAGCACGCTTACCGGCCACGGATTTTGCGCGGTGGTTTCAGCGGCGCGTGCAGGCAGCTGATCGATGGGGCGAGGCTCATTCGGCAGATTGATGGCGCCCCGATCGGGCGCGAAAGTGCCTTGACCCGGCTCAAAGCCAGACGAGGCCAGTGAAGCGGCGGTCGGTGGACGGCCGGTAGATGAGTAGCCCATTGCAGTAGTCATGCACTCCACTATAAGTGCGTTGGTTGATGACGGTAAAAATTTACCGTCGCCTGAAAACGGTGTGATGATGAATGCAAGAACCGTACGAAGCGATGTATCAGCCGATGATGGAGATGGTCTGGTGCATCAGAAGAAAGGAGTCATTATGGCGAAGAAACGGGTGCTATGAAGAGGAGTGAGATATGCGTTGCACTGACGATTGAGAGTCGTCAGTGAGCTCGCTGTGCGACACGCGAGCAGAAAACAGTTACGCTAATCACACACTTGTAGTTTTGGCGAAAAATAGCCGAAAAACCCTATAAATAGTTCGACACGCCACTGTTGAGCACTAGATATAGGGGTGGGGATGCCGTATTCTTCTAGAGGTTCAAGAAAACGATATCAATGTAATTTCGTGTGGCCCACGTCGAGTGCGGCCAAAATGCGGAACTCAGGAGAGTGTTCGCCTTATAGGAAAGGGGTGCCCGATGGGCGCACAGGTGCTGGAGGAAACCGTCACCGATAACGAGACCAAGGTGGCCGCCAAGGCTCCACCGTGCTCGTTGAGAAGCGTGATGGTCGTGTGGTCGACTTCGACCCCATCAACATCATCTCTGCGGTCAAGTCTGCTTTCGGCGACCTGAACAAGGAAGTCGGCCCCGAAGAAGATGCCATGATCCGTGGTTTCGCCAACCAAGTCGAAGGCGAAATCAAGGGGCGTTACACCGGCCCCGCCAAAATCGAGGACATCCAGAATCTCGTGGAGCACGCCCTCATTGACGCCCACCTGTACGATGTGGCTCGCGCCTACACCAATTACCGTCTCGACAAAGACATTCAGCGTGCCAAGGCCACTGATGTCAACGAGGCCGTTGCTCGCTTCATTAATCATGACCCGACCCTGATTCACGAGAACGCGAACAAGGATTCCAACGTCTACTCCACCCAGCGTGATCTGCTGGCCGGTGCCGTGTCCAAGGCCGCCGCGTTCAACATGCTGCCGCCGGCGGTGTCCAACGCCCACATGAAGGGCGACATTCACTTCCACGATGCCGACTATTCGCCGTTCACTGCCCAGTCCAACTGCTCCTTGCCGAACTTCTGGGACATGTTGGCCAATGGCTTCACTCTTGGCAACGCTCCGATGGCTTCCCCGAAGTCCATCGCCATTGCGGCCACCCAGATTACCCAGATCATGAAGGACGTGGCCTCCAGCCAGTATGGTGGCCAGACCGCCAACCGTGCCGACGAGCATCTTGCCCAGTATGCCAAGAAGGATTACGAGAAGTTCCTTGAGGAAGCTCGTGAGACCATCCCCGACGGCATGCCGGTTGAATTCGCCCGTCGTCAGGTCGAGAGCGCCAAGAAGAACGAGCCCGCCAAGCTGCATTTCGGTTCCCGTGAACCGCTGCCGATGGACACCCCGTTCCACACCGACGTTGACGAACTTGAGCAAGAGCGTGAAATCCTCGCCAAGATTCGTACCCGCAAGGCCATCTATGATGCCATGCAGACCATGGAATACCAGATCAACTCCAACCGTGTGTCCAACGGCCAGACCCCGTTCGTGACTGTCGGCTTTGGTCTCGGCACCGACTGGTTCTCTCGTGAAGTGCAGCGCGCAATCCTGCTGAACCGTATTCGCGGCCTCGGCAAGGAACACCACACCGCCATCTTCCCGAAGCTCGTCTTTACTGTGAAGCACGGCGTGAACGCCGACCCGGGTGACCGAACTACGATCTGAAGCAGCTTGCCCTCGAGTCCGCCACCAAGCGCATGTAACGGACTTGTGGTGGTTCCTTACGAAGAA
>ENA-OQMZ01000550-OQMZ01000550.1-human-gut-metagenome-genome-assembly--contig:-NODE-550-length-15738-cov-1.526872_pt1 | contig 15738 bp, 20 predicted proteins | sample MGYA00242621_ERZ504862 | MGnify/ENA primary metagenome ERZ504862 (study PRJEB26092, sample SAMD00036393) | human gut metagenome | host: Homo sapiens | study: EMG produced TPA metagenomics assembly of... | reverse complement strand
ATGGTGGATGGTACTTCTGGCTGTCCGGCCTTATCAGAATGCTCATTTTAATCTTGGCAGAGAAACTTTTTATGATCCCGGTTATCTGGGATTCTGACGGATGGCTGCGTGTGGATAATTCCAATGGTCTTGTGAATAAAGAAGAACGTCTTCCTGATCTTCCCTGTTATCAGACTACACCGACATTCTACAGTGACAATTTTGAGTCTGCCAGACTAGGTTTCCAGTGGAACAGCATTCATCCATATCTTTCCAATCTGTTTTCCCTGACAGAACGTCCCGGATGTCTGCGTCTATATCTCAAGCCGGAAGTTATGCATGAAATCTGCACACCTGCATTTCTCGGCAGAAGACAACAGCATAAAATTTTCCGGATGCAGGCAGCCATGGATTTCACTCCGGAAACAGATTATGAAGAAGCAGGACTTGCGCTTATACAGGATGATCGTTATCACTATACGTTTACTGTATGCCGCAAAAATGATTTTCTTTATGCACAGGTAAGAGAATGCCGCAATCATGTAATTACACTTCTTGCTGAAACAAAGCTGAACTGTAATGGAAGAATTTATTTGACTGTAACAACCAATAAGCAAGGCTATCATTTTTATTATGGATATGATGATCAGACCATGATTCCTGTTTATCTTCATGGCAATCCGGAAATATTAAGTTCCATAACCAATGAGGGTTTTACAGGTACTTATCTTGGTATGTATGCAACTTCCAATGGACAGACTTCTGATAATTTTGCAGATTTTGACTGGGTGATCTATGAGGGATTATCCGAATAACCTCTCTCCATCCTTTGTTTACAATACATATATTCATTTCACGGCAGAATGTGTGCCATTCTTTTCAGAGAAGTATACTTTGCAATGCAAATATGAACATCTGCCCGGAAACACTGAGAAGTTTCCAAAAAGATGCCCGCTGATCAGGCGGGCATCTTTTTATCTCTCTTTATTTCTGACTGCGAATTCCGGATGCAAGTTTTACTGCTTCAGCAGTAAGTATCCTGATTTCATCAAATCTGCCCTCTTTGATCAGATTTCCTTTTACCATCCAGCTTCCTCCGCATGCAATAATCTTATCGTCAGAAAGATAATTCTCCAGATTTTTCGGATTGATTCCTCCGGTTGGCATAAATTTTATATCCGTGTATGGAGCAGCAAGCGCTTTGATTGCTGCAATCCCGCCAAACTGCTCTGCCGGAAAAAACTTGATCACTTTCAGTCCACGCTTTACTGCCTGTGCCACTTCTGAAGGTGTGATACATCCCGGAAATACCGGAATATCCTTTTAAAATGCAGTAATCTACAATCTCCGGATCAAATCCCGGACTTACAATAAATTTTGCACCCGCTTTTACTGCCTGATCAACCTGTTCTGCTGTCAGAACTGTCCCTGCGCCAACCAGCATGTCAGGAAACGCTTCCGTCATAATTTTAATAGACTCTTCCGCTGCATCTGTACGGAATGTAACTTCTGCACACGGAAGTCCTCCTTCACACAAAGCTTTTGCCAACGGCAGTGCATCTTCTGTATCTTCAAGCACAACCACCGGAACTACTGCAAGATTCTGAATCTGCTCGGTAATGTTCATTTTGTCCTCCTGTCGTTCAACTGAACTCATCATTCAGAATAACCTTCATCCACATATTTTTTTAATGTTTCACGAATTGCTCCCGGTTTTCGGAGCAGCTCTTTAAAATAGCTGACAATCTGATCAGCCATTCCAAGTTCATAAAGGTTTACGCCAAAAATTTTCTCACTTTCCAGAATTGGTCTGATTTTTTCTTCAATTTCTGTATCTCCCAGTCTGATTTCTGCAACATACGGACATAATTCTTCAAGAAGCGGATCAGGCTTAATGTGAATTTTTCACCTTTGTCATCAATTCCCATCAGATATCTCAGCCAGCCTGCCAGAACAAGTGGAATCAGCTTCAGATCTCCGACATCCCGTCCCTCATCTGCTGCATAGGCTTTGATGGTTTCTCCAAAACGAATGGCAAGTTTCTGTGAAGTATCTGTTGCAATTCGCTGAGGTGTATCCGGCATAAACGGATTTGGTTACTCTGACATTTAAAACGGTGTCGATAAATTCTTTGGGATCAAGAATTCCCGGATCAACGACTACAGGAATGCCTTCTTTATATCCTACAATTTCGACCAGTTTCTTTAATTCTGTGTCTTTCATTTCCTCAGATATTTTTTCATATCCAAGCAGGCATCCAAAAATTGCAAGACAGGTATGAAGAGGGTTCAGACAGGTGCATACTTTCATCTTTTCTACTTTATCTACCGTTTCGCGATCCGTAAACATCAGCCCGCCTTTTGTCAGATTCGGACGACCATTTGGAAATCATCTTCAATCACCAGATATTCCGTTTCTTCCGCATTGACAAAAGGTGCTACATATGTATTCTTAGATGTGATCACAGGTTCCAGTTCTTCCACTCCATCCTCCTGCAGAATCTTTTCTACAGAAGCATCTGGTCTTGGAGTGATCTTATCGATCATGCTCCATGTAAAAGAAACTTTATCCGAGTTAATATATTCTTCAAATCCTTCTTCTGCTTTTTTGTTTTCTGTCCATGCTTTCGCAAAAGCAGAAATGGCTGCATATAATTTATCGCCATTATGAGAACAGTTATCCGTACTTACCATTGCGACAGGTTTCTTTCCTGCCATATATCTGGCATAAAGAAGAGAAGTCACTTTGCCCATATAACTGGCCGGTTTCTGCGGACCATTTTTGAAGTCCTGTGCTACATCTTTCAGCTGCTCTCCTTTTCCATTTACCAGACTGTATCCTTTTTCTGTAATCGTAAATGTTGCCATCTGAAGAGAGTCTTTTGTAAAAATCTCTTTTAATCTGCTGTATGCAGTCTCATTCTCAGAATCAAGCGGAAGTGCTTCTGCAACACTGGCAACTACTGTTTTATCAATTGTTCCATCTGATTTCAGTGTTGCAACAATTCCCAGATTATCATGAGGTGTATACATTTTTTCAATAATCTCATAATCAAAACCTTCTGCTACAACCAGTCCTCTGTCAAGAACTCCTGCATTTAACAGATTCTGTACCACACCCGCATGAAAAGCACGAAACAGATTTCCAGCACCAAAATGAATCCAGAATGGTGCCTCTTTTGTTGCTTTTTTCATTTTATTGATATCGTACTGAGGAAGCTGATAACCTTTTTCTTCCCACTGTGTTCTTTCAGAGATTCCCTGTAATGTCAGTTTCATCTTTTTTTACCTCCCTTTTATCCACGTGTAGCCGCTTTATCAATTGCTTCCCAGAGACCATTTAAATAAGTTGCTCCCAGAGCTCTGTCATAAAGTCCATATCCAGGCATTGCTACTTCATCCCATATCATTCGACCGTGATCAGGACGGATCGGACCGGAAAAGCCGATTTCAATATAATTGCTTTCATAATCTCATACATATCAAAACTTCCGTACTGAAGAAAGATGTGCAGATTCCTCAAAATTTGTAGGTGAAATAAATTTCAGATTTCGCACATGTGCAAAATGAATTCTTCCTTTTAAGGAGCGGATCATATCCGGCAGATCATTATTCAGATTTGTTCCATAAGAACCGGAGCAGAATGTAACTCCATTATGTGGGTTATCCACCATTTTCATCATACGGAGAATATTTTCTTTATTAATGATGATACGTGGCAGTCCAAATACACTCCATGCCGGATCATCCGGATGAATTGCCATATTGATATCGTACTTATCGCAGACCGGCATGATTCTTTCCAGAAAATATTTCAGATTGGCAAACAGTTTCTCATCATCAATATCTTTATACATCTCAAAAAGTTCTTTTATCTTTGCCATTCTTTCCGGCTCCCATCCTGGCAGGATCGCACCATTGGCTTCTCCTGAAATAGATTCAAACATCTTTTCCGGATCCAGTGCATCAATTGCTTCCTGTGTATATGCAAGAACTGTAGAACCATCCGGTCTTACCCTTGCAAGTTCTGTTCTTGTCCAGTCAAACACCGGCATAAAATTGTAACACACCATATGGATTCCTTCTTTTCCAAGATTCTCCAGTGTGGTGATATAGTTATCAATATACTGTTCACGCTCTGGTACTCCTGTTTTGATAGCATCATGAATATTCACGCTCTCAATACCAGAGACATGAAGACCGGCTTCCTCTACTTCATTGATCATTGCGCGGATCCGTTCTCTGCTCCATATCTCTCCTGGTGCTGTATCATAAAGAGTTGTAATAACTCCTGTTACCCCCGGAATCTGTCTGATCTGTTTCAGAGTAACTGTATCAAATTTTGAACCGTACCATCTTAATGTCATTTCCATAATCTTTTCCTCACTTTTTCCTGATTCTTTAACTCTGTTTTAACGTTTCATTTCCATTACCGGGCCATCTGACTGATGTTCATAAATCAGTTCAAGAACCTCAGAAAAATCCATTGCCGGAAAATCACCGGGAACTGTATTCTTCAGGGCACTTACTGCATTACCAATAGATACCGCCTGTGATAAATCTTCCGGATATTTCAGAATTCCATATAATGCACCCGCAATATAGGCATCCCCGCTTCCGATCCTGTCCACCACTTCAATGTTTTCGTAATTCTTCTCTTTATAGAACCTGTCAGACTTTGCCTCATAGATTACAGAACCAAATGAATGGTTCTTCGGACTATGCACTGTACGGTCAGTAGCTGCCACAATGGACAATGGATAATCCCTGGTGAAACTTTTCATCACTTCTTCCGGTGTTCCTTTTTTCTGAAATGTCAGCCTTGCTGTACTGTCTGAACAGAAAAAGATATCAACCAGTGGAAGAATCTCCTCTATACATTTTCTGGCTTCTTCTCCTGACCATAAATTTCCTCTGAAATTTACATCAAAAGAAATCAACGTTCCATGCTCTTTAAATTTTCTCATTAAAGTGACTGCTGTTTCTCTTACTTTTTCATCCAGTGCCAATGTAATTCCACAGGTGTGAAAGCATCTGGCAGAAGTAAACATTTCTTCCGGAAATTCATCTGCTTTCATTTTGTAAACAGAGGTGTTTCTTCTGTCATAAACAATTCTTGGTTTTCTCGGAGCAGCTCCACCTTCATAAAAATAAATCCCTAGTCTCGCATCTGTTTCATCATCTGAAAGTAAATATTCATCCGACACATTCTGTCTGTGAATTTCATTTCTTGCCAGCCGCCCGATATCATTAGATGGAATCTTTCCAATCATTCCTGTTCTTAATCCAAGCTGTGCCACACCTGCTGCCACATTCAGTTCCGCACCTCCGATATTCTGTTCAAATACAGAAGTTCGTATCATTCTTTCATTCGCAGGAGGTGAAAGCCGCAGAAGCACCTCACCCAGTGTAAGCAGATCATATTTTCTGCATTCCATGTCTGTTACCTCCAGTTTTTTCATATCTTATTTGTTTTTTACTGTTCTTCTAAATCAAATCCAAAGTAGCGGACTGCATTGTTATAAGAAATACCTTTCACAATGCTTTCCAGCATTTTCTGTTCATACGGATATTCTCCGTTTTCGACCCAGTTTCCAATCAGTTCACACAGTATCCTGCGAAAATATTCATGTCTTGGATAAGACAGAAAACTTCTGGAATCTGTCAGCATTCCTATAAAATTTCCCAAAATGCTCTGATTTGCAAACGATGTAAGCTGTTTCTTCATTCCTGTCTGGTTATCATTAAACCACCATGCGGAGCCATGCTGAATTTTTCCCACTGCATCGGAATTTTGGAAACACCCCATGATCGTTTCAATCATTTCATCATCGTTTGAATTCAGGCTGTATAAAATTGTTTTAGGAAGATGATTATTCTGTTCCAGTGAATTAAGAAAATCGGCAAGCTGTGATCCAGGCGTATAATTGCTGATACAGTCGTAACCTGTATCCGATCCGATTTTTTTATACATTTTTGTATTATTATCACGTTTGCATCCATAATGAAGCTGCATAACCCATCCAAGACGGCTGTATTCTTCTGCTGCAAACTGCATAAACGCTGTTTTAAATTTCAGTTCTTCTTCCCTGGTGACATTTTTTCCAGACAATCTCTTCGCAAATATCTTTTCAACATTTTCTTCTGTTTCCGGAACATACATTACATATTCCAGTCCGTGATCAGATGCCCTGCATCTCATTTTATCAAAAACAACATTCTTTTCTTTAAAGCCTCTTTCAGATCTCTGAAACTTCTGATCAGCATTCCTGATGCTTTCTCCAGTTTTTCAAGATATTCTGTATAATCCGTTTTTTCAAGATTCATTGCTTTATCTGGCCGCCATGCAGGAAGAACCTGTACCTGAAAACTTTCATCTTCTTTTATCATCTCATGCCAGTGTAGATCATCCGCCGGATCATCTGTAGTACAGATTAAGTTTACATTAGACTGACGAATCAGATTTCTTGCACTCATAGATTCATTCTGAAGCTTCCTATTACATAATTCCCACACTTCTTCTGCTGTTTCAGTGTTTAGAACACCGTGATATCCAAAGTATCTTTGTAACTCCAGATGACTCCAGTGAAATAACGGATTACCAATTGCCTTCTCTAACGTCTGCGCCCACTTCAGAAATTTTTCTTTATCAGATGCATCACCTGTAATATAATGTTCTTCAATACCATTAGCTCTCATCAATCTCCATTTGTAATGGTCTCCACCAAGCCACACCTGCGTAATATTTTCAAATCTTCTATCCTTTGCAATTTCTTCAGGATTAATGTGACAATGATAATCCAGATCGGCATTTTCTTTGCTGTTTCCTGAAACAGTTCTCTTGCTGTTTCTGTTGTCAGCAGAAAGTTATCATCCATAAATGATTTCATATCTGTATTTCCCCTTTTATAACATTATTTTTTGATATCTTTCGTCCTCTTAACTGATACCCTGATTATAAATTATAGTATTTCAGAATCCCATTGATAAGATTGTTGCATACATTGCAAAAAATTGCTATGTTGTATTTTAAATCAATATCTTTTTCATGTCCTGACACAATACTCAAAAAGCAACCAATTTTTGACAAATTTAATCAGCAAGACTTTTAATTTCTTTTTAACGTCAAAAGGCATCTTACCCTTAATCAGGGCAAAATGCCCTTTTTTTCTGTAACTTCTTTAGTCTGCTTATTCTTTTTTTCATTTTTCAGTAATATAGCCCCCAATTCATTCTGGATTACTTATCTGTAATAGAATTTTGACTTGTTACAATAGTTATCTTATAACAATAAAGCTAACGTTCCAACAACAATAAAAATCAGTCCTGTTCCTGATTTCAATGACAGTTTTTCATGGAATACAATATATGAGAATGCAACGGTCACAAGAATACTCAGTTTATCAATGGGAACTATCACACTGGCCGGACCTGTCTGAAGTGCTCTGTAATAGCATAACCAGGAACCGCCTGTTGCAAATCCGGAAAGAACAAGGAACAGCCAGCTTTTTCTGTCAATATCCTTTACCGTATTCTGCTTTCCGGTCACAAATACTACAATCCACGCCATCACCAATACAACAGCAGTCCTGATCGCAGTTCCAAGATTGAATTGACATCCTGAATTCCAATCTTTCCCAAAATAGAGGTAAGACTGGCAAAAACAGCGGAACCGACTGCATAAAACAGCCACTTCTTATCTTCTGCCTTCTCCTTTGTTTCCTTTTTCTGTATCATCAGATAAGTACCGATACCGATAAGAATCATTGAAACAAATTTCAGCCACGTTATTTCTTCCCTGAGAAAAATAAAAGCCAGCAGCATCGTTATCACTGTACTCGATTTATCAATTGGTGTTACTTTATTGATATCTCCAATCTGCAGTGCTTTGAAATAGCATAGCCAGGATATCCCCGTTGACAGTCCTGACAAAATCAAAAAAATCAGGACTTTTGCCGAAATATCTCTGATTTCACTTTGTGCCCCGACCATGAATACCATAAGCCATGAAAAGACTAACACTACACCGGTTCTTAATGCCGTCGCAACATTAGAATCTGTGTTTCTGATTCCGCATTTTGCCAATATGGCTGTCAAGCCTGCAAACAGAGCAGAACCAAATGCAAATAATATCCACATATTATTTCCCCTCCATTACCCAGGCAAATGCTTTCGCAATTCTTATATCCGGTTCTCTAAAATGATTGCCCTGATTCCATTCCAGGTTACAATTGATTCCATGCTCTATGAGCCACCCATATCCCATCCGGATACAGTTTCCAACCTGTGACATCACCGAATTTCTCGTTTTTTCTTCTCTGTCACCAAGACTTAGATAAACTGTCTCACTTTTAATTTCATGTTCCTTCATATACTCAATAAATCCCGGAAACCAGACAGACGGTGAAGCAGCTGCAATGCCGGAAAATACATCTGTCTGATATGCTGCCCATAACGAGAACAGCCCCGCAAGAGAATATCCCCCGATATAATATGTCCTGCTTTTGTCTGTGCATAATGTCAGAATCTGCTCCAGTGTCCTGACAGCACCATCACCAAAGTCTTCATTTCCGAACACCGCTGGTGCTTTCCATGGAGACAACTCATAATTCCAGTCATCAACTTTTGCAGCAATGAGTCTGAAATCTGTTGAAGTCCTTTTTCGGATTTCTTCAACCTCATTCTTAAGACAGATAATTCATGATCACCAGTCAACTGAATCAAAACAGTATCCGCATCTGGATTTCCATACTCATATATAGTCATATCTATCTTGCTTACCTACGTAAAATTTTTTACTTTCTCAAGTTCCTTGACTTTAAATTTTATTTTCAGCAAATTCAGTCAAACAAAAAATCTCTTTATATTGACTCTATTCTTTCACTTTCTTTATTCCAAGTCATTTACATTGATTTCCAGACTTACTGTGTCATCCCCTGCATGCATTTCTATGCTAAAATGTATAGCTGTCGGGGAGTTCAGAAGTTCTACGTTACATATCTTTTTGTCCAAAAGTTCACCACATCGCTTTCATGTTTGGCGGATTCCAGGTTCAAAAGTCTTATCGTACAGTCACGAACGATCTTTTGACCCTGATATCTACATATTCAAGTATGACATAATACTATCAGAATGTCCAGAAAGAATCAGCTAAGATCTGCTTCGTAATCCTTTAATTCTCCGGATGCCGTTATTGATAAACAATAAGCCTGATGTATACTATGAATGCTGTTCTGTAAGATTTCCGCTGAAAAACTGTCTGATAATATAATCTGAAACACTTTCTCAAATCTGTGGTTTGCTTCCTGTAAAATATTGTCAGCAACTGTTTCTGTTCGCACATTACTATTGAACCGCAACCGGGAAAGTTCTATAATGAGTTCCGACATCAGAAATCGGGTAAATACAATATTTCCGATGACGGACATTTTTAAGAATACGAGGTGGATAAGTTTATGAATATCAGCATACTGCTCATGGAACAGATCATTCAATTGTTTCTTATGATCTTCATGGGATATTTGATCGTGAAGTTGGGCTTGTAAAAGATGAAGACAGCAAGGTTTTATCCAAAATCATTCTCTATCTGATCATTCCCTGTGTAATCATCAATGCTTTTCAGGTAGATTACACGATGGATACTGTAAAGGGATTGCTGCTTGCTCTGGCTGCATCTGTCATGACCCAGGTTCTTCTCCTGATCATTATCTCCATATCCGGAAAGCTTTTGCATCTGAATGAAGTGGAAATTGCTTCTGTTTATTATTCTAATTCAGGAAATTTGATCGTACCCATTGTGACCTTTATTCTTGGACTGGACTGGGTTTTATATGGATGTGTTTTTATGAGTGTGCAGCTTATCTTTCTGTGGACACACTGCAAAAAAGATTATCAGCCAGGAATCTTCCTACGACTGGAAAAAGATTGTGTTAAATATTAACATGATTTCTATTTTTTATCGGTGTTGTACTTTTTTTTCGCAAAAAATCCATTTGCCGGAGATCATCAATAATACTCTTGGCTCAGTGGGCAGCATGATAGGACCGGCCAGTATGATCGTAACCGGTATGCTGTTTGCAGGAATGAATCTGAAACAGATTTTTGCTGACAAAAGAGTATATTTTGTATCATTTCTTCGTCTGATTGCAGTGCCTTTGCTTGCACTTGTAATGATTAAGATCAGCCATCTGGCTATGTTCTCTGCAGACGGAAATAAAATCATGCTTATTGTCTTTCTGGCGATCATCACACCGTCTGCTTCCACAATAACCCAGATGTGCCAGGTATACGGAAATGATTCACGTTATGCCAGTGCCATCAATGTCATGACTACACTGTTCTCAATTATTACAATGCCGCTGATGGTAATGTTATTTGAGGCAGTTATATAAAACAATTACCTGTACATGAAAAAAGAAAGGAAATTACAATGAATATTACCGTTTATCTTGGAGCTTTGGAGGGGAATGATCCGGCACTTGGAGATGCTGTCCGGGAATTAGGAACATGGATTGGAGAAAGTAGAAATTCTCTGATATATGGCGGATCGAAGTCCGGTCTTATGGACAGATAGCAGAAAGTGTGCTGAATGCCGGAGGAAAAGTAACAGGCGTGGAACCACAGTTTTTTATAGATTCTGAACTGCAGTATGATGAGATCACAGAACTGATCGTCACAAAAGATATGGCTGAAAGAAAAGCAAAAATGATTGAACTAGGTGATGCATTTATTGCATTTCCGGGAGGCACAGGTACTCTGGAGGAAATCGCAGAAGTTATGTCCATGGTTTCCTTAAAACACCTTAATGCCCCCTGTATTCTGTATAATCTGAATGGATATTATGACAGCCTGAAACAGCTTCTTGACCATATGATCAAGATGGGGCTGTCCTCAGAAAATCGTCAGCAGGGAATTTATTTTGCTGATGATATGGAAGATATTAAAGCACTTCTGGCTACAGTAACTAAGTAAAATTCAGATCGTAAACAATTGTCAAACACCCCTGGGGGATATTTACCTATTCATATATTGCATAGTTCATACTACTTTTTTCATGGTTTGAAATCCCTCTGGGAGGCTTGTTCTTTCCCATAATTTTGTTAAAATATAATCAATGCAGAGATCATTAAATATCAGTCAGCGAGATACTTAATGATCCATGTATCCGCACAAAGATTTGTGTCAAACAACAAATAAAGGTGCACAGACCTCCGCGCAATGCGCATCTAAAAACTCATTAAAAAAGTACTTCGTCCGCAGGAAGTACTTTTTTTAACGAAAAGATAATTATCAATATTATGATAGTATCTTCAGTTCATGTTCTTCATTCATACAGGCAAATCTGGTACCGATAGTTTCAGCCAGTTGTCTGTTATGTGTAATCGTAATCAACGTTTTTCCTGCTTTATGAAAACTCTGCAGAAAATCCACCAGCATATCCTGTGTTTTTTCATCAAGTCCTGCAAGAGGTTCATCGAGAATCAGAACCTCAGGATTCAACGAAAGAATACATGCCAGTGAAACCTTTCTTTTCTCCCCTCCACTCAGATGATAGGGTGGTCTATCTCTTAGTTTTTCCAATCCAAATAAGTGCAGGCAGTCTTCTGTTCTTTTTTTAATCTCCGCTTCCGAAAGCCCCATCTGGACCGGGCCAAATGCAATTTCCTCTTCCACACTTCCACAGAAAAGCTGGGTATCTGCATTCTGAAACACATATCCCATCTGCTGATGAAACCATTTTGCAAACTGGCTGTTTTTTAATGTCTTTTCATTAATTTCATGTCCCTGATAAAAATATTTTCCTTCCGATGGAAAAATAATTCCATTCAATAGTTTAATCAGTGTTGATTTTCCACATCCGTTAGGTCCCTGAATAACTATAGAATCCCCTCTGTTTATGCAAAGATCCACATATCTCAGTGCAATTTCTTTTTCGTACGCAAAACATACATTCTCAAGTCTGATCATAACTGCCCTCTTCTGTCTTTTCCTGTCAATTATCATATCTTTCTGTTCAGATACCAGAACAATACAATACATCCGGCCATAATAAAAGTGCTGAAAATATCCGCTGCACATAACGTGTATTTCTGTTTTTTCTTATACTCTCCTGTAAATCCACGACAACACATTGCTGCATGCATTTCTTCTGCCATTTCACCAGATTTCAGAAATGAGATTCCCAGCACACCTGACAAAGCTTTTGCTTTCTGAGGATTCTTTCCCACTGACCTTAACCGGACAGACGTAAGAATAGCTGCACATATCTCTCCAAGCATCGAAATATATTTCAAAGTAATATCCAGCGTAAAAATAAATATGGATGGCAGCCGAAAAGTTCTCATACTCCCTGTCAGTTTATTCCAGGATGTCCCTGATGATAAAATACCAACCAGAGTTACAGATACATATACTCTTGAAGTAATATTCATTAAAGTCTGAGGAGTTCCCATAAATACAGATGGTAGAAGGATCAATACAGAAAACAGAACCGCACCCGCTGTTCCACTCAGAATCTGCCGGATGGCTTTTGCCGGTAAAAAACGCCAGTCTGACCGTCACTGCTGCACACATGATCAGAGTAAACAGATAATTTCCCGAACATGCAGTAAGAACAATATACAGAAGTGTATAAAACAATTTCAGAGAAGGAGTAGCAGAAAATCTGCTATCCTTCCCTTCATAAAATCCCATTTTTGCAAGCACAGATAAAACTGATTTCGTACTTTTTGTTAAAAATGCTTCTTTATCTTTAGATGGAACATAAGTTTCTCCGGAACACATCCAGTCTGGAAGCATAGTTTCTTCTTTTTTATGATCATTCATCTGTTATGCAGCCTTCTTTTTAAAATCAACTTTCTCTTTCATCATTGAAGAAATAATCTTAAAAATGATCACCAGAAGTGCCACGCCTACAATAGCCGAAAGAATATATCCTGTCCACTCAGGTAACCCGGACATAGAATAATCAGGAAACAAAGTTGACAGTTCAAATCCATTGGTCATTCCTGACGGAGTGTATCCAAGCTGGCTTCCGCCACTTACCAGACCAGCGATTTCATCAGCACCCCATTCACCCCAGGCAGTACCGGTTGCCAGAAGTCCCAGTGGAGTCAGTACGATGAGAACAGCCATCAGTATATACAGTGGTTTAAATGCTGTCTTATCCGGAACAGCATCCAGTGCTTTTGGTGTAACTTTTTTCAACAAAGGTAAGTACCACTACTGTCAGAATAATCTCTGCCAGACCAAATAATGTAATATGTCCGATCATCATTGCAGGTATGGATACACTTAATGGATATGGACAGTAAAGAGCCTGACCTTCTGCATTCTTAAACAGCAGCGGCTGAATACCAAATTCAACAGCTGCACAAAAGGCCGCAGCATTAATACCTATATACGAGCCAATTGCCGCGCTGAGCTTACGCATACCTGTTTTCTTCAAAAGAAGCCTGTACAGGAAAAATCCCAGATATGGCAATACAAATGCCATGTTGAAACAGTTTGCACCGAACGCAAGGATTCCACCATCTCCAAAAAGAAGTGCCTGTATCAGCAGAGCAATGGAAACTGATATGCACCCGGCTGCAGGACTTCCTGTCAGTATGGCAATAAGAGTTCCCCCTACTGCATGTCCTGTTGTACCGCCCGGAAGTGGAACATTAAACATCATTCCCAGAAATGAGAAGGCTGCCCCAATACCAAGAAGCGGCATCTTTGATTTTGGTATCTCTGTTTTTATTTTATGAATAGAATATCCCCACACCGGAAGCATGGCTGCTGTCATTACAGCACATGTTGACGGGCTTAAATAATTTTCAGGTATATGCATAAATATACTTCCTTTCCTGTGAAAATATTATTTTTATCTGGCGCACACCTTACAAACAACTGTATTGTAGCATCACATTAAAGCATCAACAACCCACCCAAGGGGATATCTATATATTCTTATCCGGCATAGTTTTGCCTGTATTTTTCATACCACTATCGCACTTCCAAAAAAATCACATTCACGAAAGTACCGCATCCACCAGTCTCTGCGTATACTCTTCCTTGGGTTCATTGATGATATCATCGGGAATTCCGCTTTCCACTACTTTTCCCTCATACAGTACCAGAACCCTGTCACAGAACATCTGGACAAGGGCCAGATTATGACAAATAAAAATAAAAGACAGCCCATTCTTCTCTTTCAGGTCTTCCAGAAGCTCCATGATCTGTTTCTGTATGGTTACATCCAGAGCACTGGTTGCCTCATCACAGATCAGAACTTTTGGTTTTACTGCCAGAGCTCTTGCTATCGCAGCCCGCTGACACTGTCCGCCACTTACCTCATGAGGATATCTTTTTGCATATTCCTTCTCAAGGCCGCACTGCTCAAGCAATTCTGCTACTCTTTTCTCCACATCAGCCTTTTTCATTCCACGGTTTCTAAGACTCTCACCAATTCCGTCACCCAGTGTCCTTCTGGGATCAAAAGAACCCACCGGATTCTGAAAAACCATCTGTATATCTCCATATACCTCTTTCAGCTGACTTTGTTTCAGTCTTGTAATATCTTTTCCTTCAAATTTCAATGTACCCTCTGTGATATCAGTCAGCCGGGTGAGCAGCTTTGCTATTGTACTTTTCCCACTGCCGGATTCTCCTACGATTCCCAGCGTTTCTCCTTTTTTTAGTGTAAAGCTACATCATTTACTGCTTTAAAAGGATTTTTTCCTCTCTGGGTAAATATTTTTGTTAAATGTTCTGCCTCTAAAAGTATGCTCATACTCTGACCTTCCTTTGCAGCTTTGGTACAGCCTCCAGCAATTTCCTGGTATACGGATCCCGGGGATGATCCAGTACACGGTCTGCTGTGCCATATTCTACTGTTTTTCCATTTTTCAAAACCAACACAGTATCTGCCATTGCCCGGACTACTCCGATATCATGTGTCACGATCACGATTGCAGTTCCAAACAACTCTCTTAACTTAAGCATTTCCCTTACAACCTGGTGCTGTACAGACACATCCAGAGCACTGGTCGGCTCATCTGCAAATAAGATAGGCGGATTCATAAGCATGGCGATGGCAATACCTGCTCTCTGATTCATTCCGCCAGACAGTTCAAATGGATAACTGTCCCACACGCGCTGGCTATCCTTAAAATTCAGTTTGTCAAACAGATCCATTGCCCTGGTTTTAGCCTCACTTCTTGTTATCTTTGTATGTGCACACATACTTTCGTAAATCTGCTCTCCGATGGTGCGAATCGGACACAGAGAGGCACCTGCATCCTGAAAAATCATTCCAATTCCTGCACCTCTATCTTTCTTTTTTCTTCTCCGGTATATCCAGGATATTCTGATCCATATATCGGATATCTCCTCTTGTCACAAGGCCATCCGATCCAGAAGTCCCATTGCAGCTTTGATCAGAGTGCTTTTTCCACTGCCTGATTCCCCCACAAGACCAAGTATTTCTCCATGTTCAAGGGAGAAACTCACATCATGAACCACCGCTTTTCCGCCAAATGATATCTCTACGGAATCGTAGGTCAGTATTTTTCTATCCATCTGTAAACCATCCTTGTTAATCCTTACCAAATCAGGGGCAAAATAGTTACTGTTCACTCCCACTCCGTTCTCAGTAACGTAGCCAAAATTCATTCCAGATTGCCTGCGGCAATGGAATTTTGGCTTGTATGTCTCGGGATTTTGGCATATTCATGCCAAAAACACCTCGCGGAATAGTGATATGTGAGCAGTAACG
>ENA-OQMZ01000549-OQMZ01000549.1-human-gut-metagenome-genome-assembly--contig:-NODE-549-length-15741-cov-3.352696_pt1 | contig 15741 bp, 20 predicted proteins | sample MGYA00242621_ERZ504862 | MGnify/ENA primary metagenome ERZ504862 (study PRJEB26092, sample SAMD00036393) | human gut metagenome | host: Homo sapiens | study: EMG produced TPA metagenomics assembly of... | reverse complement strand
TTTAAATTTTTTAAAGATTCTAAAATTAAAGTCAACTTTTGGAAACCTTAGTTTGGTACAATTACCAAAAAAGCAAACCGATGCGGTCAACAGCAACTAGAAGAGGCCCTCTTCACAGATGTGCAAGGGGACATCGAAATGACAGTTGTAAATTCGATTCCCCTATGCACATATGCTAAATTTTTGAGAGGACGATAAAGATGACAGGAAAAAACTCTATATGTTCAAAATTGAATAGCGAAAACGGTACAGTAATCATCGAAGCAACTTTTGTGTTTCCTATTATGTTTATTATCCTCTTTTTCTTAATTTATATGGGAAATGCTTTTTATATGAAAGCTCAGGTTGAATCTGTAGTTGAGCAAAAGGCAATTCAAGGCGCTGCATACTGTGCAGATCCGATTCTGGAAACAATGAAAGAAACAGGAAAATTTCCGTCACTCTCGCTCTGGAAACAAAGCCGTATCGTTATATTTTTGGCGGTATGAATGATGTAGAAAGCAAAATATCAAATGAAGTTGAAGAAGCATTGACAGGAAAAACATCAACCTTTTTTACGAATATGTACCCCAAAATTACAACAGCTAAATCAGATATAGCCAAATATAACAATTATGTCGTTTATTCTACATTTTCGGTAGAGGTAAAGTATACCATTAAGTTTCCTATCAGTTTTTTAGGAGAATCAACACCGCCGATGTTGGTTATTACTTCAAGAGCAGAAGCACCGGTTGATGATACAGCAGAATTTATACGAAATACAGATATGGTTATAGATGTATTCAGCAAGTCAAAAGTCGCACAGAAGATATCTGATGTGTTCGGAAAAATAAATGATTTTATATCAGGATTTGCTAAAAAAGTAAGGAGGATTGCGGGTAATGAATAGGTTCAAAAAAACCAAGGGTGCTGTTTCAATATTCCTTGTTATTATTTTGGTGCCAATGATGACTGTTTCTGCACTTTTTGTAGATGCCAGCAAAGTGTCATTAGCTAAATCCGTTTCGGAATCTGCAGGAGATTTGACTCTCAATACAGCACTCACTGACTATGACACAAAATTAAAGGATATGTACGGCCTTTTTGCGACTGCACAGAATACAGACGAATTGTATGCAAGTTTGGAGGATTATTATCGCTCCTGCATTACTTCTTCGGGTGTCAGCAACGAAGATGCCGATTCTTATGTGGATCAAATTATGGCTCAGCTTGGTTTGGTTGGTGACAGTGGTGATGTGTCTGATGTACTCAATATGGAGCTTGTAGACTTTAGTGTGAATAAAAACAGTGACGCCACACTTTCAAATGCAAGTGTTATGAAGAAGCAGATTGTCGATTTTATGAAATATCGTGCTCCTATTAACACAGGTTTAAGTTTTCTTTCTTCAATTCAGACATTTAAAACATTAAGCAAGCAAAGCGAACTTGTTGATAAGCGACAGGATTACTACAAAGAAGAAGAGAGTGTAATGAATACACTCAAGTCCGCGTGGGAATATATTAACAAATACAATTCTTTGCCCCTTATTACCGATGAAAATTATTTCAGCGATATGCAGAAAAATTTAAAAGACTCTTCAGGTTGGGAGAATGATTATAAGTTTTCCGTCAACAGAAAGACGATAATGGACCTATACGATACACAGGGCTATATTGATTATTATTGTAATGTACAGAAAGTAAATAATGTCGAATCTAAAATGCAGCAGGCGATAATGTTAGGGTTGATTTGTGGAGATTTACTTATTCTGAAACAGGTGTATCTGCCCCTTTACAAGATTATACTCAATATTATCCAAAACGAGTTGGCGGATATGATAAAAACAAACGTCCCACAGCTGATGGAATAAAATCATTGATGAATTCGTTCTATAGGGAACTTCAAAAAATGGATTCCTATGGGGCAGAAATCAAGAAAACATCCGCCCCTGTCGATGTGTATGACTTACAGTACCTTGTTCAAACAAACAGAAAAAATTTGGGACCGTACACAAGCTCTGCTCAGTCAGTGTATACAGTATATCAAAAACTGAAGAATGCAATGATATGGGTTGAGGCTTATGACGATGATGCAAAAAAGGAACTCAAAGATACTCAAATAACTGTAAATTCAAAGTCAGATAAGCTTTCTTCACAATTTTCTACAATTGAAAGCAAGTACGAAAGTGCTATGAACGAGGTCAGCGGAATTGCCAAAACTTTTTCTGATATTTCACAAGAGTTAAATAAAGGCGAAGATCCGACAAACACAACAAAGACGAATGATTTAATAAAAGGTATAAGCGACAAGGTCTCGGGTTATGTTGACAATATGGAAAAAGCTAAAGAATACCTTGATAACGCATCAAAGAAACTTAATGAGGCAAAAACTTCTGTTGAAAGCGGAAAACTGTATAACGCTAAAAATGCGTGGGAAGGTGCAGCTAACGATAATGAACTTAAAAACACATCTATGGCTCGGCAGGATAAAGCAGAAATTCAGGAGTTGGGAACTTATCTGAATACGCAAGAAATAGAAAAAATGGTTACAAGATTAAAGAATATCTCAGATAACCTCCAAAAAAGTATTGATAAAATTAAAAAATATAAGTTTGACGGTACTTTTATCGGAGATATAAAAGGTTACGGTAAAGCCGAGTCTTTAATTGAGAGCAAGGTTGGTGCTGCTCAGCTTAAGAGCGTTAAACTTTCAACACCGGAACTAAAAAGTCAGGCAGACGGTTGGTTTTCATGGGAGAGCGGAAAACTTGATGTGAGCTGGGTGAATAAATCAGGAACACAGGTTTATTTACACGGAAAAACCGATAAGTTGAATTTTTATTCGTATTTGTACACCCATTTCAACACAGGCGAGGTTTCTGCAAAAACAGAAACAAAATCGGAGAACAAATCAGACGGTCAGAATTTGTATGACGATATAAAGAAAAATTCAGATTCAAAGGCAAGTGATGATGCTAAAAATGCAGAAAAAGGAAATATTACAAACAGCAAGGATTTATCTTCATTGGTCACAAAGGGTTGGCCGTCGAAAGATGCGGGAAATAATGATGAAATCCCTTCTTCAGAAATAAAAACAGGTGATTCTGCGGCAAAAGATACAAGCAAAAGCCTTAGTTCTATGTTTAAAAACCTAGGCGACGCAGCCGCAAAAATGGGAACAGACTTGCGAGATAAATTGTATGTTTCCGATTATGTCCTCAGTATGTTCAGTTACGATACAATTGAGAAGGAAACGGAAAAAAAGTCGGGCAAAGATGCAGAGGTACAGACATTAACGCTTACCCCGATGAATACAACAAACAATTACGCCTACGGCAAAGAGGTTGAGTACATAATTTACGGTGGTTCAAACTCTTCAAATCTCACCAAGGCCTACGGTTCAATTTACGGAATCAGATTTGGATTTAATGTAATATACGCATTTATGGACTCATCTATTCGAGATACCGCATTTGCTATTGCAACCCCGATTTCTGCGGCTACATTGGGTGTTATTCCTGCTCCGCTTATTCAGGCGGCAATTATTATAGGAATCGCTTGTTGTGAGTCAGCATTGGATTTGCAAGATTTAAAAAACGGCGAAAGCGTTCCATTGTTTAAGAATAAAAAAACTTGGAAATGCTCTGTCAATGGTTTAATGAATGAAGCCAGAGAAGGTATTGGTAATGCGTTAAAAGATGTTACCGATTCTGCATTAGATGCAGGTCTTGAAGAGTTGAATGATTTGCTTGATATGACAGATGACCAGCTTAATGAGTTTATCAAAGACGGAACAGATAAGGTTGTCAGCTCTGTATCTGCGTCGTATGATACTCTTATTGAAAGGCATGCAAATACGGCAATTCAAAAGCTTACAACTCTCTGTAACAATGCCATTGAAAAGTATGCAAGTGATCCGGCTGTTAATATGGCAGATGAAGTTACCAAAGGATTAGATGATTGGCTTAAAACGGAAGGTAAAGGTGTTGATAAAAGTTCTGACCTTGGATACATAGTTAAAGCTGAGGCAGTAAAACTGATAAAGGAAAACTATGTTCAATTATTGTTAGATGAAATGAAGAGTGTTACAGACAATGCCGAAACATCTATATCTAATGTAGCAAACAATATTACGGGAATAATTGATGAAGTTAGAAGGGATATAGTGAGAATAATAAGTACCACTTCTGACAAAGTAATTGCCTATAAAGATAAAATGAAAGAAAAGGTTAAGGAATCAATGAAAGGCGGAGCCGGAAAGTTAAAGGAAACCCTGAATCAGCAGATTGACGGAATTTTTGGAAGTAATTCTGGTGACTCGGATTCTACGGGAATGGCTTCGTTACTGTCATTTTCCTACAGTGACTATCTCAGATTATTTTTAATGATAGGTCTTTATGCAAACGAAGAGGGAGTACTGCTCAGAACAGGAGATGTTATACAGGCAAATATGAGACAGGATGCCGAAAGAAAAGACTTTAAACTGTCCGATTCGGCTGTATATGTTGACCTGTATGCAAAGGTTCAGGTTAAGCCGACTCTGTTGGCACTTCCGCTGTTTGCCGATGTTGAGGGCAACCCTTCGGATAATGTAAACTGGTATACAGTTGAATATAAATCTACCAAAGGATATTAAAGGAGAAAAAACACAATGAAAAAAACACTCACAATTTTAATCGCACTTACTATGCTCTTATCTGTTTCTGCCTGTGGCAACAGTGAATCACAAAAGCCGACAGATTCGGTAATCAGTTCATCACAAGTGCCCCAGACGGAAGGTAGTTCGGAAACTGTTGCACAAACATCAAACACAAAGTTGTCGGGTACTTATAAAGTTCCACTGAAAAATATATATGTTGATGTTCCAAACTATCAAGAGATTGAACAGGCATTTACTGAATTATTTATTATTCATGATTCAAGATATGTATCTTTTACTGAAGCAAAGTATAGTGAGGCAAGTTCTCCAAAAGAGGCTCACAAAGTCGCTTTTAAAGAAATGATTCCAAATATGCAGAATTATGAGGGCGGAATAAACGGTATAACAATTACCAAAGACGAAGAAACTACAATCAACGGAATAGATATGTATTTGTTCGAGGGTACTATTAACTACGGAACAGATACAAAGTTTGACGGATATGCAAAAGGCTGTGCATTCGTTCTTGACGGAGTTCCGTGCGAAATTGTCGGTTCGGTAATTGATAAGTCACAAAGTCAGGAACTTATTGATGAAATCAGTGAGATTGTAGATGAAATGACACAAACAGTTCGTTCAGAAGAGTAAGCAAAAAAATCGGAGGGATGGAAATGCTGAAAAGAATAAAAGGCGAAAGTGGATCGGTTACTATTGAGGCAACCATCTCTCTGTCTGCATTTATGTTTGCAATCGTGACCTTGCTTACCATTGTAAATATCTGTTTGGTGCAGGCTCGTGTTGCTGTAGCTATCAACACAACTGCAAAGGAACTGTCACAATACAGTTACCTTTATTCACTTACAGGATTTAATAAGAGCGAGGCTGAGCTTGCTCAGGCGGCTAAAGACGGAACGCAGGATATTGATTCTATTATGTCTGATATAAATACCGTATTCAATGAAATCGAAAATCTCGGCAATACAGGAAAATCTTCTATGGATAATATTTCTGATATATCTAAGTCTTGGGATTCCGCCGTCGGAAGTGCAGATAAAATTAAAGACGCAGGCAGTTCATTAAAGTCTACAATTGAAGATATTGCCAAAGATCCAAAACAGTTGATGTTCGGAATTGCAAAAATGGCGGCAAGTGAAGGTTTGAATCTTGCAAAATCAAGACTTGTGGCTGCCCCGCTTTCTAAGGTTTTGTGCAAAAAACACCTTGTCAGTTCAAAAGACGGTAATGTTGATGATTATTTAAAACATCTGGGTGTTGTTCCTAACGGAAACGGCTCTTACATTGACGGACTTGATTTTTCAAATTCAACCTTATTCCCATACGGCTCAAATGAAATAACTGTTGATGTGTCGTATGATGTCAAAGTAATTGCGTTGCTTCCGATTGATTTTAAATTTTCTTTTCATCAAAAAGCAATTACACACGGCTGGCTTGCAGGCGAATCTACATATAAAGGTTCTAAAAAATACAAAGAAACCGATACCCTCTGGACAAAAGCTACCGTTCAGGAACGGTCAAATTTAATTCGCCATATGGTTATTGCGGATATGGAAAAAGAGGGTTATAAGAAAACCGCAGGTTTGACAGATGTTCAGCTCTATAATTCCGAAAAAAATGAATTTGTTATGATTTCCTCAATGAACCCACTTTACAGTTCAGCTGATGAAGATGTAAAAACTCTTGATGATTTGGATTCGGTTGCACTCAAGGAAAGTATTGAGAGATTGTGCGGAAAAATGACGAGCACAACAGACGGACTTTCTTCTGTTGATGTTAAAACCGAAAAAAACGGACAAACAACCAAGGAGAAACAAAATTGCGGCGGAGCTAAAAATAAGATTGTCTTGGTTATTCCTGAGGATGAAGGTCTTAAGGAAAAAATTGAAAAGGTGATTGCTGACGCAGATACCCGTGGAGTAACGATTGAGGTTGTTCCGAGTTACGGAAAAGGCGCCAGCAAAACAGAAGAAAAAGATAATTAGGGATGAGAAAATGAGAATAATAATTGAAACCGTTATCTCCCTCGTTTTGATGTGTACAGGCTATGTCGGAACTTGTGTTCATTTGAAAAACGGCACTATTAAAAAATTTAACAAGAGCGATATTGCCATAGATTCCAAAAGCAAGGTTATATACATCGTTTTCGCTGTATTGAAAAGTATATGTATAGTTGCTTTGTTTAACACAATTTATGTTTCGCATAGCATAATTCACCAGCTAAAACTTTTGGTTTTGATAGACTCAATTTTACCGATGGCGGCTGTTGATTACAAAAAGCATAAAATACCAAATCCGTTTTTGATTGTGTCTTTAGTGTTATGTATGGTGCTTTATATTACAGAGCTTGTTTTTTCTCCGTCAACAGTGCTTGATTCACTAAAAGACGGAGTAATCGGAGCTGCGGTTATAGGTTTGTTTTTCTTGCTAATATCACTTGTTTTTAAAAACAGTATAGGTATGGGTGACATTAAATTATTTGCTTTGATGGGCCTGTATCAGGGATTGTGGGGAGCATTTAATTCAGTGTTTTTTTCACTTTTGGTTTCATTTTTTCTTGCACTTGGATTGCTCATTTCAAAGAAAAAGAAAAGGAAAGACTCAATTTCATTCGGACCGAGTATTCTGCTTGGAACAATTATTGCTATAGGCTTATCCGGAATATGATGAGGTGCACAAAATGAAAAACTACAGAAAAATAATACCGCTTGCTTTGGTTGTTCTTATGGCACTGGCGTGCTATTCTCTTGTTTCTAATGCTGTTAAAGAAAACAGTGATTACAATCACTATTTATCAGAGGCAAGAAAATATGCTGAGTTGGATATAACTAAGTATGCTATAGAAAATTATAATAAAGCTCTGACCATCAACCCAACTCCGGATGTTTATGTGGAAGTAGCTGAATATTATGAGAGGCAGGAAAATTCAGATACGGAATTTTTGAATTGGTGTGAAGATTTCTTTGAAAAATATCCTGCAAATTCAAAGTCGTATGATTGTATTCTCAAGGCATATATGAAACAGAAAGATTATGATTCTTGCTTTGATGTGTTATCTACAGCAGAGAAACGCAATGTTTCGTCTGACTACATAAAATCTGTTAAAAATGAACTCTCATATTCATTTAAACTTGATTTCAATACATACGATGATGTCGGAATATTCGGTAACGGTTTTTGTGCAGTAAAAAGTAAAGATGTATGGGGCTATATTGATTCTTACGGAAATCAAAAAACACCAATTACATATGTTTCGACTGCTCCGTTTACAAAAGCTGAAATGGCTCCTGTTGTAGACCAAAAAGGTAAATGCTATTTTATTGATAATACAGGCTCAAGAGTTTTGGCTTCGAAGGAAAAATATAAATCATTTGGAATTTCTTCTGACGGCATAATAAAAGTTGAGCTTGAAAACGGAAAATATTCATATTGTGACAGCGAACTTAACAAGTTGTTTGGTGAGTATGATGACGCTACTGCTTTTAATAATGGTATAGCAGCTGTTAAGGAAAACGGACAATGGAAAATTATAAATAATAAAGGTGATGAAAAGTTGTCAACTAAATATGCTGACATTATTACCGACGAGAAAAATATCATATTTAGAAATGATCGGCTTTTTGTAGGCGATGGAACAGGTTATATCATGATAGACTCTTCCGGAAAACAAATCGGCAATGAAAAATATGAAAACGCTCATTGCTTTGCTGACAGTACCTATGCGGCCGTTGAGAATAACGGAAAATGGTTCTTTATAGACAAAGACGCAAAACGATTATCTGATAAAACCTACGAAGAAGCTCGCTCATACAGCAACGGACTTGCTGCTGTAAAAATTTCAGGTAAATGGGGGTTTGTTGATACTGACGAAAATGTTGTGATTGAACAGCAGTTTTTTGGAGCAAAAGATTTCAGCGAAAAAGGCAGCTGCTTTATACAAACAGGAGACAAATGGCAATTGCTTAAACTATATCGCCTGAATAGAGAGGAGTAAATATCGTGGAATTTTTTTATGAGAATCAGGGTGTTAATACATACCTTGTATATAAAATAAAAGAAGGGGATTCTATTGACACATTAAGCCTTGGTATGATTACCAACAACAATATTCCAGGATTGATAAAAACAATTTTCACTCAAATGGATGAAGTCAGATTCATAAAGTATAATGTTTCGGCTAAAATTTCTATGAAACAATTTTTTTACGGGAGTAGTGAACCGTAAAAGATTACTCGGCGTCTTTGACGGTATAGTCAACGCTTTAATATCAGCAGAAGACTATATGATTGATATATCAAGTGTTATTCTTGATTTGGACTATATATTTGTAGATGTGTCAACTTGTGAGGCAACTCTCATATGTTTGCCTATAACTAACAATGAGATACAAAAACCTGATTTAGGGGCTTTCTTCAAAAACATTATGGTTAATACTCAGTTGATCAAACTGAAAATTCTGACCATGTTACAAAAATATTTAATTACCTAAATGGCTCACCTCTTTTTTCACTCGTTGACTTTAAAAAGCTTATTGATGGTTTAAAGAATGAACAATCAGTTAATACGACACCTGTACAACAGGTAGTCAGCGTTCGAAAAGTGGTTCAGCCAAAACCTAAAGAAGCTTTGGAGTCGATTCCTGCTGTAAATAAGGTACAACCCAGAACAACACCTGTTTCACAACCGATTCAGATAAATCAGCCTAAATCACAGCCGGTTGTTAAATCAACAGTTTCTGGCACTAATAATGTTGTTAAACCGCCGATTCAACAGCAGTCACAGCCTGTAATACCTGAAGAACCTGAGAAAAAGATTAGTATGTTTAACTTGCTTATGCACTACAGTAAAGAAAACAAGGCCTTATACGATCAGCAGAAGGCAGCTAAAAAGGCTAAAAATGATGCACAAAACAGGCACAGGCTAATCAAAATGTTAACGGAAACGCAAGTAAAATCAATGGTAATTACGGCTATAAAATTCCAAATGTAAATCAGAATTCAGGAAGCGGCAGCTTTGCAATTCCGGGACAACCTGCTTCAAACATACAGCAGCCCACACCGATTAAACAGCAGAATCAACCTACAGCAAGACCGCAAACACAGCCTTCACAGATTCCGGCTCAGCCTGTTGTACAGCGGTCGTTACAAAATAAGCCGTACAATCAGCCGGTTCAGCAGATTCAAAATGTTCAACAAGTTCAGACTGTTCAGCAGTTACAACCACAGGGGCAGCCTATGAACTTTGGCAATACCACAGTTTTAAATAACGGAAAAATCGGTGAAACTACAGTCTTAAGCGGAGATTTGCAGCAGACTCAGGCAGTAAGGCCGCATCTTTTACGCAATAAAAATAATGAAATAATTAACCTTACCAAGCCGGTTTTCCGTATTGGCAAAGAAAAAAGTTATGTTGACTATTTTGTAAGTGACAATACTGCTGTAAGCAGAAGTCACGCTAACATAATTACCAGAGGTAACAAGTATTATATTGTTGACACAAATTCAACAAACCATACATTTGTTAATGAAAAAATGATTCCGAGTAATGCTGAAACCGAAATACATCACGGTGATAAAATTCGTTTGGGTAATGAGAATTTTGAATTCAAACTTTATTAAAGTTAAGATGTTTTGATCAGAAGATTTTAATAATTCAGATGTTATAAATTATGGAGTGTGACTATGGATTTTATAATATCCGCCATTACTGATATAGGAACGACTAAAAGCACAAATCAGGACAGTTTTAATGTTAGAGTACTGTCCACACCAAAAGGAAAAATGGTTTTCGCTGTGCTTTGTGACGGTATGGGAGCCTTTCAAAAGGCGAGATTGCAAGTGCGTCACTTGTAAATGGGTACTGCAAATGGGTAGATAACAAACTTCCGATTTTATGCGAAGAGGGGTTTGATGATGTTGATATTCGTTCCGACTGGACAGAAATTGCAATCGAATATAATGAAAAAATAAAGAATTACGGAAAAAAATGCGGACTTGCAAGTGGACTCGGCACGACCGTGACGGCAATACTTTTGACTGAAAATAGATATTATATCATCAATGTTGGCGACACTCGTGCCTATGAAATCAGTGATAATGTGACAGTGATGACAAGAGATCACAGCGTTGTAGCAAGAGAAATTGAACAGGGAATCATCACGCCTGAACAGGCCAAAAACGATGTAAGAAGAAGCGTTTTGTTACAATGTATTGGTGCATCCGAAGAGGTCTATCCCGATATGTTTTTTGGGGATACAAAGCTGAATGCGGTATATATGTTGTGCAGTGACGGATTCAGACACGAAATCAGCAATGAAGAAATATATAATTCACTAAATCCGAATGTTATGGTTGATGCTGAGGGGATGAAGTGTAATATGCAATCACTTGTTGAACTTAACAAGCAGCGTCAAGAAAGAGATAATATTTCTGTAATTACTGTCAGAACTTTTTAAAATTGGAGGGAACGGGATGCTTAAAATAGGATCTCTTGTTGACGGCAAATATAAAATACTCAGTAAAGTCGGACAGGGCGGTATGAGTGTTGTATATATGGCGATTAACGAGAAAGCAAACAAGACCTGGGCAGTTAAGGAAGTCCGAAAGGACGGTGTTCTTGATTTTGAGGCAGTTAAGCAGGGACTTGTGGCTGAAACGGACATTCTTAAAAAATTAAGTCATCCTAACTTGCCGAGTATCATAGATGTTATTGATACAGATGATTCTTTTATCATTATAATGGATTACATTCAGGGTAATTCACTTAATAAAGCACTTGAAGAATATGGTGCGCAACCTCAAGACAGGGTAATAGAGTGGGCAAAACAACTTTGTGATGTTTTGGGTTATCTCCATTCAAGGCAACCTCCGATAATTTATCGTGATATGAAACCTGCGAATATTATGCTTAAGCCTGACGGAAATGTTACGCTGATTGACTTTGGTACTGCCAGAGAATTTAAGGAAAAAAATCTTGCAGACACAACTTGCCTTGGTACGGTTGGTTATGCTGCTCCGGAACAGTTCGGAGGAATGGGACAAACTGACGCACGAACTGATATTTATTGTCTCGGAGCAACGCTTTACCACCTTGTTACCGGATGTAATCCCAGCGAGCCGCCGTATGAAATGGAGCCTATTCGTCAGAAAAATCCTGCGTTATCAAGTGGACTTGAGCGTATCATTCTTAAATGTACGCAGAAAGATCCGAACAATCGTTATCAGTCAGCGGCTGAACTGATGTATGCTCTTGAGCATTATGAAGAAATTGACGATGTATATAAGAAAAAACAGAAAAGAAAGTTAGCGGGTTTTATAACAACTCTTTCTTTAGCTGTAATATTTGCTGTCGGTGGGTTTACCCTTAATTATTTTGCAGCACAGAAAGCAACGGATACATATCAAAATTTAATGTCTGATGCAGCAAAAGCTACCGACTATAATAAGAAAATTAAGTTATACGGTCAGGCTATCGCAGTTCCAAATAAAGCGGGGGAGAAAGACGCCTACCTTGGCTTAATCCAAGCTTATAAAGAAAACGATTCGGTATTTTCTACCGAGGAATCCGCACAGTTGATTAAATATATAAATAACAACAAAAAGCAATTGCAGGCTGACCCTGAAAATTATACAGAAATATGCTTTGAAACAGGAAAATTATTCTGGTACTACTATGATTACGGTAAGGGCAATCCGATAACACGAGCTACAAGTTCAATTGCGTGGTTCCAAGATGTTATTAACAATGCTCCCGAAGGATATGAAAACCTGAATATGGCAAAGGCATATTCGAGTATCGGAAAATTTTACCGTGACATTACAACAGATGTTACAGAAGCGGATGACAAAGGAAAGTATAAACCTTTCTTTGATAACATAAATGAACTTTTGAATTCAATAGCAAAAGACACTAGTGAAAGTGAAATTGTAAGGTTGGAATTGCTTGAACTTGCAAGAAATGCCATTTCACAGTACGCTACAAAGTTCAAAGGTGATGGCGTTACCAAATCAGAAATATCGGATATGTATTATCTGATAAGGGATACATTAGAAGATATTGAGACTACTACAGAAAAAACAACTGCCAAGAAGAATGAAACCAAGTCATTGCTTTTTGATACAAAAAAGGCAATTGATGCAGCATATAGCACAAGCAAGGGAGGGGCTCAGTAATGTCGGTTGAATTATTACAAATCCTTTCTGTGGTAGCATACATTCTTGCAGCCGTAATGCTTGTACTCAGCATTATACTCTTCTTTGTACTGAATATACGGAAGGTAATCGGAAATCTTTCAGGTTCTACGGCCAAAAAGGCAATCAATGACATAAGACAAAAAAATGAAATGTCCGGAAGAAAGTCTTACAAGCCGAGTGCGGTTAATTTAGCAAGAGGCAAAATAACCGATAAGATGACGCCTTCGGGAAACATAGCAAATCAAGGATACGGAGATACTGTTTCACCGATTACAGAAAAATTCAGTACATTGGATTTGAATCCACAATCTAAAGAAACTACAATTCTGGACACAACAGCTGATGAAACAACAATTTTGAACGATGTTTCTGCATCTGAGGACACTGTTGTTTTGTCTGACTTTAACACAAAGGAAAATGTAACCAAAAATACAGTTGAAAGCGGACAGCGCACCGAAATTCGCACCGAAGTGGAAATAGGCTTCACTGATAGTGACGAAATTATAGAATAGGGGTGTTATAGTGAATAAATCAGTAAGAAAACTTATGCTTAACTTCCTTATTTCTGTTGTGTTCGCTGTTCTTGCGAGTCTTGTGCTGTTGCTTATTCCGCTGAACAGCGGAGGAGAACGAAATGTTTTATTGATTCTTACAGGAGCTTTTTTCTGGTTATTTTTTATTATTTCTCAGGTATCGTTCTGGCAGGCAAATAATGTAAGAAAAACGATTTTGAAATGCTCTAAAAAGCGAAAGGTCAAGAAACCTGATGACAGTTTGGGTATTATTTCCTTTTGTAAAAACAAACCTGCTTGTATAGCAGACGGCATATTGATAATATCTGTGATAATTCTTGTTATTGTATTGTGCTTTAACATTAAAAATCCATGGCTTATAATTACAAATGTGTCCTTTTTATTCTTATCATTTAACCTGCATTGTATGTTAAACGGCAGGAATTTTCAATATATAAGATGCTTTGAAAAGAGCATTGAAAGTAAGGAGAGGTAAAAATGTACAATAAAAAAAGCGGATTGGTCAATCGTGGATTTTCTGTAGTTCTTGCACTGCTTATGGTTCTCAGTATATTGCCGATAACCGCATTCGCAAGCACATCGGTCAATGCTGACTCGTTTACTGTTTGTGTAAAGGATAGCGATAATAACGCAGACATCAATGACGCAAGCATTGCATACAAGGTGCTCATTGACCAAAATGTTAAGGAAGACAACACGGTAAAAACCAACAAAGGCGAAGCTGTTATTGCCGAGATGAAAAACTATGAGCAAGACATTGCTGACGGCAAGACGGTGACCTTTGAATACAGCGTTTCGGCTGACGGCTATGTTACAAAGACCGGCAAGGCTGATGTAACAGATGTAAACGACAATATTGATGTTAAACTGGAGAAAAAGGTTGTTGAGACTGTTCCGATTACTGTAAATAAAAATGGAAGCGGTACTGTTAAAATCAATAACGAAGAGGTAACGGATTCTAAAACTGTTGAAAAAGACAGTACGGTAGAACTGGAAGTTACCCCGGCAAAAGATACCTACATCAAGAAACTTGTAATTGGCGGCGAAACAAAGTCTGTTGAAAAAGGAAAGTCATACAGAAATTCTTTTAAAGTATCAGATGCACTTACAGTAGAGGTTACTTTTGTAAAAGAGTATACCGTAAGTATCGACAAGAATTCGGGTGGTTCTGTAAAGCTTGACAAAGACAGTTCTGAAAATCAACTTTTTGACGAAGGTACCAAAACGAACCTGACTGTTTCGGCAGATGAGGGTTATCAGATTTTGTCTGTTTCTATAAACGGAGAAGATGAAACTGTAACAGATACATCAAAATTTAATTTTAATAAAGAGCTTACTGTTAACAGCGACATTGCTATCAAAGTGGAATTTGTAAAGGTTTATACCGTAAAAGTATCCTGGAACAAAAACGGTAATGTAAGTGTCAGACCTGCACTGACGCAGGGAGATGGTACACCAACGGAGGTACTGTTGTTGTAAAAAAAGATGGTATAGTTAGTATAACCGCCACACCCAGCGAAACTTATCGTGTAAGTTCTGTTAAAATCAATGGAGAAGAAATTAGCTATGATGATAACCGTTTCAATGCCAATAAATCGTATAAGTGGGAACAAACGGGCGTTGCTATGGACTATGAAATTGAAATAACATTTGCTCCGATTTTATGCAAAATCGATGTTAATGCAGGTGAAAACGGTTCTGTAACGGCAGATAAGTCAGAAGTAAACTACGGTGAAAGTACTAATATTACAATTACTGCAAATAAAGGATACTGTATTGATGAAGTTAAAGTGAACGGAGAAGATAAAAAAACATCCGTTACACGAAGTGGCGAAAACACATATAAGCTTTCAATTGAAAATATTACAAGTGAATCAAACAAAGTATCAGTTTCATTTAAAAAGTATTCTGAAATGGAATCCGGCGACTACAAGTGGGACAAGGATGACGCTATTCGATCATCAAGTGACGGAACATTTGTGTTTAATAAAGATGCTGCAGTTGTTTTTAGTACGGAAAAGAACGGCATTGAGCTGATATTTGACGATAAGACATCTATAGGTGGATACGGAATAAAATCTGTTGAAATTACTGATACAAAAACTGTCAAAGAAGTCATTGTTTATAAGAATGAAACCGAAATAAGCAGTGAAGAATTTGATAATTTGAAAATTGTAGTTGACAAGGCTGCACCTAATCCAAAAATAGGTGCCGAAGGAGCAAATGAAAACGGCTACTACAATTCTGATTTTAATGTTACACTGAGTGCGAAGGATTCAGATGCTTATTCCGGAATAAGCAAATTGGAATATTGGGTTTACAAAAATTGGTGAGACGAGTAACAAGCTCACGATGTACTCTATTCCTATAAATCGGTGATGAA
>ENA-OQMZ01000548-OQMZ01000548.1-human-gut-metagenome-genome-assembly--contig:-NODE-548-length-15746-cov-3.243550_pt1 | contig 15746 bp, 18 predicted proteins | sample MGYA00242621_ERZ504862 | MGnify/ENA primary metagenome ERZ504862 (study PRJEB26092, sample SAMD00036393) | human gut metagenome | host: Homo sapiens | study: EMG produced TPA metagenomics assembly of... | reverse complement strand
CATCAAACGATTTTCCCACAGATAAACGGTAAGATGATCATCATTTATAGATACTTCTTTCTTTGACTGTCCACATCCAGACAAGACAGCAGATGCTGCAAGTACACCTGACACCACTGCTGTCAGACAACGTTTTGCCTTTTTCATACTTTTATTTTCCTCATTTTTTCCTGATAAAATCATTATTGTTACGTCTGTGAAATAACACCGTAAAAAAGCACCGTCAGACAGACAGTGCACCTCATTTTATGCAACTGGCTGCCATTTTACAGGCCCTGTAGCTTTGCGTCCCAGACTTTCATCTGGTTTGCCAATTTCCTTATTATAGCTTTAATCTTATGCAAAAAACTGATTTTATTATACTTTAGTGTTCTACTATACGCAAGAAAAAGATTAACATTTTAACGTTCAAAAGCAAAAAAAAGAACAGCCGATACATATACTCGAACTGTTCTCCTATTAAGTACGTTACATTATTTTACAATAAAACTTCCAGAAATATGATATCTATCATATTTTCTGGAAGTCCTGTCTTTGAGCAAGTGGCTAACTCGGTTAAAAAAGCTTTCAATCCTTGTTTCAATCCCTCTGAGTTCATCATACAATCTGTCGTTTCACCCCTTATTTTCTGACATTTCTGTGGAAATATACTTTTTTCTTCCTCCTTCATTGCGAATCTTTCCGGGAAATGCTATAATAGCCAAAGTTGAAAGCGCGAAATCCGAAGCATTTGCAAGCTGCTCCGGAAAAAAAGACCATCCCCCGGACAAAAAGAGAGGGGATATGTCCATCCTACTGGACATAAGAAAGGAGTTATTCTATGCCTTATGATGACGTACAAAAATTTTCAGAGGCAGCCGTAAACAAAGCAAAGCTGCTGAAAGAACACCCGGGGAAATACTTTCTCCGTGCAGTCATGGCCGGTTTCTTTATCGTGGTTGCCATGATTTTCTCCAACGTGGTAGGCAATACGTTCCAGAGTACAGATCCTGCCTGGGGAAAACTGCTTGGCGGTATTGTGTTTGCCATTGCGGTTCTGCTGATCGTTTTTATCGGTGCAGAGCTTTTCACCGGAAACAATCTTGTTATGGCATTTGGGGCCTATGACAAAAAAGTCTCCTGGGCACAGGTTGGAAAAGTATGGCTGGTAAGCTACATCGGAAACTTTGTCGGATGCCTGATTCTCTCCGTAATTTTCGTACTGGCAGGTGCTTCCGGTACTGCCGATTATTACGCAGGATTTATTGGAAATAAACTTTCCATTCCTGCCGGAGAAATGTTTTTCCGTGCCATTCTCTGCAACTTCTTCGTCTGCCTCGCCGTTGCCTGCGGCATGAAATGCAAAAATGAAGTTGCCAAATTTTTCATGATTATACTTTGCATCGCCGGATTCGTTGTTGCCGGTTTTGAACACTGCGTTGCCAATATGGCCACCTTTGTTACCGCTGCACTTCTGGTCCCAGGCGGCATTTCTCTGACTGCCGCATTGAAAAGTATGGTCATTGTAACTATAGGAAACGCAATAGGAGGCGGTGTGCTCCTTGCCTGGCCGCTTCGAATGATGAGTGCAGATAAATGACAAAATCTTTATACATTGCGGAAAAACCGAGCGTTGCTCAGGAGTTCGCAAAAGCGTTAAAACAGAATATGCAGCGCAGGGATGGATACTTAGAGTCGGATCAGTCCGTCGTAACCTGGTGCGTCGGTCACCTGGTTACGATGAGTTATCCGGAAAAATATGATCCTGCGTTAAAAAGGTGGAGTCTCGAGACCCTGCCTTTTTGCCTGAAAACTTCAAATATGAAGTTATCCCGGAAGTAAAAAAGCAGTTCACCATTGTGAGTAACCTGCTCCACCGGGAGGATATTGAAACCATTTATGTCTGTACCGACTCCGGGCGGGAGGGAGAATACATCTATCGTCTCGTCGCGCAGATGGCCGGTATCAAAGACAAGAAACAGAAGCGTGTCTGGATCGACTCGCAGACAGAAGAAGAAATTCTGCGCGGTATCCGCGAAGCGAAGGACGAAAGTGAATACGACAATCTTTCGGCATCCGCTTATCTCCGCGCCAAAGAAGATTACCTGATGGGCATTAATTTTTCCCGTCTTCTCTCGCTCAAATACGGAAGCGCTGTCGCATCGTATCTCGGCACTAAATATCAGTCTATTTCCGTCGGCCGTGTTATGACATGTGTGCTCGGCATGGTCGTACGCCGGGAGCGCGAAATCCGCAGCTTTGTGAAAACACCATTCTACCGTGTCATCGCCGGTCTTTCCTTAAATGGACGCAATTTTGAGGGGGAATGGCGCGCCGTAAAAGGCAGCCGCTACTTCAACTCTCCGCTTCTCTATAAGGAGAACGGCTTCCAGAAAAAAGAGGACGCACAGAAACTGATCGAGGAATTAAGCATGCAGAATCCTCTGATCCCGCATGTCCTGAAAATGGAGCGAAAAAAGGAAAATAAAAATGCGCCACTGCTTTACAACCTTGCGGAGCTGCAAAATGACTGTGCCCGCTTTTTCAAAATCAGTCCGGATGAAACGCTGAAAGTTGTTCAGGAGCTTTACGAGAAAAAGCTGGTTACCTATCCGCGAACCGATGCCCGTGTGCTTTCTTCTGCCGTTGCCAGGGAAATCAGCAAAAACCTGCGCGGCCTGCAGCAGTACGGCATCTGCAGCGGCCTTGCAAATGAAATTTTGCAGGGTGAAAGCTGGAAAAAGATTGGTTCCACCCGCTATACAAACGATAAACAGATTACCGATCACTATGCGATCATTCCGACCGGACAGGGCCTTAACAATCTGCGGAACCTCTCGGAACTCTCCGCAAAAGTTTATGAGACGATTGTCCGCCGTTTTCTCGGTATCTTCTATCCGCCGGCGGTCTATCAGAAAGTTGCTCTTGTCACCGAAATCGGCGGCGAGCAGTTTTTCTCCAACTTCCGTGTTCTCGTGCAGGAGGGCTATTTAAAAGCCATGCAGTATTCTTTCTTCCGTAAGAAAGAGGAGGACGACGAGGGCAGAAAGGAAGACGAGACGACTTGCGATCCCTCTTTTCTTGCAGCGCTGTCCCAGCTGCAGAAAGGCAGCGAGCTGAATCTTCTCGACCTTTCTATCAAGGAAGGAGAAACCTCTCCGCCAAAACGCTACACCTCCGGTTCGATGATCCTTGCAATGGAAAATGCCGGACAGCTCATTGAAGACGAGGAGCTGCGCGAACAGATTAAGGGAAGCGGCATCGGAACGAGTGCGACGCGTGCTGAGATTCTGAAAAAGCTTGTCTTTATCAAATATCTTGCTCTGAACAAAAAGACACAGGTTATCACCCGACACAGCTTGGCGAAATGATCTACGACGTCGTACACCAGTCGATCCGCCCGCTTCTGAATCCGGAGCTGACGGCAAGCTGGGAAAAGGGACTTACCTATGTAGCGGAAGGCTCCATTACCTCCGAGGAATATATGGGAAAACTGGAAAACTTTGTGACACGCCACACGGTAAATGTGAAGCAGATGCGGAATCAGTTCCAGCTAAAGAGCAGCTTTGATGCGTCCGCGCCGTATTACAAAAAAGCCTCTTCCACGCGCTCCCGTACCGGGAAACGTACCGCTGCAGAAGACTCCTCTGCAAAGTCCTATTCCACCGCCAGAAAAAAGGGCACACAGAACTCCTGAAATGTGGTAAGATAAACAGGAACTAAAACAAGAAAGGATGAATCACGCATGAAAGATGCAACCATTTCTGAACTTTATGATTTAACCCAGACCATTGCCGCAAAAATCTTTGAAGGCAAAACGTATCCATGGGAAGTGCTTCCGCTCATTAAAGATTTTATTCTTGAACTCGGCGAAACACTCGATCCGGCAGAATACGAAAAACGCGGCGAAAATGTCTGGATCGCAAAAGATGCCAGTATCGCACCGACCGCTTCCATCAACGGCCCATGCATCATCGGAAAAGGCGCGGAGATCCGCCAGTGTGCTTTTATCCGCGGAAATGCCATCGTCGGCGAGGGCGCTGTCGTTGGAAACTCCACCGAACTGAAAAATGTCATTCTCTTTAATAAAGTACAGGTTCCGCATTACAACTATGTCGGCGACTCTGTTCTTGGATACAAAGCCCATATGGGTGCCGGTTCCATTACTTCCAATGTAAAATCCGATAAGAAGCTCGTTGTTGTCAAAGGCGCAGATGAACAGATCGAAACCGGACTGAAAAAATTCGGTGCGATGCTCGGCGATGAAGTTGAGGTCGGCTGTAACAGCGTATTGAACCCGGGAACGGTTGTCGGAAGAAATTCCAACATTTATCCACTCTCCTGTGTTCGCGGTGTGATCCCGTCAGGTCATATTTTTAAGAATGCGAAAGAAATTGTCAAAAAAATCTGATAATTAAAAAAATTCTCTTTTATCGAGAGAAAACCAAACCGATTGATTTAAAAGACCGCCGGAAATTTTATCGTTTTCCGGTGGTCTTTGCAATTTTTTATCAAAATATGCTGGACGAATGACCAATTTTGTGAGACAATAACCATAGGTCTGTGAACAGGCTGGAAACAGTCCGTTCGAAAGACAAAAGCTCAAATAAGTACATATTTGAAAGGAGTTTAACAATGACTTATTCACACGAAGTAGAAATGATGTGTCCGGTTGCCCAGGGCGTGCATCACGGTGCAGCTCCGATTCCGGAGGAAGCAAAATGGGTAAAAGCAAAAGAAATCAAAGACATTTCCGGATTCACTCACGGTATTGGCTGGTGCGCACCGCAGCAGGGTACCTGCAAGCTGACTCTGAACGTAAAAGAGGGCGTTATCCAGGAAGCTCTCGTTGAGACCATCGGATGTTCAGGAATGACTCATTCTGCAGCTATGGCATCTGAGATTCTGCCAGGACTTACCATCCTTGAGGCACTGAATACTGACCTTGTGTGTGATGCTATCAATACTGCTATGAGAGAGCTCTTCCTGCAGATCGTTTACGGAAGAAGCCAGAGTGCATTCTCCGAGGACGGACTGGTTGTAGGCGCAGGCCTGGAAGACCTTGGTAAAGGACTTCGTTCCCAGGTTGGTACCATGTACGGAACTCTTGCAAAAGGACCTCGTTATCTGGAGATGACCGACGGTTATGTAACAGGTATCGCTCTGGATGCAGATGATGAGATTATCGGTTACAAATTCATCAACTTCGGAAAGATGATGGACTTCATCAAAGCCGGCGATGATGCAAACACAGCTTTCGAAAAAGCAAGCGGACAGTACGGACGTGTTGCTGATGCTGTTAAGATCGTTGACCCGAGAAAAGAGTAATCAGATAATTTAGGAGGATAGGAAAATGGCTTTATTTGAATCATATGAAAGAAGAGAGAAACAGATTCTGGCTAAGCTTGCTGAGTACGGAATCAACTCCATCGAAGAAGCTGCAGAAGTTACAAAAGCTGCTGGCCTTGATGTATACAAAATGATCGAAGGCATTCAGCCAATCTGCTTCGAGAATGCAAAATGGGCTTACACTGTAGGCGCAGCAATCGCAATCAAAAAAGGATGCCGCAAAGCTTCTGAAGCTGCTGCAGCAATCGGTGAGGGACTTCAGTCCTTCTGTATCCCGGGTTCTGTAGCAGATCAGCGTAAAGTTGGTCTTGGCCATGGTAACCTTGGTAAAATGCTTCTGGAAGAGGACACCGAGTGCTTCGCATTCCTGGCTGGACATGAGTCCTTCGCAGCTGCTGAGGGTGCTATCGGTATCGCTGAAAAAGCAAACAAAGTACGTCAGAAACCTCTGCGTGTTATCCTGAACGGTCTTGGAAAAGACGCTGCTCAGATCATCGCTCGTATCAACGGCTTTACTTATGTAGAGACTGAGTATGACTACTACACCGGAGAACTGAAAGAAGTATTCAGAAAAGCATACTCCGATGGACCGCGTGCGAAAGTTAACTGCTACGGCGCTAACGACGTTCGTGAAGGCGTTGCTATCATGTGGAAAGAGAACGTTGACGTTTCCATCACCGGAAACTCCACCAACCGACTCGTTTCCAGCATCCAGTTGCAGGTACCTACAAAAAAGAGCGTATCGAAGCTGGTAAAAAATACTTCTCCGTTGCTTCCGGCGGTGGTACAGGACGTACTCTTCACCCGGACAACATGGCAGCAGGTCCTGCTTCCTACGGTATGACCGATACTATGGGACGTATGCATTCTGACGCTCAGTTTGCAGGTTCTTCTTCTGTACCGGCTCACGTAGAGATGATGGGTCTGATCGGCGCAGGAAACAACCCGATGGTTGGTATGACTGTTGCTGTTGCTGTAGCTGTTGAAGAGGCAGCAAAAGCTGGCAAATTCTAAGATTAGCCAAACTTTGCGTAAATAAAATTATTTGAGCAAAAAAGAAGCGCCGCGGGAATTTTCCCGTATGGCGCTTCTTTTTTGCTGCTTTCGATATCCTGCAAAGTTGGGCGTGCAGATTGCAGGAACGATGTTTCAAACACATGCTATATTCTTTTGATCCATGCACAAAAAAACGCCTCTGAACCCAAAACGTTTCAGAGCGTTTTTATATCATTCTAAGCATTATTTTGCAGCGATAAACTTCTTTGCAACCAATGTCTCTGCACAAAGTACTGCTCCGCCTGCTGCGCCGCGGACCGTGTTGTGGGACAGACCTACGAATTTCCAGTCGTAGATGGAATCCTCTCTTAAACGGCCTACGTTGATTCCCATACCGTTCTCGTAGTTGACATCCAGTGTTACCTGCGGACGGTTATCTTCTGTCATGTAACGGATGAACTGTTTCGGTGCGCTTGGCAGATTCAGCTCCTGCGGAAGGCCTTTGAAGTTCTCCAGTTTTTCGATCAGCTGCTCTTTCGTCGGTTTCTTGCGGAATTTTACGAAAACAGCTGCGGTGTGTCCGTTTAATACCGGAACACGGATACACTGACAGGTGATCTTCGGCTCAGTTGCTTTTACGATCACGCCGTTTTCAATTTTACCCCAGATACGAAGCGGCTCCTGCTCGCTCTTCTCTTCTTCTCCGCCGATGAACGGGATGATGTTTCCTTCCATCTCCGGCCAGTCTTTGAAGGTTTTTCCTGCTCCGGAAATTGCCTGGTATGTGGTTGCAACCACTTCATATGGCTCGAACTCTTTCCATGCCGTTAATACCGGTGCATAGCTCTGGATTGAACAGTTCGGTTTTACAGCGATAAAGCCTCTCTTGGTTCCCAGACGTTTTTTCTGAAACTCGATAACATCGAAGTGCTCCGGGTTGATTTCCGGAACTACCATCGGAACATCCGGTGTCCAGCGGTGTGCGCTGTTGTTGGAAACAACCGGTGTCTCGGTCTTTGCATATGCTTCTTCAATCGCTTTGATCTCATCTTTCGACATATCAACAGCGGAAAATACAAAATCTACGGTAGATGCCACATGCTCTACATCATTTACATTCATCACAACGAGCTTTTTCACTGCTTCCGGCATTGGAGTATCCATTTTCCAGCGTCCGCCGACTGCTTCCTCATATGTTTTTCCGGCACTTCTCGGACTTGCTGCCAGGGTCACAACTTCAAACCACGGATGGTTCTCCAGCAGAGAAATAAATCTCTGTCCTACCATACCGGTTGCTCCTAAAATTCCTACTCTCAATTTCTGCTCCATTGGTTTCATCTCCTTGTTCTTCTGTGGCGTACATTTGTGCGTCTCATGTCATACTATACCAATTTTTTCAAAATTGCAACTGTTTTTTTCAATTTTCCTGTAAATATTTTTTATTCTGCTCGATGACAGCCTGCATCGCATCTGCTCCCGGCGCACCGATCGTGTTGCGTCGTTCTACGCAGTTCTTCATGCTGATGGCATCATAAATATCATCCTCGAAGACCGGCTGATCGCTTTGTACTCTTCGAGTTTCATATCATCAAGGGAGATTCCTTTGTCAATGCAGTACAGAACGAGACGGCCGACAATGCCATGTGCATCGCGGAACGGAACGCCTTTTCCAACAAGGTAATCAGCTGCGTCCGTTGCATTCGTGAAACCGTTCTTTGCACTGTTCTCCATGCGGTCTTTTTTGAAGTGCATGGTAGAAAGCATGCCATTGAACAGAGCCAGGCATCCTTTTACGGTGTCGATGGCATCGAAGGTCAGCTCTTTATCCTCCTGCATATCTTTGTTGTACGCCAGCGGGATTCCCTTCATAGTGGTGAGCATTGACATCAGAGCTGCGTAAACGCGGCCTGTTTTTCCTCGAACAAGCTCTGCGATATCCGGATTCTTTTTCTGCGGCATGATACTGCTTCCGGTGCTGTATGCGTCGTCGATGTCCACAAACTGATACTCATTGGTATTCCAGATGATGATCTCCTCGGAGAAGCGGGAAAGATGCATCATAATCGTAGAAAGAGCACTGAGGAGCTCAATGACATAGTCACGGTCGGATACGGAATCCATGCTGTTTAAGGTCGGGCCGTCAAAGCCGAGCAGCTCTGCTGTGTAAGCGCGGTCCAACGGATACGTCGTTCCAGCCAGCGCACCGGAACCGAGCGGACAGTAATTCATTCTCTTGTAGATGTCTGCAAGGCGGCCTCTGTCGCGGCGGAACATTTCAAAATATGCGCCCATGTGATGTGCCAGTGTGATCGGCTGTGCTTTCTGCAGATGGGTGAATCCCGGCATATAGGTGTGAATGTTCTCTTCCATGATTTTTTCGAGTGTTACCAGCACCTCTTTGACGAGTGCATCAATCTCGGTGATCTCATCGCGGACATAAAGTTTCATATCGAGGGCTACCTGGTCATTGCGGCTTCTTCCGGTGTGCAGCTTCTTTCCGGCATCTCCGATGCGGTCAATCAGGTTTGCCTCCACGAAGCTGTGGATATCCTCATACTCGCTGGTGATTTTCAGTTTTCCGCTCTCTACGTCGGCAAGAATGCCTTCCAGTCCTTCCAGAATCTGATCTCTTTCGTCTTCTGTCAGAATGCCCTGTTTTGCCAGCATCTTTACGTGTGCCATGCTGCCTTTGATGTCCTGTTTATAGAATTTCTGATCAAAGCTGATGGATGCATTAAAATTATACACTAACTTGTCGGTCTCTTTTGTAAACCGTCCGCCCCATAACTGTGCCATTTTCATTCCTCTTTTCCTGTAAGTTTTTTAAATTATCATGTATTATTATACAAGACTCCCCTCTTCCTTTGCAAGTCAAATCACCTACTTTCCCGAATTTCGGCGTTTTGTTGTAGTTTTTCTCAGCCAGCCCAAGATGCCGTACAATCCTGCCGCAACGAGGCAAAGGATCAGGATGGACAGGATTACCCAGTCAAGTCTGAACAGATTTGCCCACCTTTTTGCGGCAGAGACGCTCGTCAGCCGCCCGATTTGCCGCTATCCAGAGCTCTTCAGAGACGATAGCAGGAATTTTCCCCGCATAGACGTACTGCCCGCCCGGCGGTGTAGGGAGCGTTTTTCCGGTGTTAAAATCGTAATGCTTCCTGTTCATGACTACGGTGCCTTTATTCATGGGATTCCGCACCATGCGGATAATGTCTGTTCCAGAGAATGGTTTTCCGGCGCGGCTGCGGACGCCTCCGCTGCCAGAACCGCCGCAATTTTCCGTCCGCCGAGACCGTCTGCACAGAGTTCGTACATACGGCGCTTCACTGCGGCCTCCTCCGGATGATCTCAATCGCTCCGTCTGCCGTCCGCCGGTAACCATAACTTTTTGAGGTCAGCACCGGCTTTCCATTATTCTGCTGCCGTTTCTGGTGCGCCAGATTCATCTTCTTGCTCAGCTCCCGGCTGTACTCCTCCGCCAGAATCGCCTTAATGCCGGTCAGAAGCGCGTCTTCCGGCGAATAGAATGTGTTCTCCAGATAAAAATACAGCCGCTTTCCGGCGCAGTTTAAGCGGTCTGCGAACAGATACCAGTCCCGCGTGTTCCGCATCAGGCGGTCCTGCGACTTGATTACGACGACATCAAACCGGTTCTGCTCGAGATCCTCGTACAGGCGGTTATATTCCCTTCTGCCCTTCCGGCTCGTACCGGAGCGGCTCTCCACGTAGGCATCCACAAGCTCCATCCTCTTGCCCGGATTGCCTCTTCCGCCTCCGCCGCCTGCCTTACCAGCGCATCCTTCTGGTTTTCCTCCTCGGTGCTGCACCTTGCATAATAAACCGCACGCAGCTTCTCCTCTTCCATCTCCTGTCTCACTTTCCAGATGCTTCTCTTTACTATATAGAAAAAAGGACCGGAAAGTTCCGACCCTCTTTTTGTAATTTCTTTTTACGGATTGCACCGTCCGCACGGCTCATAGCCTTCGGCGATCAGGTCCTCGCGCGGTCCCTGATATGTCGCCTTGTTTTCATCCTTAATCGAGCTGACGCTGGAGCATGACGGCAGGTGGAATTTCATGCTGGATGTGTTCATGACATATTCCTGCTGATCCGTCATCGTTCCGCTGCTTTCGCTTAACGTGCTGTCTCCCGTTGCATAATTAATCGAGATGCCCGGCTGATTGTTGTATGCGAAGATATGGAAGGAAATGCCCTCGCCGTCATCTTCCATGGAAAGTGCCTCCATCTCCACACCGTCCGCTACAAGGTCGTCCCCGGTAAAAATTGGTGTAACGCGGTACAGCACATGGTTTCCGGTCTCTTTGACGTAGTCGGCAACCATGTTTTCAAACGGCAGCATGCCCTCGACATTCAGATAACGTGTTCCAGTGATCAGATTCTTCTCGTTTGCATTCTCACCGGTCAGCTGGTATCCGATCAGATGGCAGCGGTTGTACAGATATTTACCTTCCACCTGATCGTATTTTACCGTATGCCAGCCCGTCGGCTTTACCTGGCCGATCGCGCCGCGCTTCTCCGTCGGCATCAGATCCTGGCGATATTCGCCTCTGCCACGCCGCACCGTCCCAGGCTGTCCAGATCGCTGTAATGCTCGTACGACTCGGTCGTCTTTTCCTCATCGGTAAAATCCGGCTCATTTCCGTTTAAAACGACATACGGTTCACCGGAAAACTCCGGAACATCAAGAACTGAAACAGCCGTCGGTGCCTGATCGGTAATCTGGGATTCCGTCATCGTATAAGCGGCCGTAACCTCCGAACCGGAATCTGCTCTCTCCGTCGAGAGAAGATCCTGCGCCTCACAGCCGGTCAGTATCAGAACAAGAAGCGCCGCCAGCAGCAGAAGCTGTTTTCTTGGTTTTTTCATTTCTCATATACCTCTTTCGTTATTTTCTCATGGGAATAGCCTGCAAACTCCTCCTCGGACACTTTATTCCATTTGGAAAGATCCAGGTCGAATTTCCGGTCAGACGGATAATGCCGGTTCCACCAGAAAACGATGATTTTCTCTATCTTCGCTTCCACAGCCTGCAGTCCCGTATTCTCCACAAAGCAGTATTCTCCTTCGCCTGCCTGCTCCAGAAAATCTGCCGCCGCCTGAAGTGTTACCTTCCCACTCTCCTTCTGCTCCGCGAACAGCTTTTCCGAAGCCGGATTCATCCAGAGCGTTTTCCCCTCACACAGTTCGCAGATTTTTTCCGTTACCACGCGGTCCCGCGAAACGCGTCGTCCGCCAAACTGCATTCCTCTTCGTTCTTCCAGACATACGATTCCAATCATCTGTCATCCTCCCTTCTCTTGCGTGTGCATATCTGAACACCTGACTGCCGTAGATAATCAGATAGCCAAGCCCCTCTCTTGCCCCGATAAACTCTCCGATTACAACACCGACGAGGCACAGGCCGATGTTGACCTTCCACACGGCGAGCAGCCCCGGAAACGACCACGGCAGCACAACGCGGAACAGCATATCCTTCTTCGTTCCGCCGAGTGTTGCAATCAGGCGGAGCATATCCGGCTCCACACTCTGAAAGCTGCTGTAAATGCTGATCACCGAGCCGAATATCGCAACGGAAATGCCGGCCGTGATGATCGTTTTCACGTTTGCCCCCATCCACACAATGAGAAGCGGGGCGAGCGCCGATTTCGGCAGGCTGTTCAGGACTACCAGGTACGGCTCCATCACGCAGAAAAGCGCGGAAAGAGCCACAAAAGCACAGCGAACGCCATGCCAAGTGCCGAGACGAGCAGAAAGCTGATTCCCGTCTCATACACCGTGATCCCGATATGGCGCAGAAGGTTCTGCTCCGTCAGCAGGGTCACGAACGTTTTTCCCACCCGCACAGGCTGGAAAAGATAAACGGATCGATCCATCTCAGATCCGCCGCCACCTCCCATAATACCAGAAAACTGACGAGAAGCAAAGCCCGAAACACCCGCACCTGCTCCCGTTCTCTTTTTTTCTGCCGGAGATACGCCCTCTGAAAGCTGCTCTCCGCGTTTTTGCCTGCTCACGCATTTTCATTCAGCTCCTTCCAGATGGCATTGAAATACGTTTTAAATTCCGGCGCACTGCGCGCTTTCATCGGCGTGCGCTCCTCCATCGCAAACCGGATCGGAATCTTTTTTTTCACATATGCCGGCCGTGCCGCCAGAACAATCACACGGTCCGCCATGCTGATGGCCTCCGAAATATCGTGTGTCACGAGAATTGCTGTCTTTCCCTCTTTTTTGATGATCTTTCCGATATCATCACAGACGTTCAGCCTCGTCTGGTAGTCGAGAGCGGAAAACGGCTCGTCAAGCAGCAGAAGATCCGGCTCCATCGCCAGTGTACGGATCAGTGCCGCCCTCTGCCGCATACCGCCGGAAAGTTCGGACGGACGGGCATTGGAAAAGGATTTCAGGCCGTATGTCTCCATCATCTCCCCGACTTTTTCTTTCCGCTCGGGTGTCAGCGTGCGCGAAATCTCAAGGCCCAGCAGAACGTTGCTGTAGATGGTCCGCCATTCAAACAGGTGGTCTCTCTGCAGCATGTAGCCGATATGGAGATCCGCCTCCGTGATCGGCCGTCCGCGACTCAGCAGAGTTCCCGCCTCCGGCTTTAAAAGACCGGAAATCAAGTTCAGGATCGTGCTCTTTCCGCAGCCGCTCGGTCCGACAAGAGCAACAAATTCCCCCGGGGTTACCGAAAAAGTCAGATCGCACAGCGCCGGTGTTTCTCCTTTCATGGTGTGATAGGACAGTGATATATGCTCTAATGACAGGATTTGATCATCCATTTTTTTGCATCCTCCTCTATCTATAAGATATCATATGCAGCTTGCATCCCAGCCGCGCTGAGGCTATAATAGAAAGGATTGAAAGATACCAGGAGGTTTGAAGATACATTATGGCCAATAAAAGAAATTACCAGAAGAGCTTGATGCGAAGATTGCAGGACTTCACGGTGAAGTTCCGACCTTGCTGCTGCACAGCTGCTGTGCGCCGTGCAGCAGTTACGTGCTGGAATATCTGTCGCAGTATTTTTCCATTACGCTCTTTTACTATAATCCCAACATCTATCCGCCGACGGAGTACGAGCACCGCGTGGAGGAACAGCAGCGTCTGATCCATTCTCTTCCCGCCGTGCATCCGATTTCCTTCTGCCCCGGCCCGTACGATTCTGACCGGTTCTATAAACTGACACGTGGGATGGAAAATGTGCCAGAGGGCGGCGAGCGCTGTTTTGTCTGCTATGAAATGCGGCTCCGCGAAGCGGCCGAAATGGCAAAGCAGCTCAAACTCGACTATTTTACAACAACCCTCTCCATCAGCCCGCTGAAAAACGCGGAAAAGCTGAATGAAATCGGAGAACGGCTTGCCGCCGAATACGGGATCCCATATCTCAATTCAGATTTCAAGAAACGGGGCGGCTACCAGCGTTCCATCGAACTTTCCCATGAATACGGCCTCTACCGCCAGGACTACTGCGGCTGCGTCTTTTCCCGCCGGGAACGCGACGCACGGGTGGCAGCACAGGAAAATGGCAACAGCTGATGTGCTCTTTGAAGTGCCTGGCCAAAAGCTCCGTCAGGATATGCTGTACGAACTGATTTTCCTGAAACTTGTAACAGCAAACGCCCTTTGCAGCAGATCTTTTTCCTGCAAAGCGTTCGTATTTCTGTCATATTTCTCATGATACCAGAAAACCCGCAGAACCTTACGTCCTGCGGGTTTCTAAAGAATAAGCCGAAAATCAGATTCGAACTGACGACCCCTTCATTACGAGTGAAGTGCTCTACCGGCTGAGCTATTTCGGCCTGTGAAATTCATTTCCTGAATGACACAATCATTATTATACCGTATTTTTTTGAAATTGCAAGCATTTTTTTGAAATTTATGAATCTTTTTCTAGAATTTGTTCCGCCCCACTGATTTCCCACCGTTTCCATCCCTGTTGTTTTCACCTCCCTGGCGCAAATTTTATGCATAAACTTTGCCCTTACTTTCAAAAATTAAGGAAAACCATCCCTTTTCCTTATAAAAATTAATGTATTTTGAAAGAAAAGCATTGACAACCGCCAAAAAAGTAAGTATAGTTTTTAACTAAAGGAAGAAAGGGGCTGTTGTCATGACCATGCAATACGATAATCTGGAAGACAAGCTCAGTCAGCTTGTAGAGTATACGAAAGATTCCGGAAAGATTGATTTATCTTTATACACTGAGTACGATGTAAAACGGGGACTGCGTGATTCCACTGGTAAAGGTGTTCTCACCGGCCTGACCGAAATTTCCGATGTTATCGGCTTCGATATTGATGAGCGCACCGGCGAAAAAGTTCCGACCGATGGCCGTCTCTATTTTCAGGGCTATAACGTCGCTGATCTGATCAAAGGTATGGAAGGACGACGCTTCGGTTTTGAAGAGATTACCTATCTTCTTCTGTTCGGTTCTCTTCCGACAGAACCGCAGTTAAATGATTTCAACGAAATTTTAAGTATCTACCGCGAGCTGCCGGACACTTTTGTCCGCGACGTTGTCATGAAGGCAACCAGCAAAAACATGATGAATACTCTGCAGCGCTGTGTGCTGACCCTGTATTCCTACGACGAAAAGCCGGATGACATTTCCATTCCGAACGTCCTCCGCCAGGCTTTGAGTCTGATCGCCAAAATGCCGCTGATCGCCGTTTACGGTACCATGCATACCGCCACTACCACGAAAACCAGAACCTGATCATCCGAAATCCGAAACCGGAGCTGTCGATGGCTGAAAACATTCTGCAGATGCTTCACCCGGATGGAGAATACACTGCTCTGGAGGCAAAGGTTCTCGATGTTGCGTTAATTCTTCACGCAGACCACGGCGGCGGAAATAACTCAACATTTACGACACACGTTGTCTCCTCCTCCGGAACCGATACCTACTCTGCTGTTGCGGCTTCTTTAAGTTCCTTAAAAGGACCGCGCCACGGCGGTGCCAACTTGAAGGTTATGGAAATGTTTGAAAATATTGAAGAGAATGTTACAAACTGGGAAGACGAAAACGAACTGCGCACCTACCTGACCAAAATGCTTGATCGTGAAGCATTCGATGGAACTGGTCTTGTCTATGGTATGGGCCATGCTGTTTATACCCTGTCCGATCCACGTTGTGTGATTCTGAAAGAATATGCAAAAAAGCTTTCCGCTGAGAAGCACCGCGAGAAAGAATTTGCTCTCTATGAGTCTGTAGAACGCATTGCCGGCGAGTGTATCGCCAAAAAGCGCCGTCTGCTCAAACCAGTCTGTGCAAATGTTGATTTTACAGCGGTTTCGTCTACGCAATGCTTGGCCTTCCAAAAGAGCTCTACACCCCGATCTTTGCTATCTCCCGTATCTCCGGCTGGTCCGCACACCGGATCGAAGAGCTTGTCA
>ENA-OQMZ01000546-OQMZ01000546.1-human-gut-metagenome-genome-assembly--contig:-NODE-546-length-15768-cov-5.293651_pt1 | contig 15768 bp, 17 predicted proteins | sample MGYA00242621_ERZ504862 | MGnify/ENA primary metagenome ERZ504862 (study PRJEB26092, sample SAMD00036393) | human gut metagenome | host: Homo sapiens | study: EMG produced TPA metagenomics assembly of... | reverse complement strand
ACAGGATATCTGAACGACCTGCCGGAGATCAATTACGATTTCAACGGCGCCGATCCGGCGAGTACGGAACAATCTCGGACAGCGTATCGGGAGATCAAGTGCTGGCGCTGTTTTGAATGATTTTGGCGAGGATATGGCTCACTTCGGTCTGAAATTCCAACGATAAGGATTCTGCCGGGAGATATGCACACGGTTCGGACAGCGTGCCGTCACGATGCGGACCATGGATACGTCTTTTTAACAATTACCAGAGAAGATGGAAGATGGATGATCATCCACAGGTGAAACTGGAGGGACTCCTGGATGGAAAAGCGAGCGTGGGATTTCCGGCATTTGACCTGAAAGAGGGAATGTATGGATTTTTTCCGTACAATATGAAACTAAACGATGCGGTTCTTCACACGGCACTTGCCACACCGCTCTGCGTTTTACATACGAAAAAGGGAGATGCGTTCGTATTTTACGGTGATCTCGACCCGCAGATTCAGTGGGAGGGCGATGCGCGCGCAGAACTCTGCCTGATTTCCCGGCAGGAGGCGCTGAATGCATGGAAGGTGCATCTGGATCAGGATTATCTCGTTCTTTCCGAAAATTATGTCTGGGAAGAAAACGGTGAGCTTGTTGTGACAGGCAGTGGAAAAACCATGATCGCTGTGTATCCGGCAGTGGAAAAAGGCATTGTGGATTTCAAAGAGTGTGGAAAAAGAGGAAACTTTACGCTGTATGAGCGTATTTACAAAGCACAGGAGCCGGAGGCAGAGCTTGTCTGCAAAGAGCAGGATAAAGAGAAAGCAGTATACGAACTGAAGCTTGCTTATCCGGGCGAAAAAAATTATCACGATGCGTTTGCTTTTCTGACCTGGTACGGAAACCGTATGGAAGTGTTTGATGGGGAAGAGAAAATCAACGATTATTTCTATACCGGTCAGGAGGCCCTGTTAAGCCTTGGCTATTTTGAGTTTCCGGAGAAACTGAAACTCGTTGTCTATCCTCTGCATCCGGGTGATCCGATTTTTCTGGAAAAGCAGCCGGATGCAGCGGATGGATGTGCCTGCAAAATTGAGAAGCTGCACGTGGAGACGATATTTCGATGAACAGAGAAAGGAAAACGAACATGAACCAGAGTGGATTTATCTATGGAGGGGATTATAACCCGGAGCAGTGGCTTGCGATGCCGGAAATTCTGGAGCAGGATATCGAATATATGAAGGAGGCGCATATCAACGAGGTGACGCTTGGTGTCTTTTCCTGGTCTGTGCTCGAGCCGGAGGAGGGTGTATACCACCTGGAATGGCTGGAAAAGATCATGGATCAGCTGTATAAGAATGAGATTTCAGTAATTCTCTCGACACCGTCTGCAGCACGCCCGAAGTGGCTTGCAGACAAATACCCGGAGGTACTGCGCGTAAACGCGGACCGCACGAAAAATCTGTTCGGCGGACGCCATAATCACTGTTATACTTCGCCGGTTTACCGGGAAAAGGTGGGGAAAATTGATCGCCTGCTGAGCGAGAAGTTTGGAAAGCACCCGGCGGTAAAAATGTGGCACATTTCGAATGAACTGAGTGGAGAATGCCATTGCCCGCTCTGCCAGAAGGCATTTCAGGGGTGGCTGAAGAAAAAATATGAGACGATTGATGCATTGAATATGTCGTGGAATACAACGTTCTGGAGCCATTCGTATCAGAATTTTGAGCAGATTGAGAGTCCGTCCCCAAAGGGTGAGATGGGGCTTCACGGACTGAATCTTGACTGGAAACGGTTTGTGACAGATCAGACAGCAGACTTTGTTGCCTGGGAAAAAGCAGCGATCCGCGCGGGCGGTTCCGAACTTCCGGTGACAATCAACATGATGTATGATTTCCAGGGACTGAATTATCATAAGTTCAAGGATCTGATTGATGTGGTGTCATGGGATAATTATCGACCTGGCACAAGGAAGCAGAAGAGGTGACTGCGCTTGATGCGGCACTGCAGCACGATTTTATGCGGAGTTTGATGAAAAAACCGTTCCTTCTGATGGAGTCCTGCCCGACAAGCACGAACTGGCAGAGTGTCAGCAAGCTGAAACGGCCTGGGCTTTTAAAGGCGGCATCGCTGCAGGCAGTGGCGCATGGTTCCGACAGTGTCCAGTATTTCCAGATCCGCCAGAGCCGCGGTGCGAGCGAGAAGTTCCACGGGGCGGTCATTGACCACTACGGCGGAAAGGATACGCGCGTGTTCCGTGAGGTGACAGAGACGGGCGAGGCGCTTTTGGATCTGGCGCAGATTGCGGGAAGCACGACGAAGGCACAGGCTGCAATTTTGCATGACTGCGAAAGCCGCTGGGCCATGGAGGATGCGCAGGGACCACGGAATATGGGACTGCATTACATGAATACCGTGAAGAAAGTATATGGCGGTCTTCGGAAACTGGGTGTGAATGTGGATTTCCTTGATATGGAGGAGAGTCTTTCCGGCTACCGGATTGTCTTTGCACCGATGCTGTATCTGTTTCGGGCCGGAATTGAGGAAAAAATCCGGAATTTCGTGGCAGACGGCGGCACCTTTGTGATGACATACTGGTCGGGAGTTGTGGATGAAAACGACCTCTGTTTCCTCGGCGGAACCCCGCACGGACTGATGGATGTATTCGGCCTGCGGAGCACCGAGCTGGACGCATTGTATGATCAGGATGTGAATGCGGGTGTGGGAGAAGGAAAGACATATGAAATCCGAAATTTCTGCGACCTGGTAAAAACGAACGGTGCCGAAACGCTGCTGGCATACCGTGACGATTTCTATGCGGGATATCCGGCACTGACGAAAAATGTATTTGGAGAGGGCGAGGCGTATTATGTCTGCGCAGATTTTGAACAGGCATTTTACGATGACTTCTGCCGGAAATTGGCAGAAGAAAAAGGCCTGGAACGCGCGGCAGCCGAAATCCCGGAAGCTCGATGTTGCAACAAGAGGATGAGAAATACAAGTATCTGTTTGTACAGAACTACGGAGCTGAACCGGCTGCATTTCCGATGGATACGGAAACATACCAGCCGATGACGGGAGAGTATGATGGAGTGGTCAGAAGATTTGAGACGGTTGTGTTTCGAAAAGAAAAATAGAAGTTAGGGAATAGAAACAGACGGCAGGCTGTGTGTGAGTACACAGCCTGCCGTCTTTTGAATGGACGGTTATTTCAGTTCCTGTTCCGCCTTTTTCCAGACCTCTTCGTCCAGATCGGTCAGTGCCAGTGCATCGGCGAGTTCACGCACTCGTTTTACGGTGAGATAAAAATAATTCACGCCGCAGGTCAATGTCCGTTTTAAGGAACGGGCAAGGACACTGCCATGCGTTTCCAGCCCGGCGCGGTCGAATTCGGCGAGGTAGCCTTCGAGATCGTAGGGAATCTGAAAACATTCGATCTGCCATGTGCTGTTTTCCAGCGTCAGAATCGCGAAATGGGCATGGCCGCCGACTCCATCAAGCGCAAGCCCAAGGGAACCGGGATTCAGGTATGTTTTTTCGGCATATTCTCTTTGCTCCTGCTTGTGGCTGTGCCCGCCGAGCAGGATTGCGGCATCGAGATTTTTCAGATGGGACAGCAAAAGCTCCGGATGCAGACCGAAATTCCCACGGAGTTCTCCGGGCGCGCCGTGACAGAGACGAAGTGCCGGGAAGAGAGATTCGCGGCAGGTATCCGGTGTGATTTCTTCCTGCGGAACAAAAACAGGAATCAGCCGGCCTGATTCATTTATTTTTCCGACCAGAACACCGTCTGTCGGCAGATGTTCGAAAAATTCCAGATCCTGTCCGGTAAGATTCCGAAACGTATAATCCAAAAGTCCGCTTGTCGAGGAACCTGCCTTCCAGTTCTGCGGATGCCGGATATTTTCCAGCAGATATTCTTCCCTGTTTCCCCGCACCAGATAGCAGGGAAACTCCTCCTGCATTTCGCGAAGCACTCTCATCATCCGTTGCGGAAAAGGCCCGTCTGTTACAAAATCTCCCAGCCCGATGATACCGTCGATCTCCTGACTGCGAAGAAATGCCAGCACCTTTGCGAGCGCATAATAATTCCCGTGAAGATCACTGATTACTGCTAATTTCATGTGTCGTCCTTTCTGTGATATTGAGTCAAAAGGTGTTTTGTCCCAACATCTCTCTATATCAAAATTATAAAATGCGAGATACTGTTTCGATTTTATCAGATGGAGAGAAAGAACGCAATTTAAAAACCTGCTGACAGAAAAAGCATGTTATGATAAGATCAAAGGCAGAGAGTTTCGAATATCTTTACTGTCGGAGGGAATGTATGATTAATCGGGAAGACATGCTGGAGCTGACGAGGAGGATGACGCCGGCGCGGACTTCGTTTGTGCGGATGGCGGGTTGCTATACGGATTCGGTGGGGAGTATGACGGCAGTTTCAACATTCATTTTCTGAAACTGTCCGGTTCGGAAAAGGCCAGGAATCTGGCGATTGCCAAGAAAATTCCGTTTGCGGAATCGAATGAGAAGCTGCGGGAATACCGTTTTCCGGAAACATCCCAGGGCCGGGCAGTATCTGGCAGATGCTGATGGCGCTGCGGGAATGCGGACTGAAGAACGATGCGCTGTTGGAAACGTTCTATGATATCCTGATCGAAGGATTGCAGATTCACGGGCTTATGCCATTTACATGTTTTATGACCGGTATGATATTCCTGCAAAGGCTTCCGATAAAGAGCGCCTGGGGGAATCCGAGGAGATGTTCCCCTATCTGATCTGCGCTGTCTGCCCGCTGGTTGGAGAATACGAGCCGGGAAATCCTATCTGTGGATTCCTGTTCCCTGCCTTTGTGGACCGGAGCGGAGATCTGGAACGGGTTGATATTTATGCAGAGCGTGCAGCGTGGGGCGATCAGATGGCCAGCATTCTTGGCGCAAAGGGCAGAAAATTCAGATGCGGTCTGTAAAAGAAAAAATCAAAATTGACGGATCAAACCAGGTGCTGATGTGCCTGGCAGTAAAAAACTTCCCGGCGAACCTGCATATATCGTTCGCCAAGGGAAGTTTTTTAGATACGGGAGCAGCAGAAGTGCATATTTACTGTGCCATCCCCGCTCCATTCTGTGTAGTTGCTCCGTTTTCCTGCGGATTCTGCGTCTCATTGTCGCCGCCGCTTACCACATCGTCCACCGCGCGGCCGACATCCTCAACGCCCTCACCGACACCACGGGTCACATCTTCAGCGGCGTCGCCGACATCATCTCCAAGGGTATTTCTATCCCCGGTATTTGTACCGTTCGTACCGTTGGCATTCCCATCGGTGCCCTCCGTCACATCATTTACATTGTCGTTTGACGGCATCTCTGTCGTATGGACATCGTTTCTGTTATCCGTCTGTCCCATGTCGCTCTCCGTGTTGGTATTGCCATTTCCGGTGTCATTCGTGGTGTTGTTTCCACAGGCCGTCATCCCGGCCAGTAATACCGCCAATGCCAGCGTCATATACACTCTTCTGATTTTTCTCATCTTCAAAATCTCCTTTCCCTAACAGTGTCTGGACAGTTGCTAGTATTTGAAAAATGCCGGAAAATATACGGAAAAAAGAGGCTTTTGGAAATCTTGACAAAGGAAGAAAAAAACACTAAAACAAAAAGTACGAAAACGGACTAAAAACGAAAACAGGATATATCGAAATGGAAGTCAATCCGGCAAACCGGCGGGAAAAAATCATCAGTCTGACTGAAACGGGAAAACAGTATGCGAGAGAGCTGGTTCTTCCGCTGTTTCAGTCCGAGGAGGAAGCGGCGGCGCAGTTTACGGAGCAGGAGATGACAGAAGCAATCCGGATGCAGGAAAAATTTGCCGACGCACTGGCAAAGAGTATGGAGGAAAAGGTATCCATAGTTCACAATCTGTCCGCTTCGTGATATGATAACAGCAGAATTCGAAAAGGAGAGAAAGAGAATGAAAGAAGAACTGAAGAAATCCCTTCGCACCTACGGCGCCCTGCTGCTGCTCGGTGTGACCGGCGTTCCGCTCGGTGCGGCAGTCGGTCTGATTGAGGCGCTGTTCTGCCGTCTGCTTTTGAAAGTCACGGCTATTCGCGTGGCACATCTTTTCTGGTGTCTGCCGTTTCTCGCTATGGCAGGTCTTGTGATCGTGGCAGTCAATCAGAAATTCGGTGGCAGGGGAAAAGGAGGCATGAGTCTGATTTTTGATGTAGCGTATGAGGAGGAGACAGAGCTTCCGCTTTGCATGATTCCGCTGGCAATGCTCTCAACGGCGTTGACGCATCTGTTCGGTGGAAGTGCCGGCAGGGAGGGTGTTGCCGTTCAGATCGGTGCTGTGTTTTCCTATTTTGCCGGTAAAAAATTACCGTTTAAAAACGCGCCCGGTATCTTTCTGGTAACCGGTATGGCTGCCGGCTTTGCGGGCATGTTCGGAACGCCGATTGCAGCTGTGATCTTTGCAGTAGAAGTGCTCGCTGCAGGTGAAATGCGGTACGAGGCACTGCTTCCGGCGTTTACCGCATCTTTCTCTGCGAGCGCTGTAGCTTCCCTGCTTGGAATCCGCAAAGAAAATCTGGCTGTCCACATCAGCGAAAGCCTGACACCGTTCCTGCTGGTGCGTCTGATTACACTTGGTATTATTTTTGGAATCACAGGCGGCCTCTTCGCCTGGTGCTTAAAGCACACGAAAAAATATCTCGGCGAAAAAATCAAAAATCCGCTGGTGCGTGTTTTCTCCATCGGTGTTATCCTTAGCATTCTGTTCCTGCTTCTGTACCGCGGACGGTATTGCGGCTTTGGAACGAATCTGGTGGAAGCGGTATTTCATGGGGAAAAGGTATATGCATATGACTGGGCGCTGAAATTTATCCTGACAATTCTGACGCTGTCCGCCGGGTTTCAGGGCGGCGAGGTAACACCGCTGTTTACCATCGGAGCAACCCTGGGAGCAGTCCTTGGCAATCTGTTCGGTATTCCGGTGGAGCTTTCCGCGGCGCTTGGCTATGCGGCGGTTTTCGGCGGCGGAACCAATACCTTACTGGCGGCTATTTTCATCGGCGGCGAGATTTTTGGCTACGATTATCTGCCATATTTCTTTATTGTCTGCACCGCGGCCTACGTATTCAACCGCAACAGCTCGATCTATTCCCGCCAGAAACTGACGAAATACAGCTGCTGATAACAGAAACGTCACAAAGTTATCACACACCGTTACGTGTTACAGTTCACTGGTGCCCAGCGAACTGTAACATTCGCAACCCTCATTTAAAGTTTGCTTCGCAAAAGGAGGGTTGCTCACACCTGAAACATGTTCTTACGCAGCGAAACAGCAAGTGTTTCACTGCTGAGTGAACAGTAACGGTTACGTTACGATACGGGTTGACGCGTTTCCGGGAATGAGGTTATACTAGAGGTATCATATACGAAAAAGGAGTAACGAATTATGAAAGGTATCGTACTTGCCGGAGGTTCCGGCACACGTCTTTATCCGTTAACTATGGTAACATCGAAACAGCTTCTCCCGATCTATGACAAGCCGATGATCTATTATCCGCTGTCTGTTCTTATGAATGCAGGCATCCGCGACATCCTGATCATCTCCACCCCGCAGGACACCCCGCGTTTCGAGGCACTGCTCGGTGACGGCCATCAGTTCGGTGTACAGCTTTCCTACAAGGTACAGCCAAGCCCGGACGGACTGGCACAGCCTTCATCATCGGCGAGGAGTTCATCGGGGATGATTCCGTTGCCATGGTGCTCGGCGACAATATCTTCTTCGGACACGGTCTGAACAAACGCCTGAAAGCAGCAGTAGAAAACGCTGAGACCGGAAAAGGCGCAACCGTATTCGGCTATTATGTAGATGATCCGGAGCGTTTCGGGATCGTAGAATTTGACTCCGAGGGAAAAGCCATCTCCATCGAAGAGAAACCGGAGAAACCGAAATCAAACTATTGTGTTACAGGTCTGTACTTCTATGACAACAAAGTCGTAGAGTATGCAAAGAACCTGAAACCGTCACCGCGCGGAGAACTTGAGATCACCGACCTGAACCGGATCTATCTGGAAGACGGCAGCCTGAACGTTGAGCTTCTTGGACAGGGCTTTACCTGGCTGGATACCGGTACACATGAGAGTCTGGTAGAGGCAACCAACTTCGTAAAAACCATCGAGACGCATCAGCACCGCAAGATTGCGTGCCTCGAGGAGATCGGTTACCTGAACGGCTGGATCGGCAAAGACCAGCTTCTGACCGACATCGAGCCACTGAAGAAAAACCAGTACGGCCAGTACTTGATGGATGTGATGAACGGAAAATATATCGACAAATAAAAGCGAACAGCGTTGAAGAAAACTGCCCCGGAAGAAAAATCCGGGGCAGTTTTTGAAAAAAGTGCTTGACCATGACATAACGTCATCCTTTATACTCATGGTACAAACAGAAAATCAGACTGAAAAACAAGAGACAGACAAAACATAACGATAACAAAATCAGAAAAAAGGAGAACCATTATGAGAGTATTTGTAACAGGTGTAAAAGGCCAGCTCGGCCATGACGTCATGAATGAACTTGCAAAACGCGGTCATGAAGGAATCGGCGTTGATATTGAAGAAATGGATATCACCGATGCAGAAAGCGTAAGAAAAGTCATTACCGAAGCAAACCCGGATGTCGTAATCCACTGTGCAGCATGGACGCTGTAGACCTTGCTGAGGATGATGACAAAAAAGAAAAAGTACATCAGGTCAATGCAGTCGGAACCGAGAACATCGCAAAAGTCTGCCATGACCTTGACTGCAAAATGATCTACATCTCCACCGACTACGTATCGACGGCCAGGGTACCCGCCCGTGGGAGCCGGATGATGAGCGTCATCCGCTGAACGTATACGGCCAGACGAAATACGAGGGAGAGCTCGCGGTAGAGAAATGGGTGAAAAAATTCTACATCGTCCGCATCGCATGGGTATTCGGCGTGAACGGAAAGAACTTCATCAAGACCATGCTGAACCTTGGAAAGACACACGATCATCTGACTGTTGTAGATGATCAGGTAGGAAGCCCGACCTACACCTACGACCTGTCCCGCCTGCTTGTTGACATGGCAGAGAAAGAGAACTACGGCCGCTACCATGCAACAAACGAGGGACTCTGCTCCTGGTATGAGTTCGCCTGCGAGATTTTCAAACAGGCCGCTGAGATCGATCCGGCTTACGGAAAAGTAAGTGTATCACCGGTAAGCTCTGACCAGTACCCGGCAAAAGCAAAACGTCCGTCCAACAGCCGCATGAGCAAAGAGAAACTGACCGAGAACGGATTCGAGAAACTGCCGACCTGGCAGGATGCGCTGCACAGATATCTGCGCGAGATCGAATTCTGATAGCAAACCCCGAAAATAACGCAAAAAGCAGTTCTGAATTTTTTTATCCTCTTCCGGCAAGAAGACACGTTCTGCGGTGGGAGATGAATTTGGTTTCTGAGATTGCTATAAACATTTCCAATAGGCGGAGCCCCAGGTAAAACGGGGGCTCCTTTTTCTTATGCCAAACCCATGCATTCAACAGGGAGAATGCCCTTTTTTCTTTTGTGAATATTGACAGAAAATGCCGTTAAAATTCTCACATTGGATCCGGGTATTTCTGTTGACATTTGAACATGCAATTGCCATTATGAAAGCAGAATCTTTACGTATCCGGCAGGGGGCAGGAACGTGAAGATGACAAAAGAAGGCATGGGGGATGAAGCAATGAAAAAGAGTCTGTTTTACCGGGCAAAAAAGATGCCGCCATCTGCGCAGATCATGCTGCTGTTTGCCGTCGAGGGTGTATTTCTGCAATATATCACATCGATTAACGGTTTCGGTCTGAATCTGTATGCGACAAACATGGGTGCAACCGACAGTCAGATCGGCATTATCCAGATGGTGCCGAACATTGTAGCGTGTGCAGCATTGCTGCCGCTTGGAATTCTGGCGGATCATCTGAAGTCGACAAAGACGATACCGCTGCTTACGCTTCTTATGATGTGTGCCGGTTATGCATTTCTTGGCAGTGTACCGGTACTCGGCGAGAGACGTATGGATCTGTTTTTTGTATCGCTGGCATTTACTGCGGGTGCACTTGCCATCTACAATGCGCAGTGGCAGGCGATGTTCGGTGCTGCGGTTTCGCTGCGACAGCGAAACGATGTCTATGCCTTTCGGAATCAGTTCATGTTTGTGATTGGCATTTTTGCACCGGTGATCTGCGGGATTCTGATGGGAAGATGCCACACGGCCGATGGAAAGCTTCTGGTACTCCGAAGCTTCTTTTATTTGTCTGCTGTCTGTGTTCTGTTGCAGGCCGCTGCAATCAAAAAAATTCCGGTGAAACAGCAGGAGGAGGGCAAAGCTTCGGCAGAAGCGGGAAATGCATCCTCACGTTTTTCTGTTTCTGACCTGCTGGAGGCGATCACAAGTGTGGGAAAAAATAAAGCACTGCGCTGGTTTTTCGTGCCGGTGGTCTTTTTCTATATCACCTGGCAGCTTGACTGGAGCATGTGGTATTTAGGACAGGTCAAATACTGTAAAATGTCGGAGATGACACTTTCCATCTGCAACGGTGTTTTCAATATCGGTCAGCTTGCGGCAGTTGGAATGATCGCGAAGGTTGTCCGGAAAAAATCGCCGGATTTTGCACTGATTTTCGCCGGGATCGGTCTTTGCTTCTGCCCGGTTATCATGATTCTGGCTCCTCATCTGCCCCTGGCGTACCGCGGGGTTGCTTTTATTGTTTTGATGACGGTTCTGAATGCTCCGCAGTGTGCCGTTGCACTTTGTACGATACAGATTCTCTTAAATGCCGCGCCGGAAAAGAACCGTTCGCTTTTGATCAGCCTCTTTACGATGATTACAACGCTGACCAACAGTGTTCTGCCGCTGCTCGGTGTCCGTCTGTATACGGCACTTGGGGCAGACCTTACGGCACTGTACCGGTTCAATCTGATAGATCTTGGGGTTCGCATTTTATCCACACTCGGGCTGGTATGGCGTTATCAGAAGGCGAAAAAAGATGGCTTTCTGACAAAGATTTCGGATTGAGACGGGCCGTAAAAGCCGAAAATAACATTTACAACAGGAACGATATCGTGTATGATAAATGTGGTTTTCTTTGCACGTATGGAAAAGAGAAGCGCAAAAAGGAGTTTAAACAATGAAATGGAATAAATTTACATTAAAAACAAGATCGGAAGTGGAAGACATTGTGATCTCCACTCTGGCCGATGTGGGAATCGAAGGCGTGGAAATTCAGGACAAACAGCCTTTGACCGAGAGCGACAAACAGCAGATGTTCGTGGATATCATGCCGGATATTCCGGATGACGACGGCATTGCCTATCTGAATTTTTACCTCGATGTGGATGAGGACAAGGAGAAGGTTCTTGCAGATGTCCGCGCGGCACTTGCAGAAATGCAGGAGTTCCTGGACCTTGGAGAGTGCACCATCACAGAGTCTGAGACAGAGGACAAGGACTGGATCAACAACTGGAAACAGTATTTCAAACAGTTCTATGTGGACGACATTCTGATCATCCCGTCCTGGGAGGAAGTAAAGCCGGAAGACCGGGATAAAATGATCATCCATATCGATCCGGGCACAGCCTTTGGAACGGGTATGCATGAGACAACACAGCTTTGCATCCGTCAGTTAAAGAAATATGTGACAAAGGATACCGAGCTGCTTGATGTCGGAACCGGAAGCGGTATTCTTTCGATTATTGCACTGAAGCTTGGTGCGCGTCATGCGGTCGGAACAGACCTCGATCCGTGTGCGGTTCCTGCGGTTGAGGAAAACAAAGAAGTCAATGGAATTCCGGTAGAAGCTTTTGATATGATGATCGGAAATATCATTGATGACAAAGAAGTACAGGACAGAGTCGGATACGAGAAATACGATATCGTTACCGCCAATATTCTTGCAGATGTTCTCGTTCCGCTGACGCCGGTAATCGTACACCAGATGAAGCCGGGCGCTGTTTATATCACATCCGGCATTCTCGATGTGAAAGAGAAAGTTGTCAAAGAGGCAGTCGTTGCAGCGGGACTTGAAGTAGTTGAAGTTACACATCAGGGCGAATGGGTTTCTGTTACAGCAAGAAAACCGATGTAAATTAAGAAAAGCGAAACACCAGAAGAGAAAGAGAACAGATTCATGTACCGTTTTTTTGTAGAAGAAAGTCAGATTTATGACGGCACTGTCCACATCACGGGCAGTGACGTTAATCACATCAAAAATGTGCTCCGCATGCGGCCGGGCGAAAAAATACTGGTCAGTACCGGAGGCGAAAAGGAATATCATTGTGCCGTTTCGGATTTCCCGGAAGGGGAGGTTCTTGCCGCAGTAGAAGAAGTCACAGCAGCAGACAGAGAACTCCCGTCCGGAATTGTACTGTTTCAGGGTCTGCCAAAAGGTGACAAAATGGAACTGATCATCCAAAAAGCAGTGGAACTTGGTGCGACGGAAATTGTTCCGGTGGAGATGAAACGCTGCGTTGTGAAGCTGGACCGGAAAAAGGCGGAAAAGAAAGCAGAGCGTTGGCAGACGATCGCGCTTGGTGCGGCAAAGCAGTCCAAACGGATGCAGATTCCGACGGTACACATGCCTGTTACATTTCAGCAGGCGCTTGCAATGATGGCAGAATCAGACGTCCGCCTGATGCCGTATGAGAACGCAGAGGGGATGGAAGGAACGAGAAGAATTCTGGAATCCATTGAACCGGGTGAATCTATTGCGATCCTGATCGGACCGGAGGGCGGCATCGACGAAGCGGAAGTGGAAATGGCCATGAAGGAAAAGGTAGAGCCGATTACGCTCGGAAAGCGCATTCTGCGCACGGAAACGGCCGGAATGACCGTGCTTTCCATTCTGGTGTATCTTTTAGAAGGAAGGGAACGAACAAGATAATGGAAGCATATCTGGACAATTCCGCAACCACCTGTGTTTATCAGGAAACCGCAGATCTCGTCTGTGATCTGATGGTAAATCATTATGGAAATCCGTCTGCGATGCATCAAAAAGGGGTAGAAGCAGAACAATATATCAGAACCGCCCAGGAAACGCTGGCAAAGATTCTGAAAGTCAAAGAAAAAGAAATTTTCTTTACCTCCGGTGGCACAGAGTCCGACAACTGGGCGCTCGTCGGAACAGCAATGGCAAATAAGAGAACGGGAAACCACATCATCACAAGCGCGATCGAGCACCCGGCCGTGTCGGCACCGCTGGCATTTCTGGAGGAGCAGGGATTCCGTATTACGCGCCTGCCGGTAAATAAAGAAGGCCTTGTGGATGTGAACGAACTCGAAGAAGCGATCACGCCGGAGACGATTCTCGTTTCGATTATGTATGTCAACAATGAGATCGGTGCTGTTGAGCCAATCGGGGAGATCGGACGCAGAATTAAGGCGAAAAATCCGAAAACGTATTTTCATGTCGATGCGATCCAGGCGTTCGGCAAATACCGGATTTATCCGAAACGGATGGGCATCGACATGCTCTCCGTGAGCGGCCACAAGATCCACGGACCGAAGGGAAGCGGCTTTTTATATATTGATGAGAAAGTAAAAATCCGTCCGCTGATCTTAGGCGGCGGCCAGCAGAACGGCATGCGTTCCGGAACCGACAATGTGCCGGGCATCGCAGGCCTTGCGAAATCCGCTGAGATCGTTTACAAGCATTTTGACGAGCAGACCGCGCAGATGCGTGCCTGCAAACACCGTCTGATCGAAGGCTTACGGGAGCTGGACGATGTGGTCATCCATGGCATGCCGGAAGAAGAGGGTGCGCCGCAGATTGTCAATGCATCATTCTTAAATGTGCGCAGTGAAGTGCTGTTGCACACGATGGAGGACCGCCAGATCTACGTTTCCGCCGGAAGCGCCTGCTCATCACACAAGAGAGCCGGAAGCCCGACGCTGACTGCCATCGGCGCATCGAAAGCCGAGATGGAGTCTGCCGTGCGGTTCAGCTTCAGCGAATTTACGACACTGGAACAGATTGATTACACCCTGGATACGCTGCGCGAGGTACTGCCGATGCTGCGCAGATTTACCAGGAAATAATAGAAAGAGGAAAATTATGATTACAATACAGCCGGAAATTGAAATCCTGAGCACCGAATCCTACGAGGATATGCTGCGCCGGATCGAGAAAATCGGAAGAGTCTGCTACAAGAGCGAGGAGCGCATTGGAGAAGGCACTGCAGAGAAATTCATCGCAGGCATCATCAAACGCGGCCATGAATCCGTCATTGAGCACGGCTCCATCACCGTAAAAGTAACGTGCGACCGCGGCGTGACCCATGAGATCGTCCGCCACCGTATCGCAAGCTACAGCCAGGAGAGCACCCGCTACTGCAACTATTCGAAAGATAAATTTGGAAACCAGATCACCTGTATCGATCTGGCAACCGGATTTTCCTATGATCTGGACGACGAGAACGACCGTAAAAAATACGAGGTATGGCAGAAAGCAATGGAAGCTGCAGAGCAGTATTACTTCCAGATGCTCGAACTCGGAGCAAAGCCGGAGGAGGCAAGAAGCATTCTTCCGAACTCCCTGAAAACCGAGATCGTCATGACCATGAACTTAAGAGAGTGGCGCCACTTTATCCGGCTTCGAAGCGCCAACGCCGCACATCCGCAGATGCGTCAGGTATCTGACCTGATCCTGAAGAAATTTTCTGAGGAATATCCTCTGTTCTTCCGCGATCTGGCTGAGAAAAAAGGAGAATAAGAAACGATGATGTACAAAGCATTTCTGGTAAAATATGCCGAGATCGGCATTAAAGGAAAGAACCGTCATCTGTTCGAGAAAGCGCTCTGCGTACAGATGGAGCACGCGCTTGCCCCGGTAGACGGAAATTTCCAGGTCACCCGTGAGATGGGACGAATCTATGTCAACACCGAAGGAGACTTTGATTACGAGGGCGCTGTCGATGCGCTGACAAGAGTTTTCGGTATCGCCGAGATCTGCCCGGTTGTCATTTTAGAGGACACCGGCTTTGAAGATCTGGCAGAGGCAGTGGTTTCCTACGTGAAAGAGCTGTACCCGACCGAGGAGAAAACCTTTAAGGTATGCGCACGCCGTGCGAACAAAAACTATCCGATGCACACAATGGAAGTCAACTGCGAGCTGGGCGGCCGCATCCTCGATGTCTGCCCGAACCTCAAAGTAGACGTTCACGAGCCGGATATCTATCTGAACGTCGAGCTGCGTCAGAAGATTTATCTGTACTGCGAGAGCATCGCAGGCCCTGGCGGTATGCCGGTCGGCACAAACGGACAGGCCATGCTGCTGCTTTCCGGCGGTATCGACAGTCCGGTTGCCGGATACATGATCGCAAAACGCGGTGTTAAGATTGATGCCGTTTACTTCCACGCTCCGCCGTACACCAGCGAGAGAGCCAAACAGAAGGTTGTGGATCTTGCAAAACTCGTTGCACGCTACAGCGGCCCGATCCGTCTGCATGTGGTTAACTTCACCGAGATCCAGCTTGCAATCTACGAAAAATGCCCGCACGACGAGCTGACCATCATCATGCGCCGTTATATGATGAAGATCGCAGAAGCGTTTGCACGTCAGGACAAATGCCTTGGCTGATCACCGGAGAGAGTATCGGACAGGTGGCAAGCCAGACGATGCATTCCCTCGCCGTTACCAACGAAGTCTGCACCATGCCGGTCTTCCGTCGCTGATCGGTTTCGACAAACAGGAGATCGTCGATATTTCCGAAAAAATCGGTACGTACGAGAC
>ENA-OQMZ01000544-OQMZ01000544.1-human-gut-metagenome-genome-assembly--contig:-NODE-544-length-15839-cov-2.810654_pt1 | contig 15839 bp, 20 predicted proteins | sample MGYA00242621_ERZ504862 | MGnify/ENA primary metagenome ERZ504862 (study PRJEB26092, sample SAMD00036393) | human gut metagenome | host: Homo sapiens | study: EMG produced TPA metagenomics assembly of... | reverse complement strand
CCGTCCGAAACGGGATCGGGCGTTCCGGTTATTGGGCGGTTGCCTTTTGTTGGTACATACATCCATGAGGTTCCAACCCGGGTTAGGGGAGGTGGTCGTTACTGGGACAAAACTGCGTTCTTTACGATGCCGAGTGGTCTGTATGTGGTGAGTGCCGCGGCCGACGGGATGCGTGCCGGCTGCGTCATCAACACGGCGGTGCAGGTGACGTCCATGCCGCCGCGCATCTCGGCTGCCGTGAACAAGGACAACGTCACCTCGGGCGTCATCGCATCGGCCAAAGCGTTCGCGCTGACCGTGATCGATCAGACCGCCGACATGCTCTACATCGGTAACTTTGGGTTCCGCACCAGCAGCGATTATGACAAGTTTGCCAAGTACGAGACCCGCGAGACTGCCCTTGGCATGCCCTATGTGCCCGAACACGCGGCGGCGCTGTTTAGTTGCCGTCTGATCGACACCGTGGACGTGGGCACGCATCTGCTGTTTATCGGCGAGGTTGAGGATGCCGAGCGTCTGAGCGGCGAGACCCCGCTGACCTATGACTACTACCACAAGGTGCTGAAGGGCAAGACGCCGCCCAAGGCGTCTTCGTACCAAGGGTAGAAATGGTTGAAAACTACTTGCATTATATTATTGAGAATATATACTAATAAGCAAGTACACCAGCAGTCACGTTCGAGAGGAGAACATCATGGCTGAGGAAAAGAAGACGTACAAGTTCGTGTGCACCGTTTGCGGTTATGAGGTTGAGGTCGACACGCCCGAGCTGCCCGAGGATTACGTGTGCCCGGTGTGCGGCGTCGGCCCCGATCAGTTTGAGCTCGTCGAGGAGTAACTCGCAGGCACACGACTTGCAGCAACACATGGCTCTGTCCAAGGGTCCCGGTCGGATATTCCGGCCGGGACCCTTTCCTCCGTCCCCAAGGGATCACGGCTGCTGTTAGCCGATCCTGTCTGTCGTGAGTCCGGCCGACCTTTTGTCTCAATCTGTAACATCTAACGGCTCAAAACGGGTCTATCTGTTACAGATTGAGACAAAAGGTTGGAGCTGAAGAAATGTCTCGATCTGTAACATCTAGAAGTGGAAATTGGGCCCACTTGTTACATATCGAGACAAACCAAAACCGTCCGGCAGAAGATCTCGATCTGTAACATCTAGACATCAAAAGCGTGTCTAGATGTTACAGATCGAGACATTTGCCTGGGTAGGTGCCCCGTCCCATTACATCCCTGTCAACAACACGACATCGAGAATCGTCACGATGGCGCCGATCCCTACGAGCAACGCGTTGAGCGGGCGCGAGTTGGCGTATTTGCCCATGACGCGGGGCGAACTGGTGAGCCGTATGAGCACAAAGACCGTAATCGGCAGCTGAAGCGACAGCAGTGCCTGGCTCCAGATGAGACCCTCAAAAGGATTTGGGACGACCAAGCACGCCGCCACTGCGCCGACGAAACAGGCCGCCACGCCAATCGAGGAATGTCGGTCGTGGATGTCGTATTCCTCGTCGAACATGCCCGCGGTGATGGTTCCCGCCGCCATGCCCGCCGTCACACTACTCGATAGTCCCGCAAACAGCAGTGCCACCGCAAAGATGGTCGAGCTTGCCGGGCCCAGAATGGGGGAGAGTGTAGCCGCTGCGACGGCGAGGTCGCCTACGACCATGCCGTGCGCAAAGAAGGTCGTTGCGGCCAGGATGACCATGGCCGAGTTGATTGCCCAGCCCACGCCCATCGAAAAGAGCGTGTCGAAGAGCTCGTAGCGCAGACGTTCTTCGATAACCTGCTCGCCTTGGCCTTCGAAGTGCATGGATTGGATGACCTCGGAGTGCAGGAAGAGGTTGTGGGGCATAACGACCGCGCCTAGGACACTTACGATAATCGCGGCCGAGCCGGTGGGCATACTGGGTGTGATCCAGCTTGCGGCGGCTTGCGGCCAGTCGACCTTGACCAGCGCAAGCTCGGCTAAAAACGAAAGTCCCACCACGCCCACGAAGGCGATGATCCATCGCTCGGCGCGTTTGTAGGAGCTTGTCATGAGCATGGCAATCGATGCCGCCGCCACGATGATGCAGCCGGCGCGTACGGGCAGGCCAAAGAGCATCTGAAGCGCGATCGCACCGCCCAGGACTTCGGCCATGGCGGTGGCGACCGTGGCTAGATACGCGTGCCGAGTATCGCACGCCCGACGAGGCGGGGCAGGTGGCGCGTCGTGGCCTCGGCGAGACACATGCCCGTGGCGATGCCCAGGTGCGCCGCGTTGTGCTGCAGCACGATGAGCATGATCGTGGACAGCGTGACGATCCACAGCAGCGCGTAGCCAAACTGCGAGCCGGCGGCCATGTTGGAGGCCCAATTGCCCGGGTCGACAAAGCCGACGGTCACGAGCAGTCCGGGGCCGATATGCCGTGCAATGTCTAGGCCTCCGTGACCGCCGGTGCGCCGGGAACCAAAATGATGTTTGAGATGGTTAATCATGGTGCGCTCCTGCGTGCCGTTTGCTTGACGCCGCAAAGGATACCCGTTTTAGGCTCGAAGTTAACCAAGACTAACAAAATAGCTGTATTTGAATAGGATGAGGAAGGGGGCTGCCGAAATGTCTTGATCTGTAACAACTAGGGATGGAAATTGGGCCTAGCTGTTACAGATCAAGACAGGAAGAAATGGTTCTATGGAATATCTCGATCTGTAACAGCTGACCGCCGAAACCGACCCTTCGTGTTACAGATCGAGACAAACCAAAACCGTCCTGCAGAAAATCTCAATCTGTAACATCTAGGCGCCAAAATCGGCTCCTCCTGTTACAGATTGAGATGTTAGATGCAGTGAGCTTACAGACCGCCCGGCACGCGGAGCGTGGCGTTGTCGATGGCTCAATCGACACCTCGGGCGCGTGCTCCACCTGCGGCACCCACTCGTAGGGCGCGCGTTACGCGATTGTTTCGAAACGGGCGGGAAACACAACGGGCCGGCGATGCACCTAGTATGCCTAGTCAACTGACTGTCTAATAGCTAGGGGAGGATCGCGATGCAGGCAGATTCCGCTCAGCAGCAGGGCCTTTATCGCCCCGAATTCGATCACGATGCATGTGGCATCGCGCGCTTGCCGATATCAACGGTGAGCGCCATCACCAGATTCTGGACGATGCGCTGTCCATTCTGGTCAACTTGGAGCACCGCGGCGGCACAGGACTCGAGAAGAACACTGGCGACGGCGCTGGCATCCTGTTCCAGGTTCCGCATCACTTTTTCCGTAAAGAGGCTCAAAAGTGTGGCCAGATTCTGCCGGCAGAGGGCGACTATGGCGTGGCCATGCTGTTCTTCCCGCAGGACGAGAAGGGCGTAGAGGATGCCCGCCGCGTGTTTGAGGAGGCTGCGCCGAGGCTGGCGTGCCGCTGCTCTTTTGGCGCGAGGTGCCGGTCGACCCGCACGACCTGGGCGAGACAGCCCGCGCCTGCATGCCCACTATCCTTCAGGCCTTCCTGGGCCGACCGGACGACACGCCCGCCGGCGATGCCTTCGAGCGCCGTCTGTATGTGTGCCGCCGCACCATCGAGAAGAAGGCCGATGCCGAGTTCGCCCTGCGCGACAAGATCTTCTACGTGTGCTCCATGAGCTCGCGCACTGTCGTGTACAAGGGCATGCTGGTCGCCACGCAGATGCGCCGCTTCTTCATCGACCTCAACGACGCCGCCGTCAAGACGGCCGTGGCGCTCGTCCACTCGCGCTACTCCACCAATACCACGCCCAGCTGGGAGCGTGCACATCCCAACCGCTTTATCATCCACAACGGCGAGATCAACACCCTCAAGGGCAACGTCAACTGGATTCGCGCCCGCGAGCCCAACCTGTACAGCCCCGTGCTGCAGCACGATCTTGAGCGCGTGATGCCCATCATCAACCGCGAGGGCTCCGACTCCGCGATTCTGGACAACGTGCTCGAGTTTTTGGTCATGAACGGCCGTCCGCTCACGCGCGCCGCATCCATGCTGCTGCCCGAGCCGTGGGACCACAACGACAGCCTGAGCGAGGAGCGCCGCGCCTACGACGCCTACCAGTCCATGCTCATGGAGCCGTGGGACGGTCCTGCCGCTATCGCCTTTACCGACGGTCGCACGCTGGGTGCCGCCCTCGACCGTAACGGCTTGCGTCCCGCCCGCTACTATGTGACGCGCGACGGTCGCTTTATGCTGGCAAGCGAGGTGGGCACCATCGAGGTGAGCCCCGAGAACATCCTGACGAGCGGCTGCCTGGGACCGGGCCAGATGCTCGAGGTCGATTTTGCCCGCGGCCGCGTCATCTACAACGACGAGCTGCGCGCCCGTTACGCCAAGGAAAAGCCCTATCGCGACTGGATCGCCGAGGAGACGCTGACCGTCGACGCGCTCGATAGGCCCGTTGCGGCAACGCCCGCCGAGGACGCTGAGGTGCCCGCCGCCGTGCGCATGGCCAAGCTCGGCTACCACTGGGATGACGTTGACGAGGTTGTGCGTCCCATGGCCCAGCAGGGCAAGGCTCCGCTCGCCTCGATGGGTATCGATGCGCCGCTAGCCTGCCTGTCCAAGAAGACGCGTTCGTTCTTCGACTACTTCTATCAGCTGTTCGCCCAGGTCACGAACCCGCCGATCGATGCCCTTCGCGAGCATATGGTCACTTCGACCACGCTCTACCTGGCAACCACGGCAACCTACTCGAGGATTCCCGCACGGCCTGTCAGCTGGTACGCTTGGAGCGCCCGTTGCTCAACGAGGAGGAGTTCGAGCGTATCTGCGCCATCGACCGCGTGGGCTTTAAGACCCGTCGCTTCCGTGCCGTCTACCGCCGCGACGCCGGCGAGGGCGCGCTGCAGCTGCGCTTAAACAGCTTGCCGAGGACGTTGAGGCTGCGGTCCGCGACGGTGTGAACATCGTGGTGCTGAGCGATCGTGCCGCTGCGGGCGAGGTGCCCGTGCCGTCGCTGCTCGCCGTGGGCTGCGTGCACAACCACCTGATCCGCGCCGGCGTGCGTACCTTTGCCGACATCGTGGTGGAGTGCGGCGATGCCGTGTCCCCGCACGACTTTGCGGCACTGGTGGGCTACTCCGCGAGCGGCATCTATCCGTACAACGCGCATGCGTGCATCCGCGATCTGGCGGCACGCGGCGACCTGGACGTGACGGCCGAGCAGGGCATCGCCAACTACAACAAGGCTGCGACCGCGGCATCGTCTCCATCATGTCCAAGATGGGCATCTCCACGGTGCAGAGCTACCATTCGGCGCAGATCTTCGAGGCCGTGGGCTTTACGCCGGAGTTCGTCAACGCGTACTTTGCCGGTACGGTGAGCCGTGTGGGCGGTATGGATGTCGAGGACGTCGAGCGCGAGCAAAACGAGCGCTACGACGCTGCGCTCGCTATCCTTAAGAGCCCGGCTCCCGATCAGCTGCCCACGCTGGGTCTGACCAAGTGGCGCCCGCTCGGTGGCGAGGATCACCTGATCGACCCTCAGACCGTCTACCTGCTGCAGACCGCCTGCCGCGAGGACAGCTACGACACCTTTAAGGAGTACAGCGCCCGCCTGCACCGCACCGGCCGTGCCGTGCGCCTGCGCGACCTGCTGGACTTTGATGCCAGCGGCCGCACGCCGGTTTCGCTCGACGGGGTGGAGCCCGCGCTCAACATCGTCCGCCGCTTTAACACCGGCGCCATGTCGTACGGTTCCATCAGCAAAGAGGCACACGAGTGCATGGCCATCGCCATGAACCGCCTGCACGGTCGTTCCAACTCGGGCGAGGGCGGCGAGGATCCGCGTCGCGAGACCCCGCTGGCCAACGGTGACTCCAAGAATTCCGCCATCAAGCAGGTGGCAAGCGCGCGCTTTGGCGTGACGAGCCGCTACCTGTGCAGCGCCTTCGAGATTCAGATCAAGATGGCCCAGGGCGCCAAGCCCGGCGAGGGCGGACACCTGCCTGGCAAGAAGGTCTATCCTGGATCGCCGAGGTCCGTCAGTCCACGCCCGGCATCGGCCTGATCTCGCCTCCGCCGCACCACGACATCTACTCCATCGAGGACCTGGCAGAGCTGATCTTCGACCTTAAGAACGCCAACCCCGGTGCGCGCGTGTCGGTCAAGCTGGTCAGCGAGGCCGGCGTCGGCACCATCGCCACCGGTGTGGCCAAGGGTGCTGCCGACAAGATCTTGATCAGCGGCCACAATGGCGGCTCGGGTGCCGCGGCGCGCGATTCCATCTGGCATGCGGGTCTGCCGCTGGAGCTTGGTCTTGCCGAGGCCCAGCAGACGCTGCTGCAAAACGGCCTGCGCTCCCGCGTGGTGCTCGAGGCCGACGGCAAGCTCATGGACGGCACCGATGTTGCCGTCGCCTGCTTGCTGGGCGCCGAGGAGTTTGGCTTTGCAACCATGCCGCTCATCTCCATGGGCTGCCTCATGCAGCGCGACTGCCAGCAGGATACCTGCCCGGCCGGCATCGCGACGCAAAACTGCCGTCTGCGTCGCGGCTTCCGCGGCAAGCCAGAGCACGTCGAGCACTTTATGCTCTTTGTTGCCGAGCAGCTGCGCGAGGTCATGGCGAGCCTGGCTTCCGCACCATCGATGAGATGGTCGGCCATCCCGAGTGCTTGCGCCAGATTGAGGTCCCGGGCAACCGCAAGGCCAATCTGCTCGATCTGTCGCCCGTGCTGGCGAGTGCGACCTGCGAGTTCGGCGCTCATATCCCGGGTGCCGACGGTCGCCACTTCCTGCCGCAGATGGCCGCGGACAGCGAGCTCGACAAGACGCTCGACTCCACGTTGTTTGTGCCCTATACGGCCGATGCCCGTGCGCACCTGCGTCCGATTCGCTTCCGCGCCGATATCGCCAACGTCAACCGTTGCGTGGGCACCATCCTGGGCAATGCGGTGACCAAGGCGCATCCCGAGGGTTTGCCTGCCGGCTCCATTACCATCGATTGCGATGTTCGGCCGGTCAGAGCTTTGGCGCGTTCCTGCCGCGTGGCATTACGCTCAACGTGTGCGGCGACGCCAACGACTACTTTGGCAAGGGCCTTTCGGGCGGCGAGGTGTCGGTGCGCCCCAACCCGCATGCGACCTACAAGTTCGACGAGAACATCATCGTGGGCAACGTTGCGTTCTTTGGCGCCACGAGCGGCCGCGGCTTCATTAACGGCCTGGCCGGCCAGCGCTTTGGCGTGCGCAACTCCGGCGCCACCGTGGTGGTCGAGGGCTGCGGCAACCATGGCTGCGAGTACATGACGGGTGGTCTGGCGCTCATCCTGGGCGAGGTCGGGCAGAACTTCGCCGCCGGTATGACGGGCGGCGTGGCCTACGTCTTTGACCAGTACGGCACGCTCGATGCCGCGTGAACCACGAGAGCGTGGAGCTCAAGGCCCCGACGGCCGACGAGCTGGCACAGATTCGTGCGCTCATCCAGAAGCACGTGGACGCGACGCAGAGCCCGCGCGGCATTAAGCTGCTCTACAGCTTTGAGACGATGAGCAAGCGCTTTGTGAAGATCATTCCGACCGAGTACGAGCGCGTGCTGGCGATTGTCGTCGCGGGCGAGGCTGCCGGCAAGTCGCATGCGCAGGCCGAGGAGCTGGCGTTTGACATCGTGACCGGTCGTGCGAGTGCCGCGGATGTCGCTCGCTTTGATGCCGCGGGCGGTGCTGCGGGCGCTGCGTCCGTGGCTGCCAGCTCTGCTGCTTCGACCAAGAAGGAGGCGTAAGTGCCATGGGTAAGCCTGGTGCTTTTCTTGATATCGATCGCGTGACCCACGAGTTCCGCCCCGTGGAGGAGCGCAGCCAAGATTTTGATCCGCTGTACGTGGAGCTCGATGAAGACGCACGTCGCGCCCAGGCGAGCCGCTGCATGATGTGCGGCGTGGCGTTTTGCCAGATGGGCGCGAGCTTTGGCAAGGCGCGTCCGAGCGGCTGCCCGCTGCACAACCTGATTCCCGAGTGGAATGAGCTGGTGTACCGCGGCCGCTGGGACGAAGCGGCCGAGCGTCTGTCGCTCACCTCGCCCATGCCCGAGTTCACGAGTCGCGTGTGCCCGGCGCTGTGCGAGGCCGCGTGCAACCTGGGTTCGGTCGATGGCCAGCCCACGACGATTCACGACAACGAGCGTGCGATCAGCGACCATGAGTGGGCCAACGGCGGTCCGCGTCGCTTTGAGCCGGCAGGGGAGGGCGCACCCACGGTTGCCGTGGTAGGCTCCGGTCCTGCTGGTCTGGTGGCGGCATGGGAGCTTGCGCGTCGCGGCGCCCGCGTGACGGTGTTTGAGCGCGACGACCGCCCGGGCGGCCTGCTCATGTACGGCATTCCCAACATGAAGCTCGAGAAGTCCGTGGTCGAGCGTCGCGTGGCGCTCATGCGCGAGCTGGGCATCGTCTTTGAGCTGGGCGCTGATGTTACGAACCCTGCGGTAGCGGCCAAGCTCAATGGCTTTGACGCCGTTGTGGTGGCTGCCGGTGCTCGTGCGCCCCGCGGTCTTTCGGCTACGAATGTGGATGCCCCGGGCGTGGTGTATGCCGTGGACTACCTGACAGCTTCGACCGTCTCGGCGCTCGATGGCGGTGAGCCCGCGGTGAACGCGCGCGGCCTGGACGTTGCGGTCATTGGCGGCGGCGATACCGGTAACGACTGCGTGGGTACCGCGGTGCGCCAGGGTGCGCGCAGCGTGCGCCAGTTTGAGTTCTTGCCGGCCGCGCCCGATAAGCGTGCAGTGAGCAACCCCTGGCCGCAGTGGCCCAACGTGAAGAAGACCGACTACGGTCAGCAGGAGGCTATCGCTGCCATGGGCGGCGAGATGCGTGCTTGGGGCGTGGATACGCTCGAGGTGCTGCTGGACAAGAAGGGCGCGGCTGCGGGCCTGCGCGTGGTCGATCTGGACTGGTCGGCCGGCAAGCCCGAACGCATTGCGGGCTCCGAGCGCGAAGTGCCGGCGCAGCTGGTGCTCATCGCCTGCGGCTTTACGGGTCCCGAGCATGGTGTGTTCGATGCGGTTGAGCGTGCCTGTTGCTACCGCTGGTCGTCCGCTGCCGGCGATGGCTGCCGAGGCTCGCACCTCGCGGCCCGCGTGGATGGCGTTGCTGCGGATGCCGCGCCGGTGTATGTTGCCGGCGACGCCCGCAACGGCAGCTCGCTCGTGGTAAGCGCCATGGCGGACTCCCTGGCCTGCGCTGCCGAGGTTGCCGAGGCCTTGGGACTGTAAGGTAGTCATTCAAGCGCGTCCCCAACGACTAGTCATTGGGGACGCGCTTTTTTGTCTAGTCGTCGGGGACACTCTTAACGTCTGACTGCTCATTTGCTGACGTGCGGGCTCGCGGCGCCTTGCTGTTTTCGTGATGGCTGCGGCTGGCAAGCTCAAAATCTCTGTTTATTTGCCTATGTTTAACTGGGGTTTTGTTTCGGTATAACGTATCGGTCAAGCGTTCCGTCAAGTATACGGTCAGTATCTGGTTTGCAGCCTGATGCCCATTTCGCCCGCGCTGGCGGCGACCACCGGCCCTCCTCGTAAGCTCAAATTGAGGTTCATCAGTTTGAGGAGGATGCCATGGCCGATCATGTTTTGGACCGGGGACGTCTGACCGAGCCGTCGGTAACGATATTGCCGACATGGCCCAGTTTTGGAGCTGCGCAAGTTTCAGTTTTTGGAGTCGGCGCGCACGCAGTTCGAAGTGATAGTCGATCCATGGCTCAGCTATTGCGAGGAGCCTTCGCAAAGCGAAATCATGGCCTATAACATGGCATTTACCGATTGGCTGCTGTTCGAGCGTCCCTATTACCATGGCAAGACGCTGCTTGAGCTGTATGTGGACGAGCCGCCGGCATCGCTTTCGCCTGCTTCGCTCAGGCGGCTCGAACAGGTGCGCGACACGCAGTATTTCTCGCGCTTTGGCATTTTGGACAAGGATCCTGCGACTGGTATGGTCGCGCTGCGTGACACACGCACCGACCGTCGTTTTGATATCTACGACCCACATATCGTGCAAAAAGAGCACTGGCGCGATGGTGCGATTGCGGTGCGTATCGCGTGCGTTGACGATATTTGGCTGACGGCGGGGCAGCTCTACCTGTATGACATCGCGCGCCTGAGCGATACGGCGGTCGACGGGCCCGGCGCGGTGCATCCCGAGGACCTAGAGGACGGTTTCGACACCTCGTGTATCAGCTTCTTTTTGAGGTTGGTCCGCGACACCATGGGTGCCCAGGGGCGCTACGTAAAGTCCCTCAACATCTACGAACAGGAATGGGAGTAGGGGATGGGCAGCCGCAGCGCCGCCGCCCGTCTATTAGTCTCGGTCTGTAACGTTTAGGGACAAAAAACCGGTCTACCTGTTACAGATCGAGACGAATACTTGGGCGCCGCTGATTTGTCTAAATCTGTAACGTTTAGGGGTCTGGAGGACGCCTAACTGTTACAGATCGAGATGTTTGGAACCTGGCAGGGGGAATGTCTCAATCTGTAACATCTACAGGCCAAAACTCGACCCAACTGTTACAGATCGAGACAAAGGTTGGACGCGGTGCCGAAAGATCTTGATCTGTAACATCTAGAGGCTCAAAGACTGTCTTCCTGTTACAGATCAAGACGTTTGTCAGCGGCGGCAACAGCGGCGATGGTCCATTTGTCCGATGTGGTGGTGATGAAAGTGTCTAATACCGTTCTTAAACACGAGCAGGCGACGCGTAACACCTTGGCGCGGAATAGGATGCTTGCCAGGCTCACGGAGGCGGCTGAACAAGGCGTGCTGCTTGTGACGCACGACAATGCTGAGCTCATGTGGCTGCGGCGCCATGTGGGCACAGACGATATTGCGGAGCCCGAATCGCACCTATTCTGTTTTCAGCATGAATGGGATGCGTTGACGCCGCCAGAGCGGGCGCGGTGGACCATCAAGGGGCTTGCCGAGTTTCACCCCAATTGGCGTTTTGGGGGTATGACGCCGCGCTGATATGGGGTCTGGAGGTGCCGAATGATCTGCTCGGGCCGCGTTACTTGGTCAAAACGGGTTGTTCGGTGGCGTTGAGTACGGGATGTAGACTGCTGCGTCCGCAGGCGGCGGGTGCGCTTGAGCGCGTCGATGGCGTGCGGGTGACGCCGTTTTGGCGCGACGGTGAGGATTGTCTGCTGCGTGCGCCGTTTTCGTATGGTCTGGCGATCGCGATTCTGCATTGCGGGCGAAGGGCATGTCGCGCGACGACCTCTGCGAACGGCTCCAGGCCGATTGCGAGGGCAGGCGAGGGTATCGCAGAGCTCAGGTGATTGCGTCGCATGCGGACGGGCTGTCCGAAAACGGTGGCGAGTCTCGGTTCCGAGCATTCTTTATTGCATACGGCTTTCCGGTTCCGGAGTTGCAGGTGGAGTTTCGCGATCCGCTTGATTCGGGCCAAGTGTTTCGCGTTGATTATTTCTGGAGGCTCGAGGACGGGACGTGCGTGATTGGCGAGCTGGACGGGAAGGGGAAGTATGCCTTGCAGAGCGGCGAGGGTCGGGAGTCGGTCGGCCCATTCGTGGCAGAGCGTCAGCGGGAATCTCATCTGACAATGCTCGGGCACAAGGTGCTTCGGTTCACGTTTGATGAACTCAAGAACCGGGAAAGCTAGCTGAAAAGATGAGGCTGGCGGGTATTTCGCAGCGGGCCGATTTGGCTGAGGAATGGAGACACCAGTGGTATGGGCGCTGAAGCGGACCGTCTCAATCTGTAACAACAGAGGACCGTTTGGCCTCGTAACCGTTACAGATCAAGACGGAAGGTTGGCGGCTGACGAAAAATCTCAATCTGTAACATCTAGAGGCCGAAAACCTGTCTACTTGTTACAGATTAAGACGTTTGACGACGGGGCTGGAGAATATCTCAATCTGTAACATCTACAGGCCAAAATTCGACCTAACTGTTACAGATTGAGACAAAGGTTGGACGCACGACTGAAAATCTCGATCTGCAACATCTGGCGGCTCAAAACCGAGCTTACTGTTACAGATCAAGACGTTTTGCTGGAACGACCGACGCATCGCTGCGCTGGTCTGTTCATCCTCACGCCCTTTTCTTCCTCCCGTTAGCCGATATGTCCGCAGCAACCTTGCCGCGCTGGATAATAATGGACAAATGTTCAAGTTAATCGTGAGGGAGGAGCTCGATATGGCGTCTGCCGATCGTTCCACGTTGTTTATCAATGCGACCGTCCTGGATGGTTCGGAACATATGGAGCCGCAGCCCGACATGGCCGTGGCCGTTGAGCGCGGTCTCATCACGTGGATGGGGCCGAGCGCTGTGGCGCAGGCGCTGCAGGTGCCGAGGTCATCGACCTGGCGGGTGCGTATCTCATGCCGGGCCTCATCAATATGCATGTGCATCTGTGCGGCTCTGGCAAGCCGGTTTCGGCGGGCGATGCGGGTGCGCTGATGAAGAAGCTCGATAATCCGTGGGCCGTGCCATTGTCCGCCACATTCTTAAGGGCAGCGCACAGCAGCAGCTGGCAAGCGGCGTGACCACGGTGCGCGGCGCGGGCGACCCGCTGTTTGCCGATCTTGCCGTGCGCGATGCTATCGATGCCGGCAGGTATCAAGGTCCTCGCCTGGTGGCGCCGGGAACGGGCGTCACGGTGCCGGGCGGCATGGTGCGGGCTTGTTCGCCCAGGTGGCCAACGGTCCCGCTGAGGCGGCCGAGCAGGCGCGCGACCTGTATGCTCGCGGTGCGACGTCATTAAGCTATTCGTAACGGGCGGCGTGTTCGACGCGACCGAGGTGGGCGAGCCGGGCGTGCTGCGTATGCCCGTGGAGGTTGCCGCAGCGGCGTGCAAGGCGGCGCACGATATGGGCCTTCCAGTTATGGCTCATGTCGAGAGTACCGAGGGCGTGAAGGCCGCGCTTGAGGCCGGCGTTGACACGATTGAGCACGGCGCTCCGTTGACGCCCGAGATCCTGGAACTGTACCGCGGCGCCGCGGGCACGCAGCTTGAGGGGCGTGCGCCCAGCGTGACCTGCACCATCAGCCCCGCACTGCCGTTTGTATTGCTCGATCCGGAGAAGACTCATTCGACTGACACGCAAAAGAAGAACGGCGACATCGTGTGCTCGGGCATTATCGAGAGCGCTTGTGCGGCGCTGGAAGCCGGTATCAAGGTAGGCCTGGGCACGGATTCGAGCTGTCCGTTCGTGACCCAGTACGACATGTGGCGCGAGGTGGCCTATTTTGCCAAGTACGTGGGTGTGAGCAACGCCTTCGCGCTGCATACGGCCACGCAGGTCAATGCCGAGCTGCTGGGGCTGGGCGGCGAGACCGGCACAATCGAGTGCGGTAAGGCCGCCGATATCCTGGTGACGCGCGAGAACCCGCTCGATGACCTGTGCGTCTGCGAGAGCCGATGCACGTGATGTGTCGTGGCGATCTGATGCGCAAGCTCAAGGTCAAGCGTATCCCCGAGGTTGACGCCCGAGCTCGACACGATTATGGCCATGCCGTCCGAGGCGCTGGCCGAGGAGCTCGCCCGCGACGGCGTGGCGTAAGCGCGCGATATGGCGATGCGACAAAGGGACAATCCTTTTGTCATAATCAGAAAAAGCCGAGGTCCCAGTGCGAGGCCTCGGCTTTTATTTTGTCCCATGGTATGGCGGCTATGAGCGCGTCTCCATCTTGGCGTGGCACTTGGGACAGGTGACGCGGATCTTGCCCTTACCCTTGGGGACGGACAGCATCTGACCGCAGTTAGGGCATTTAAGGTAGGCCGTGGTCTTGCGGCCCTTCCACATCTTCTTGGCCGTTCGCTTGGCGCGCTCAAAGTCTTCCTTGCTGGTGCCGGCCGCACGCGAGGCGTTGGCAGCCGCAGTCCCGCCGCCCAAGCTGGCGACGAACTTGCCTAGGCCGGGGACGTTTGCGGTCGCCGTGACAAAGGCGTCGTTCTCCTTGCGGCGCGCGTCGATGTTTTTGGATAGACCGCGCAGCACGCCGAGCACGATCACGGCGATGGCGATCCAGCTGAGCCACTGGATACGAGCCATCGACCCGATCATCGCGATGATAATGCCTGCGAAGCCCAACACGACGGTGAGCTCATCGGCGCCGTTGCGACCCTTCATAAAGTCATTCATGCGAATTGCCTTTCGTTCGATATGCTGCACGCCTTTATACCCCTTTTGGTGCATTGGGGACAGGTCAATCTGCACCAAGGTGTGCAAACGTACCTGTCCCCAATGCACCAATTACTTGGCGAGTTTGTCGACGACGTGTTCGATCTCGGCGAGCTTGGCGGCCTTGAGTTCCTCGTCGCCGATTCGATGGCCGAGGCGACGCAGCCCTCGATGTGAGCCTTGAGCACGTCGGCGTTAATGCGCGCGAGGAGCGCCTGCGTTGCCATGAGCTGCGTGGAAATATCGACGCAGTAGCGGTCCTCCTCGACCATCCGCAGGATGCCGTCGATCTGGCCACGTGCCGTCTTGAGCATGCGGGTCACCGATTTATGGTCTGCCATCATGGCGGGTCCTCGTTTCTGGTCGGGGGGGTACGTGCGGGTCGTTACGCGGCGGTCACAGACAGGGCGTGGAACTTCTCGCCGGCGCCCTCGACGGCGGCGGCGAGCTGCTCGGCGGTCACGGTTTCGGCGCACTCCACCTGGACGGTCTGGGTCTCGTGATCGGCGTCGGCGTCGGTCACGCCGGCCACGTTGAGCAGTGCCGTCTCGACAGTGGCGTCGCAGTGGCCGCACATAAGGCCCGAAGTCTTAATCGTGTAACGCATGGGTATTCCTCTCTGTTGTGTCGGCTTTCCCAGGCACCCGACCTTGACCTTCAAGCCGTCGCTCGCGTACCAAAGTACGCGTCGCTCCTCTTTCAGGCCAATCTCGGGCACCTGGAAAACCCGTTCTAAATGGACGTAATGGTGAGCCTATTTTGCCACTTTAGGCTTAAAGGTTCGTAGACGCAAAGCGTTGGTCACGACGCACACGCTCGACAGGCTCATGGCCGCGGCGCCGAACATCGGCGAGAGCTGCCATCCGGTGAGCGGGAAGAACACGCCCGCCGCCAGCGGAATGCCGATGCCGTTGTAGAACAGTGCCCAGAACAGGTCCTGCTTGATGTTGCGGATCGTGGCGCGCGACAGCTCGATGGCGCGGGCGACGTCCATGAGGTCGCTGCGCATGAGCACCACATCTGCCCTTCTTTGGCGATGTCGGCGCCGCGCGATTGCAAGGCCCACGTCGGCGCGCGCCAGGGCGGGGGAGTCGTTGATGCCGTCGCCCACCATGGCGACCTTGCTGCCCGCATCCTGCAGCTCGCGCACGTGGCGCTCCTTGTCGGCGGGGAGAACGTCGGCGATGACCTGATTGCTGCTCAGCCCTACGCGGCGGGCGATGGCTTCGGCCGTCACACGGTTGTCGCCGGTGAGCATGCACACGTCGACGCCGAGCTTGCGGAGCGCGGCGATTGCCTCGGCACTCGTTTCTTTGACCTCGTCAGCCACGGCGATGGTACCGACAAGCTCGTCGTTCTTGGCAAAGAACAGCGGCGTTTTGCCCTCGGCGGCAAATCGCTCCGCAAGTCCTGCGGGCACGGTGATACCCAGCTCGCTCATCAGACGAACGTTGCCGGCAGCGATGACGTTTTGTCCCTCGCGCGCGGTAACGCCTCGCCCGGGCACGGCGGCAAAGTCCTCGACCATGCGTGCGACGATTCCGCGCGCCTCGCACTCGGCCATAATCGCCTCGGCCAGCGGGTGCTCGCTCGAGCGCTCCAACGCGCGGCCAGTTTGAGCAGCGCTTTTTCGCTCATGGCGGGCGAGCCGTCGGCGAGCACGGCAACCACAATGTCGGTCACGGCCGGCTTGCCGCGGGTGACGGTGCCGG
>ENA-OQMZ01000542-OQMZ01000542.1-human-gut-metagenome-genome-assembly--contig:-NODE-542-length-15848-cov-1.671713_pt1 | contig 15848 bp, 13 predicted proteins | sample MGYA00242621_ERZ504862 | MGnify/ENA primary metagenome ERZ504862 (study PRJEB26092, sample SAMD00036393) | human gut metagenome | host: Homo sapiens | study: EMG produced TPA metagenomics assembly of... | reverse complement strand
GGGTGGATGAAATAAAAGGAGAGTTTGTATACGAAGAACTCAATAAGCCGAAAACCATTATGTTGGAGCATTCTCTTGTCTCTCTGTCAAAATGGGAATCCTTATGGAAGAAACGATACTTTCCGGTTGAGAATCGCACAATCGATGAAATAGTGAGCTACATACAATGTATGACAATTACTAAAAACGTTGAACCGGAAGTTTATGATCATTTGATTCACCATCAGGATTTGATAAATAGAATAACGGAATATATTAATGATCCAATGACTGCAACTACCTTTGGTAAAAATCAGAACGATAATTCAACTCGGACTGAAAACATATCATCGGAACTCATATATTTCTGGATGTTCGATAATGGTATTCCAATGGAATGCGAAAAGTGGCATTTAAACAGATTACTCACACTTATAAGAGTATGCAATGTAAAAAGGGGCTCTGGTAAGAAGATGAGTCAATCGGAAGTAATGCGACAGTATAAATCTATAAATGAAGCAAACCGAGCAAAATTCCGCTCGAAGGGGTGATTACATGTCTATAAAAGGAATTGACGTATCAGCATATAACGGAACTATCGACTGGGGGACAGTAGCGGCGTATGGTATGGATTTTGCAATCTTACGTATTACTGAAAAAGGTAATGTAGTAGATAGTTCCTTTGAACGAAACTACAAGGGATGCATTGACAATCATATACCGGTTGGTGTTTATAAATACAGCTATGCTCTCGATGTGCCTGAAATCCAGGAAGAAGCTCGAAAAGTTCTTTCCACGTTGAACGGCAGGAAGTTAAATCTCCCTGTATGGTTGGATCTCGAATGGGATAAGCAGAAAGAACTTGGAACTAAGAAGATCTCAATGCTTGCTGAGGCTTTTATCAAAGTGATAACTGATGCCGGATATAAAGCTGGAATTTACTGCAATGCTAAACAGTGGTATGAGTCTGTTATTGGAAATGATCTTAAACAGAAATATGACTTTTGGATTGCAAGTTATCCGACACATGATGATGGAACACTTCAGGAAAGATTGAGACCGAGCTATGGTGTTGGATGGCAATACAGCTCCAATGCGAAAATACCGGGAGTTCCGACAGTTGTTGACAGAAGTGTGTTTTATAAAGACTACACTAAAGAAGAGTCTAAGCCAGTCAAAATGGAGGAAATCAAAGTGAGCAAATTACAGGAGTTTATAAACCTTGGTCATTACTACGCCAATAATGGTGGCGATAAACCATATCTTGAAAAGAGAACTGAAGAATATCTTGACGATTTCCAGAAAAACGCTGGTTATAACAATTATACAAAATTTGCGAGAGACGTAAATCGTCTTGGTCAGCCCGGATGTCAGGGACAACCATGGTGTGCTGAGTATAAATTCTGGGAGCTTGTTCAGGTGTTAGGAATCACAAAGGCTCTTAAAATTATGGGTGGCGGATTCTACAACTGTACATCAGTGATGAATCATGCAAAGACAAATGGAACATGGCATACGAAGCCAAAGAAAGGTGCTCTTGTTATATTTAGACGTGGAGCACATATTGGCTCTGTTGATAGCTACGATGAAAATTACGTATACACCAACGAAGGAAATACTTCATCTGTTCCAGGAGTAGTCGCTAATGGAGGAGCAGTTCGCAACAAGAGATATTCGATTAATGATTCTTCTATCACTGGTTATGTATGGATTGACTGGGGTGAAGAAACCTCTGCTGAAAAATGGGTTGCTACTGGGACCAGAATTTCAACAGTTGACGATCTCTACATTCGAGAAAGTCCTAATGGATATGTGTTAGGACAGATCAATGCTGGCGATAGAGTTGAAATCGATGGAACTGTATCTGGTAAATGGACGAAAGTGAAAGTGAACAAATATCGGTATCGGTTGGGCTTGGACAGCTTATCTTCAGGAATCTGAACCAGTGAAACCACAGACCATCACAAGTAAGCAGAATAAGAAAAAGAGATTATTCGTTGGTGAGGTTAAAGTTAAAGAGACTGATGTCCGAACATGGGCCGGAGACGAGTATCCGACAATCAAGAAGTATCCATATCTTGCAAAAACCAATTTGGTTGATGTTATGGATTATACACAGAAAGATACATCCGGAAGTAAATGGTATTATGTCAGAATCGCAGGCAAATACTTTGGTTTTGTTAAAGCGAGTGATATTAAGAAACGATGAGGTGTTGATATGATAACTTTCAGACAAAAGGGCGATTTCTCTAATCTGTCAGGATTCCTTGAGAGAGCTAAAGAAACGGTTAATCTTGGAATTTTAAACAAGTACGGTCGTGCTGGAGTTGCCGCTCTTTCGTCTGCAACTCCGGTTGATACCGGTAAAACAGCAGCATCGTGGACATACGAGATTGTCCGTCAAAATGGGGGCGTATCTATAGAATTTCACAATACAAATGTTCAGAGAGGTATACCGATTGCAATAATCTTACAGACAGGTCATGCAACTGGTACTGGAGGCTGGGTAGAAGGAAGAGATTATATCAATCCTGCTATTCAGCCTATTTTTGACAAAATAGCAAAAGAGGCTTGGGAGGAGGTTGTTAAGAAATGAGTAAAGTAGTTGATAGCAGAGTCGTTGAAATGCGGTTCGATAATGCGCAGTTTGAGCGTAATGTTAAAACTACCATGTCGACTCTTGATAAACTAAAAGAGAAGCTGAAATTCTCCGGAGCTTCAAAAGGTCTTGATGATATCGAGAAATCTGCAAAACAGGTTGATATGTCTGGATTAGGCAGAGGTGTCGATACTATCAAAATGAAATTCTCCGCCATGGAAGTTATAGCCATGACTGCTCTTTCAAACATTACTACAACTGCAATGAGAGTTGGAAAGAGTATTGCTGATTCTCTTACTATTGATCCGATTAAAGATGGTTTCACAGAGTATGAGACTCAGATGAATGCGGTTCAGACTATCTTAGCAAACACCCAGAAAGAGGGTACCACAGTCAAAGATGTCAATAAAGCACTTGATGAGCTTAATACATATGCCGATAAAACCATTTATAACTTCACAGAGATGACTCGTAATATCGGTACTTTTACGGCTGCTGGTGTCAAGTTGGATGCATCAGTATCAGCAATTAAAGGTATTGCGAACTTGGCTGCGGTATCAGGTTCAACATCTCAGCAAGCATCCACAGCGATGTATCAGTTATCACAGGCTCTGGCCGCAGGTAAAGTTCAGCTTATGGACTGGAACTCGGTAGTTAATGCTGGTATGGGTGGACAGGTATTTCAGGATGCTTTAATCAGAACATCGGAACATCTTGGTACCGGAGCAAAAGAATATATCGAGGCAACTGGTTCATTCCGAAATTCCCTTGAAAAAGGCTGGCTGACAACAGATGTCTTAACTCAGACACTTGATCAGTTTGCAACGGCTGCTGATACTCAGGAAGAATATAACGCAGCTGTTAAAAAGTTTGTAGACCAGGGATATACCCAGGAGCAGGCAAAAGAGATGGCGGATATGGCAAAAACAGCAGGAGATGCCGCCACTAAGGTTAAAACTTTCACTCAGCTTATCGATACTTTAAAAGAAGCACTTGGCTCAGGATGGACTAAAACATGGCAGCTTATAATCGGCGATTTTGAGGATGCTAAGGAGATATGGACCAAAGTCAGTGATGTTTTAAGCAATCTTATCAATAAATCAGCGGATGCTCGTAACAAACTCGTGAAGAAAGTTATGGGTAATCCGTATTCCGGTTTGCTCAAATCTATTAATGAGATTACTGATAAAACCGAAGGACTTCAGGAAATAGTCAATAATGTTATTCGTGGTGATTATGGAAACGGACAGTCACGATTCGATAAACTGTCTGAGCAAGGGTATAACTGGGCTCGTGTTCAGAATATGGTTAATGAGCAGCTCGGTTGTTCTTTTCGATATAACGAAGAGCTTGGCGGATCACAGGAAGATCTGCAGAAAACTCAGGCTGAAACTATTGCTCAGTTGGTCCAAATGTCTGATGCACAGTTAAAAGAAGCTGGATTTACAAAAGGACAGATTAAAGCATTACGAGGATTACAGGAACAATCTGAGAAAACTGGTGTTCCGATACAGGATCTCATAAATACCATGAGTCAGATGAGCGGTCGTGACTTATTATTTGGCTCATTCGAGAATATCGGAAAAAGTATTTTTAATCTTTTTTCTGAACTGAAGAAGGGTTGGAATGACGTATTTAATCCTCCGTCAGCTTATACTCTCTATAACATCCTTTATGCAATTTATAACAAAACTGCTCAATTAGCGGTGTTTACTGAAGACCATGGTGAGGAGCTTCGTCGTACAATGGCTGGCTTGGCCGCAGTCCTTGATATAATCAAAATGACTGTCGGTGGGGCATTGAAATTCGGTCTCAAAGCACTTAATGCTATACTCAGTGCATTTGGAATGGACACACTTGATCTCACTGCCAATCTTGGGGATTTATTGGTGCAGTTCGACAAATGGCTTAAAGTTGTCGACCCGTTTGAGGCAGTTGCTGAGAAAGCTGGAGAAGGAATCAAATTCCTGATCGATAAAATCAAAGAGCTGTACGAATATCTTAATAAGATACCTCAGTTTAACAAATTCTTTAATAGTTTTAAGAATATCGATATTACAAAATTTGTAACTGATATATTTAATGACATAGAGAATTTTGATTTTGATAAAGCATGGGACGACCTTGCCAAAAAAGTAAATGGAAATAAAATAGGTAAAACCATTATCGATGGTCTTAAAAAAGGACTCAACGAAGGTATTACGGCAGTTCCTGATATTTTAATTTCTATTGGAAAGGCGATCCTCGATTCTATCAAGGAAGTTCTTGATATCAATTCACCATCCAAAGAGACTTTCAAATTGGTGAGTGGACCATAGAAGGTTTACTTAATGGTCTCAAAAATAAAGCTTCAGATGTCATAGATTATCTTAAAGGTCTTGGCAGAAATATGCTCGATGCTCTTAGCGATGTTGACGTAGATTGGGGTAGTGTTATAGCAGTTAGTTCTATCGGAGGACTTGTTTACGGTGCAAATAAAATAATGGATGCTGCATCTAAGTTTGCATCGCCGTTTGAAGCTATCACCTCTGTGATAGACGGACTTGCCGATATCGAAGCAAGTGTTTCTAAGAACATTAAAGCCAATGCTTTTAAAACAAAGATGGATGGCATAAAGCAGTTTGTCACATCTCTGGTTATCGTGGCTGGTTCCATTTATATTCTTGGAAAGCTTGATACCAAAACACTTGCTCAAGGCGGATTGCTACTGCAGTTATCGCTGGTGTGCTTGTTGGAATCGCAGTCGCCATGAGTAAAATAACGGCAGCATCAGCAACTATAGATAGACATGGTATCAAGATTGACGGATTAAAAGCCGGAATCACTTCTATCGGAACTGCAATATTACTTATCGGCACCACTGTCAAAATACTTGGTGGTATGGATTTAAAAGACATGGAGCATGGCTTTGCTGGCTTAGCTGGAATTGTTGCTTCTCTGGCTGTCATAATAGCTACTTTCGGTATTTTTGTCAAAGATGAAAGTGCTAAGAATATAGATAAGCTCGGCAAAATGATGAAAATATGGCTACGGCTATGTTGCTTATGGCCGGTGTCGTGAAAATAATCGGAATGCTTTCAGCTGAGGAAATACTCAGAGGGGTTGCTTTTGCTACTGGTTTTTCAGCATTTGTTTTAATAATGGGATTAATAGGAGCCAAATGTGGGGAAGGTGTTGCCAATCTTGGTGATGGTCTGAAATCTCTTGTTATTGCTATGGGTATGCTGGTTGGTGTAACCAAGCTGATCGGGTACCTCTCAATTGGTGAAATTGCCAAAGGCACAGTTTTTGCTGGATCATTTTTAGCATTTATCGAAATTCTCAAACTCATAAGCAAATCTGACGATGGACAAGTCATGAAAGGTTTAACCAGATTACTATTATCTGTATCCATATCAATGGCGCTCATGGCTGGAGTAGTGAAGTTGGCGTCTTATCTATCAGCTGGTGAAATGATCAAAGGTGGTGTTTTTGTAGCTGCATTCACAGCTTTTGTGTATGCTCTTGTAAAAGTTACCACAATAGCAAGCAATCAGCAAACCGCAAAAGTAGCTGCTTCTATATTATCTATATCAGTAGCGGTTGGTATTTTGGCTGGCGTTTCGGTTCTTCTTGGTATGATAAGTATTAAGAATCTTGCGAAAGGTGAGACTGCTATTGCATTGCTATGTGGAATGATGGCAGTAATGGTTCGTCAGTTGCGAGGAGCGAACGATGTCGGCAAGAGTCTGACCGGAATGGCAATTGCAATTGGTGTTATGGCGGCATCTGTGGTCGCGCTTTCTTTTGTGAAAACGGAAAAACTGGTAAGTGCCACATTAGCCATATCTACCATGATGGGGATGTTTGCTGTGGTTGAAAAAGCTTCTTCTGTAGCCACAACATCCATAAAACTATAGTTGTCATGACTGCTGTTGTGGCAGCGCTCGGCGGGTTACTTGTATTGATGAGCAAATTCAATTTCAATGTGTCAGCATCCAATGCTACAGCTCTATCGGCAATGATGCTTGGTTTAGCAGCTGCAACCGCAGTGTTAGGCAAGATTGAAAGCGTCGATAAAAGTGCATTAATTGCCGTTGGGATAATGACAGGTGTATTGGCTGGAGTAGCTGTCATACTCGGCATAATGGATAAGCTCGATATATCTGCAAGCATCCCTAATGTTATAGCTTTATCAATTATGTTAAATGCTATATGCGCTGCAGCATTGATAGCGAGTAAGATACCTCCGATACCGCCAAGTGCTTCATTATATATTGCAGCATTTGTTGGAATAATTACCGCTTTGGGTGCGGTTATAGTAGCTGTAGCAGGCGTTATAGATCTTATTCCAGGCGTTGAAGAGTTTCTTGACGGCGGTATAAAGATTCTGGTCAAAATAGGAACTGGTATAGGCGAATTTGTAGGAAGTCTTGTTGGCGGCGTAATGGATGGAATTGCCGTTGAAGCTACGAAAGATTTACCAGAAGTTGGTAAAAATATAGCAGAATTTCTTAAAGCATTTTCCGGAATGGATAATTCTGTAAAAACTGGCATTGAGGTATTTGCCGATGCTGCTGGAGCTATTTTAAGTTTATCTAAATCAAACATTCTTGATGGGATTGCTAATAAACTTGGTTTTAATACTGGTCTCGATAATTTTGGTGAACAGGCGAAATCTTTCGGTAAAGCCATGCACGCATTATCGGATTCTTTAACAGGTGAGAATGTAATTGATACAGAAGCTGTTAAAGGCGTGGCGAAGTTGGTCAGCTGCTTGCCGCATTAGCTAATGACATTCCACCTCAACCCGGTGATATCCTTAAAAAGTTTGTATTTAGCCAGAATCTTGGTGAATTTGGTAAACAGGCAGAAGCATTTGGTAAAGCAATGAGTGCTATGTCTAAAGCAGTGTCTGGTGAGAATGCAATTGATACAGATGCTGTTAAAGGTGTGACGAAAGCCGGTAAAATGTTATCTGCATTAGCGGATGATATACCACCGCATCCTGGAGATATTCTTGAAAAATTTGTATTCAGCAAGGATCTTGGTGAATTTGGTAAACAGGCAGAAGCATTTGGCAAAGCTCTTAGTGCTATGTCGAAGGCTATCACAGGCGAAAATGCGATTGATGTGAATGCTACACAAAACGCTGTAAATGCTGGTAATTTACTGTCAGCATTAAAAGATAATTTACCAAAAGATCCGGGAGCGATTCTTAGTTTATTTACGGAAAATAAGAATCTCGGAAAATTTGGAGAGCAGGCACAGAAATCGGCGAAGCTATAAGTGCTATGTCTAAAGCTATTACGGGTGAAAACGCAATTGATACAGAAGCTGTATCCAATGCTAAAAACATAGGTACTATGATGACCGAACTGCAGAAAGCATTACCGAAAGACGAATGGTTCGACGGAGTTATGCAGCTTGATGATTTTGGTAGTGATATCAGTGCTTTTGGTCAGGGGTTGCTTGTTTACAACGCGAATGTCGCAGACATAGACTTTACTAAAGTTAGCGCATCTGTATCTCAAGCTTAAACGAATGGTATCACTGGCCAATAGTATATACGGCAACTCATCCAATATCGAAAGTGGAATTAAGACGTCAAGGATTCGAGGATATCGGTAGAAACGATAAAAGATTACAGTGATGATGTATCTAATACCAATATTGATAGCATATCCAATTCTATTTCGATAGGATTCAGATTAAAAACATTCATTTCAAGTCTGAAAGATATTAATACGACCGGCATCACGAGTTTTAAAGAGGCTGTGAGTAAACTTGGTGAAGTTGAACTCGGTAGTATTAAGAATACGCTAAACGAATCGGCTAAAACATTTTCGACGAATGGTTTAAGTATTGTTGAGGCATTGAGCAGCGGAATGACCATGAGAAGGTCTAAAGCTATATCAGCAATGAGCAATATAGTTAACGATGTGCAGAAAACAATTACCGATAGAAACGAAAACTTCAAGAAAACGGGTGTGGCGTTGATTAGTATGCTTGCTGTTGGAATGGCGGCTCAGAAAGAACATGTTAAGAATATTGCATCTCAGGTTGCTATAGCATCTGCAAACGGAGCTCTTAATCCGGCATATTCTTATATGAATAATAACGGAAGAAATCTCGGTTTAGGTTTAGTCTACGGTGTGTTATCAATGCAACAGTCGGCTTATAACGCTGGCTTTGCTTTAGGACAAGCTGCGGTCAGAGGCGAGCGTGCCGGTCAGCAATCACATTCACCACTACGCAAACCACATATCCAAGTCGTTAGTTTGGTTGGATGGAAGCATGATAAAATGCTGTCGTGATATTGCCACAAAAGTATTCAGTACCGGTAAGAAACTTGGTACTGGCATAGTGGACTCCGTATCCGAAGCTATGCAGTCAGCTGAAGATATATTTGATTCCACAGTTGATGTAGCTCCTGTAATCACGCCGGTAGTTGATTTAACCGATATTCAAACCGGAGCTGCCAGAATCACAAGTATGTTCAATAATCCGTCAGTAACACCAATGACAAACATCCGAGCTATTTCCGGAATGATGGATAATCGTCAAAATGGAAATAATGAAGATGTGGTAAATGCCATTAATGGACTTAAAAAGAGTATCGGTAATGCCGGAAATACTTATAATAACATTTCTGGAATTACTTATGATAATGGCAGTGCTGTTTCAGAAGCTATCGAAACATTGGTAAGAGCAGCTAAGATAGAGAGGAGGAGATAGTCATGTCTCAGTTTTCAGACGGCACATCTGGTTCATCTTCACTAAATGATGTTTTTACTGATGGCTCTGAATATACAACCAATCTCAGCGCCCAAGTTCAAATCACTGAATTTGGGCTTGAGAAAGGTACAATCCGAAACGTATTTATAAAATGGACGTGGAATCAGCTACACACAAAAGAATTTCGTGTTGTTTGGTACTATTTCACAGGTCAAGGAACATCTTTTGTTGGAAGTGATGCCAGAGTAACAAATAAATATTCTTCATATAACGCACCATCCAATGCGACAAAAGTAAAAGTAAAAATACTTCCTATAGCCGACAGTCGTAAGATTGGAAATTATACCGCAGCACATTGGACAGCCAAGTGGACAACTTTAAGAGAATATAGTTTCAAAAATAATCCACCAACTGTTCCGTCGGCTCCGTCAGTCACAATTAGTAATAAATATAAACTTACGGCATCACTTGCTAATGTTAATTCTGATACAGAACAAATCGAATGGTATGTTGTACGGGATGATAAAACTAAATATTATTCTGTAAAAACAAAAGTTAACAAAAATGCCGCGTCAATGACTTGTACCATTGATGCTGGAGGAAAATACAAGGTTAAATGCCGAGCGTGGAAGGGCAACCAGCATAGCGACTGGTCTGAATATTCCGGAAATGAAGGTACTGTTCCGACTGGAGTTGGTGAGATTACTCGTCTCGAAGCTTTTTCAGAAACAGGTGTACTGGTCGATTGGACTGGTGTTAAAAATTGTACGGGGTATGAAATTCAATATACCACGAGACAGGGATATTTTGACAGTAACCCTAACGAAGTCAAAAGCCAAACCGTTCCGTCGAATATCAGTCATGCTGAAGTAACTGGTCTTGAGTTAGGACAGACATATTTCTTCAGAGTCAGAGCTACAAATGATCAAGGAAATTCTCCTTGGAGCAGTATCAAATCAATAACCCTTGGTAAAGATCCAACAGCTCCGACAACATGGTCATCGACTACGACGGCTATAGTTGGTGAGGAGCTTGTTCTTTATTGGGTACACAATGCTACAGATGGTTCTTCGGAGAAGCAGGCGGAACTTGAGTTGAATGTCGATGGAACTATCACAACTGAAACCATCGTGAATACAGCAACAGGCGACGACAAAGATAAGACTAAAAGTAAGAAGATAAATACGTCAAAATGGAGTGAAGGAACCACTCTAAAATGGCGTGTTCGAACTATGGGAATTACTGGAAATTACGGAGAATGGTCCGTCCAGAGAGTTGTAAACATTTATGCGCCCGCCACGTTACAACTCAATGTGACAGATTCTTCCGGAAGTGATATTTCTACTATTACGTCATTTCCTTTCTATATTAAAGGAATAGGTGGTCCGAGCACTCAAAAAGTTCTTGGATACCACGTATCAGTAGTGGCTTTGGAAGGATATAATACGGTTGATGAAACTGGTATGGCGATCGTTGTCGCTAAAGGTCAGGAGATATTTTCACGATATTATGACACTAGCGGAGAACTGTTACTTGAATTACATGCTGGAAATATCGATCTTCAGAATAATGTTAGTTATCGAGTTATCTGTTCGGTTGCCATGGATTCAGGATTATCGGCAGAGAGAAATGAAGATTTCACAGTAGCGTGGACTGAAATGACCCATTCGGTTAATGCTGAGATGGCATACAGTCCAGAGACATATTCATTTCTTATCAGACCATATTGTCTTGATGAAAATAATAATCTTGTGAGCGACGTTACTCTTGCCGTATATAGAAGACAATTTGATGGAGAGTTTGTTGAAATTGCATCCGACCTTGAAAATTCATCGAACCGGTTTGTTACTGATCCACACCCTGCGTTGGATTTCGGACGATATCGTGTTGTGGCTAAATCTAAATCAACTGGGGCTATCAGTTATTACGATATGCCGGGCTATCCCATCAACGAATCTGGAATTATTATCCAGTGGGAAGAGCAGTGGCAGAACTATATCACATCTGAAATAAATGAAAATGACACGTATGCTGAACGTCCTTGGTCTGGTTCAATGGTGAGGCTACCATATAATGTAGACGTGTCAGACGATAGCGATTCAGATGTATCGCTTGTCGAATACATAGGTCGAAAACATCCGGTGAGCTATTATGGGACTCAGGTCGGACAAACTGCAAGTTGGAATACTGATGTTCCGCGTAGAGATGTAGAGACTCTTTATGCTTTGAGAAGATTAGCTGCATATCAAGGAGATGTATATGTCAGAGAATCGAGCGGAAGCGGTTATTGGCTCATGTTAATGTGTCAGTAAGCAAAAAGCATCAAAATGGGGTAGTCCCAGTTACAATAAAAGTAACTAGAGTTGAGGGAGGGATTTAATATGCCAGATTGGACCAAATCAATGGAACAATCTTTTGAATATTATATTGTAGACCCTGGTACTTGGCGTGACCAAAAGAAACTCGACAATATACTTGACGGCACAATTGATGGAGATTTGGAGGCTGAAACGCTCGGTTCTGCAACATTTAATATAAGTGATTCAGTTGGGGAATGTTATATCAGACCCTATCTTGTTACTCGTCAAAATGGAATTACAGAAAGGTTCCCTATGGGAGCTTTTCTCGTTCAGACTCAGAAAACAGAGTTCGATGGTAAGTATACAAAGGTTCCAATCGATGCATACACACCTTTATTAGAACTAAAAGAGAATTTGCCTCCACTGGGATATTCGATAATGAAAGATTCGAATATTATGGATTATGCTTATCGTCTCACAAGAGAGCAAGTTAGAGCACCGGTTATACCGACATCTATTGATGAAAAATTATACTCTGATTTTGTAGCCAACACCGACGATACTTGGCTCACATTCAATAAGGATCTTATAGCAAATGCGAAATATGATTACGGTCTCGATGAATTAGTCGAATCATTTTTATGCCGGATCAGAAAGTAGATTGTCTGCAACCGGTCTGGGAATTTAATGATGACGACGGCTCTATTCTTTATCCAGATATAAGTACAAATCGTGATATGTATGGTATTCCAAATGTCGTAGAAGTATCTTATTCTGGAACAAATGATAATTATTATTCGCGAGTTGTGAATGATGATCCAAACAGTCCGGTTTCAACGGTGAATAGAGGACGAGAAATAACTCATCGAGTGACGAATCCAGAATTTGCCGGTGAACCAACCGAGGGTCAGATTGAAATTTATGCGAGGAATCTCCTTGAACAGTTATCATCGATTGATTACACCGTATCGTTTTCTCATGGCTATTGTCCTGTTAGACTTGGGGATTGTGTCCGATTAAATTATTCAAGAGCAGGAATAAATGGAGTTAAAGCCAAGATAACAAAACAATCAATTACATGTAAACCGGGATGCAAAGTTACAGAAACAGCAGTGTTTACAAAGAACTTATGGAGGTGATCGTGTGGAATTATCAAAAGTCATAATAGATGATTTTGCTAAAGTGACAAATGACGATAGACACATTTCTCAAAACACTACTCTCTACGGAACAATCAAAGTAAACGGCGATAAAACTATGTTCAATTGGACGGTTCAGATCTTCTCACGCCCTGCTCATCAAGTGTTAACGTCAAAGATGGCGAAAGAGTCATGGTTGTTGTTGGAGGGCATGAGGCAGTTGTTACCGGAAACATGTCTTCTCCAGCGGCAAGACTTGGCGATGTTGATGACGCTAAAAAAGAGATAGGTGATGCGGTAGATCAATCATTAGATGCATATGATGTAAAACTCGCTCAAATGAACGAGCTTGCTGCTAACACTCTTGGTTCTATTATACAGAAGAGAAAACTGAAGATGGATCTATCATAGCATATAGACATGATAGACCGAATCTTAGCGAATCCAAAATCATCTATAAGACAGGTATTGAAGGGTTCTTTTTATCTGTGGATGGCGGACAAACATGGAAAGCGGGGTTTGATAGTAATGGAGATGCCGTTCTGAATATTCTCTATGCTATCGGTATTCAGTCAAAATGGATTAATACAAGAGGATTTACGGCTACTAATAACAGCGGAAAAGAAACTTTCAAGATCGATGAAAATACTGGTGACGTTTACATTGATCCAAACGCATTTATGCTTGGTGACAAAGATGTTGCTGAGACCATCAATGGATTAATTTCCGATGCATCCACTGTGTTTATGCTGCTTAGTAATGAATATCAGGGGATTGCTACAGATTCAGATGGTAACGTGGTTGGCGACTTTCCGAATTGCCAGACAACCATAACCATTATGTCTGGAAATAATGATGTCACCGCAGAAGCTACAATTCAGCCAACTTTAAGAAAAGGTATTATCGGAGAATGGGATGCTGAGACTTTCACATATACTGTAACAGGTTTAACCGAGGATAATTGTTATATCGAGTTTACTGCTTTATACAATGATTCCACAGTTAAAAGGAGATTTACTGTATGCAAACAAAGATATGGTAAAGATGGAGAAAATGCGGTATCGCCAGTCGTATCGGTTGAAAAGAAGGACGGCAAGACGATAATTTCCATTACCGATAAAACCGGAACTCATACACAGGAAGTCCTTGACGGTGTAAATGGTACACCAGGTCCGAAAGGAGAAGACGGTAAAACTTCTTATTTTCATGTTAAATATTCTGACGATTGGAGGAATGACGTTTACCGATAATGCTGGTGAAAAAGCTGGAGCATATATTGGAACTTATACTGACCATATAAAAGCAGATTCGAATATTGTGTCTGATTACACTTGGGTTAAGATTGAAGGAAAAGACGGGGTGTCTCCTACAATTACTGTCACTAAGGAAAACGGTGTCGTAACGATTGTTACAAAAGATGAATCACATACTTACACCCAAAAAATTCTTGACGGTACTAATGGTACACCAGGAGCAAACGGAACAAACGGACAGACTACGTATTTTCATTTAAAATATTCAAACGATGGTGGTAAAACATTCACTTCGAATAATGGAGAAGATGTCGGCGATTACTTCGGAACATATACTGATTTTGTGAAAGAAGATTCCGATTCAGTAGAAGATTATACTTGGGTAAAAATCAAAGGTGATGATGGTAAAGATGGAATTTCTCCAACGGTATCCGTTACGAAAAAGGATGGAAAAACAACAATCACGATAGTTGACGAGAATGGAACTCATACTCAGGAAGTCCTTGATGGAACCAATGGTACACCCGGTACTAATGGTGTAAATGGTAAGACTACATATTTCCACGTTAAGTATTCCAATGATGGAGGAAAGACATTTACTTCAAATAGCGGCGAAACTGTTGGGGCGTATATCGGGACTTGTACTGACTACAATGTCTCTGACCCGACATCTGTGGGTTCTTATATTTGGGCTAAAATCAAAGGTGATGATGGTAAGGATGGTACCAATGGCACAAATGGTAAAGATGGAAAAGGTATTTCTAAAATACAAACCTTTTATCAAGCTAACAATAGTACGTATGGAATCTATACATACACCTCAGGTTGGAGTGAAACTTTCACAGCACCGAGCTCTAATTCAAGATATCTGTGGACATATCAAAAAACCACATACACTGATGGAAGTACCGAAACTACCACTCCTCACATTATAGGTTCGTATGGTAAAGATGGTTCTAATTTATCATCTGCTGAGATATGGGCACTTTTGTTGCAACAGAATACCGACTTCATGTATAAAGGAAGCGACGGAAAAATCTACTTGAAAGCCAGTTATATTGATAGTGGTATTTTTTGCGGTTGGACTGCTGATAGAGAAAATGGGAAATTGTATGCAAACGCTAGCGATTTTGATTCAGATCCTGACAGCAACGCCACAGACGGTTTAATTACACCATCTGCTGAATACTATACAGAACTTAACGCAAAAAAAGGTATCATAAAAACTAAAATAAATAATCTGTTCGCAGAAGCAGGAAAATCAAGGAATTATGCTGCTTTATCTGGAAACAACATATATGCAAATACAGTTTATTCATATAATTATGCCAATAATGCATATTTTAAAAAAAAACTAACAGCAGCAGCAGCTGTTCAATTCAAAGGCATATCGAGCGGATCTGGGACGGATCTTGTTTTGACTGCAGCTACTATGAACGGAGGCTGTTTTGTAGTTAAGAAGTCCGGATCTTCAAAACGTTTTAAAATCCACAACTCCTTCATGGGCGAACAGGATGTAGAAAAACTTTATAATTTGCGTCCGGTTTACTTTAAATACAAACCAGGTTATCTTCGAGAGGGAGATCAAGATTGTGAACGTATTATACCGGGTTTCTATGCTGAACTTGTTGAAAAGTATTTTCCAGAAGCAGTTCGTTATGACGAGAAAAAAAGAGTAGCTGATTGGGACCCCAAAAAACTTGTTCCGGCAATGCTTAAATTGATTCAGTTACAAAAAGAACAATTGGATAGACAGGAAGAGCGTCTGTCTAAAATAGAATCTATTCTTAATATTAAGGAGGAATAATTATGGATTTTACAGCATTAACAAATATTTTAGTAGTTGATGTGGTAGTGGTGG
>ENA-OQMZ01000541-OQMZ01000541.1-human-gut-metagenome-genome-assembly--contig:-NODE-541-length-15856-cov-1.688474_pt1 | contig 15856 bp, 22 predicted proteins | sample MGYA00242621_ERZ504862 | MGnify/ENA primary metagenome ERZ504862 (study PRJEB26092, sample SAMD00036393) | human gut metagenome | host: Homo sapiens | study: EMG produced TPA metagenomics assembly of... | reverse complement strand
GCTGCATCCATGTTAAGCTTCTTAAGATTGTCAGCCATCTGATCAAGTTCTGCGGCATGATGCTCGTTATGCTGCAGCATGTAGGTAAGAAGTGCTACAGTCTCATTCTTGCAGTCACCGCTCTCGCAGGAACCGCAGTGTCCATCACCGTGTGTATGACAATGGTTATCTCCTTCCGCATGGCTGTGTGTATGGCTGTGAGTCACACCGTCCTCATGGGTGTGCTCATGTGTATGTTCATGGCTGTCTGCATGTCCATGCTGAACAAGATTGCCATTCTCATCTTTGATTAAATGCATAAATACCCCTTTCCTGTATCCGCCAGGCGGACACTCTCATGACAAGAATTTATCAATTAAATTTATTATACATCTTTTCACTGTTATTATCAAGAAAATAATTATAAAAATATAGCCAAAATTATATGCTGTTTTTCCTATTTTTCCAAAAACTTTGACAGTAAATTAACTCGATTGTTTCATTTTTAACGAAGTTAGTCTCTTCAAACCACAACTTATTACCCAGTCTGCGCGTCTGTCCAACTCTAAGCTTTATCACTTTTGTAATATAATTGATGTGATTCTTTCATATTTTTGTGCTATAATAGCAAAAGCATGGAAAGCAGAACATACAAGGAGGAATTATTTTGAAAGAAACTGTTTTTCTGAACAACGACAGAGAAATGCCTCTTCTGGGCTTGGCGTATACAAGTTGCCCGATGACGTACAGGCCGAAGCAGCAGTCACTTCTGCTATTTCCGCCGGCTACCGCATGATCGATACCGCTTCTGTTTATAAAAATGAAGAAAGCGTTGGCCGTGCCATTGCCAAATGCGGAGTTCCCAGAAAGGATCTTTTCATCACCAGCAAGATCTGGAACAATGCGCAGCGTCTCGGCGATGTCCAGGGAGCTTTTTCCCGTAGTCTCGACCGTCTGAAAGTCAGTTATGTAGATCTCTATCTGATACACTGGCCGGTTCCCGGCTGCTATTTGAGCACCTGGAAAGAGCTGGAATCCATTCTGGAATCTGGACGTGCTTTAAGTATCGGCGTCAGTAATTTTGATATCCGGCATCTGGAAGAGCTTCGTAAGATATCCGGGGTTATTCCTGCTGTAAACCAGATCGAGTGCCATCCTTTGTGTTACCCTGCTGAACTGATTGAATACTGCAAGGCTTTCGGTATTCAGGTACAGGCTTATGCTCCTCTGGCAAGAGGTGCATATTTTGATAATGATGTAATGTGTGTTCTGGGGGACCAAATATGCCAGGACTCCTGCACAGATCGGGCTTCGCTGGGCAATACAGAAGGGAATTTCTGTCATTCCGAAATCCATCAACCCGGAACGAATCCGCAGCAATGGAAACATCTTTGACTTCAATATCGAGGATGAAGATATGGCGATCATCGATACACTGAACGAAGATCTGCATACTTCTCATGTTCCAGAAGATCTCCGTGATATTCAGTTTTAATTTCCATAATAATGCAAAAAAGATATCTGTCAGAGTATAAGTGATCTTCTGGCAGATATCTTTTTTTTCTTTTCAGTTGATACGGCGATCCTGTTATTCCCAGCTTAGCATTTCACATATCTGAAACCCGGAAATATTTAACTGATCCGCTCACGCATTTTCCCACGGGAGCATGGGCGTTTCCACTTTTTTATCACGCAGCATCAGGTCCATTACTGCTTCCGCTGCTGATTTTCCTTCAAACAGTACGCGGTTCACTTCCGTTATGATAGGCATCTCCACCTCATATTTCTCCGCAAGCTCTCTTGCAGCTCTTGCAGAATAAACACCTTCCACAACCATCTGCACTTCTTTCATAGCTTCTTCCATCGTATATCCCTGGCCGATCAGATATCCGGCCTTTCGATTACGGCTATGCTTACTTGCACAAGTCACGATCAGGTCGCCGATCCCGGACAGGCCGTAAAAGGTTTCCATCTGCGCCCCCATTTTTTTACCAAGTCTTCCTATTTCCGTGATTCCCCTGGTGATCAGTGCCGCCTTGGTATTATCTCCATATCCAAGGCCGTCGGCAGTACCTGCTGCCAGTGCGATCACATTTTTCAGTGCTCCGCCAAGTTCCACCCCAAGGATATCCGGTGTTGTATACACGCGGAACACAGGGCTCATAAAAATGCTCTGAAGGTATTCCGCAGTTTCCTGTGTATGTGCGCTGATCACGCAGGTTGTAGGAAGTCCGCGTCCTACTTCTTCCGCATGGCTTGGACCGGAAAGTACAGCTACATTACTGCGGGATTTCTTCTTCAATCACCTCGCTGAGTGTTTTCAGTGTCTTTTCCTCAATACCTTTTGCAACATTGACGATCTTCTGGTCCCTGCACACAAACGATGCCATCTTGTGTGCAGTACTCCGGATATACGGGGAAGCTACTGCCAGAACTGTTACATCCACATCCTTAAGCGCACGCTCCAGATCTGTCAGGACATCGATTTCATCCGGAAGCCGTACCCCCGGAAGCCTGTCAGGATTTTCTCTTTTTTCCCGGAGTTTTCGGGCATTCTCCGGTCTTGCTGACCAAAGAAGGACTTCATGGCCATTATTATGCAACAGGAGTGCCAGGGCTAATCCCCAGCTTCCCGAACCCAGTACGCTGATTTTTGTCCATAAATCTTACCTCTTATTTTTTATTCTTACTGCTTAAAAACACCTTATTCTCTGTTCCATGAAACAGTCTTACAATGTTTGCCCTGTGTCTGTAGAACGCCATTGCTGTAAGAACTGCCATCACGATATAAAGCTCAACAGTATGCGCCTGATCCATCCCATATTTTCCCATATGTCCAAAAACCAGGACCAGGATAAAAGCCACCGCATATGCACTGAGAGAGCAAAGCGATACATAATGAGTTGTAAAGAACAGTGCAAAAAAGACAACTGCACATACAATAAATATCCGCCAGTCAAAAGCAATGATCATACCCACAGAAGCAGCAATTCCCTTTCCACCGCGAAATTCCATAGAAATCGGAAAATTGTGGCCGAGGATACATCCCAATGCTGCATAAAGGGTAAGAAGCGGAAGGATACCATTCATGGAATTTCCATAAACCATTCTCACGATCACAATAGCCAGTACACACTTCAGGCAGTCTCCCAGCAGGGTGATCGCTCCCGCTTTCTTTCCAAAGGTCCGGAAGGCATTCGTAGTTCCCGCATTTCCGCTGCCATGCTCTCTGATATCTGTCTTGTGGACTTTTCCAACAATATAGCCTGTCTGAAAAAGCCCGCATACATAACCGATAACAAGACAAATAATACGTTCCATACTTTTATTCCTTTTCCCCGCGCTCGCGGATGATAAATTTCAGGGAAGTTCCGGAAAATCCAAATGCATCCCTGATCTTGTTCTCCAGATATCTTACATAGGAAAAATGCATCAGTTCCTTGTCATTGACAAAGATAACAAATGTCGGCGGTTTTACCGCAACCTGTGTCATATAGAAGATCTTCAGTCTTCTTCCTCTGTCAGACGGCGGCTGCTGAAGAGCGACTGCCTCAGAAAGGATCTCATTAAGAACACCTGTCTGGATACGAAGTGTCTGATTTTCGATAACTGTATCGATATTTTCGAAAAGCTTTGGAAGTCTCTGACCTGTTTTTGCAGAGATAAAGATGATCTGTGCATATGGCATAAAGGAAAGGATCTGACGGATCTTTTCCGTATGCTTGTAGATGGTCTTGTCATTTTTCTCAATGGCATCCCATTTATTTACCGCTACAATGATACCCTTTCCTCTGTCATGAGCGATTCCCGCGATCTTAGCATCCTGCTCGGTAACGCCCTCGGAGGCATCGATCACAACTACAACCACATCTGCACGCTCTACAGCTGTCACAGTACGGATAACACTGTAGCGCTCAATCTCTTCTTTTACCTTACCCTTGCGTCGAAGTCCTGCAGTATCGATAAAAATATAATCTTTTTTGTTCCAGGTAACCTTTGTGTCTATAGCATCACGTGTGGTTCCTGCAATATTGGATACGATCACACGCTCCTCTCCAAGAAGCTTGTTGATCAGAGAAGATTTTCCCACGTTCGGCTTTCCTACAATGGCGATCTTCGGAATATCATCCTGATCTTCCTCTTCACTCTTATCCGGGAACTCTTTGATCACCTCATCCAGCATGTCTCCAAGACCTTGTCTGTTAGCTGCGGAAATCGGGATCGGTTCTCCGATTCCAAGATTGTAAAACTCATATACGTCCATCATATATTCTGGTGGCTGTCTACCTTGTTAACTACAAGACGTACCGGCTTGCCGCTGCGGCGGAGCATATCTGCCACCTTGCATCGGAATCCACAAGACCCTGGCGGACATCTGTGATAAAATGATCACGTCTGCCGTATCAATGGCGATCTGTGCCTGCTCTCTCATTCTTGAGAGGATGATATCGCTGCTGTCCGGCTCGATTCCGCCTGTATCGATCAGGGTAAATGTCCTGTCAAGCCATGTGACATCTGCATAAATCCTGTCACGGGTTACTCCTGGTGTATCCTTTACTATGGAAATATTGTCACCTGCCAGAGCGTTAAACAGAGTGGATTTGCCTACATTAGGCCTTCCCACTATCGCTACTACTGGTTTGCTCATAAATCTGTCTCCTTCTTGTTTGTTTATGTTCCGGAGGGTAGATCACGGCTTCCACCAGATCACGTCCTCCTGTGTCTACGATTACAATTTCTGTGTTCAGTGCTTCCGAAAGCTCTTCCAGCGTCATGTCATCCAGAAAAATCTCCTCATCACCTTTCAGCATGCTGCATGGGATCAGAAGCTTCTCTCCAAGGTCAAGACCGGAAAGCTGCTCTTTCAGATCCTGCCCTGTGATCAAACCGGACACCGTGATCTTTTCACCGAAAAAACGATTCTCGATGGTTGTGACCGAAATCTGCACATTGGGATATTTCTTCTGGATCTCTTTTATATAGCGTGCGATAAAAGGCGCTGCCAGTTTTCCTGTAGCGATCCTGCCTGTCACCTTACGGTCGTCACCGGAAAGCCCTCCAGCGTTTCTTTTACTTCCGTTTCCAGAAGTCTGAGCATTCCCACGCCATTCTCAAGCTGCAGATATCCATCATATTCATCCTCACAGGGAAGCTCCCTGTCTGCCAGAATATACCATTCGTCTGAAGCATGGATAAAATGGATCCCGTATTTCTCCATCATGATCTTCTGCCAGCGTTCGATCTGCCCAGGACTTTTTCAGCATCTTCCTTATTAAAAGGCTCCAGAGGATAGAGACCTTCTCTGTATTTGGTAAGTCCTACCGGTACAACAGAAACGCTCTGAAGGACCGGCGCATAAGCGGAAAGCTTTTCAAGGCTGTATTCCAGCTCGTCTCCGTCATTGACACCCTTACACAGTACGATCTGTCCATTCATGGTGATTCCTGCATTGTACAGCATATCCACCTTATCCAGGGCCTTTCCTGCAAAACGGTTATGCAGCATTTTACACCGGAGTTCCGGATTCATTGCCTGGAACGAAATGTTGATCGGTTCCAGATGATAGCGGATCACACGCTCAATATCCTTCTCACTCATATTGGTAAGCGTAACATAATTTCCCTGAAGAAAGGAAAGCCTGGAATCATCATCCTTAAAATACAGCGTCTCACGCATACCTGGCGGCATCTGGTCAATAAAACAGAACATACACTTATTTGAACAGGAGCGATAGTCATCCATCAGTCCTCCGTTCTCAAATTCTATTCCAAGGTCTTCCTCATATTCCTTCTCTACCTCCAACTCCCACTCTTCGCCATCAGGCTTCTCTACCAGAAGCACCACGAGCTCTTCATTCATGAGATACCGGTAATCGAAGACATCTTCCACAGGCTGTCCGTTTACAGACACAAGTCTGTCTCCCGGCTCCAGCCCCAGCTCCTCGGCAATACTGTCGGGCAGCACCCTGGAAATCATATGTTTTCTTAATTTCATCATTATCTCCCTTTTCTATCCCGTATATAATAACAACTTTGCTCTTAAAAATCAACACTTTGAGAAAACACCTTGACTGACACGTGGGTCTGATGTTATAAATAGACTGAGAATTTTTAATGACATACACTTAGGAGGAATATTATGCCAAACATAGAATTGCTGGAAAAGTCTATGCCTGTTGCCCCGATCCGAATCGCCGCACTTGCCGGATGCCGCGAACTGGCCGAGGAGGTTGACAAAAAGCTGGTTAAATTCCGTAAAGAACTTGTAGCCGCCAAGAAATCCACCATCATCACAGGGATATGCAGAAAAATCTTTCCTTGTAGACTGCGAATGCCCACGTTTCGGAACCGGTGAGGGTAAGGGTTACATCAAGGAATCTGTCCGCGGAACAGACCTTTATATCATGGTAGATGTGACCAATTACAGCCTTACTTACAGCGTATGCGTCATGAGAACCACATGTCTCCGGATGACCATTACCAGGATCTGAAGAGAATCATCTCCGCAGCCACCGGTAAAGCACACCGTATCAACGTTATCATGCCATTCCTTTACGAGGGACGTCAGCACAGACGTACCAAGAGAGAATCTCTTGACTGTGCACTTGCACTTCGCGAGTTAAGTGCCATGGGTGTTTCCAACATCATTACTTTTGATGCTCATGACCCACGTGTACAGAACTCTATTCCGCTGAAGGGCTTTGATAACTTTTTCCCCACATACCAGTTCCTGAAAGCACTGGTCAAAAATGTCCCTGATTTCAAGCTTGACAATGATCATCTCATGATCATCAGCGGATGAAGGTGCCATGTCCCGTGCTGTATACTTCTCCAATATCCTTGGAGTCGATATGGGTATGTTCTACAAACGCCGTGATTACTCCACCGTTGTCAACGGAAAGAATCCGATCGTTGCTCACGAATTCCTCGGAGATTCCGTAGAGGGCAAAGATGTTGTCATCATCGACGATATGATCTCTTCCGGAGAAAGCATGCTGGATGTTGCTCGTCAGCTCAAAGAGCGTAAAGCCGGACGTGTATTCGTCTGCACAACCTACGGTCTGTTTACAGATGGCGTAGCCAAATTTGATGAATATTACGAAAAAGGCTGGCTGGACAGAGTCATCACAACCAACCTTAACTATCGTATTCCTGAGCTTCTTGACCGCCCATACTATATCGAAGCAAACATGAGCAAATATCTTGCAAGTATCATCGATATCATCAATCATGATGTATCTGTCGAGAAGGTTCGTTCCAGCAACGAAAAGATCATGAAATCTCATGAAAAAAAGTCAACGAACAGTAATAAATGCTCCCAGGTTTCCACGTTTCCCGTGAGAAGCCCTGTGTGAATAAAGAAAGAGCGGATTACAGCAGGTGCAGATGCCCGGCATTTGAGATCCGCTCTTCTTTTATGCCTGCATCCAGAAAGATCCTTCGGTTCGCCTCCCACAGATTCAGCTGGTATTTCCCATCTGGTTTTCTGTAAAAAAGCACATCCCAGTATTTTTCTTCAAACGCCTCTCTAAACTGATCGATCACATCTTCACTGACTTCATAGCAATCCTGACAGATAGAAGGACCAATGGCTGCATAAAGCTCTGAAGGATCTGTCTGAAATTCCTCAGTCATCTTCTCCACCGTCACTTTTCCGATCTTTCCTACAGTACCTCTCCAGCCGGAATGAGATAATCCCACAGCTCTATGTACCGGATCTATAAAGAAAAGTGGTACACAGTCCGCATAAAACGTTGCCAGCACCAGTCCCGGCACATTGGTGATCATTCCATCCACATCTGTATAAGGTCTTGGTTTTGTGATCCCATTTCCTCTGTCTTCTTCCGTGACCACACGTACATTGGTGGTGTGTGTCTGATCAGAGGTTACGATATCTTCCATGGAAAATCCCATAGCAGCAGAAAGTCTGCGGTAATTTTCCCGCACCGCAGACTCTTCATCCCCTCTTGTGAAGCTTAAGTTCATAGATTCATAAATCCCCTGGCTTACTCCTCCCAGGCGGTACTGAAGCCATGTACGATCCCGGAAAATTTCTCAAAAGCAGGATATGTAAGCCAGGTAACCTTGTTCTTCTGATTTACATTCATTAGCTGTTTATCTTTATACCATTTTATTTTCATCTTATGTGACCAGTCCTTTCAACTGCAAAAATCAAAAGCATTTTTTATCCAGTGGATGTTCTCTCCATCAATTCCTACTACGTCAAAACGGCAGGGAGGCAGCTCCCGGTATCCATGTGCAATCAGATAAAACATTGCCACTTTGCTGATGATCCTCTGTTTTCTCTCCCTACCGCTGAAAAAGGACTTCCACTCTTTCCGTTCTTTCTGTATTTCACTTCAATAAACACCAGATATCTTCCATCCTGCGCAACAAGATCGATCTCACCACTTCGGCAGCGAAAATTTCTTTCCTTGATCTGCAGCCCCTTTTCTTGCAGGAACGCTGCAGCAATTCCTTCATAATAGCTGCCCTTCTGTCTTCTATTTTCCTTCAGATAAACAAAACCTTTCTGTTTTTGATGTCGGTATCTTAAGTTATTTTTATACAAAATGTGTGATAAACGTTTTTCTATGTATCGGACTTGGTCCATATTTCTTCAGTGCTTCAATATGCGCTGCAGAACCATATCCTTTATTGGAGGCAAATCCGTATTCCGGAAGAACCTTATCATATTCTTCCATCATCCGGTCTCTGGTCACTTTGGCAACAATACTTGCTGCCGCAATGGATACACTTTTTGCATCACCTTTGATGATGGGTACCTGCGGAATCTGGATTTCCGGTATGGTAACCGCATCGTTCAAAAGCAGCTGCGGCTGTACAGAAAGCCTGCTCACTGCCTGACGCATTGCCTCATAGGTTGCCTGCAGGATATTGATCTCATCAATCCTCTCCGGACTTGCCATTCCAATTCCAACAGAAACTGCTCCCTCCAGGATCACATCGTACAATTCTTCTCTCTTCTTAGCTGTAAGCTTTTTAGAATCATTCAGCCATAAAATATCGCAGTCTTTCGGAAGGATCACCGCACAGGCGACTACCGGTCCGGCAAGAGGGCCTCTTCCCACCTCATCGATCCCGCAAAGATATCCAAGATGCTCATATTCATGTTCATATTTCTTCATGCTCTCTGTACGTACACGCTCATCCTCCAGAGCCTGAAGCTTTTTGTGATACTGCTGGATCAGTTTCTGTACACCGCTTCTCTCATCATTTTCATAATGACGAAAAAGGGCGTTATATTCGCCTCCTTCGCTGACGCAAAACGCGCCTTGATATCTTTCATTGTTTCCATTACGCTTCCTCCGGTCCTTTTGGAAACTCAAGAGTCACTTTTCCCAGTTTTCCGGAACGAAATTCTTCCAGCAAAAGGCGGGATGCTTTCTCATAATCAAGCTCTTCGCCCTTTTTCAGACATCCTCTTGCTTTCGCAACTGCAGTAAGGATATCCAGCGGTTTCAGCTCTTCTTCTACATTGTATCTCTCTCTGATCGCTGCCGGATAAAACTCCTGCAGATATCCGATCAGACCCAGGGCAAGTTCTTCGATGTTCAGAATATCTCCTTGATCGAACCGATATAGGCAAGACGCATTCCAACTTCCTGATCTTCAAATTTCGGCCAGAGAATTCCAGGGGTATCCAGAAGCTCCACACTTTTATTCAGACGTATCCACTGTTTTCCTTTTGTAACTCCTGGTTTATTACCGGTCTTGGCACAGGCTTTTCCTGCAAAGGTATTGATAAATGTTGATTTTCCAACATTAGGGATTCCTGCAACCATCGCACGTACCGGACGGTTTTTGATTCCTCGTCTCCGGTCTCTCTCTGTCTTTTCCTTACATGCCTCTGTGATTGCCGCAGAAACGGCCTTCATAGATCCCTTATTGCGGGAATCAATACTTACCGCATAGATTCCTTTTTCTTTGAAATATTCCATCCAGGCACGGTTCTGTCTCTCATCGGCAAGATCTGCTTTGTTGAGAAGGATCATACGCGCCTTGTTTTTCCCAGCTCATCAATATCCGGATTTCGGCTGGAAAGAGGAACTCTTGCATCTACAAGCTCAATGATCAGATCGATCAGCTTGATATCTTCCTGCATCTGACGCTTCGCCTTCGTCATATGGCCTGGATACCACTGTACGTTCATAATTCACCTCATTTATCTATACTTTAATCTGTTTACTTTGATCTATTTTATAAAACCTATTTTATTTTTCGGAGAAACTGTAAACCAAACTTTCCCGACAATGTACTTCTTACTGATATTTCCGATATCGCTGAAGCGGCTGTCCTCACTGTTATTGCGATTATCACCAAGGACAAAATATTCCCCGCTTTCCAGAGTTATAGCACTATTTGCAAGTCCTCCATCTGTCATATCCTGATAAGCTCCGTTTTCTTCATAAACCTTGCCATTGATATAGATCTTCCCGTCTTTAACCTGAACAGTCTCCCCGGGAAGGCCGATCACACGTCGGATATGCAGGGCTGCCGAGTCACTGGCGCTTGTTTTAAAAACGATCACATCTCCACGTTTTGGTGAACTGACCTTATATAAAGCCCTGTTTACAAAAAACTTTTCACTTACAGAATACGTGGGTTCCATGGCACTTTCCTGCAATGTCACAGTCTGAAATGCAGAGATTGCAACCAGCACAGCAAAAACCAGGGTCACAATAATTTCAAACACCCATTTCACGATTCCTCTTGTCCTGTCATCACGAAGCTTCTCCCTTGCTTCGGAAACAGCTCTGTTTTCCTTCAGATTTTCGATATTAATCTTCTTATTTAATCCCATATTCTATCCCCTGTATGTGTCTTTACACGCATACGCACTGATGTAAAAAGAGGGACAATAGCAAATGTTATTGTCCCTGCCTCTTTACTTATGAAATTATTTTACAAGCTCTTTAACCTTAGCTGCTTTACCTACACGATCTCTCAGGTAGTTCAGTTTCGCACGGCGTACTTTACCATGACGGATAACCTCAACCTTAACTACATGTGGGGAATGAAGCGGCCATGTTTTCTCAACACCAACACCGTTGGAGCTCTTTCTTACTGTGAAAGTCTCTCTTGTGCTTCCACCCTGTCTCTTAAGTACTGTACCCTCGAAGATCTGAACACGCTCACGTGTTCCCTCTTTGATCAGTGCGTGTACTCTTACTGTGTCTCCTACGCGGAACTGCGGTACTTCAGCTTTCAGCTGAGCGGACTCAATGTTCTTAATAATTTCGTTCATTTCTTTCTCTCCTTAATTATACTGGATGTTCTTAATACACATATGGTAACAGAGGACCATCTTTTTTCACAACATATGTGATTATACACTAGATAACTTCTCATTGCAAGGACTTTTTTTTCCGGATTTTCGATGGCTTTTACCAGCAAAGGACCTCATGTCCTGTTTCTGTAACAAGGACCATGATCTCCCACTGTGCCGATGGCAGACCATCCTCTGTCCTCACTGTCCAGTCATCGATCTCATCTGTATAGATTTCATCAGATCCCATATTGACCATCGGTTCAATAGTAAAGATCATTCCCGGTACCATGAGTACACCTGAACCTTCCTTAGATGTGTAGCTTACCCATGGATCTTCATGAAACTCAAGACCTACACCATGTCCGCCAATTTCTCTCACAACTGTATAGCCGTTTTCCACTGCATGTTTGTGTACAGCACTTCCCATATTTCCGATCGGTGTCCATGGTTTTACCTGTTCAAGGCCAAGCTCTATGCATTCTTTTGTCACACGGACAAGCTTCTCCTTCTCCGGACTTACCTGTCCAATACAGAACATACGGGAGGAATCAGAAAAATATCCCTGATAAATGGTGGATACATCTACATTGACAATATCACCTTCTTTTAAGACAATTTCTTCATCCGGGATTCCGTGGCATACTACCTCGTTGATAGATGTACATACGCTTTTTGGAAAACCTTCATAATTAAGTGGTGCCGGAATTCCGCCATGACGTACTGTTTCTTCATGTACCCAGTCATCAATCTGCTGTGTCGTCACGCCTGGTCCGATATGCTCTGCAACATAATCAAGAACTGCAACATTGATCTTGCAGCTCTCTTTGATCTTCTCGATCTGTGCAGGTGTCTTGATCAGATCATGGTCAAGAACTGCATACCCTTCTTTTCATGAGTTCCCATTTTTTCATCAAATGCTTCATGACATTTTTTATATTTTTTTCCGCTTCCACACCAGCAGGGATCATTTCGTTCAATTTTTTTAGACATCTTTTTCTTCTGCCACTCAAAATATGTGTAAATATACTCACATCGAGATAACGTAGACTCTCACGAGTTCTACTTACTGCTTCACCGTGTATGTTTTTGATTGACCGAAATCATATCTACTCACAAGTTCTTGTACACTCCGCAGTCGTAAATTCCCGAAAATAGCCTTCGGTACATACTTACGTTTGCGTTTTAGTTATGCAACTTCGTAAGTTATTGCATCTCTCAAATTAAGTGCAGCATTGAGATCTCTGTCTTCGACATAACCGCAACTGCATTTGAATATTCTATCTGAAAGCTTTAAATCTTTTTTGATAGCGCCACAGCAGTGACAGGTTTTAGATGATGGATACCATCTATCTACTATTCGAAGTTCGATCCCATTTTCATTGCATTTGATTTGCAGCTTTGTTCTAAATTCATAAAACTTTTGTGATGCAACTGCTTTTGAAAGATGTCGATTCTTCATCATACCATTTACATTTAAGTCCTCGATCGTTATATAAGATGGCTTGGTTTTCACTATCTCAGCGATTGTCTTGTTAATGTAATCAGTACGGATATTATCTATTTTATGATGAAGTTTTTGTACCTTAAGTTTTTGTTTTGTATATTCGCCCTTTGAGTGACTTCTCCTTTCTTTAGATTTTCATACTTACGGGAGAGACATCTCTGTTCCCGAATAAGTTGTTTCTCAAGCTTTTTCAGTCTTGCTGACTTGTTGATGTTCTTATAAGTTTTACCATTAGAAACAATGGCAAAATCCTTTAATCCCAAGTCTATGCCAATTCCTGCATTGGAATTATCAGCAATCTTGTTATCAGAAATTTCTACAAGAACTGAAACATAGTATCTGTCAGCTTTCATTGAGACCGTGCCACTTTTAACCACATATCCGTCTTTAGTTGTTGGAATATATCCTTTTTCTTTGATACGGACCCAACCAAGTGACGGAATATTGATTCTATGCCTTTCGCAACGACAATCCTTTGGATTATTCTTTACAAAATACATCTTTACATCAGATCTGCCTTTCTTTTTGAACTTAGGAAAAGCACTCTCGTGATTGAAAAATCTTGTAAAAGCAGTTTGTCCATTATTTACTGACTGTGTTACTGCTTTTGAATAAGCTTCCTTGATCCACGAATACTCCGGATGCTCAGAAAGATATTCATTGTTAAGCCAGACTCTAAACCTGTTACTGCTCATAAACTTTTCACCGTTGTTGTAAAGTTCTTTATTATGGGCAAGATAGAAATTATAAATAAATCTACAAGTTCCTATCGTCTTATGAATCTTGACTTTCTGTTCCTCTGACGGATTTATTTCCGTCTTGAAGCTCTTTAGCAATTTCCTCATCCCTTTCTATTTGTTTTTTATACTTACGAAGTCCGTACAACCTGCAAGAGAACACATGGAGTATTGAAACAATATCCTGCACGAGGTTTTGATTTTTTGTTCCATCACTTCATCTAATAATTCGTTCCACTTTTTACGATTGTAATTAAGGCCACTTCCATAATCTTCAATACACTGGTCTACAATAATACCTTTGGCATTACAAAACTGTCGTAAAAATGCAACCTAGTTTTGTAAATCATCTTTTTGATTTCTTGTAGATACCCTGGCATAAATAACTACCTGACGTTGGTCATCTTCAGTACTTATTCCTTTGAATTGCAGATATTGGTCATAAGTGTAATAACGTCTATCAGTTGGAGTTCGGTTTGCCTTTAGAGTTCCGTCTCTATCCCAACGCTGTAATGTTTTTACAGATACACCTAACAGTTCAGCAAAATCTTTTGGCTTATAATTTGTGATATTTGATGTGTTCATAATAATTTACTCTTTTGAGTACTTTTAAACACATTTGATCACATTAGTCAACAAATTTGATTACTTAAGATATTCTCCTTTTCGCAACTGTATGGCTGCTTTTTTCTTTTGTATCTTATATGTTCAGATATGTTATATCTGTCTGAAATATTTTAACCGAATCAAAGAAGTCTCCTATGTGGTTGCGAAAAGCAATAAACTGTAGGTGGGGACTTGCTTCATCCGTTTGAATGGGAAATTATTCCGCCTGATTATCATAGCACAACTTTCTTTAGGTGAAAAGTATTCTTTGTGTTTTTGGTTTGTTTTATATAACTTTTTGTGATTTTTCAATAAAAAAAAGATCGTAGTAGCTTGAACGATCTATTTTTATTTATGTGTCTGTATTAATTATTTTTCGGTGGCTGCAGATTGTCGGTTTCCGCCAGTTGCCATTATTCGCATTCGCCCAAGTGCACGGGATACTGCCGGAATAGAAATTACTACGATCGTCAGTACACCTTCCAGAAGAATATAACTGTAATTGTAAATAATCGGATACAAAGCTGTCAGAGACTTCGGGAAATTATCCGGCATATAATCCATCCAATAAAGATATCCGCCAAGTGCATGGAATGCCCCTCTTGCCAGAATTGCTAGTATGTATGCTTTAAGAAGACCATGTTTTCTGGATTTTGTAAATAATCCGGAAAGCCCCATGGCTCCAAATGCCAGAATGTAATCACAGCATACCTGAAAAAATGAAAGGACATATGGCTCCTGGAGGAACTGAAAAATCCCATATACAAGGCCGGTAAGAATTCCTACCTTAATGCCATACCAGTAACCGATCAGAACAATAAACAACATACTGAACAAGGTCACAGATCCGCCAAATGGCAGTTTAAATATCTTAATGTAGGAAGTTACATATGCAAGTGCCAATGCTACTGCACAGGTAACCAGCTGCTGTGTGGTAAATTTTAATGCAGATGTGTTTTTCTGAAGTAATACTGCTACCAGAATTATCAAATCAGGACTGCAATAACAGATACGGCATATCCTGCCGTTGTGAGACCGCCTTCGGCAGTCACAAGAAAATTAAACATACTCTTTTCTTTCCTCCTTACGATTAAATTGCCCAAATCAAGTTCAAAGGTCAAAGCCTGCACCTCCTCACAGCCTGGTCAGGCTCCTTTGGTCTTACCTATTGTAGCATATGGAAAAAGAGATGTAAATGGTGGGAGATGTATGATTATATATAATAAAAACAGGAGAAAAATCCATGTACTGATTTTTCTCCTGCTTTCCTCTTTCCCTTTGTACCTTAAAAACTACATACATGCTTTGTTGATGGTTAATCAAACTTTTTGAATCAAATTTAACCTGCGTACCGATACTACAGCGGGGGGTATCCCCGCTTCCTCGGCTGGTTGGTCAAGCCCTCACCCGATTAGTAACAGTCAGCTCCATGTGTTACCACACTTCCACCTCTGCCCTATCTACCTCGTCGTCTTCAAGGGGGTTTACTTCACTAAGAATGGGATATCTCATCTTGAGGGGGGCTTCACGCTTAGATGCCTTCAGCGTTTATCCCTTCCGGACTTGGCTACCCGGCCATGGCTTTGGCAAGCCAACCGGTCCACCAGCGGTCCGTCCATCCCGGTCCTCTCGTACTAAGGACAGCTCCTCTCAGATATCCTACGCCCACGCCGGATAGGGACCGAACTGTCTCACGACGTTCTGAACCCAGCTCGCGTACCGCTTTAATGGGCGAACA
>ENA-OQMZ01000539-OQMZ01000539.1-human-gut-metagenome-genome-assembly--contig:-NODE-539-length-15868-cov-1.362048_pt1 | contig 15868 bp, 27 predicted proteins | sample MGYA00242621_ERZ504862 | MGnify/ENA primary metagenome ERZ504862 (study PRJEB26092, sample SAMD00036393) | human gut metagenome | host: Homo sapiens | study: EMG produced TPA metagenomics assembly of... | reverse complement strand
CAATAACGGACAATCTCTGCCGAGCTCTCTTCCCTGCTAATACAAACCATCCGGATTCTTCGACCGTAATCCGTATATATTTTTTGCAGCACAGGAAGTTCTTTCCGACAGTCCGGACACCCCGTATGAAAAAACACAATCAAAGAAACCTCTCCTTTCAGAGTTTCGGAAGTTATTATTTGTCCATCATCCATTACCACAGAGAAAACAGGAATGCTCTCTCCTATTTGTAAATCAACAGTACCTTCCTCCACATCATCATCAATACACGCCGTACACATTACACAGGTCCAAAGCAGAAAACAGACCGTTTTTATCCAATTCTTCATTTTCATTCCCATTTTTCTTCTTTACAAAGATAACATGATTTTCATGAAATTACTACTTTTGCAGCATGAAACAAGAATTAAAAGAAAACCAAGGACTACCTGCCTCCTTACTTTGGACGCTAGCAATTATTGCGGGAATCTCCGTTGCCAATTTATATTATAACCAACCTTTATTAAACCGCATCAGCCGTGATCTCCAAACATCCGAGTTCACCGCCAACCTGATAGCAATGATTACCCAAATAGGTTATGCCATCGGATTGCTGTTCATTATTCCTTTGGGAGATTTATTTAAAAGGAAAACCATTATTCTAATCAATTTCACAGTCCTGGTCGTTTCATTACTAACCATCGCACTGACTCCCTATATCCATCTCATTTTATTGCCTCTCTACTGACCGGCATTTGTTCGGTGATGCCACAAATCTTTATCCCCATAGCTGCCCAATTTTCCACTCCCGAAACCAAGGGAAAAATGTAGGTATGATTGTATCGGGATTGCTGACAGGTATCCTGGCCTCGCGCGTAGTAAGCGGAATTATCGGTGAATATTTAGGATGGCGGTTCATTTTCTTTGTGGCAGCGGAGTGATGGTGATATGTGTCATCATCATCATGCGTGTACTACCCGACATGCCGTGTAATTTCAAAGGCAGATACAGTGATCTGATGAAATCCTTGTTTTCATTGGTTATGGAATACCCCCAGTTGCGTATTTCTTCCTTACGTGCCGGAATTGCTTTCGGCTCATTTCTTGCTCTATGGACTTCATTGGCATTTAAGATGGAACAAGCCCCTTTTTTTGCGGGAAACAACATTGTAGGGTTATTGGGATTATGCGGCATAGCAGGAGCTCTCACCGCCTCGTATATAGGAAACTATGTACAGGTTTTGGGAGTCAAACGACTGAATTACATCGGTTGTGGTTTGATATTTTCAGCGTGGTTCTCGCTTTATTCCGGTCAGAACTCCTATGTGGGAATCATCATCGGAATTTTTATCATAGATATAGGCATGCAATGCATCCAATTGAGTAATCAGACTACGATTTTCTCTCTTAGCCCGAAGGCGGCCAACCGTATCAACACCATTTTTATGACGACCTATTTTATTGGCGGTCCATAGGTACACTTCTTGCCGGAATATTTTGGCACTGGTTTGGATGGCAGGGAGTAGTAGGAACAGGTATCACACTGGCAACCTGTTCCTTTATGATAAATATCTTTTCAAAAAAATAAATCAGGAATCCATATCGCTTAGATGCAATTCCAGCGCCTTGACCGAAATATAAATCTCGCGCACAGAAATCCCCAAAGAAATAATGAGCAGCACAAGCGCCAGTCCAAAAATATATACGGATATAAGGTAGAACTGTATATACATTAAAAACATACTGACCACACAAAGCAACAAACTTCCGATACCTGTCACCTGCATGGCACGTGTCAGATAAAGACGCTTGCGGAGATTAGCAATCTGTGCTGCTGTCACAGCCGAATGATTCTCACGATATTGGTCCTTCAACGTACGCACTAATTGAGCGTATGAAAGAAAACGATTAGTATATGCCAACATAATCAGCGATATGGCAGAAAATAATAAAGCAAGGAGTTGTTAAATCTAATTTCCATTTTTATTAGGTATTTCAAAGTTAGAATATTGCAAAGATAAAGTAAATATCCCGATATTCTTCCTTCCTTTTACAATGAAAGGAATATCTTTGCAATAAAAATAATTCAAATAAACTAATATGCAAACCATAAAATTATACATAAAAGATTGGTTGGCTATCCATCCTTACATCCAACAACAGGCTACAGACAGATATTTTGTCGATCTGGCTAACCGATTATACTCCACTTGTACGATAAGAGAGATTCCCGAATCCATAAAAAAGAAATTATGTCTTTACACCGCTGCCTATTTTGAAGATGTCATTTCAGGTTTAGGTCTATGGCAAGCATTCATCAAAAAACATCTGGAACTATATGATACGTCACTTCCTTTCTATACCATCGGCCGGATTATATAAAAGATGAGATCAATGAAGAAGATATCCGCTTCATCATTTGGAACACTTTAGAGAAGGCTCCATATAAACATCCGTATATCAATCCGATGGACAGGAATATCGAAGAAACCTCGCATTCATTTTTCCGGATATTGGATGAAGAGTATGAAACGCTCCCGCCAATGACACGTTACAGGATTTCTTTATGGACTTCAAAGGAAAAGAGAACGCAAACCATAAACTACGCTGGCTGTTCGGACATACTTATCTCACAGAACCATCTGTACAAGAATATATTGCACAGGTTACAGAAACCGACAAATTCATCATTCCATGTGGCCCCCTTGCCCTGTTTCTTCATGAATGGATTGACCTGCTGACCAACGGAGAAACCGAATGTTGGGAAGAGATAGAAGGACTATACCCTGCCATTCCCGAAATATCGGATGAAATGAAGGAAAGGAACCACCATACCTATCAATTGTTCACGCAAGGCACAAACGGTGCCCGTATCGTATATCTGGAAGGATATAAGGAACTACACCGTTTCCTTACCCAAGTATTACAATGGCCGGACGATTCCAATCACACTTTGCCCCAAATGAAGGAACATAAGGATTTCATCATGATGGTGAATTCCGAAAAAGGTATTCTACTGGCGAAAGATATATGCAAATACATCAGTGACCCTCTTAACCCGATGTATGATGCCGCAACGGCTGCCCAAGAGGCATTCAGCCTGCTTACTATCCCGACCAAATGCCCACCGGACCTGATGGAATATGTAATAAACAACCACTATATCCCCGATGCACAATTCCCCGAATTTGGTGAAAGGGAACTGGTTCAAAAGAATGCGGACTTTATAGCCCGCAACTCCTTATTATATTACTACAGGGGAGATTAGACTCTCCCACCGCTACTTCGTTCACCAAAGATCTACTTTCAGCAAAGTCTTTCACATTTTGCAGAGTAGTATGAGCAATATTCGTCATTGCTTCTTTGGTAAAGAATGCCTGATGAGAAGTCACAATCACATTGTTGAAAGACAAAAGACGGGCTAAAGTGTCATCATCAATAATCTTGTCGGACTTATCTTCATAAAAATAAAGCTCTTCTTCCTCGTATACATCCAGACCGGCATATCCTACCTTTTTAGTCTTCAGTCCCTCTATCAAGCATTGGTGTGAATCAACTGCCCACGCCCCGTATTGATAATCATCACTCCGTCTTTCATTTTACTGATGGAATAATCATTAATCAGATACTTTGTCTGTTCTGTCAAAGGACAATGCAGGGAGATGATATCCGAACTATGATAAAGTTCATCCAAAGTACAATAAACCACCTGATGTTCACGGGCAAAATTGTAATCGGGATAAAGATCATATGCAAGAACATTCATACCGAATCCACGTAATATCTGAATTAAAATCTTGGCAATCTTACCCGTACCGATAATTCCGGCAGTCTTGCCATGCATATCAAATCCCATAAGCCCGTGCAGGGAGAAATTCCCGTCACGTGTCCGCATTGTAGCACGGGGAATCTTGCGGTTGAGTGATAACATCAACGCCACCGTAAATTCGCAACGGCATAAGGTGAATAAGCCGGTACCCGTACCACTTTCATCTTACCTGCCGTTGCCGCTAAATCCACATTATTATAACCTGCGCATCTTAAAGCCAGCAGTTTAACACCATTATCCGCCATTGCCCGGATAACTTCGGCATCAGCCGTATCGTTTACGAAGATACAAACCACATCCACTCCTTTGGTCAACACCACGTTATTCATATTCAAATGGCCTTTGTAATACCTGATATCAAAGCCAAACTTCTCATTAGCCTCCGTAAACGAGCGTTCGTCGTAGGGTTTCGTGTCGTAAAAAGCTATTTTATAAGCCATAATTGTTTTTCCATTTATAGTTCATATAAATAACAAAAACACGGCCCCTACTGTTCACATACTGACTTATAGTTTTTTCAGTTCCGTGTACAGGCGCTGTACAGGAAGCCCCATCACATTGAAGTAACTACCTGAAATACCACGGACACCAATGAAACCTATCCACTCTTGTATACCATAAGAACCAGCCTTATCCATCGGCTTGTAAACCCGGATATAATAATCGATCTCCTCATCGGACAATTCTGCAAACGTTACTTCTGTCACAGCTGAAAAACTTCGCTGAGCCCCGACGGTAGTCAGACAAACTCCGGTTATCACCTGATGGGTCTTGCCGGAAAGCTTCCACAACATTTGCCGTGCATCATCCTCGTTATGAGGCTTGCCCATGACTACACCATCCAACCATACAATGGTATCGGCAGTAATAATCAATTCGTCCGGATGCATGGTATTCCGGTAAGCAGCCGCCTTTTCGCAAGCTATATACAAAGGGATTTCCTCTGCTTTCAATGTATCCGGATAGGTTTCCTCTATGCCGGGTAGTGTTTTACTTCATATTTTATACCTAAGCCGGATAACAATTCTTTGCGGCGCGGAGAATTGGAAGCAAGGATTATTTTATATTTTTCTAAATTTTCCAACATAACTTTTCTTTATTTCATTACCACCCGAGGCCTTTTCATGAGCCATCCATTTTCCTTGAGCCTTCAAGACCTGTTCCACCACGTCACGGCCACATCCATATCCCCCGTTACGATGAGAAATATAAACAGCTGTTTCCTTTATCTCAGGTGCCGCATCAGCAGGACAACAAGGCAGCCCACACAAACGCATCACTTCATAATCGGGAATATCATCGCCCATATAGAGTATCTCCTCATCCTGCAATCCATATTTTTCCTTCAAATGGGCATACTCCCGGGTCTTCACCGCAGCAGCCAGATAGACATCTTTGATACCCAGCCCCTCATAACGCTTACGCACCGCCTCGGTATTTCCACCGTAATGATGGCAACATGCAGCCCGCATTTCACAGCCAACTGCAATGCATACCCATCCTTGATATTAACCGTACGCATGGGTTCACCATTGGGGTGCAAATAAATAGTTTCCGCACTCAATACCCCATCTACATCAAATACCAATGCCTTTATTTTCTTTAAATCATAGTTTATCATACCACTTATGAGTTCTTTCCCTCTTTATTTGCCTGAATGACAGACAAAGGGAGATTATGAATACTTTTACTTATCTTTTCGTACAATTCCTGCAAAGACTCCTCATCCGCCAACATCTCCAAATGTTTGCTTATTACGTTTTCATCGTAGCGTACAGCCGGACCTGTCTGCGCCTGTGTGGGAGAAAGTTCATGTACTTTGCCGGCAGTTTCGTCTATCAGCGGAAGCATCACTTCAAAAGGAATCCCCTGCTTTTCCAGTATATGTGAACTTAATGCATACATATGGTTTGCAAAATTACAAGCAAAGACTGCCGCCAGATGCAAATACCTACGTTGCCCGGAAGTCACTTCATACACTTTAGGACTGAGACGAACTGCACCATACGCAGCAATTCCACTTCTGCCGGAGCAGATGCTTCTATAAAAAAAGGTACAGTATTGAAATCCACTTCACGCTGCTTGCTAAAAGTCTGCATAGGATAAAGTACCCCATAGCGTTTTACCAATCCCTTCCATAAATCCATAGACATACTACCCGCCGTATGTACAAACAAGGCCTGCTCCCTTCCTTTCACCAATACAGGAGCCAATTGTCGCAAAACTGCATCTTTCAGCGCTACAATATACAAATCGGCATCCCACGTATCTCGTCCGGCACAATAGTGTAGTCTACTGAAAGTCTGGCAGCCAATGCAGAAGCAGATTCCTCTGTACGGCTGTATACCTGCAAGATAAGACACCCCGCCTTTTGTAAAGCAATTCCCAGATGGGTTGCCACATTGCCAGCTCCTATCAGAACTATTTTCATCATCGGGTCGAAACTAAATATAAAATAACTCCCACCAGCAACAAAGCCGCCGGCAACAAATAAGCAGACATCTGTCCCAACAAAGCTATCACCAAACCGATATTCAATATCAGCCATATACCCGTCAATACAATTCCTACTGACTTATCAGCTTGAACCAAAGGAAAATAACAGCTGCATACAGTAACAGATTGTCTTTCTGCATAACCCATGGCAACCCGTGTGAAGCAAATCCTATAAACTTATCGATCAGATAAAGCATCCCCATCACAATGAGAAACACCGCAGAAGCTTTATACGTATCCTTATGATTGACAGCAGCCACGTTTACTTGCCTCCATATTTATTAATGTGAATTTTCTCCCATTGTAAATGCTCCTCATTAAAAGGCTTGCGTTCCATACCCTTATGCCCTACCGCTATAATGGAAACCACCTGCAACTGCAACGGAATATCAAGCAACGTATGCACGTATTCACCCGAGGGCATCCCGGTAGCGGTAAAACGTTCACGCACCTGTATCCAACAACTTCCCAACCCAAATCTTCTGCCTGCAACTGGATCATTATGGAAGCAATTGACGCATCTTCAATCCAGACATCACTAGCCAACGGATCAGCCATCACAACTACAGCCATAGCAGCATCCGCTAGGAAAGCCGCCCCCATCTCCTTACAATGGGAAAGTTTTTCCAACATATCCTTATCATCTACCACAATAAACTGCCAGCAATTACTACGTTTAGAAGACGGAGCCATCAAAGCAGCCTTCAACAAAGCAACTACCTCTTCCTGTGTCAACTCTTGATCCGTGAACTTACGCATGCTGCGTCTGTTCTTTATTAAGTCACTAAATTGTTCCATAATATACCCTGTTAATTTATTTTTCTGCACAAATATACAACTAGAATGTGGATTGATAAACAAAAAACAATAAATTTGCAATTAGAGATGCCTGTCAGATTAAGTACATATCGCAAAGGAAATGCCATTCCCCCTCTGCCGGGAACAAACATTTTCCATTCTACCGAGCTGTTTCATGTCTTTGAAATGACCCGGGGATACGAACCTTTGCTTATCGTAGCCTATATAGGAAACCGTCCTGTAGGCAAACTGCTGGCAGTCATCCGGAAAAGTGTGCGCCTGTTCCCCCTGCAATCATCAACGATGCGAAATTTATGGCACAGGCGAGTATTTTGATGAAGAACAGAATAAGGAAGACCTGTTCGGGGAAATATTGGAACATCTCACCAACGAAGTATTATGCAAATCGTTCCTCATCGAGTTCCGCAACTTGGAAAATCCGCTATTCGGATACAAAGCTTTCAGAAAGAACAACTATTTCGCCATTAATTGGCTAAGAGTACGTAATTCACTGCACAGTAAAGCTCCTTACGAACGGCTGAGCATGTCTCGCAGAAGACAAATAAACAAAGCTCTGAGAAATGGTGCCATCATGGAAATAGCCGACAATGAGAAAGATATACAAGATTTCTCACGAATGTTGAAAAAAGCCTATTCCTCACAGATAAGAAAACATTTCCCGGACATCGGCTTTTTCCGGTTATTAGCATGGCAGAACCCGGAAAAAAGAATTAGCCAAAGTGTTTCTTGTGAAATATAAAGGCAAAATCATCGGTGGTTCTATCTGTCTTTTCTCAAAAGAAAGTGCCTACCTGTGGTTCTCAGGAGGTATGCGGAAAACCTATGCTTTTCTTTACCCCGGTATTCTGTCCGTATGGGCACCTATTACCTATGCTTACGAAAAAGGATATGCACATTTGGAATTCATGGATGCAGGATTACCGTTCAAAAAGCACGGTTACAGGGACTTTATACTCCGCTTTGGCGGCAAGCAGAGCAGTACACGCCGCTGGTTCCGCTTCAGTTGGAAGTGGCTGAACAAACTCTTGTGCAAATTCTATATTTAACTCATTTTTGTCTTTTTGTCTAAAGTGTTGTGAAGCATCTTGCAAATAAGAAATAAAATTGAAGAAATATTTCTTTATTTAACTCGAAATTACTTTCTTTGTGCAGTTTTATCTGAAAACTTGAGTATAAAACCAAACTATTAAAATTATAAGATCATGAAAATCTCACACATTGAACACCTGGCATTGCCGTAAAGAGCATTGAAGAGGCCCTGCCGTATTATGAAAACGTATTAGGTCTGAAATGCTACAATATCGAAACAGTAGAGGATCAGAAAGTTAAAACCGCTTTTCTGAAAGTAGGTGATGTTAAAATAGAACTGCTGGAACCTACAAGCCCGAAAGCACTATCGCAAAGTTCATTGAAAAAAATAATGGCAACGGTGGTATGCATCATTTGGCTTTTGCAGTGGAAGATAGTGTGGCAAATGCGTTAGCCGAAGCTGAAACCACCGGCATCCGTCTCAATTGACAAAGCTCCGCGTAAAGGTGCCGAAGGTTTGCAAATTGCTTTTTTACATCCCAAATCAACTTTGGGCGTCCTGACCGAGCTTTGCGAAAAACCATAAAACACGAGATCTGACTATTCACGATTGAAGTCAGTATATTTAGTCTGGTTCAAGCGTAAATAGAATTATTTTTTAATCGTAAATTGTAAAATCATAAGTAAAATGAGCAATCAACTTGAAAAAATAAAAGAGCTTATCGAACGCCGGGCTACAGCACGCATGGGTGGAGGTGATAAAGCAATTGCAAAACAGCATGATAAAGGAAAATATACAGCCCGCGAACGCATAGCCATGCTGCTGGATGAGGGCAGTTTCGAAGAAATGGATATGTTTGTGGAACACAGATGCACCAATTTCGGCATGGAGAAAAAACATTATCCGGGCGACGGTGTAGTAACAGGTTGTGGTACCATAGAAGGACGTTTAGTTACATCTTTGCACAGGATTTCACTGTTTCTGCCGGTTCTCTTTCAGAAACAATGTCTCTGAAAATATGCAAAGTAATGGATCAAGCTATGAAAATGGGTGCTCCCTGTATCGGTATCAACGACTCGGGTGGCGCACGTATTCAAGAAGGTATCAATGCATTGGCCGGTTATGCTGAAATTTTCCAACGCAATATTCTTGCTTCAGGTGTTATTCCGCAGATCTCAGGTATTTTCGGTCCTTGTGCAGGCGGAGCTGTTTACTCTCCTGCTCTGACAGACTTCACCTTGATGATGGAAGCACATCATATATGTTCCTTACCGGACCGAAAGTGGTAAAGACTGTTACAGGTGAAGATGTAAGCCAGGAAAACTTAGGTGGTGCAAGCGTTCATTCAACCAAATCCGGTGTTACTCATTTTACAGCCAAGACGGAAGAAGAAGGGTTAGCCATGATCCGCAAATTGTTAAGCTATATTCCTCAGAACAATCTGGAAGAAGCTCCCTATGTAGACTGTACCGATCCTATCGACCGTCTGGAAGACTCTTTGAACGAAATTATCCCCGACAGCCCCAACAAACCATACGATATGTATGAGGTGATCAGCGCCATCGTAGATAATGGTGAGTTTTTGGAAGTCCAACCTCACTACGCTAAAAATATCATCATTGGTTTCGCACGTTTCAACGGCCAGTCTGTAGGTATTGTTGCCAACCAGCCAAATACCTGGCGGGTGTGCTTGACAGCAATGCGTCACGCAAAGGTGCTCGTTTTGTACGTTTCTGCGACGCTTTCAATATACCTCTTGTTTCATTGGTAGATGTTCCGGGATTCCTTCCGGGTACAGGACAAGAATACAACGGTGTAATCCTCCACGGTGCCAAAGTTGCTGTATGCTTACGGCGAAGCGACTGTACCCAAAGTGACAATTACCCTGCGTAAATCATACGGCGGATCTCACATTGTAATGAGCTGTAAACAACTTCGCGGTGATATGAATTATGCATGGCCTACTGCCGAAATCGCCGTTATGGGTGGTGCAGGTGCAGTAGAAGTATTATACGCACGCGAAGCCAAAGAACAGGAAAATCCTGCCGCATTCCTAGCCGAAAAAGAAGCTGAATACACCAAGCTGTTCGCCAATCCTTACAATGCTGCCAAATATGGTTACATTGATGATGTGATTGAACCGCGTAATACCCGTTTCCGCATCATCCGTGCATTGCAACAGTTGCAGACTAAGAAATTAACCAATCCGGCTAAGAAGCATGGTAATATTCCTCTTTAATTAAAATTAAAAACTGAGAATTGAACATGAAGAAATTAAATATAGGAATATTCCTTTCTTTGCTGCTGATGGTGGGGTTATGTTCTTGTGGAGAACAGAAATCGAACACCAAGCTGGTACTGAATGAAGTGCTGATTGAAAATGAAAGCAATTTCCAGGATGACTACGGAGTACACAGCGCATGGATTGAAATATTCAACAGATCATTTGGTAGCGCAGACCTTGCCGGTTGTTTACTGAAGGTGAGCAGCCAGCCTGGAGATACTGCTACTTATTTTATCCCTAAAGGTGATGTATTGACTTTGGTCAAACCTCGCCAGCACGCTTTATTCTGGGCAGACGGCGAACCCAACCGCGGTACTTTCCACACTAATTTCACACTGAATGCCGCAACCGACAATTGGATTGGATTGTATGATTCAGGCAAAAAAATTATTGGATCAGATTATTGTTCCGGCAGGCACATTGCAAGCAAACCAATCATACGCACGTGTCAGCGACGCAGCAAATGAATGGGAGGTGAAAGGTTCCAGCGCAGACAAATATGTGACTCCGAGCACCAATAACAAGACTATCAACAGTCATGCAAAGATGGAAAAATTCGAAGAACACGACGGTAGTGGTATCGGTATGGCCATCTCTGCTATGAGCGTTGTATTCTGCGGTCTTCTTTTACTTTTCATTCTCTTCAAATGTGTAGGTAAGATTTCTGTAAACCTGAGCAAGCGCAATGCCATGAAGGTAAAAGGTATTACCGACAAGCAAGAAGCCAAAGAAAAGAAATTGGGTGAAGCTCCGGGCGAAGTATTCGCCGCTATCGCCATGGCCATGCATGAAATGCAAAGCGATGTACATGACGTGGAAGAAACCGTTCTTACCATTACCCGTGTAAAACGTAGTTATTCACCGTGGAGTTCCAAGATTTATACCTTGCGTGAAACTCCCCACAAAAAAGTAAGTCACCAATAAAAAGATAAAATGATGAAAGAATATAAATATAAGATCAACGGTAACGTATACAAAGTTGCCATTGGAGATATAGAAGACAATATCGCTCATGTTGAAGTGAACGGTACTCCTTACAAAGTGGAAATGGAAAAAGCTCCGAAAGCTGTAGTGAAACCGGTAGTTCGTCCTGTATCAACCAGCCCTGCTCCGGCACCAGCTACAGTAGTAAAGCCTGCTGCAACTTCTACAGGTAAATCGGGCGTTAAATCTCCGTTGCCGGGGGTAATCCTTGATATCAAGGTAAATGTGGGTGATACCGTAAAAAAGGGGCAAACCATCATTATCCTTGAAGCTATGAAGATGGAAAATAACATCAATGCAGACAAAGACGGCAAGATCACCGCAATCAATGTAAGTAAAGGAGAATCCGTTCTCGAAGGTACTGACCTTGTAATTATTGAATAATATGGGAGAATTTATCAACTTTTTAGGGAATAACCTAGCTGACTTTTGGACATATACGGGTTTTGCCAATGCTACTGTTGGTCATATCGTAATGATCCTGATAGGTTTATTCTTCATATACCTTGCCGTGGCCAAGGAATTTGAGCCGATGTTGCTCATTCCTATCGGTTTCGGTATCTTGATCGGTAATATTCCTTTCAACATGGAAGCCGGACTGAAGTCGGCATCTATGAGGAAGGTTCTGTTCTTAATATTTTATATCAAGGAGTTACCTCCGGATGGTATCCACCACTTATCTTTTTAGGTATCGGTGCAATGACGGATTTCTCGGCATTGATTTCAATCCTAACTGATGTTGATTGGTGCTGCCGCACAGTTTGGTATTTTCGGTGCATACATGATTGCATTGGCAATGGGCTTTGATCCGATGCAGGCTGGTGCTATCGGCATCATCGGTGGTGCGGACGGTCCGACAGCAATCTTCCTTTCATCCAAACTGGCGCCTAACCTGATGGGAGCTATTGCGGTATCTGCCTATTCATACATGGCATTGGTACCGGTTATCCAGCCGCCTATCATGCGTCTGCTCACTACCAAGCACGAACGTTTGATCCGTATGAAACCACCACGCGTCGTTTCTCATACAGAAAAAGTAATGTTCCCTATCATTGGTTTGTTGCTTACTTGTTTTCTGGTTCCGTCGGGTCTGCCTCTATTGGGTATGCTTTTCTTTGGTAACTTATTGAAAGAAAGCGGTGTAACCCGTCGCTTGGCAGAAACTGCCCGCGGTCCGCTGATTGATACCATTACCATCTTATTAGGATTGACAGTAGGTGCTTCCACGCAAGCTTCAGAATTCCTTACCATTGATTCGATTTTGATTTTCGCGCTGGGTGCATTGTCATTCATCATGCTACCGCTTCGGGAGTTATCTTCGTAAAGATATTCAACTTGGTATTAGGTAAGGATAACAAAATCAATCCGCTTATCGGTAATGCCGGTGTATCTGCTGTTCCTGACTCGGCACGTATCTCTCAGGTTATCGGTCTGGAATATGATCCTACCAACTACTTGCTGATGCATGCCATGGGTCCCAACGTAGCCGGTGTAATCGGTTCTGCCGTAGCTGCCGGTATTTTACTTGGGTTCTTGATGTAATTCATTGAACAACAATAAATAAAATCCTCTTCAACTAATATGTGGAAGAGGATTTTTTATTGATATAGATTAAGAAATGAATGATTTATTATGATTTTTGAACGATTAGTTATATAAGATATGCTGAAAAACATATAAATTTGCCGCCGTAAAACCAAACTAAATTAAACGAAGATGGAAAAGAAAACAGTTAAGTAACCATATTCCCCAACACGGAATATATATGTACGCACGTACTAATTCTGGGAAAACTGAACTCATTGTCCTAAACAGCACCGATGCCGAACAAGTGGTGGCAAATGACCACTACCGCATAATGACAAATGATTCAAAAAGCGGTAAAGAACTTATCAGTGGCAAAAAAATTGACCTTACCAAAATATGACAGTCGGTGCACGTCAATCATTGATTATTGAATTATAATTGTTTTTTTAAGGTAAGAAGGTAAAATGAGAAAGTAAGAATAAAGGCGGCTTTTATTAAAGGGCCGCCTTTATTTATATCTCTGTCCACCTCTTTTATTTACGTGAAACAATTGTCCCTGTAGCTTGATTAGTAGGCATAACCAACATTTCTGCAATCTGCATATATTCCGGTACGGAAGCTGCAAAATAAACCGTTTCCGCAATATCATCTCCCGTCAATGGACGAATGCCTTTATATACATTATCCGCCTTTTCCTTATCTCCCCGGAAACGAACAACTGAAAAATTTGTTTCCACCAGCCCGGTTTGATATTAGTCACTCTCAATGGAGTATCAACTAAATCTATACGCAGTCCATCCGATAAAGCTTTCACAGCAGCCTTTGTAGCACAATACACACTACCTCCCGGATAAGCAGCATCTCCGGCAATAGAACCAATATTAATAATATGTCCTCGTTTACGTTCCACCATTCCCGGTACGATCAGGCGTGTCATTGCCAGCAAAGCCTTAATATTAGTATCTATGACAATATCCCACTCATCCAGACTGCCTTCCTGTTCTTTATCCGTACCGATAACCAACCCAGCATTATTCACCAATATATCAATGGATTGCCATTCCTTGGGCAATGATTCCAAAGCAGACGTTGCCGCTTTACGGTCGCGCACGTCAAAAGGAAGCAAATATATTTTCGCACCATATTGCTTTTCTAATTCTTCTTTCAATGCACTCAGTTTATTTACGTTACGGGCATTTAAAATCAAACTTGCTCCCTGTGAAGCAAACTTGCGAGCGCATCCGGCACCGATACCGCTGGAAGCTCCTGTGATAAAAACAATCTTATCCATTTTATTATTTCGATTTATTAAAGAACTTACTGAAAAATAGTATTTGATAGTCTATGGCATTATTCCAATACCTGCCTGTATGCCCACCCGGACGGATGATAAAGTCATGATTTATTTTCTTCTTCAACAGTTTTTCGTGTACAGCCTTATTCACTTCCAGAAAAAAATCATCACAACCGCAATCTATTATAACAGCCAAATCACCATTCTTTATCTTATCCAACTGATTAATTACCGTATGTTCGTCCATCTCTGCTTGTTGCTCGCTTCTTCACCTAATTGCTTCTTCATCTCCCAATTATTGGGAAACGGACGGATATCTAAACCTCCACTCATACTACCTCCTCCTCCAAAGACATCTTTATGACGGATGGATAACCATAAACTTCCATGACCACCCATACTTAACCCGGTGACAGCACGTCCCCCTCTCTCCGCTTTCGTAGTAAAATTCTTATCAATATAGTTCACCAATTCTTTTGACACGAATGTTTCATAACGGTACTCCTTGTTCAAAGGGCTGTCCCAATACCAACTGTTCTTCCCGTCCGGACAAACAAAAATGATTCCTTCCTTATCAGCTATCCGAGGTAATTCCGGTTTTATCCCGAGCCATGTTCCCGCATTGCCCCCATATCCGTGAAGCAGATAAAGTACGGGACATTTTTCACCTGCCATGGCTTTATCCGGACAGATGGTAATTACCTGAACCTCTTTATTCATTGCATCGCTATGTACCGACAAAGTATCCACCTTAGCTGCCTGCATTCCTACAGACAAACACCAGCTTCCTATCAAAAAGCCCAATATCGTTTTTTCATGTATATAAAAAATTACCCGATGTAAAGGTACAATATAATTTGCAATTTAGTTGCATCTTCTTTCCGCTATCTTTGTTGTCATAAATAAAAAGAAACAATGAAAAAAATAAAATTAGAATCAGTTTTCAATGAATTCACTTTAATGGGAATAGCTGTATCAGGAGCATTCTATCTAGGAGAATACTGGGAAGGTATTGCCGTTATTCTGTTCTATCTCATAGGTGAATGGTTCCAACACAAAGCTGTACACAAAGCACGCAGCGACATCAAAGCATTATTGGATGTACGTCCCGAAACAGCCACTGTAATATATAACAACACATATAAAATAACAGTAACCGGAAAAAGTACAGCCAGGAGAAACCATTGAAGTAAAAGTTGGAGAAAAAGTACCTCTAGACGGATTTTTGCTGGAAGATTCCGCTTCATTTAATACGGCCGCCCTAACCGGAGAAAGTGTTCCCCGGACTCTATATAAACAAGAAGAAGTTTTAGCAGGAATGATCGCTTCAGATAAAGTGGTACGGATCAAAGTAAACAAACCGTATGATCAAAGTACGTTAGCACGTATCCTCACTTTAGTACAAGATGCAGCAGAAAGAAAAGCCCCTGCCGAATTATTTATCCGCCGTTTTGCACGAATTTATACACCGATAGTGACAGGACTGGCGATACTAGTTGTCATACTCCCCTATTTATACTCTCTGATAAAACCTGAATTCATTTTTGTTTTTGATGATTGGTTCTATCGGGCTTTAGTATTCCTAGTCATATCATGTCCTTGCGCATTAGTGGTCAGCATTCCATTA
>ENA-OQMZ01000537-OQMZ01000537.1-human-gut-metagenome-genome-assembly--contig:-NODE-537-length-15877-cov-3.478476_pt1 | contig 15877 bp, 21 predicted proteins | sample MGYA00242621_ERZ504862 | MGnify/ENA primary metagenome ERZ504862 (study PRJEB26092, sample SAMD00036393) | human gut metagenome | host: Homo sapiens | study: EMG produced TPA metagenomics assembly of... | reverse complement strand
GCCCGGACAAGGGGTCGGCTTGGAGGCCCAGGACTGGACCTTCATGCTCTTTAAGATGTACATGAAGTACTGCCAGCGCCGCGGTTGGAAGGTCACCATCAACGATTGCCCGCGGCCGAGGTCATCGGCATCGATCGCGCGACCTTTACCGTCGAAGGCAAGGATGCCTTTGGCATGCTTCGCGCCGAGGCGGAGTTCACCGCCTGGTGCGCATTAGCCCCACCGACGACAAGAAGCGCCGCCAGACCACGTTTGCCGGCGTCGAGGTCATTCCGGTGCTACCCGACGATATCGATATCGAGATTAATCCCGATGACATTCGCGTCGACGTATACCACGCAAGCGGCCCGGGCGGTCAGGGCGTCAACACCACCGACTCCGCCGTGCGCGTGACGCATTTTCCCAGCGGTATCGTGGTCACGTGTCAAAACGAGCGCAGCCAGATTCAAAACAAGGCCGCGTGCATGCAGATTCTCAAGCGCGCCTGTACGAGATTGAGCTCGAAAAGCGCGCCGAGGCCCTGGATGAGATTCGCGGACCCAAGACCACAATTGGTTTTGGCAACCAGATCCGCAGCTACGTGCTCTACCCGTACCAGATGGTTAAGGACCTGCGCACGGGCGTTGAGACCAGCAACGTCGAGGCAGTTCTTGACGACGGCGACCTGGATCCGTTTGTGATTGGCTATCACCGTTGGGCTACCGGCAACGCTGACGCGGAGGCCCCGTCTGCCTAAACCGCTCGGTTTATGTGGAAATGGATCAAGGCCTTCCGAGCAGGACGGTTTTGTATCCAGAACAAACCCTGCACAGGGGTGGTTTTTGTTTGGCGAATCGGTAGAATCGAATACATGAAGAAGTTCAAAGCGCATCCGATGGGGTGCGCTTTTTTGAGGGAGGCAGCATGGCATATCGTCTGGACATCAAGCGCATTCTTTCGATGAACTTCTTTCACGATCTACCCCAGATCATGTTGGGGTGCGCCTTGGCCGCCATCGCGACCGACCTGTTTTTGATTCCCAACGGTCTTGCAGCCGGTGGCGTTACGGGCCTTGCGACGATTATCCAGCAGTCGGCGCAGCGCGAGGCGTGTCGCTTCCTGTCGGTATCCAGACCATCGTGATGAATGCCTTGCTGCTGCTGATCGTTATGCGCGAGGGCGGCATGTTCTATGTAGTGCAGACGGCGACGGGCTTTGTGCTGCTGGGCTTCTTTACCGATCTGTTTGCCCCGTTTGTAGCGCCTTTGGCACATGCGGACCTGATGCTTCCCGCTATGTGGGGCGGCATTATCACGGGCATTGGTTACGGCATGGTGTTGCGCGCCGGCGCCAACACCGGCGGCTCGGACACGATTGGCCAAATCATCTCGCGTAACACCTCGCTGCCGGTGGGCTCGACCGTCATGGCAATCGACGTTGCCGTATGTGCGGCATCTGCTCCGGTATTCTCGCTCGAAAATGCTCTATACGCAGGACTTTCGATGGTGATTAGCGGCTATGTGATCGATGCTGTGGTCGATGGCGGCAATAAGCGTCGTATGGTGCTCATCATCTCGGATAACTTTCCCGATATCGCGGCCGACATCATGTATGGTCTGGGCCGCGGCTGCACCAAATTAAAGGCGACCGGTATGTATTCGGGCGTCGAGAAGCCGGTGATCATGGTGATCGTTAGCCGTCGAGAGCTCAACACCCTCAAAACGATCGTGCGCGAGCGCGATCCTCACGCCATTGTGACGGTCGCCGACGTTACGGAAGCCTTCGGTGAGGGTTTCAAGGACATTAACGCGTAGGCTGAATTTCGGTTTGCGGATCATTTTTGTGCCGGGGCGAGAGGCAGCCACCGCATCCAAAAGACATTCACATTGATAAACCGTTTCATCAGCGGTTCTGCCTGCTAAATTGTTCAAATAATGATAAAAACTCTGGTAAAGCCATCGGTTTCCAGCATAATGAATGACGTACGTGCATTGCGGCTGTGTTGGGATTACCTTCGGTGCCGTGCGCATCTTGTCTTAAGAGGATGAAAGGAAGGCACAATGAGCGACGAAGAGCTCAAAAAGGTTGCCAACGAGGTAAGGAAGGGCATCGTCACCGGCGTGCACGCTGCCAAGTCTGGCCATCCGGGCGGTTCGCTCGGCGCTGCCGACATCATGACCTATCTGTACTTTGAGGAAATGAACGTCGACCCGGCCGATCCCCGCAAGGCCGATCGCGACCGCTTTGTGCTTTCCAAGGGTCATTGCGCTCCGGGCCTGTACGCCGTGCTCGCCGAGCGCGGGTTCTTCCCCAAGGAGGACCTCGAGACGCTGCGCCATATCGGCAGCCACCTGCAGGGTCACCCCAACATGAACGACACCCCGGGCGTCGACATGTCCACTGGCTCGCTCGGCCAGGGCATTTCCGCCGCCGTGGGCATGGCCGTTGCCGCTAAGCACTGGGGCGATACTTACCGCACGTACGCCCTGCTGGGCGATGGCGAGAGCGAGGAAGGCCAGGTCTGGGAGGCCGCCATGTTTGCCGGCAACCAGCAGCTCGACAACCTCTGCGTGATTGTTGACCACAACGGTCTGCAGATCGATGGCCCCGTCGAGGACGTCAACGATCCCATGCCGCTCGCCGACAAGTTCCGCGCCTTTAAGTTCCATGTGGTGGAGCTTGCCGACGGCAACGACTTCGATCAGATTCGCGCCGCCTTTGCCGAGGCCCGCGCCACCAAGGGCCAGCCGACCGCCATTATCGCCGAGACCACAAAGGGCAAGGGCGTCTCCTTTATGGAGAACCAGGTGGGTTGGCACGGTAAGGCCCCCAACGATGAACAGTTTGAGCAGGCCATGGCAGAGCTCACGGCCGCCGGAGAGGAGCTCTAGGATGGCAGATGTCAAGAAAATCGCCACGCGCGTAAGCTACGGCGAGGCCCTCGTCGAGCTCGCCAACGAGCACGATGACTTTGTGGTCCTCGACGCCGACCTGGCCGCCGCCACGCAGACCGGCAAGTTTAAGGCAGCCTGCCCCGACCGCTTCTTCGATGTGGGCATTGCCGAGAGCAACCTGATGGGTGTTGCCGCCGGTATCGCAACCACCGGTCGCGTTGCCTTCGCGAGCAGCTTTGCCATGTTTGCCGCCGGCCGCGCCTTTGAGCAGGTCCGCAACTCCATTGGCTACCCGCACCTCAACGTCAAGATCGGTGCCACGCACGCCGGTATCTCGGTGGGCGAGGACGGCGCCACGCACCAGTGCTGCGAGGATATCGCCCTTATGCGCGTCATTCCCGGCATGACCGTCATCGTTCCCGCCGACGACGTCGAGGCCCGCGCCGTGACGCGCGCCGCCTACGAGTGCGACGGTCCCGTGTACATGCGCTTTGCCCGCCTGGCCTCGCCGGTCATCAACGACCCCGAGACCTACAAGTTCGAGTTGGGCCGCGGCATCGTTATGCGCGAGGGCGCCGACGTTACCATCATTGCCTGCGGCCTGATGGTCGGCGAGGCCCTCGAGGCCGCCGAGCAGCTTGCTGCCGAGGGTATCGACGCCGAGGTCATCAACATGCACACCATTAAGCCCATCGATGCCGACCTGATCGTCAAGAGCGCCACCAAGACCGGTCACGTCGTGACCGTCGAGGAGCACTCCGTGATCGGCGGCCTGGGCAGCGCCGTTGCCGATGTCCTGTGCGAGCAGTGCCCGACGCCGCTCAAGAAGATCGGTGTCAACGACACGTTCGGCGAGTCCGGCCCGGGTGCCGAGCTCCTGCACAGGTACGGCCTGGACGCCGCCAACATCGTGGCGACCACCAAGGAGTTCTTGGCATAAGGCAAGGCGGATCTCAAGGATTGCTTCGCCAGTACTATAAAACTGCTTCGCCAGTACTATGGAAACCCGGCAGGGGCGCTCTCTTGGAGGGCGCCCCTGTTTCAGTTGCGGTGAAATAAGGACTGTTTTGCCAGCCTAAAGGCTCAATTAATCCGCATTTCACCGCAACTTCCGAAGGCGTTCCCGCTTGTGCTGGCTCCATCGCGACGATTGATTGCGGCTTGGCACAGTGCGGCGACATCGGGGGCATCGCCGCCTCGGTATGTCATGGCGAGCAAAGCGGCATCATAGATTTCATCATTGGTCACATCGGCGGCATCAATGGGGCAGAAGGCGAGAATCGAATCCTGTTCTGCAAGCTCGGCCAGATCGATCGTTTCACCCATGGCAAAGGCATCATCGAGGACGAGTGTGGCACTCGTGCATGGAATTTGATAGATCGTGCCATCCGCAGCGATAGGGGAACCTGCTGCCTCGAGCGTGTAGACACCTTGTATGAGATTGATGCCAGAGCCATCGGAGGCGACGAACTCAATCCTGTCGACCGTTATTCCGTCGATGGTCTTGCCCGTAATATGTATCGGAACGCGCGATGCCCCGTTATCGGTGTCCCAGCCCGCAGCCGCGACATCCAGCACGATGGCGTGCTCCGAATGGGCGGATACGAAGTGCGACAACACCTGCCGCAGATGAAGCCCATACAGCTACCGCCGACAATGCCAATTACCAGCATGCAGGCAAGGATGACCGCAACGTGGTTCCGAGGCTTTACCCGAAGCTCAGAATCAGCAGAGATGCTATTGACGACAGCCCCGCACGCCGTGCAGTACCTCACGCCATCGCGCAACTCAGCTCCACAATAAGGACAATTCATACCAGCCCCCACAACCATAGACGTTCCTATCGAGGCCACTGTAAATCGACAATCCAAATCCAAGTTGCGCAACAATCAAATCAAAAACGCGTCAAGCAAAAGTCTCTACCGGGAAAAGGACCCATATCAGCAAAGTGCCACTCAGCCCACCCAGCATGGTGATGTGGCACCCTAAGATAAACGCGGCGGCCCCTTAGTAGCCGCAGGCCGTGCGCAGGGTTACCTCCCAAATCTTTCCGCAGGACGGAGGAACCCCCGCCGCACGTAGTGCGCAGCGGGGGCTCCGACATGTCCGAGACGATTTGGGAGGTAACCCTGCGCGCGGCCGGTGGGACCAAAACCCCGCCATGCTTCTTATGTGCAGCGAAGCTAATGCTGCTAAAATACGAAGCGCTCATGTAGTTTAAACGTACGACGATAAGGAGCACCAGTGGGTAACCACTTCCGTACCTCCGGTGCGGGCGATGACGCCCCCAAGACGCAGCCAGGCGCCGCGGGCACTCGTTTCGCCACCCCGGATTCAGAGGATCAGCTGTTTAGCCCGATCCCCGCACAGCCGGCAGATCAGGCACAGCCGGCGTCAGATCTTTGCCTACAATCCCACCAATGATGTCGAGCTTTCCGAGGCCGCGGGTTTTGAGCCCGTGCAGAAGGTGACCGCTCGCGTGGATCAGCCCAGGCGGACGCTGTCGCGCCGCAACCTGTCATGGCCGGTATTCCCGATCCTATGGCTCCTGCGACTCCGGCGCCACAGCCTGCGCAGTCCGGTCTTTTTGCCGGTATTCCCGATCCTACGCAGCCCGCGGCTCCCGTAGTCGAGAGCGATCAGGCCGCCGAGGTCGCAAGCCTCGACAATGCGCTCAACAATCCCGACTTTACGTCGGTGTTTGCGCCCATCGATCCGCAGGCTAGCCGCAAGAAGATGGCCAAGCAGGCCGGTGTCGAGCCCGTCATCCTTATGGAGCACGTCACCAAAATCTATCCGGCGCAGCCCAACAAGCCCGCACTCGACGACATCAACATCGAGATCTATCCGGGCGAGTTCGTCTTTTTGGTCGGTCACTCCGGCTCGGGTAAGACCACGCTGCTGTCGACGCTCAACCGCGACGTCAAGCCGACGAGCGGTCGCATTTTGGTCGCCGGCCAGGATCTCATGAAGATCAAGAACCGCAAGGTTCCGTTCCTGCGTCGTCAGATTGGCGCCGTGTTCCAGGACTTTAAGCTCCTGCCGCAAAAGACCGCCTACGAAAACGTGGCGTTTGCCCTGCAGTGCATTGGCAAGCCAAGGGCGTCATTCGCAGCCAGGTGCCCGAGGTGCTGCGTCTGGTCGGTCTGGCCGACCAGATGGACTCGCTGCCAGATCAGCTTTCCGGTGGCGAGCAGCAGCGCGTGGCCGTTGCCCGCGCTATGGTCAACCGCCCGCCGCTGCTTATCTGCGACGAGCCCACGGGCAACCTCGACCCGGCGATTTCGCTGGGCATCATGAAGCTGCTCGAGCGCATTAACCGTACCGGCACCACCGTGATCGTCGCCACGCACGACCGCGAGATGGTCGATAGCATGCACCGTCGCGTGATCGCCCTCGAGGGCGGCCACGTAATCCGCGACCAGGAGAGGGGAGGTTACGGCAACTATGGCACCAACTAACGTGGGCTATTCGCTCAAAGAGGCTATCAGCCACTTCTTCCGTAACTGGACCACCTCGCTCGGCGCCGTCATCACGATCTTCCTTTCGCTGTTTATCATCGGCCTGTTCATTATGGGTTCCGCGATGCTGAACTCCGTGATCGGTACCGTCGAGGATCAGGTTGTCATCAATGCCTTTATTAGCGATGACGCCGATCAGGCAGACGTTCAGGCCTTTGAGGCCGAGCTCAAGACGTGGAGCAACGTCAAGTCCGTGACCTATAAGGATAAGGACGACGCGCTGGCCGAGTACACGAGCAAGATGTCGGGCAACGCCGACGCCACCATGAGCGCGCTCGACGGCCAGAATCCGCTTCCCGCCTCGTTCGCGATTGAGATGGACGATCCGTCTCAGGTCGAGAGCACGGCCAAGAAGCTCAAGAAGAATGCCGACTTCCAAAAGATCGCGGACGACGGCGACGTCAACGCGAGCGTGCTGTATGGCCAGGAGGAAGTGAGCCGCCTGTTCCAGGTGACCAACTACATCCGTATCGCCGCCGTGGTGCTCGTCGGTCTGCTGACCTTTATCGCGTTCATCTTTATCAACAACACGATTCGCCTGTCCATTACGGCGCGTCGTCGCGAGATTGCGATTATGCGCCTGGTGGGCGCCAGCAACGGCTTCATTCGCGGGCCGTTCATTACCGAGGCGTGCTTCAGCCATTCTGGGCTCGCTGCTTTCCATCGGTGTTTTGGAGTTGCTGCGCAACCTGCTGGTTCCGCGCCTGCAGGCGAGCGTCGGCTGGATGTCGTTTGCGCTGCCGATGCAGTACTATCTGGTGACCTACGCCGCACTGATTCTCGTCGGTGTCATTATCGGTCTCTTTGGTTCTGCCATCGCCATGCGCCGTTATCTGCGCGTGTAAGCGCTGCGGATATGCCGTCTGCAACGGGTCGTCCCTTTCCAGGGGCGGCCCGTTTTTTGATCCCCTGGGGACGAGAACGGATCATCGCGGCGCTGGTCTATCTATATGATCCGTTTTCCTCCGTCCCCTAGGGATCATTTGGGTAGACTCTTGGGGTGTTAACGGCTATCGATAGTAAGGAGGCGCCATGGGGCGCAATAACAAACATAAGCGTAGCGCACGCAATAAACGCGGGCCGGTGCGCAGCGAGCGTCGCCCGAGCATGACTGGCCGCGTTCAGCTCCATGAGCACAGCGCTTATGTCGTGACCGACAACGGCGATTACAAGGTCATGGGTCGCGGTAAGCGTGAGATTATGGACGGCGATACCGTGGCCGTAAGCATCAAGGCGGGACCGCGCGGGGATCGTCGCGCCGTGATCGAGGGCGTCATCGAGCGTGCCGCCATCAGCGTGGTGGGTACGTATCAGACGGCCGGCCCGCTTGGTGTGATCGAACCGCTCGATTCGCGTCTCAAAGCCGATTTCTTTGTTTTGCCCGAGGACACTTCGGCGGAGCGCCTGGGCGTGCGTCCTGGCGATGTCGTCGTCGCGCGCATTCTGACCTACCCGACGCGCTTGGAGTCGGGCACGGTGACTCTTGAGCGCCGCATCGGCGGTGACGATGCACCCGATCTGGGCGTCCAATATGTTATGGCGCGCTATGGCTATACCGACAGCTATCCCGAAGCGGCTCTGGCAGAGGCAGAGGCGCTTTCGCTCGACGTGACTGCAGCGCTTAAAGACCCGCTTCGTCGTGATCTGCGCGATCGCTTTGTCATCACCATCGATCCGGTTGATGCACGCGACTTTGATGATGCCATCTCGCTCGAGCGCACGCCCGAGGGCGGCTATAAGCTGGGCGTGCATATCGCCGATGTTTCGCATTATGTTGCCTGGGATGGGCATATCGACCTGGAGGCCCGCCATCGCACGACGTCGGTATACCTTGCCGACCGTGTGCTCCCCATGCTGCCCGAGCGCCTGTCCTGTGACCTGTGTTCCCTGCGCCCCGATGAGGATCGCCTGGCGTTTACCGTCGACATCGAGCTTGACGCGCAGGGCCGCGTGCGCCATTACGACCCCTATCCAGTGTGATTCGTTCGCGTGTGCGTATGGACTACGACGGCGCCGAGGCGCTGCTGGTGCGTGCCGGCGCAGTTGAGTATTCCGTGTTGGAGGGCGCTGCGGAGGATGTCGCTGCGGCTGAAGCCTCGCGCGAGGAAGCACTTGAGCGTGGGCTTGCGTGCGAGGACACCGCTCGCGGCTGTAACGTTGACCTGGCCGATTTCCTGGTCGCTGCAAACGAACTCGCGGAGCTTCGGCGCCGCATACGTCGCGCACGCGGTTCGGTCGACTTCGATACGGCCGAGATTCGCGCGCTGCTGGATGAGGACGGCGTGCCCGTGCAGATTGTGGCACGCGAACGCTCCTGCGCAACCTCGCTTATCGAGGAGGCAATGCTGCTGGCTAACGAGTGCGTCGCCGAGTGGCTGGCCGACCGCGATATCGAGGCGTGCTATCGCGTGCACGATGACCCCAGCCCCGACAGTCTGCACGGTGCTGCTGTGGCGCTGGCGCAGCTCGGTATCATCGATGATCGCCGTGCGGCGGGCATTGCCCTGGGAAGTCCCGACGAGTTACAGGCGACGGTTGACGCCGCTGCCGGTACGGCTAACGCGCCGCTCGTCAACACGCTCCTTTTGCGCAGTATGCAGCGTGCGTTGTATAAGCCTCGCAACGAGGGCCACTTTGCGCTCGCCGCGCCGTGCTACTGCCACTTTACAAGCCCCATTCGCCGCTATCCCGACCTGGTGGTGCATCGCGTGCTCAAGCTGCAGTTGGCCTACGAGCGGCTGGGCGGCAAGGACGCCTTGGTGCGTACGCCGCGGCTGATCGGTAAGGGTCGCGAGTCCCTGCCGCGCATTCTGCCGCAAATCTGCCGCGCGTGCAGCGATGCCGAGCGTGCGGCCGACGCCGCCAGCCATGCGACGCAAAAAATCAAGATTGCGCAGTACTACGAGGACCGCCTGGGCGAGCGCTATGCCGGAACGGTCTCGTGGGTCAGCAGCATGGGACTATTCGTGCGTCTCGATTTGACGCAGGTTGAGGGGCTGGTTTCTATTAAGAGCCTGGGCAACGAGTGGTTTGAGTTTGACGAGGACGCGCTCACGTTGACGGGTGCCGACACGGGGCGTCGTTTTGAGTTGGGGCAGCGCGTGATTATCGAGGTCTCGCGCGTCAACACTACTCGCGGACATTTGGACTTTAAGCTCATTCATTAACCGGCACGGAGTGAGTATCGGCAGAGCGTAGAGGGCGGTCTTTCGGGGCCGCCCTCTTTGCGCGTCTCTTGATTGCCTTGCCATGGGCTCGGCCGCTTCTTCATATGCTTTTGGGAGATAGGACCTACCAAAACAAACCTGTCCCTTTTTGGCAAGTTTACGAGAAAGCGGGGATGTTGTGGCAACGGTATATGGGTATGCGCGGGTGAGCACGCGTGATCAAAATTTGAATCGCCAGTTGGATGCGCTGAGCGCCTATGGCGTGGAGTCGGCGAATGTCTTTGCCGACCGTGCGAGCGGTAAGGACTTTGATCGCCCGCGGTATCGGGAATTGCTTCATGCCTTGGCTTCCGGCGACGTGTTGGTGGTGCTTTCCATCGATCGGCTGGGTCGAAACTACAGCGAGATACTCGAGGAATGGCGTCGTATAACCAAGGAACTTGGTGCGGCCATCGTTGTGCTGGACATGCCGTTGCTCGATACGCGTGCGAGAGATTGCGGCGGATCGGATGTGACCAGCACGCTGATCGCCGATATCGTTTTACAGCTGTTGAGCTATGTGGCGCAGGTGGAACGAGAGAACATCCACCGTCGTCAGGCGGAGGGAATCGCGGCGGCGCGGGCGCGCGGCGTGCGTTTTGGTCGACCCCGCAAGCCGTGCCCTCCGCAATTTGAACGAGTGCGCGATATCTATGAGGCGGGCAATATTACTCGGAGTCAGGCGGCAAAGCGCCTAGGTGTGTGCGTGGGGACCTTCGATCGCTGGATGCGCGAGACGGAGTAGGGGAGCCGGTGATGCGGACTCAGTGACTACCGTCGCCCACCCCGACCCGCTTGCCTCGTTCGCATATGGATGGGCACCAACATCCGTCGTGTCGCCCATACCGTAGAGTTCTTCTTTGTTGGGCTGTTGGCGCTGCTGGCGGCCGTGCTGGCTCGGCGCACGACCTGTCCCATTGGCGTCCACGCGAGACGCTGTTAACAACCCTGTTACGAATAATGCGACCTTGATGAATCATTTTGTGTCGCGCGTATTTCCGAGCGGTCGGATTTGAGGGGCGAGTGGTAGAACGCCCGCCCTTTGTGCGCCATGATGCGGCACAATGTACCGTAAAAGCTGTTTATATCCGGTACGAATCGTTCGTTGGTCTTTAATTCTTCTCAACGGAGGTGTTTGAGATGGCAAACGGATTGCTTTTAAGGCTTCGCGAGCGTGAGCTCAGCGCAAGTCCGGCGGAGCGCAACGTCATCGCATACGTGAGTGCTCATCCGCATGAGGTGGTCGGGCTGTCCGTCCGCGGTCTTGCCGATGCCACGTTCTCCTCGCCCTCGAGCATTTTGCGCTTTTGCAAGCGCTTGGGTTTTGCGGGCTACAAGGAGTTCCAGCGCGAACTGATTGCCGAACTTGCGCTCCTGGGCGACAGAAAGGACGTTGCCCTCGAGGACATCTCCGTGGATGACAGCGTCGAACGTATCGTGGGGAAGGTGATGAAAAGCAACGTGCGCACGATCGAGGCGACGGCGCGAACACTCGATTACGCCGTTTTGGAACGATGTGCAGCCTATCTTAAGCGGGCGCGCATGGTCAATCTGTTCGGTATTGGTGCTTCTCGCTTGGTTGCACACGATCTGGCACAAAAGCTCATGCGTGTCGACAAGGAATGCCATCTGTACGATGACTGGCACGACCAACTCTTGTGCGCCAAGAACATGCACGAAGGCGATATCGGCATTGCTATTAGCTACTCGGGCTTAACGCAAGAAGTGCTGGACTGCACCGCCGAGGCCCAACGCCACAACTGTCCCGTTGTGGCCGTGACCAAAGTAGATGGATCGTCCAAGCTTGCCACCATGGCCGATGCCGTGCTCGGCGTTGCTGCAAGCGAGCCCTTGGTCCGCAGCGGTGCCATGGCCTCGCGTATGGCTCAGCTTATGGTTGTCGATGCCCTCTACGCTGCTTACGTTGCGAGCGATTACGAACGGGCGACGCATGTCATCAAGCAAAACTACATCGAGAAACAGGAAAGATGAGGTGAACAAAATGCTCGATTTAACAAAATTCACGACAGAACAGCGAAATCAAAAGTCAATGGACCTCGACACGATGACGTCGCTGCAAATCGTCACGACGATGAACGATGAGGATCTTCGCGCCGTCCAGTCGGTCACGAAAGTGTTGCCGCAGGTTGCCACGGCAATCGACTGGGCTGCCGAGGCGCTCGAGCGCGGCGGACGCGTCTTTTACATGGGCGCGGGCACGAGCGGTCGTTTGGGCGTGCTCGACGCTTCGGAGTGCCCACCCACGTTTGGCGTATCGCCCGATCTGATTGTCGGGCTCATTGCCGGAGGCGAGACGGCGTTTACCAGGGCTGTCGAAGGTGCCGAGGATAGCGAGGAACTTGGCGCGAGTGACCTGCGGGAACATGGGCTCTCCTCCAAGGATCTCGTCGTTGGTTTGGCGGCAAGCGGTCGTACCCCCTATGTGGTGGGCGGCCTCGCGTACGCCAAGGCAACCGGGTGCAAGACCATTGCAATCGCCTGCAACCAGGGGTCGAAGATCGGGGAGAGCGCAGACCTTGCCATAGAGCCCGTGCCCGGCCCCGAGGTGCTTACCGGCTCAACGAGGCTCAAGGCGGGAACGGTCCAAAAGCTCATTCTCAATATGATTTCGACCGGTGCCATGGTCAAGATCGGCAAGGTGTACCAAAACCTGATGGTCGATGTACAGCAGACGAACGAGAAGCTGGTGGTGCGCGGCCAGAACATTGTGATGGAAGCGACCGGCTGCACACGAGAGCGCGCCGTTCAGGCGCTTGCAGATGCCGGCGGCCACGTTAAAACCGCTATTGTCTCGGTGCTGCTGGGCTGCGATGCCGAGCAGGCTGCGGTAGCTCTTGAGCGGGCGCGCGGCCATGTCCGTGCTGCGGTGAGTGGCCATGAGAAGAGCAATGCCGATGCCCAATAGGTGCACGGCGTGAGCAGATATGACATCAAGAAGAGACACCCAATACAAGGAGGAGTTATGACGAACAAAGAGCTGGCTCAAAAGCTGCTGGACCTTTTGGGCGGTAAAGACAACGTGCTCGCAAACGCGGCGTGCATGACGCGCCTGCGCGTGACCGTCAAAGACACGGGCAACGTCGACACGGAGGGTATTAAGGCGCTCGACGGCGTGATGGGCCTGGTTGAGGATGACACGATGCAGATCGTGCTGGGTCCGGGCAAGGTGAATAAGGTGCTCGAGGAGTTCTCCAAGCTCACCGGCCTTGCGAAAGGCGTTGCTGACGAGAGCGTGGTTGACGCTGCGGCCACAAACAAGGCCGCACAGAAGGCCAAGTACGAGTCTAAGCCGGTTCAGGCCTTCCTCAAGAAGATTTCCAATGTCTTCGTCGCCCTGCTTCCCGGCATCATTGCGGCTGGCCTCATCAACGGTATCTGCAACGTCATTAACGTCTCGACGGCAGGCGCGCTTGCAGGCGAGTGGTGGTACCAGGCATTCGTTCCATGGGCTGGGCCTGTTTGCCTATCTGCCATCTTGGTGGGCTATAACGCGGCACGTGAGTTTGGTGGCTCCGCTGCGCTGGGCGGCATCGCCGGCATGATGTGTATCGCCAACAGTGCCATGCCCCTGCTTGCGCCTGGCGCGGCTGATCCTGCCACTGCTATTCTGCTGCCCCTCACCAGTGCGCAGTACAACCCCGCAGCGGGCGGCATGATCGCGGCTCTCATCGCTGGCGCATTTTTTGCCTGGATGGAGCGTCAGATTCGCAAGGTTATGCCCAACGCACTCGACACGTTCTTGTCCCCGCTGCTGGTGCTCATCATTGGCGCCTTTGCTCTGATGCTCGTCATCCAGCCGGTTGGCGCATGGCTGACGACTGCCATCTTTAGCGTCCTCACCTTTATCTTCGAGAAGCTGGGCGTCCTGGGCGGCTATATCCTGTCGGCAGGCTTCTTGCCTCTGGTGTCCGTCGGCCTGCATCAGCGCTCACGGCGATCCACGCTATGCTCAACGATCCCGACGGCGCTACCAAGGGCATCAACTACCTGCTGCCCATCCTTATGATGGCTGGCGGCGGCCAGGTCGGTGCCGGTCTGGCGCTGTACTTTAAGACCAAGAACGCCAAGCTCAAGAAGTACGTCGCAGAGTCCATTCCCGTTGGAATCCTGGGTGTGGGCGAGCCTCTGATGTATGCCGTTACGCTGCCGCTCGTTCGTCCGTTTGTGACGGCCTGCCTGGGTGCTGGATTTGGCGGCGCGCTCGCGGCGCTACTTCGCATCGGCACGGTTTCTCAGGGCGTTTCCGGTCTGTTTGGCCTGCTGATCGTCGTTCCTGGCCAGCAGCTTGGCTACGTTGCCGCTATGCTGCTTGCCTATGCCGCCGGCTTTGTCCTGACGTGGTTCTTCGGTGTCGACGAGCAGAAGATCAACGAGTTCTTTGGCGAGTAGTTTGATATCGCGAGCCGTGTTGCTCAGGGCTCGCGGCGCGCGGAAGATTTCTTGATGCTATGGTTGTGCCGGCGGGGCTAACTGCTCCGTCGGCCTTTTTTAAAGGAGCGTTGAAGCGTGAAAACGGGTATTTCGATTTACCTTTCCAGCCCTTTGCAGGATATTGAGCGGACGATTGAGCGTGGCGCCGCGGCGGGTGCGCGCTACGCGTTCACCTCGCTGCATATTCCCGAGGATGGGGGAGCGGCGTATGCGATAAGGTTCGTCAGGTGCTGTTGCTGCTTTCCGCCCGCGGTATTGCGCTCATTGCCGATGTGGGGCCGCGCACATGCGATTTGCTGGGCCTTGAGCGCATGGAGGACTTGCGTGATCTGGGACTGGAGTACCTGCGCTTGGATTATGGCTTTAGTGCCCAGCGGGTCGCGGAACTGTCCGGTGTATTTCGCATTGTGGTCAATGCATCGACGGTGAGTTCTGATGAAATCGCATCGTGGCGTGAGGCCGGTGCCGATGTGACTCGTTTTGCCGCCTGCCACAATTTTTACCCCAAGCCTTATACCGGTTTAGCTCTTGAAGATGTTGCTCGGACGAATCTTCGTCTTGCGGCGCTTGGATTCGAAATCATGGCTTTTGTGCCGGGTGATGCTAACGTTCGCGGGCCGGTTTTCGAGGGACTGCGACGGTCGAGGCGCAGCGCGGTCGCGCGTCAAAGGTTGCTCTCAATATGCTTGAGCTTGCACATGGCGCCGATTGCGACATTGTGTTGGTCGGCGACCCCGATCTATCCGATGCGGCTGGGCGCAGTTTGCTCAAGTTTCCGCCGGATACGTGGACCTGCAATGCGAGCTTGAGCCCGGTTATGCCTATGTGCGCGGCAGATTCATCACGACCGGCCCGACTCGAGCGTCCTCATCTTTAGGTCTCAGGAGTCACGTACGACGCTTAAGCCGGATTCCGTGCCGACGGATTCCGGAGCCGGCCTGCCGCGAAAGGCGGGGTCGATCGCTGTGAGCAATAGCGGATATGGGCGCTACGAAGGCGAGCTTGAGATTGCGCGGGTTGATCTTCCCGGTGACGAGCGCATGAACGTTGCGGGCCATATCACGCCCGAAGCAATGGAACTGCTGCCGTTTATCAAGCACGGATTCGGGGTACGGTTCGTTTAACGTGTGACCCGCGGGCTACAATTGGCCCATCATACGAAGGCGCCTCGTGTGGCGTGTGCCTGCGTTGGCCGATCTATATTCGGAGGATTCCCATGACCGTACTGTTTGTTGAATATCCCAAGTGCTCGACCTGTAAGAAGGCCAAGGCATGGCTGGACGAACATGGGGTAGAGTATATCGACCGCGATATCGTTTTGGACAACCCCACGGCCGATGAGCTTGCGACCTGGATTGCTCGTTCGGGCTGCCGGTGCGGCGCTTCTTTAATTCGTCGGGCATGAAATATCGAGAGCTGGGCCTGAAGGCGCGTCTGGATGCGGGCATGACGGATCGGGAGTGCTATGAGCTGCTGGCGACCGACGGCATGCTGGTCAAGCGTCCGCTGCTGGTGGGCGACGACTTTGCGATTCCCGGCTTTAGGGAATCGGCTTGGGCCGAGGCGTTGCTGTAGCGGCTGCGGAAAGTGCGACCCGGAATTCGCTTCCAGAATGGGATGCACTTTCCCAAAGTGGCCGGTTGCGGAAAGCACGTCCCATTCTGAGCTTCGATTGCGGGACACGGTTTCCGGTTGAGGGCTCGACGGGAAGTAGGGACCAGTTTGAGCTTGAAATCTGGGACGCACTTTCGCCGGCGGGCCTGCCCCAGTCAGTCCGCCAGCTGTGCCCATTTGTGCGGATCGTAGACCTTTACGTGTTTGTTGG
>ENA-OQMZ01000536-OQMZ01000536.1-human-gut-metagenome-genome-assembly--contig:-NODE-536-length-15919-cov-3.853470_pt1 | contig 15919 bp, 19 predicted proteins | sample MGYA00242621_ERZ504862 | MGnify/ENA primary metagenome ERZ504862 (study PRJEB26092, sample SAMD00036393) | human gut metagenome | host: Homo sapiens | study: EMG produced TPA metagenomics assembly of... | reverse complement strand
AAACTGGAAGAAGGATTTTCGGAAGATCACCCGGAATGGTTTGCCGCAGCGCCTCTGAAGGCCAAAATGAAACGTGAGGTTCCGGCGACGGAGCACAGAAAAAATATCTGGCGGATCTGATTCGGTACCATGAGCTGGATCTCGAACCGGAGTGGGGAGCACTCACAAAAAGCCGTGCATCCCGCATGATCGATCAGATTATTCTGGCACATGGAAGAATGGAAAAACGACAGAGAACTGAGAAAAAATAGAAGAGAAAAAGAAAGGATGGAACGATGAGTAATAAAGTCAATCGAAAAGCCCCGACAGAGGCACAGAAAAAGAAGAAAGATCCGCTGGCAAAGAAGAGAAATGCAGCAAAGATGCTGGCATTGATTCTTGCAGTGGTTATGGTGCTTGGTATGGTTCTTCCAGCACTTTTATGGCTGGTGTAAAGAGATTCTGTAAAAGACAGATTGAAATGGGAAACGGATCAAGAAGAGGCACAGTATGAAAAACAGCAGAAAAATGAGAGGCCTGCTGGTGATGCTTATCGCATTCGCATTCTGCTTTCTGGCAGAACCAGTCAAAGCGGATGACCGGACAGCGCTGGACGGAATCTATGTAGAAGACATTTCCGTCAGCGGTATGACCGAAGAGCAGATCACACAGGCAGTAAACGACAAAATTGAACAGTTAAAACCCTCGGTTATCAATCTGTCTGCCGGAGAGCAGAATGCACAGGTGACAGCAGGGGATCTCGGACTTTCCTGCGCCAACCCGGAGGTGGCAAGAGAAGCCGTCACAATCGGGCAGGAAGGCAATGTACTGAAGCGGTTCCTGACACAGAACCGGCTCAAAAATGGAGAGACGGTGACGTTTTCCCTAAAATATACAGTCGATGGCGAGGCAGCGCGCCAGGCGGTAGAAAACAACACGGCCGTGCTGAACCGCGAGGCAACAGATGCAACGCTGACCCGCGAAGACGGCGAATTTATCGTCAATCCGGGCCAGACCGGATGCAGCGTCAACGTGGACGAGTCCACGGCGAAGGTTGTCAATTACCTGACGACAAGCTGGCGGGGCGGCATCGGCGGCGTAGAACTGGTAACAGAAGAAACACCGGCAGGCGGTAATCCGGAGCAGCTTGCACTTGTCAAAGATCTGCTCGGCGAGGGTACGACGGAGTATGGCAACGGTACGAGCGGCAGAAAACAGAATGTCGCAGTCGGCGCAGAGAAGATTAACGGAACGCTGGTACAGCCGGGCGAGGAATTTTCTGTAGAGGCGGTCGTTGTGCCGTTTGATGCGGAAAATGGTTATGCACTGGCAGCATCGTATGAGATGGGCAAGGTCGTCGATTCGTACGGCGGCGGTATCTGCCAGGTTTCCACAACGCTCTATGTTGCTGTCTTAAAAGCAGAGCTTGAGGTGACGGAGCGGTACAGCCATTCCATGATTGTCCACTATGTGGATCCGTCGATGGATGCGGCGATTGCAGAGGGATTGAAAGACCTGAAATTCATCAACAATACGGATGCGCCGATTTATATTGAGGCGAGCGCGGACGGAAGCACCCTGCATTTTGCCATCTACGGCCATGAGACGAGAGATCCGAACCGCACGGTCCGCTATGAGAGTGAGACGACAAACACGGAGGATCCGACGCCGAGCCTGACGGAAGATGCGAATGCATCGTTTGGAACAATTGAACAGACATCGTACGGCTATCAGGGTTCGACGGCGCGGCTGTGGAAGATTGTGAATGACAATGGAAATGAGACGAAGGAGCAGGTGAATTCCAGCACTTACCGCATGACATCGGATGTCTATACCGTGGGAACAAAGACGGACAATGCAGCGGCGCGTGCGGAAATGCAGGCGGCGATTGCGGCAAATGATCTTGCAAAAGCAAAGGAAGTTGCAGCGAAATACAGCCAGAGCAGTTCGTCATCGAGTTCTTCGGAGAAGAAGGAAGACAGCAGCGATACAGAGAAAACGGAGGACGATGAGGACTAGGCGTTTTCTGGTTACTGTTCACTTAGCAGTGAAACACTTGCTGTTTTGTTGCGTAAGAACATGACGTCTGCTTTTTCGTTTGAAACAGGAAGTTCGAGGAGGACAAGGGATGCGAAAGGGTAAATTACAGCAGAGCGTGCTGGTGCGCTCGGTGTTTAAGATGCTGGGGCAGAAAAGAGAGGACGCAGCAGGGCCGGCGGTCGGACGTGGGGTATCGGCATTTGCAGGAGAAAAGGAGACGCAGGTGTTTTCGTGTGCGCCGGTGCTGGTGAAGGATCCGGAGGACGCGGTGCTCGCGGTCTGCAGGGTGTGCAACAGTGTGGCCGCGGCGGGGGCATCGGCAAAAGGAGTGCTGGTGTCGCTGATGCTGCCGGAGGCGATGGAAGAAAAGGATTTAAAGGAGCTGATGCGGGCGGTTGACGGTGCGTGTGTGCGGTATGGAACTGCGGTGATCGGCGGGCATACGGAGGTGACGGACGGGGTTTTGTATCCGGTGCTTACCGTGACGGCGGCAGGCGGGACAACGCGTGCGGGGCTGTTTGATCCGTCGTGTGTGACAGCGGATTTGGATCTTGTCGTGACGAAGGGGATTGCGCTTGGCGCGGTGTCTTATCTGGCAAAGACAAGAAGGGATGAGCTTCTGACGAGATTTTCTCCGGGATTTATCCATGGGGCGGCGGATTTTTCGGAGGATTACTCTGTCTGCCGTGAGGCGGAGATTGCGATCGAGCACGGTGCGGCTGCGATGCAGGATCTCTCGGAGGGCGGGATTTTCGGGGCGCTCTGGGAGATGGCGGACGGCGCGGGTATCGGGCTTGATGTGGCGCTGAAGAGGATTCCGATCCAGCAGGAGACGGTGGAGATCTGTGAATTTTTCGGGGTGAATCCGTATCAGATGCTTTCGACGGGGGCGCTGCTGGTTGCGGCGGCGGACGGCGAGGGGCTGGTGCAGAAAATGGCACTCGAAGGGATTCCATCGGCGGTGATTGGGCGGACGACATCCGGGAAGGAGAGGATTCTCCGGAACGGGGAAGAGGTCAGGTATCTGGATAAGCCGCAGATGGATGAGATGTACCGGGTTGGCAGATAAGGCTTAAATATACGACAGGAGTGATTGGTAAAATGGCACATTTGAATATTGTTCTTCATGAGCCGGAGATTCCAGCAAATACAGGTAATATCGGACGGACGTGTGTGGCGACGGGGACGAGGCTGCATCTGATTAAGCCGCTGGGGTTTGATATTTCGGACAAGGCGGTCAGCGCGCGGGGCTGGATACTGGTCGAAGCTGGATGTGACAGTGTATGAGAGTTACGAGGATTTTCTGGAGAAAAATCCGGGGGCGAAGATTTACTATGCGACGACGAAGGGGCCGCAGACGTATGTGGATGTGCAGTATGAAGAGGACTGCTTTATCATGTTCGGAAAGGAAAGCGCGGGGATTCCAGAGGATATTCTGTACGATAATCAGGAGACGGCGGTGCGGATTCCGATGATTAATGATATTCGGTCGCTGAACCTTTCAAATTCCGTGGCGATCGTACTGTACGAGCACTGCGGCAGAATAACTTTGACCATATGCAGCTCGCGGGGCATTTGCGGACGCATGAGTGGAGGTAGACGGACGGGACTCTGGTGATCGTAGACGGAGCTGCATTCTTTTTATAAGGAAGAAGTTAAGATCATTTCCAATTCGGCGAAGACCTGCTCGGCGTAAAGCTGTTTGATTTCGTGGCGGGTCATGCCGGAGACGTTGGTCTGGAAGGTGAAGGTGTGGGCTTGGGCTTTGTATAAAATACAGAAGTAGACGACGCCCTGTACACTGTCAGCGTTGTTGGGGTCGAGATTTCCGGTTGTGCCGGTGATTCCGATGGCGATGGCGGTGTGCAGGTTTTCTTGTACTGTGCGGGCCATGGCTTCGGCGCATTCGGGGGAGTAGACGCCGTGGATTTCGATGACGGAAGGGTCGACGCCGACGAGGACTTTGGTTTCGTTCAGATACGTGACGTAGCCGCCGGGGAAAATGGCGGAGGCGCCTTCGGTGTCGGTGATCAGGGAGCGATCAGGCCGGAAGTGCAGCTTTCCATGGTGGAAATGGTGGTGTGGGATGCAATGAGCTGTTTGATGATGGAATCAATGGTGTTTGGGTTCATAGTGAAAATTACCTCCAGAGTTAGTTTGATATGTCTGGCAAAAAAGCCCCTCGGCGGAGGGGCTTATTTTGGTGCTTCGCCTTTGGCGAGTGTAAAGATAAATTCGGTACCAACGCCCTCTGTACTGATGACATTGATATTCTGGTTATGCGCAGTGATGATCTCTTTGACGATTGAAAGCCCAAGTCCCGTTCCTTTGCGGTCCTTGCCGCGGGAGGCGTCGAGCTTGTAGAAGCGCTCCCAGATTTTCGTGATGCTTGCCTTTGGAATGCCGCAGCCGGTGTCCTTGACGGAGACGAAGACTTTACCGTGCTTCTCCGTTGTCTCAACTGTGATGGTGGAATCGTTGTTGCTGAATTTGATTGCATTATCAATGAGATTGTACAGCACCTGCTGGATTTTTCCCATATCGGCGCAGACGTATAAGGTGCGCGATGCGAGGATCAGTGAAATGGAAATCCGTTTTTTTGTGCAGGTTCCCTCAAACGAAGCGGCGGTATCCTTGATGACGGCGTTGATGTCAAACGAGGTCAGATCGAGCATATTCCCTTTATCGTCGATGTCGTTCAGCGTCAGCAGGCTCTGCGTCAGCTTGTGCAGCCGTTCTGTCTCAAACAGAACGATTTTCAGATATTTTTCCTGCATTTCCGGCGGAATCGTTCCGTCGAGGATTGCCTCCACATAGCCTTTGATCGAGGTCAGCGGTGAGCGGAAGTCGTGAGAGACGTTCGCCACAAATTTCCGCTGGTATTCGCCGGTCTTGTTCAGCTCGCCGGACATGTAGTTCAGCGTGGAAGCGAGATACCCCATCTCATCGTGAGATTTAACATCAATTTTGTGGGTCAGGTTGCCGGAGGCATACTCCTTTGCACCGTTGATGATCTTTTTCAGCGGCCGGTACACGACGAGGGAGAAAAAGATCAGAATCACAAACGAGAGTCCGAACACGAGCAGGAACAGAAAATCAATCCGTGCCAGCAGACTTTCCCTCTGCTGATAGACGTCCTGCAGCGGAAGGTGGATGGCGACATAGCCATTGATCCGGAAATCGGAGGTGACGGGAACCATGACGCTCAGCATTTTGTCTTCGAAATAGCCGAAAAACGTTCCCGTGCTGTAATACTCGCTGCCGAGCGCAACTGGATCAAAACCGTCGATGATCTCCGGGTTTTCCTCATCGAGTGCAGCTGCCGTGTTCAGCAGAATTTCCCCGTCTGCGCTGATGAGCCAGATCTGGGAATTGTGATAGGAAGCCAGTGCACTGAGCGAATTGTAAAGATCCGTCAGGGAACGCTCACTGTGGTAATAAAGGTCGCCCTGTTTGGAAGCGATCTGCGTGGCCTCCCGGTACAGACTGGTGCTCGCGCTGGAGACCAGACTGTCCTCCACCATGCGGGAGCCGACCGTTGAGATCAGCGTAAAGCCGGCAATGGCGAGAATGACATAAATGAGAATTAATTTCCGGTAAAGCGTGCGTCGCATTATTTTTTAACCTCAAACTTGTAACCGATGCCCCAGACCGTCGTGATGGCCCAGGAGGAATGGTCCTTGATTTTTTCGCGGAGACGTTTGATATGAACGTCTACCGTGCGGGTATCGCCGATGTACTCATAGCCCCAGATATGGTCGAGGAGCTGTTCTCGCGTAAAGACCTGGTTTGGTGAGGAAGCAAGGAAGTAGAGAAGCTCCAGTTCCTTCGGCGGCATATCGACGGTGCGGCCCTGGTAAATGACGGAATAGTTCGTCTGGTTGATGATAAGATCCGGGTACTCGACACATTTTCCTGCGGTCGCGGACACCGGGATCGTGCGTGATGGCTGAAATCTCCGCAGCACTGCTTTCACACGGGCAACGAGCTCCTTGGAATCAAATGGTTTGATGATGTAGTCATCCGCGCCGAGTTCCAGGCCGAGGACTTTGTCGAACACCTCGCCCTTTGCCGAGAGCATGATGATCGGAACATCGGAATCGTGCCGGATTTCGCGGCAGACCTGGTAGCCGTCCATGCCGGGCAGCATCAGGTCGAGCAGAATCAGGTTCGGCTGGAAGGAGTGAAACTCCCGGACAGCCTCTTCTCCATCGTTTACAATTTTTGTGTCATAGCATTCCTTGGTCAGATAGAGAGAAATCAGTTCTGCGATATTGTTATCGTCATCGACGATCAGAATTTTCTGTTTGGAAGCCATAAAAGATTCTCCTTCACTGGGGACAGGACGGAACCGCATACAGTATGCGTTCCGTCCCATATTTTCCTGAGTTTTTATTTCTTAAACGTAACAATCGTAACGCCGGCATCGCCCTCGCCAAATTCCGCTAAATGGAAGTCCGCTACGTGTTTCTGGCGGCGCAGATAATTGTGAATGCCTTTCCGCAGTGCGCCCGTTCCTTTTCCGTGGACAACGCGGACACTCGGCAGATGGGAGAGATAAGCGTCATCGAGATATTTGTCGAGTTCGGCAACCGCTTCATCCACCGTTTTTCCGAGCAGATTGATCTCGGTAGAAATCGTGGCAGCCTTGGAAAGCTTCGATTTTCCGCTGCTTGTGCAGGAGATGGACGGGCCGGTGATGACAGCCTCGTCGATCAGCACAAGGTCGGAGATATGCACTTTGGTCCGCATGATACCCATCTGGACGAAGAGATTTCCCTTCGAATCCGGGCGGGTGCTGACAGTACCTTTGAGATTCATGCTTAAGACTTTGACGGCATCGCCGAGATGAAGATCCTGCGGGCGGAGATTTCCGGTGCGCTTCGGCACTTCCTTCGCCTTTTTCTTATCGAGCTTGTTCATTTTTTCACGCAGAGCGGTACGTTTCTGCTCCATTTCGCGGACGGAAACATTCTCTTTTCCAAATTTCTGGAAATCGCGCATCGTCTGGTCGGCGTATTCCTTCGCCTCGCGGAGAATTCTCTGTGCCTCCTCGGTTGCATCGGAGATCATCTTTTCTTTTCTTGCGTCGATCTGTTCCTGATTCTTGGCAAGGCTCTGCTTCAGGGATTCGACTTCCGCGCGGGTGCGGGCAAGCTCTTCTTTTTCGCGTTCCAGCGTGATCCGGTTCTGCTCGAGAGTGGTCAGAACGTCTTCAAACGATTCATCCTGCTCGCTGATTTCGTCTTTTGCCTTGTTGATGATGTAGTCCGGCAGGCCGAGTTTGCTGGAAATCGCAAACGCATTACTCTTTCCAGGAACGCCGACGAGCAGGCGGTATGTCGGGCTTAAAGTCTCGACATCGAATTCACAGCAGGCATTCTCCACGCCCGGTGTGGATAAGGCATAGATTTTCAGTTCACTGTAGTGTGTCGTTGCCATGGTGCGGATGCCGCGCTCGTGGAGCGTAGAGAGGATCGCGATGGCAAGCGCCGCGCCCTCTGTCGGGTCGGTACCGGCGCCGAGCTCATCGAACAGGACGAGGGAATTGCGGTCTGCCTTGTCGAGGAAGGAAACCACATTCGTCATGTGGGAGGAGAAGGTACTCAACGACTGCTCGATGCTCTGCTCATCACCGATATCGGCGTAAACCTCGTCGAAAACGGAAAGGGAGGAGCGGTCGAGTGCCGGAATGTGAAGTCCGGACTGGCCCATCAGTGTTAAGAGTCCGACCGTCTTTAAGGAAACCGTTTTACCGCCGGTATTCGGTCCTGTGACGATCAGAAGGTCGAAATCTTCGCCGAGCGACAGATCAATCGGAACGACTTTTTTCGCATTGATCAGCGGGTGGCGTGCCTTGCGCAGGTGGATTTTACCTTCGGTGTTGAAGATCGGCTCATTGGCGTTCTGCTCCATTGCAAGAGCGGCGCGCGCGAAGATGAAGTCAAGCTCTACCATGTTTTCGAGGTCGTAACGGATCTCATCGCGGTGCAGGTCTGCCTGGGCACTCAACGTAGAGAGGATGACCTCGATTTCTTTTGCTTCTTCAATTTCCAGCTCACGGATATCGTTGTTCAGTTTGACAACGGCCATCGGCTCGACAAAGAAGGTGGAACCGGTCGAGGACTGGTCATGTACCATGCCAGGAACCTGGCCTTTGTACTCGGATTTGATCGGGATACAGTAGCGGCCGTCGCGCATCGTGATGACGGCATCCTGCAGATACGTGCGGTAGGAACCGTTGACGAGCGAGATTAACTGGCTGTGGATTTTTTCCTCACACGATTTGATGGAACGACGGATACGGCGTAGATTCGGGCTTGCATCATCGCTGATTTCATCCTCGGAGAGAATACAGCGGCGGATTTCCGTGGAAAGCAGCGTCAGAGGCTCCAGTGTTTCGAAGAGATCTTCGAGGCTGTCCGGCGTCTGGTCCGCATTTTCGCGGCGGCCGTACGCTTTGACGCGTGCCGTGTTTTCCAGAAGTGCGGCGGTCTGCAGAAGCTCCGTGATGTTCATGGAGCTGCCGATTTCGAGACGCTTTAATGCGCCGCGGATATCTTTGGCATCACCAAAGGAAATGTGGCCTTTTTTAAAGAGCCGGGTGAGCGCGTCGTGTGTTTCGTGCTGCATCCGTGTAATCTGGGAAAGGGAAGAGGAAGGAACGAGTTCCAGACATTTCTTCCGGCCCAGCGGAGAACTGGCATACGAAGCCAGCTGTTCGATAATTTTGTCGTATTCGAGCGTTTTTAATGCTTTCTGATTCATGATACTTACCTTTTCGTATTAATAATTCATCATCGTTTACAGATAATGCGGTATTTTTTATCACATACCGCCCGGATCTGATCTGGCGTCTGTACGGGAAAGCACAGAGCGCAGGTGGAATGTGGGTCACAGGTTTTTCCACTCCCCCAATTATACCTTAAAAAGGAAAAGAAAGAAACCCCAAGAACGAGAAAATGCGGGATCTTGGAGAAATGAGAAAAAAATGTAACAGTCTTCATAAAATGTTCATATCTATCTGGTAAAGTTTCTTATATATGTGAAAATTGTGGGAGCGCGTATGCGCAGAGCAGTTCGGAATGGAATACGAATGTATGGAGAAAGAAATGTATGGAAAATGATCCAAAACCTTACAAATTCATGAAAGAGAGCATCAAAAAGCAGCCGCCTGACTGGAAAAAGATCGTATTGTTGATTGCCGGATGGCTGGTTCTTGCAGCACTTGGCGGTCTGGTTGCGGCCGCGGTCTTTGCTGTGACAGAGCCAAAGATTGCCGGTGCAATTACAAAAGAGGAGCCGCCGGCCAAAGTGGATATTCCGGGCGACGAGGATCCGAACAGCGGACAGGAGATGGATGAGACGATGACAGCATCTTCGGAGAATGCGCCGGTGGACAGCAGTGGTTCCGGCTCGGAAATCAGCAGTTCCACAGCGGATGGCAGTGTTTTGGATGAAAGTGTCGCAGAAAGCACGATTTCCGAGAGCACGGATGGAACGAAGCGGCAGAGGGAACGGAGACGGGGGAGGAGAGCAGTGAGGCTTCCACAGTCGATGGTGAAACGGATGCGGAGGCAAAGGACAACAGTCTCAGAAATTATGAAGTGCTCTACCAGGATATGCTGGAAGTAACGGAAAAACCAAAACGAGCGCTGGTGACCGTCATCGGCATTACCAATCAGATGGACTATTTTAACCAGAACTATGAAAACCAGCAGCAGATTTCCGGACTGATCGTTGCAGACAACGGACAGGATCTTTTCATCCTGACGGAATACCGCATTGTGGAAAATGTGGAGCGGATTCAGGTTACGTTCTGGGATGAGACGATGGTAGATGCCACATACCAGCGCCATGATCCGAGCACCGGTTTTACGATTGTGAAGGTGGACAAGTCGAAGCTGGATGAGGAAACACGGGACGGCCTTGAAATTGCGCCGCTTGGCAGTTCGTATCTCGTAAGCCAGGGTGATCCGGTTGTGGCCGTCGGAAGCCCGGTTGGCTACAGTGATTCGATTGCGTACGGCGTGGTGACTTCGGTTACGAATAAGATCTCAGCGCTGGACAATGAGTACAATCTGCTGACAACTGACATCCTCGGCAGTACGGACGGCAGCGGTATTCTGGTAAATCTGGACGGCGAAATCGTCGGTATTATCGCGCAGAGCTACAGTGCCAAGGGAAACAACGTGGTGACGGGCATTGCAATTTCGCAGATCAAAAAGCTGATTGAAAATCTCTCCAACAATGTGAGCCGCGCTTATATCGGCATCCGCGGGCAGGATGTCACAGAAGAGCTTTCCGACAAAACAGGGATTCCAAAAGGCGTTCTGATCAGCAGCGTCACAGACGATTCGCCGGCGATGATGGCGGGCATGAAAGAGTATGATGTGATTGTAAAGCTCGGGGAACAGAAGGTGGAAACGATCAAACAGTACCATGAGCAGCTGGGAAAACACAGCGCAGGAGAAGTGGTTACCGTGACGGCGATGCGGAAAGGCGCCGAAGGATACGCGGAGATGACGTTTGATGTGACGCTTGGAGAAGTCTGAAAACAGAGGCTTTCGGAAGCCAAAAAGCCGGCCTTGACCGGCGTGGTTTCCGAAAGCTTTTTCTTTTCGGACGGTTTCCGAACCGCTGTGAAAAAATACGTGCATTCTGTATAAAAATCTGGTAGAATTGGTAAGGCATGTAAAGAAACAAGGAAAACAAAAACGGAACGCTGTGTCCGCATTTATTTTAGAAAAAGAGGATTTATTTTTATGAAGTATATTAACGAACTCCGGGAAGGAAACCGCATGTCCGGTGTCTATCTCTGCAAACATAAACAGTCAGCCGTTACGAAAAACGGAAAACAGTATGAAAACGTGATCTTACAGGACCGCACCGGTACGATCGATGCAAAAATCTGGGATCCGAATTCGATGGGAATCGACGAATTCGAAGCACTTGACTACGTCGACATCAGCGGCGATATCACCGTATTCAACGGCGCGCTTCAGGTTTCGATCAAGCGTGCAAGAAAGGCAGGAGAGGGCGAGTACAACCCGGCAGACTATCTGCCGACCAGCCGTTACGACATCGACACGATGTATCAGGAACTGCTTTCCTGGATTGGAACGGTGAAAAACCAGTATCTTTCCGCAATCCTGACGTACTATTTTATCCAGGACCAGGAGACGGTAAAACGGTTCCGCATGAGCTCTGCGGCAAAAAGTGTTCACCACGGCTTTGTCGGCGGACTGCTGGAGCATACGTTAAGTGTCACCCGTTTCTGTGATTTTATGGCGAAATCGTACGGGATCTTAAACCGTGATCTGCTGATTACGGCAGCGATTCTGCATGACATCGGAAAGACGAAAGAACTCTCTTTATTCCCGCAGAACGATTACACGGATGATGGACAGCTTCTCGGCCACATTATGATCGGTGCGGAGATGGTACACGATGCTGCACAGAAAATAGAAGGTTTTCCGATGGAGCTGGAAAATCAGTTAAAACACTGCATTCTGGCACACCACGGTGAGCTGGAATACGGTTCCCCGAAAAAGCCGGCAATGGTAGAAGCGGTAGCGCTGAACCTGGCTGATAATGCCGATGCCAAAATGGAGACTCTGACCGAGCTGTTTGATGCAGCGCCGGCAGGCAATGAGTGGATTGGCTACAACCGGTTCTTTGAGTCCAACATCCGCAGAACAGGAGACTTTTCATGAGCTATCAGAAAAATGATGTACTGACGGTGAAAATTGAAGATATGGGACACGACGGAGAGGGTATAGGCAAATGCGAGGCTATACCCTCTTTGTCAAGGACACGGTTATCGGAGATCTTGCCGAAGTAAAAGTGATAAAAGCAAAGAAAAATTACGGCTACGCACGGCTGATGCGTCTGATCGAACCGTCCCCGCACCGCGTAGAGCCGATATGCCCTGTGGCCCGTCCATGCGGCGGCTGTCAGTTACAGATGCTTGATTATGCAGAGCAGCTCCGCTTTAAAGAAAAGAAAATTGCCCAGAACCTCCAGCGGATCGGTGGGATGACGGAAATTCCGATGGAGCCGATTGTGGGGATGGAGTCTCCGTTCCGGTATCGAAACAAAGCACAGTTCCCGATCGGACAGGATAAAAACGGGAAACTGATTACCGGATTTTATGCGGGAAGAACGCATCAGATCATGGAAAACCGGAACTGCTATCTTGGCGTAGAGCAGAACGAAGAGATTTTGAACCGCATTCTCGCGTGGATGGAAGAAAACAGCGTTTCGGCATACCAGGAGGAGACCGGCAAAGGTCTGGTGCGCCATGTGCTGATCCGGTTTGGATTTACAACGAAAGAAATCATGGTCTGTCTCGTTGTGAACGGAAAGAAACTGCCGGCAGAGAAAAAACTCATCCAACACTGACGGAACTGGAAGGCATGACGAGCATTACACTCAGCGTAAACCGTGAGCGGACCAATGTTATCATGGGGAAAGAGATTCGCTGTCTGTGGGGACAGGAATTTATTACCGATTATATCGGAAAGGTAAAATACCAGATTTCTCCGCTTTCCTTCTATCAGGTAAATCCCGTGCAGACAGAAAAACTGTACAGCCTTGCGCTGGAATATGCTGGTCTTACCGGAGAAGAGACTGTCTGGGATCTGTACTGCGGTATCGGAACGATTTCACTTTTTCTGGCGCAGAAGGCGAAAAAAGTTTACGGCGTGGAGATCGTGCCGGAGGCCATCGCAGATGCGAAAAACAATGCGAAAATCAATGGAATCGAAAATGCAGAGTTTTTTGTCGGAAAATCCGAGGAAGTACTGCCGGAATATTACGAAAAATATGCCAAAGAACATCCAGGCGAACATGCGCATGCCGATGTGATTGTAGTCGATCCGCCGCGGAAAGGATGCGAGGAAAATCTGCTCCGCACCATGGCCGATATGCAGCCGGATCGGATTGTGTATGTCTCGTGCGATTCTGCGACACTGGCAAGGGATCTGAAGATTCTTCAGGAGCTGGGGTATGAGGTGAAAAAGGTAAGAGGCGTGGACCAGTTTCCGATGACTTGCCATGTAGAGACGGTTGTTCTTTTGTCCCAACATCGAGACAAGAAAACTTGTCTCGATGAACGCGGCAGTCGGCAAATCGAGATGCAAGCATCTCGCTAGCCTCGTTGCTCGCGCAAAAACCAGATGACACGATAGAGATCGACTTAGACTTAGATGAGCTGGATGCAACCAGTGCAGAGACGAAAGTGACCTATCAGGAAATCAAAGATTATGTGCTGAAAGAATTTGGCTTGAAGGTTTCAAATTTATATATTTCTCAAATCAAAAGGAAATGTGGAATCGAAGTAGGAGAGAACTATAATCTGCCAAAGACAGAAAATCCAAAAGTGCCACAGTGTCCGAAAGAGAAAGAAGATGCTATCAAGGCTGCCCTGAAATATTTTGCGATGATCTAAGGATATCGCTGATTTCAAGGAGGAATAACACATGAAAAGCACATTTGAAAAAATGGGTGGAACCTACACACTGGGAGCAGACGGAATTTACTATCCGAATCTTGTCAGTACAGATGAAGAACCGCATTATGGGAAATATGGAATGATGCGGAAAACATATCTGAAAGAGCATCGTCCGGCAATGTATTCACTGTATATGCTGGAAGACAGACTGACAGAACATCTGAATACTGTGGACGATGAAGCACAGGAGAGAATGGATATTCTGGTGAGTCAGATGATGGAGAAGCAGGGCATTACGGAAGAATTGAAAGCTCGTGACCAGATGGAATGGGTTAGAGCGGTAAATAATGCCCGGAATGCTGCAGAAGAGATTGTGTTGAAAGAATTAGTGTATATTTAAAGCGTGGAAAGCTCCTTCGGGAGCTTTTCAGTGTTTGTAAGAGTTTATATAAAATGGGCTAAGAAGGTGGTATGATCAAAATAACAGATTAAAATTTATATTAAGAAATGAATTTAAAATTTTTAATTATGAATAAAACGTAAGATAATTTCAGAGGTGAGAATAATGGATAGAATTGCATTAGTAATCGGTAATTCTGATTATTCAAATGTAGGGAAATTGAATAATCCTAAGAATGATGCTGACGATATTGCTAGTATTTTGAATAAATTAAATTTTGATGTTACAAAAATAATGGATGCAAATTTAATAGATATTCAAATCTGTTAATGATTTTTTACAGGCATTAGATGAATATGCTGTAGGGGTATTTTTTATGCAGGGCATGGTATGCAAATCGACGGTAAAAATTTTATCGTTCCTATTGATTTAAAGTTAAGTGATAAAAGCAAGACAATGGTCTCTTGTTATTGTTTAAATTCGCTGTTAGAAGGTGCATCTTCATATAAGGGAAAAACATTAATATGTATATTGGATGCATGTCGAGATAATCCTTTTGCTATGGGGAGGGGATTTTTAACAGGCTTTGCGCCATTTAATAATCCACCTAAAGGTACTATGATTGCTTATTCTACAAGCGCTGACTGTAGTGCATTTGATGGACAATGTAGTAATGGATTATATACACAAGTTTTAAAAGATGCTATGCTTATTCCAAATTTGAAAATTGAAGAAATGTTTAAATTTGTTAGAAATAAAGTGTCAGAAATATCAATTAGCCAATACGGAGAAGAACAGCTTCATGGGAATATTCTTCGTTAGTGGGAGACTTTTATTTTTCTGTTACGCCACAACCAGTCAATGAACAGGTTACTGATGAGAAAATATATGAATTCATATGTGCTCGTCGAAAATCTTATGAGAATGCTTCGGATAATATTTATGATATTGAATGTTTGCCATATATAGATGCCTATAATAAATATCATATACCAATTATTAAAATTTTACGTGCATATTCAAGAGTAGATTATTCAAAAAGAGGATTCCAGTTTTCGGATGCTACTATAGATCAGTTAAACAGCAATTATTTGTCATCATGGGGATTTATACAGAAATATGGTAGATGGTATTATAAAAAATCATTACGTTGAGATGGGAGATTTATTGCCATTGCCCGAGGAATTAGAACCTAAACAACCTATTAATGGAAAGGAATTGAAGATTGAAGCTTCATTGAGCTGGAAAATGAATGATGGAAAGATAAGATTTCAAGTATCTTCTAATATTCCAGAGGAAACCCCATTAATGTTTACATTACGTGGCAAAGAATATACAGCTCAATGTAAATCTGTAGCAGGTAATAGAATTTCAATAAGTGAATGGTTTAGTGACAGAGGTAATCCTATGAAAAATGGATTTTATACTATAGATGTGTCATGTCCGATATATAGTGTATTGCCAGAAAAGATAAAGAAAATATTTGGTGAACGTAATAGAAATATATGTGGACAATATGTTAAATTTGAACCAGTGGGAGGAAATACGATTCATTTTTCGTATGGATTAGTTCTTAAAAATAGTAAAGTTCAAGTTATTGATATGCAACAAAGAATCTCAGCATTATAATGAATGTGGTTTTATACAAGAAAACATGGCAGATTGTAACTGGTTAAAGTGAATTGGGCGTATGGAACTTTTAAATCCATACGCCTTTTAAACAAGAAGGGTTGTAAGAGCATATTATCTACTCGATGATGATTATAATTCCATATCATATGACCTTTTTCTTAGCTCTGGCAGGCTGATTTCGCCGCATCTCCTGTTTCCTCTGATATTCAAGTTCCCAGGCACGATGGGAAAAAACATCAGGATCTTCCACATTGAGATAATCTACCTCATTGGCGGCAATATCACGGCGGTGATAGTCATAATATTTACCGAAAGTACCTTTGAGCTGTTCGATCAGCTTATCCCGAAAATCAGGACGTATCTGGATTCTGGTGTCCAGCAATTCTGTATACTGTTCAGGTTCAGGACGAAAT